>Ga0308417_1001873_pt1 | contig 14178 bp, 12 predicted proteins | sample HotsprSampleOS65_FD_203528 | JGI IMG/M metagenome (GOLD analysis project Ga0308417, IMG submission 203528) | Hot spring phototrophic mat microbial communities from Octopus Spring, Yellowstone National Park, Wyoming, United States - 20090730_OS65 ... | reverse complement strand
ATGCTGAGTGGACCGAGGCGGGCCCAGGCCGGAAGCAGGTTGCCGACAGAATCGGTCCGAGCCTCCAACAGGCCCACGCAACGAGTTCGCGACTCGCTGCGTGGGCCTTGTGGTTTTTGCTGCCGGGCTTTTGCCAAGCGGAAGCGCACGCTTCGCTCTCCGACGACGACTACGGCGTGTCGCCGGCGGCCGATCCCCTTTGCGACGCACAACCTGAAGCTCCGATCTGCGACTCACCGCGACACCTCAAGGCCACAGCGCGGTCGGATGCGCCCCCCTCCGGCTTCGCCATTGGGGCCTGTCCCTTCCTACAGTTTCCACTGCGAGCTCGACCACTTCTCCAACTGTGCCCGGTCCGTCAGGTCAAAGTGCAGCGGCGTCACCGTCGCGTAGCCGTCGCGCAGGGCGGCCACGTCCGTGTCGTCGTCGTCGGTGGCGAGCGTGAACACGCTGGTGTTCCAGTAGTAGTCTCTCCCGCGCGGGTCCTTGCGCCGCTCATAGTTGTCGACCCAGGGACGGGTGCATTGCCGCACCACGCGGATGCCGGCCGGCGCCTGTCCCGGCGCCAGCGCCGGCAGATTGACGGACACCACCTGGCTGCGGCTCAGCCCGTGGGCCAGAATCTGGTCGAGCGTGCGCCGGGCCAGGGCGGCCGCGCCCGCGTAGTCCGGAGGAATACCGTTGCGCAGGTACAGCGAGACGGCCACGGCCGGCACGCCCAGGAACGCCGCCTCGATGGCGGCCGCCACGGTCCCGCTGTAGATCACGTTGATGCCGACGTTGGCGCCGGCGTTGATGCCGCTGACCACCAGATCGGGCGGCCGCGGCAGAAGCTGCGAGATGGCCAGCTTCACACAGTCGGCGGGGCGGCCGTCGACGGCCGTGCCGGTAAAGCCCTCTGCGACGGTCACCTGACTGGTTACCAGCGGAGTCATGACCGTGATGCCGTGCCCGGCCGCGCTCTGCATCGTGAGAGGCGCCACCACGGCCACCTCGCCCAAATCCAGCAGCCGCCGGTACATGGCCCACAGCCCCGCCGCCTGAATGCCATCGTCATTGGTCAGAAGAATGAGCATAATGACGGCTCCCGGAACGCAGCGCCGGGAACCACTCTGACTGTACGGGTGCTGCGACCACGGAGCAAGGCAGGCAGGAATATGACATATCTCACACGAGAACAGGTGCGCCGCATTGACCGGCTGGCCATGTCCAGATACCACATCCCCGGCATCGTCCTGATGGAAAACGCGGCGAGGGCAGTCGCGGCGGCGGCCGACGCCATGCTGCGCCGTGCGCCACGACAGCGATCACCGGCGCCCGCTGCGCGCGGCGGGCTCGTGCTCGTCCTGTGCGGCGGCGGCAACAATGGCGGCGACGGGCTCGCGGCCGCTCGTCATCTCCACAACCACGGACGGCGGGTGCTCATCGCCCTCTGCACCGATCCGCAGCGGTATGAAGGCGATGCCCTGGTCAACTGGCGCATCGTCCAGGCCATGGGGCTGGCCACGGTCGAGGCGTCGGCGCGGGCCATCGCCTCGGCGCGAGCCGACCTGATCGTCGACGCGATCTTCGGCACCGGTCTGACCCAGCCGCCCCGGCCTCCGTTCGAACGCTATGCGCGGGCGGTCCAGCGCAGCGGCGCGCCGGTGCTGGCGGTCGACCTGCCCAGCGGACTGGATTGCGACAGCGGTCGGCCGCTGGGGCCGTGCATCCGGGCGACGCGCACGGTCACATTCGTCGCGAGAAAAGCGGGCTTTGCCAATCCGCAGTCGCGACAGTTCACGGGACGGGTGACGGTGGCAGACATCGGATGCCCGCGCGAGCTGATCGAATCGGTGGCTCAGGAACCCTGAGCCTGCGCTTCCGCCATCGCACGCCACAGGTCGGGCGAGGGGAGCAGATCGAAGAACGCCCCACTCAGCGGGTTCAGATGTTCCACCAGCACATCATCGCCCAACCGCACCTGGCCGCTGATGGGATACTCCACAAGCGGCGCGGCCGGGGCAGTGGGGTCGTCGATGCGGCGCGGGGTATGAAAAGTCCAGACGCGGTCGACCAGGTTTGCCGTCATCAGCGCCGCCGCCAGCGCGGGCCCGGCGTCGACCAGCACATGTGTTGCCCCCTGCGCGGCCAGGTCGCTCATCACGAAGCCAAGGTCGATGCGCCCATCGTTGCCCGGCGGCACGCTCACCACCCGCACGCCCGCGTCGATCAACACGCGCCGCCGCTGCCGCGCAGCATCATCCGCCGGCTCCAGCGCGTACACAGCCAGCGGGCAGTCCGCGGCCGTGCCTGCCACTTGCGACGGGTTGGCCGGCCCGCCTGCCGGCTGCTGGCGTGTCCGCTCAGCGCACGAGCGCACCAGGCGCGAGTGCGGCGGCAGGCGAAGATGCGAGTCAAGCACCACGCGCAGAGGGCGGCGCAGCACTGGCACATCCCGCACAGTCAGCAGCGGATCATCCGCCAGGGCCGTGCCGATGCCGATCACGATGGCGTCGGATCGCGTGCGCAACTCATGTACGAGGCGCATCGACGCCGGTCCGGCGAGCTGGGTGCGCCGGCCCGCGGGCCCGGCGACTTTTCCGTCGGCGCTTTGCGCCCATTTTACCGTGATGTACGGCCGCTTCAGCCGCGCGGTGGCGAAAAAGGGTGCGATGAGCTGGCGGCATTCGGGCTCCAGCACGCCGAGGCGGACGTCGATGCCGGCCGCGCGGAGAAGGGCGATTCCTCCGCCGCTCACCTGCGGATTGGGATCGGCGCATCCGACGACCACGCGGGCAACGGCCGCCTCGATCAGGGCGGGCGCGCAGGGCGGGGTCTTCTTGCCGCTGTGGCAGCAGGGTTCGAGCGTGACATAAACGCTCGCCCCGCGCGCCCCGCCTGCGCAGTCGGCCAGCGCCTCGCGCTCTGCATGGGGCCCGCCGAAGCGGCGGTGAAACCCCTGGCCGATGATACGGCCGTCGCGGACGATGACACAGCCGACCATCGGATTGGGCTCCACGAGTCCGCGCCCCTCCATCGCCAGCTCGATGGCGCGGCGCACGTGCGGCTCGTCGTCATGGGAGGGCGAGGGCATGGTGTCAAGCCAAGCGGGCACAGTGGGGAAAGTCAAGGGAGGCGAGCCAGGCGAGCCAAACGAGCTCAGTCGGGTGCTGACAGTTTCTGCGTCGGATGAAGCCAGGATGGCCGTGGCACGCGTGGCACGCGGGGCACGCGCTGAAGCGCGGACGCAAGCCACCCGGCTGCAAGGTTGGGCGGCACGGGCGAGGACGCGCAGGCGGCTGACGGCCAACCGCCCGCCCGCTGCCGCCAGTTCCTCCGCGTCCTGGACCAGCACTACGGCGTCTTCTCGCACACCATCGGCGACATGACCTGCCTCGACGACCCCGTCGACTATGCGGCAATGCCCGCGCGGTTCACGGGCACCGAGCTGTGCGCCAATCCCTCCGCCGAAGGCGGCCCACGGCCCTGGACCATCCGCGACATTGCCGAGCCGATCCGCATCGGACGCACCACGGTCAGTGCCTTCTGCGTGTACCACGTGACCACCTGCTGCCTGGCCTACCGGGTCGAGCACGATGGTCGACGCTTCGTCTTCTGCACCGGTGCAACGTCAGGTACACTCTGATCGGCCATCATGATCCGGAGCGCGCCTGGTCGCAGCGGCTGGCCCTGGACCGGCGGCTGGCCCGGGACAACCGCGGCAGGAGCTGTCAAATCCGTCTGGCCGACAGCGACATGACGGTGGAGCTGTGAAGGACCGGCGCTTCAGGCGGGAGCCGTCTCGACGAAGATCATGCCGCGCCGCCGGCGCACGACCAGACCGCCGCTGACGCTCAGCCGCGCCGGAGCCGCGGCGTCGGTGGCGAAGCTGACAAACCGTTCCAGTTCCGTCGCCGCCAGCGCCTGGGCCGCACCGCGCTCGCGCAGCCAGCGGCGGCAGGACTCGGCGGCCACTTCCGCATCCAGCGCGCACAGCACTTCTCCAGCGAACGACGCCCCCAGCACCGGCGCCTGGCGGCTCACCCAGCGCCGCCAGCGCCATGAGACCTCGGCCAGCCGCAGCAGCGCCGCCGTCAGGTCCGGCCGCTGCGTCAGTGCCTGGCGAACGCGGTTGCGCAGATACTTCGGCGAGGCGTTGCTGGCATCCTCGCGCCAGCTCTGAGCGGCATCGCGCAGATAGCCGCGCAGCAGCGAAGCGCCGACCCCAAGCAGCGGGCGGAGCACCAGCAGATCGCCGAGGCGCACGCTCGGCCGCATCCCCGTCAGCGCGTTGAGGTCCGCGCCGCGCAGAAGGCGCAGCATGACGGTTTCAGCCTGATCGTCGGCGTGATGGGCGAGGATGACCCCGTCAAGGCCGTGCTCGTCGCAGACCCGGCCATACAGTGCCAGCCGCAGCGCGCGATAGCGGGCGGAGGGATTGGCGGGCAGGTCCGGCACCTTCGGCTCGAGTTCCAGCCGCCTGGCCAGCGTCAGCGGCAGATTCCACGCGGCAGCCAGGTCGGCCGTGAAACCGGCGTCGGCGTCGCTCTGGGGGCCGCGCGTCTGATGGTCCAGGTGGACCACATGAAGGGACAGATCGGGGCGAAGGTGCCGCAGCAGATGAAGCAGGGCGACGCTGTCAGCGCCCCCTGAGACGCCGACGGCCCAGCGCCCCGGCGGCACGGAGCTGGCGGCGGCCTGGAGTGCAGGAGCGAGCATCGCCATTATGATACTGAAGAACGCCGCCGCCGCGCCGGTCTTCGACCGCGGCGGCCGCTGATTGCATAGGGCGGGCGGATTCTCCATAATTCCCGGCCCGGGAGCGCCGCTGCGGTTCGCGTGGCCGCCGTCGCGCCGAAGGCCGGTTTGCAGGAAAGGACCAACATGCGACGCGCCAAGATCACCATCGTCGGAGCGGGAAACGTCGGCGCCAGCGCGGCCGTCTGGGCGGCCAGCAAGGAACTGGGCGATATCGTCCTGGTCGACATCCCCCAGGTCGAGGGAATGCCCCAGGGCAAGGCCCTGGACCTGTATCAGGCCTCGCCCATCGAGGGCTTCGACTGCCGCATCGTCGGCACCACCACCTATGAGGCCACCGCCGACAGCGACGTGGTCATCATCACCGCCGGCATCGCCCGCAAGCCCGGCATGAGCCGCGACGACCTGCTGAACACCAACACCGGCATCGTCCGCTCCGTCGCCGAAAACGTCGCCAGGCTCTCGCCCAATGCCGTGCTCATCGTCGTCAGCAACCCCCTGGACGCCATGGTCTACGTCGCCTGGAGGGCCTCGGGCTTTCCGACCCATCGCGTCGTCGGTCAGGCCGGCGTCCTCGACACCGCCCGCTACCGCGCCTTCCTGGCCAGCGAGATCGGCTGCAGTGTCGAGGATGTGCAGGCCCTGCTGCTGGGCGGCCACGGCGACGATATGGTCCCCCTGCCGCGTTACACCTTTGCTGGGGGAATCCCCATCACCCAGCTCGTCAAACCCTCGCGACTCGAGGAAATCATCAAGCGAACCCGCGGCGGCGGCGCCGAAATCGTCGCACTCCTGAAGACCGGCAGCGCCTACTATGCGCCGTCGGCCGCCACCGTGCAGATGGCCGAGTCCATCATCCGCGACAAGAAGCGCATCCTTCCCTGCGCCGCCTACTGCGACAAGGAATACGGCGTGGGTGGCTACTTCGTCGGCGTGCCCTGCATCCTGGGCAAGGACGGTGTCGAGCGAATCATCGAGATCGAGCTGGATGACGCCGAACGAACGGCTTTCCACAGCAGCGTCCAGCACGTCAAGGACCTGGTGGCGGCCGTAAAGCTGTAGTGCGCGGCGATACGGCCCTGGAGTCGACCATGAATGCTTCAGCACGGCACGTTTCTGGCTCGGTACGGAGATTTCGCGTGGCGTGGGCCGTCGTGGCAGCGCTGCTTGCGGGCGGATGCGTCAGCCGCCCAATCCTGCTCCGTTCCGACCAGCAAACCGCCATCGACCGGCAGTTCGTCGAATACCCGGCGGGCTGCGAGCTGCGGCTGTTTGTCGATGGCCTGACGGCACCTACGGCCATCGCCTTTGACAACGAGGGCTCGCTGCTGATCGCCGAAGCCGGGATCGACGGCTACGCGCCGCGTATCTGCGGTTTCCGCAGCGACGGCACTTATTTCGAAATCTACCCGCGGCGTCGCCAGCTTCCTCTTGGTCTGGGTGGCGGAACAGGCTTCCAGATGCACGGTCCCATAGGCGGCATGGCGTTCGCCAACGGCCGTATCTATGTCAGCCATCGCGACGCCCACGGCGGCGGCGTCATTACCGCCTTCGAGGCCGACGGCTCTCACCGCACGATTGTGGCCGACCTGCCCGCCGGCGGAGACCACGGCGTTACCGACATCGTGGCCGGCGCCAACGGGCGCATCCACTTCGGCGTAGGCTCAGCCACTAACAGCGGCGTTGTCGGCATCGACAACATGTCCTGGCTGCGACGCGACCGCACCATGTGCGATCGGCCGCTGAACGACCTGTACCTTCTGGGCCGGCGTTTCGACACCGACAACCCCTTCGCCGGGCTTTTCGGCGGTTCGGACATCGCCGTCACCGCCCCCTTTCAGCCCTTCGGAAAGAGCATTGAGACCCGCATCGCGGCCGCCGCCAACGGCAAGCCCACCGCCGCCATCTACTCCGTCGATCCCAACGGCGGCGACCTGCGCGTCGAGGCCCACGGCGTGCGCTATCCCGTCGGGCTTGGCTTCAACGAGTTCGGCCGCCTGTACATGACCAACCAGGGCATGAAGCTGCGAGGCACGCGGCCGGTCAAGGACGATCCTGATGTACTGTTGAGGCTGGTGGTCGGCCAGTGGTATGGCTGGCCCGACTTCAGCGCCAATCTGCTGCCCATTCGCGATCCGCGCTTCCAGCCACCGGTCGAGATGATCGTCAAGACCGGCTACCGCGACCTGTCTTTCCTGATCGACCACGAAACCAGCAAACTCACCGCCCCCAACCCCAACACTCTGCTGGCGGCCGAGTTCCCGCCGCTTTCGGGCGCCGCCAAGTTCGACTTCGTACCCGCCTCGGGACCTTTCTCGGGCCTGCGCCAGGCGGGCATGGTGGCGATCGTCGCCCTCTTCGGCGACCGCGCGCCTTTCGATACCGGCGGCCTGAAACTGGCCGGCCCAACCGGCTATAAGCTGGTGCAGGTCAACATCGATCCCAGCCGGCAGGTCCGCGACTTCGTCCGCAACACGCGACTGGGACCCGCCAGCGCCAACGGCCAGCCCGTCGGCCTGGAGCGGCCTATCGACGTCAAGTTCGGGCCCGACGGAGCGCTGTACATCCTCGACTTCGGCCAGATGCAGATGCGCCGTGGCCAGGAACAGGTGAGCGCCGGCACCGGTCGGGTCTTCAAACTGGTCGGTCGGCCGGAATGATCGACATCGCCACCAGCCGACCCACCACCGGCCAGCGCAGCCGTCCATACCACGCCAGCTCGCAGCGGGCCACGCGGTTGCGCCCCCCCACAACCGCCCTGTAAAGAACCCGGCTGTCCCAACTGGACCAGTCGATGGGCCGCGGCTCGCTGAGTATCAGTTCATCGCCCAGCTCGATTCGGCGTGGACAACGCATCAACGCGTTTGCACCCCACGGCCAGTCGAGCCGGGCCGCAACGCGCCGCACGTCATGTCTGCCATTGCCCTCGGTCACCATAAGATGCGCATCGCCGGTGCCGGCGCGGTCGACGGCCATCTCGAAAGCCGCCGCCCCATCCTCGCCCAGCACGTGCCCGTGTATCAGGCAGCGCAAGCCACTTCCCGGCGGGCGGGTGCCGTAACCGTGATCGCGAAACCCCAGTCCGTTGAGAGCCACCCGTGTGCGGCCGGACCCCACGGGCAGGTCGACGTGGCCATCGACGCGACACGGCGCCCCGCTCACCACCCAGCGATGCTCGCCGTCGCGCCGGTTGCGCGCCACCTCCACCGGCGCTGATGGGCTGATGGTTTGAAAACGCAGATGCGCCTCCAGAGCCGCGCTGTCCCGGCAACCAGGCGCCCCCCTGCCGCGCAGACGCAGAAGGTAGCAGCCGTCCGCGGCCAGCTCAAATGCGTTGGCCCCCAGCCTCACCCCCAGCGTCTCCAATGACGCCGACAGGCCGCCCGATGGGTATCCGAATGTGAATCCACCCACCAACTTGTCCTTCTGATATACAACACAGCGCACGCAGGGATACTGGGCAGGCAATGGCGGCCGCGTTCGCGTGGGCCGCCGCCGGTAGCGCTCGACGCGCCGCACATAAGCCGGATGAAAGGCACATCCCTCGCAGAACAGGGCGCTGAGGGCGATGCCGCTGTGAGGGTCCTCAGCCTCGAATCGCCACCATTCATAGCCGCCCGGTGCCACGACCTGATGCCATGCGTCGGGCCCCCGGGGGGGATCAGTCTGAAAAAGCGCAAGCGTGGGCATCTCGCGGGGCATTCTCCGCCGTTGCAGATGCCTTGGCAACCAGCCCATTAGCGCCGGGCACGGGCGCGTGACAGTTTCTGCGTCGGATGGAGCCAGGATGGCCGCGGCACACGCTGAAGCGCAGACGCAAGCCACCCGCCCGCAAAAGTCGGGGGGCACGGGCGAGGACGCCGGCGAGACGCCCGTGCTACGTTGTGCGCCGTGTGATTCCGGGCCGCAGGCCGCATAGACTGCCACGCGCCCGCCGGGCACCGTGTGCACGGCACCATGGCGTCCGAGCAGGCGGGCGGGTATCATCGTCGCCCGGTCTTCTGGAGGAATCGAGAATGTCCATCCGCCCCTTGGTCCTGCGAGTGTGTTTTGCTCTTGTCCTGGCCGGCGCTGCCGGCGTAGCGCTGGCCGCCCGTGCTCCCGCTGCACCGCCGCCGCTGGACGTGCGAACGGCCGAGTTCGGCGGCGTGTATTATCCCGGCGATGTCATCTCTCTGGTCTTTACGGCCCAGTCGGCCCCATATCCGGCCACCGTTTCCTACCGCATCGTCGACTTCGACGGCGAGGAGGCGATCGCCGGCGAGGCCAACGTTCAATGGCAGGCTCTGGACGACGGGCGGGGGCGCGCCACGGTGTCGCTGAGCGTCAAACCGCCCCTGGGGTTCTACAGCATTCAGGCCTGGTCGGGGAACCTCAAGGCGCAGGGCTCGTTCGTCGTCGTGCCGCCGCCCCGCGACAGCGTGCCCGCGGCCCAGTCGTGCATGGGCATGGTCCTGGCTCCGGTCTCACGTTACGACGGGCAGATCGAGGGCTTTCTGCGGGCCGCCCGGCGCATGGGGGCCCGCTGGATGTCCACAGACGTGCCGGTTTCCTCCTATGCGCCCACGGCTGACCAACTGGCGTTCGACGTGCCGGCCGGTGGTCGTCTGAGCCTTGATCAGGTGGTCAACGCCTGCCAGAAGGAGGGGCTGGTGCTCAACCAGAAGATCTTCGGCGTGCCCGCGTGGCTGGCCAGCGTCGCCACCGACGAGACGCGCTCTCCGTGGTATCGCGACTGCTACACCTCGCCCATCAAGGACAAGGCCGGCTACCAGCGCGTCATCACCGCCATGGCCCGGCGCTACCGCGGGAAAATCCTGTCCTATGAATACGGCAATTCGCCGTTTCGCGAGCCGCGCTACTACTGCGGCACCAACGAGGATTTCATCCGCGACCTGGCCTGGACCCACGAGGCCGTGAAGGCGGGCGACCCTGATGCTCTGGTGATGGCGGCCGGATTCGTACAGAAAACCGACCTGGTGGAGGACATCCTGCGCAAGGCCCCGCACCTGATCGACGTGCTCACCGTCCACTACATCACGGCCGACGCGGGCGAGAACAAGCCCCCGCAGTGGTATTACGTGGCCCCGCCGTCGTGGTATCACGAGCTGTTCAGGAAGACCGGCGTCACCAAACCGATGTGGGATACCTCCGCCATCGGCATTCCGAGCGATGACCAGGGCATCCGCCGCGGCCATCGCGTGGTCATGAGTGAGGCGGGCGTGGCCGAGCAGGGCGTCATCCGCAGCGTCACCCGCAATCTGGCCCACGGTATCAGCAAGACCATGTTCTCGGCCCTGAATATCGGCGGCAATCACAACGATATCTTCACACGCGACGACCAGGCCAAGTCCAGCGTCTGCGAATACGCCGTGGCCGCGCGCGAGCTGGACGGTGCCCAATACCTCGGCCGCGTCGCAACCGACTCGCCCCTGCTGGAGGGCTATTACTTCTCCAAGGACGGCGATGTGCGCGCCGTCGTCTGGCACAACGTCAACGGCCAGGGCGGCGACGTCACGCTCGCCGCCGCCGGCGCCTCCTGCACGGTGGTCGACCGTTTCGGCCGGGAAAGCACCCTGGCGGCGGCCGACGGCACAGTGAAGCTGGCGGTGGGCTTCCGGCCGGTGATCGTGCGCGGGTTGAAGGCCCCGGCGAACTGATGCGCCGGGGTCATCGTCCGATGCACGTACTGGCCGGAATCATCCCACTGGACAAACCCGCCGGGATTTCCTCAGCGGCGGCGGTGGCACGCGTCAAGCGGCTGCTGCCGCGCGGGACGAAGATCGGTCACGCCGGTACGCTCGACCCGTTCGCCACCGGCGTGCTGGTGCTGCTGGTGGGCCGGGCCACGCGGCTGGCCGAGACGGTCATGTCCCAGCCCAAACAGTATGAAGCCCAGATCGAGCTGGGCGCCACGACCGAGACGCTCGATCCGACCTCGCCGCGCATAGTTACCGCCGGTGCGGTCGCCCCGAGCCTCGAAGCGGTCCGGGCCGTGGTTCCACGGTTTATCGGCCGGATCCTGCAGACGCCGCCGGCCTATAGCGCATTGAAGATCGGCGGGCACAGCGCCTACAAGCTGGCGCGAAGGGGCCTGGCCCCGCGCCTGGAGGCGCGGCCGGTTCATGTCTATGACCTGCAAATCCTCGACTACCAGTGGCCTGCGCTGCGAATTCGGGTGGACTGCGGCCGGGGCGCCTACGTGCGCTGTCTGGCGCGCGACATTGGCGAGGCGCTGGGTGTCGGCGGCTACCTGACGGCGCTTCGCCGGACTCGCGTGGGCGAATTCCGGATCGAACGCGCTGTCACCCTCGAGCGACTCGAGGCCGAGGGCGTGGCGGCGCATCTCCTGCCAGCCACGACCGTCGACGGCGCGGGTCAGGCCCGCGGCCGCTGAACCCGCGCGACGCTCGGCCGAAGGGCGGTGGAGCAGCCCCTCCCGCCGTTGGCACGGGGAAGCTCGTCTCGGCAGCAAAGAGGCGGGAGTGGGCCAGGGTGCTCGCCGCGCTCAGTGACACAACTTACCCGGCTTAACGCCCGCGCGGAAAATGGGCTGATTCTGCCATCTGACGGGCGTGGTTTGGCTTCGCTCAGCCCGGAAATGCGCATTTTTCGGTTGGCTTTCGGGGCTGGACTATCGCAAGAATTGGTGCGATGGAAATGATCTCCTCCAGACTGGTCGCCGGGAGTGGTTCCAGCCGTGGCATGGCTCCAGCGGCCGCCCAGAAGGACGAGTCGATCGTCGACGAGGCGCTCGCGCGGGCGTGCAGCGCCCTGTTCGCCGCCGTGGTCGATGATGAGTGTCCGGTAGCCACCTCCAGCGGCTGCGCTCCGTCGCGCCCAGCGGACATCGCCGAATCGCCCCTGCGTCCATCCTAAAGCGTACGCCTGGCAGCACCCAACGCTAACCCGCATCCGTTGGCAGCCCCGGCTCATCTTCGAGCGTCTCATCCTCGTCGGCCGACGCGAGCGGGGCCCATCCAGGCCCGCCGACATTGCTGACAATTCGGAATTGCCGGGGGCCGGGGACCGGCCAGCCAGCCATCTCATACAACGGGGCGGCGGCCTCCCCCAGGTGGTGGCGAAGCTGCGCGATGTTGGCCACCGTCACAACGATCGGCTCGCCCCGGCGCAGGGCGTCGGCGACTTCGTCGTGGGACATGCTTGTGCCCGGCAGATAAAAGCGCACCGCCAGATGTGTGTCGACGTGGGCCAACGGAGTCGCACCGGGCAGGGGCAGCTCGCGGGCGATGCGCGCCGCGGCGGTGCTGAGCTGAACGTCGGGGTGATCCAGGCGATGCAGGTGGTAGTAGTAGCCGACACCGCCGAACATAAACAAGGCCAGCCCCGTCAGCGCCGGCCGCAGAACCGACAGCGGCAGCGACTCACGCAGCATGACGATCTCGCGGCCGGCGAGGATGGCCGCCGCCGGCAGCAGGGGCAGGAGGTGGTCGGCACGGTGGCTGGCGGCCACGGAGAACAGCGCCAGGCCGAGCACCAGCCAGCATGTGGTGAACCGCTCGAAACGCCGAACCGCGTCGGCGGCCGCCGGGCGCGCAAACACGCGCCACAAGCCCAAACACGTCAGGATACTCCAGGGGAGGAAGTGGAGCAGCCAGTACGCCGTTGGCCGCCACAGGCCCAGCCCTGGCACCCTGTTCCTGCTGCCGCCGACCGCATGCCGCACAAGCTCATCGCCAATAAGCTTGTCGATCACCGCCGGCCCCGCCTGCCGATACGCCAGCAGCAGCCAGCCTCCGGCCAGCACCAGCAGCAGCGCAATACCCGGGATGTGCGGGCCGCGCAGGCGCGGCGCCGCATGACCGCTGTAACGCTCCCAGATGATGGCCGCCAGTCCCGCCCCCGCCAGCAGCAGGCCCAAGGGGTGCTTGGCGAGCGTCGCCGCGGTGGCGCACAGCCAGAACCCGATCCACCCGCGGCCGCTCTGCCAGGCGTGGGAAGCGCACAGCGCCGCACCTGTCACTGCCAGGGCGAATGTGGGATCGGGCCGAACCAGCGCGATCTGCTTGGCCGCCGGGAAACTCAGCAAATAGAGCATCGCGCCAAACACCGCCGCTTCCGCGCCGAAGTAATGCCGCGCCACGGCGAAGATCAGCAGGGCGATGGCCAGCGTCGTCAGCAGTGAGGGCAGCGAGAGGCTGAGGCGGTCGATGCGTCCCAGAGCGGCAGCGCTGAGCATGCACAGCCAGTGGTGCAGCGGCGGCTTGGACATCACGGCCCCCGCCGCATCGTACTGACAGATCCAGTTGCCATTCCACAGGCCGTCCTGTACGTACGTGGCGGTGCGGGACTGCGCGCCGGCCGCCAGATCCGGCGGCCCCGTCAGCCGCAGCGCAAACACGCTGGCCGCCACCAGGGCAATGGCGGCCAAGGCCGTGCCGGGGCTTGGGTTCAGGATGACGCGGCGCGGTCCATTGGGCGGGGCCATGGCGCGGTCGGGGTTGGGATCGAGGGGCTGGGACATGGGCGCGTGCCGGGTTCGCATAGAAATGGCCGGTGCATTGGGCCGATGCGGCCGTACCGCGCTTTTCCCGCGCTGTCAAGACACATCCGGCACGACGATCGGCGGTCCGCCCGGTCGGTGGAGCACATGCATCGGCACGCCGTAGACCTGTTGCAGCAGGCCCGGCTCCAACACCTGGGCCGCCGGCCCCGCCGCCACCACACGCCCCTCGTGCAACACCAGCACGCGATCGGCGAAAGCGGCCGAGAGAGTCAGGTCGTGCGATGCCATCAGCACCGCGATGCCTTGCTCGGTCACAAGTTCCCGCAGCAGCCTCAGCACGTACACCTGATGACGCAGGTCCAGGAACGTGCCCGGCTCATCCAGCAGCATCGCCCGCGGCCGCTGCGCCAGGGCACGGCCCAGAAACACGCGCTGCCGCTGACCGCCGGAAATTTCGTCCAGCCGCCGCTGCAGCAGCTTGCCCAGTTCCAGCAGGTCGGCCACCTCGCGGACGATCCGCAGGTCGTCTTCCGACTCGATCCCAAATGGACCCCAGTATGGCGCCCGCCCCAGCTTGAGCACATCGCCGACGGTCTGCTGCGGCTCCCACGCCGGCGACTGCGGCAGGTACGCCACCTGGCGCGCCAGCTCGCGGCGGCGCCAGCGCCGCAGATCGCGGCCGAGCCAGACGATCGTCCCGCGGGTGCGAAGCATCCCCAGCAGGGCGCGGATCAGGGTACTCTTGCCACTGCCGTTAGGACCCAGCAGCGCCAGTAGTTCACCGCCGCGCAGCTCCAGGCCCACGTCGCGAAGGACCTCGGCGGCGTCGTACGCGAAGCCCAGTCCATTGACGCGCAGGATCGCGTCCATCAGCCACCCCCCAGGTTGATGCGGCGGCGGTTGCGCCACAGCAGCAACAGAAAGAACGGCCCACCCAGCATGCTGGTCAGCACGCCCACCGGCAGCGCCGT
>Ga0308417_1001870_pt1 | contig 14185 bp, 14 predicted proteins | sample HotsprSampleOS65_FD_203528 | JGI IMG/M metagenome (GOLD analysis project Ga0308417, IMG submission 203528) | Hot spring phototrophic mat microbial communities from Octopus Spring, Yellowstone National Park, Wyoming, United States - 20090730_OS65 ... | reverse complement strand
ACCGCGGCGGGCACCGATTGGGGTCGAGCGCATGATTGCCTGAGGTGTCGGCAGCCACTTGCCGCTCCGCTTCACCGGAAGCGCTCGCCTCTATGACGGCACGACCGCCGAGGCGCTCTGCCGACCGCTGTGGCACGAGGGGGGTGATTGCTTCCGCCGCCTCCCCTCCGCCGCTCGTCGCCGCGCGGAGCCCAGCTGAACGGCCCGCGTTGCCCTCTCGCCCCGGCCTCGCTTATCGTCCGCGCACCCGGCCGGATATCCGGCCTCGAGAGATGGGGAGGAACCTCGCATGCGCACGACGCGCCGCCTTCTGCTCGCCGGTCTCGCGGCTGCGGCACCTGCCGCCCTGATGACGGCGGCCGCGCAGACCACCGTCACGCTCACCCACGCCCTGCCGCCGGCGAGCCACTACGGCGTCGGCGCAGCCGCTTTCAAGGAGACGGTGGAGCGCCTCTCGAACGGCCGCTTCCGCGTCAACATCCAGCGCAACGACAACGAGCGCGAGGCGATCGAAGCGACGCAAATCGGCACGCAAGAATTCACCATCACCTCTACCGGCCCGGTTGGCAATTTCGTGCCCGATGTGCTCGTGCTCGACATCCCGTTCCTGTTCCGCGACTACGCGCATGCGCGCGGCGTGCTCGACAGCGCGATCGGCCGGGAGCTGCTCGACAAGTTCCCGGCCCGAGGGCTGGTCGGCCTCGCGTGGATGGAGAATGGTTTCCGCAACCTGACGAACAGCCGACGCGAAGTGGGAACGCCCGAGGACGTGCGCGGGCTGAAGGTCCGCACCATGGAGAACCAGGTGCACATGCGCGCGTTCCAGACTCTCGGCGCTCTGCCTACCCCGATGGCCTTCTCCGAACTCGTCCCCGCCCTGCAGCAGGGCACGGTGGACGGGCAGGAGAACCCGATCCCGGTGATCGTGGCCAACAACCTCAACCAGGTGCAGCGCTTTCTCTCTCTCACCCGCCACGTCTATTCCCCAGCCGTGCTGATCGGCAACCCGGCCTTCCTCAACCGCCTCTCCGCGGCCGACCGCGCGATCTTCCAGGAGGCTGCGAAGGCGGCCGTCGTCGCCAACCGAAACAAGGTCACCGAGGACGAGCAGAATGGCGTGGCCGAGCTTCGGCGCCGCGGCATGACGGTGCGCGAGACGGTCGACACAGCCGCCTTCCAGGCAGCGCTCGCGCCCGCCTTCCAGGCCTACGCGCAGCAGTTCGGCGCTGCCAACATCGACCGAATCCGGAACTGGCAGCCGGGGTCGTGAGATCGGGCCTCGCCCGGGCGCTTCTCGCGCTCGACCGGGTGACGACGCAGGCGGCCCTCGCGGCCGCCTGTTTCGCGCTCGCGGTCGCTGGCGGCGCTGGCGCGTGGCAGGTGTTCACCCGCTTCCTGCTGAGCCAGCCCTCGCCCTGGTCGGAGGCGCTGGTGCGGCAGGCGCTCGTGTGGATGGTGATGCTCGGGCTTGCCGGCGCGATCCGCGAAGGCGCTCTCGTTGCGATCGACGTCACGCGCGCGGCGCTGAAGGGGCGGGCACGTCTTGCGCTCGATCTGGTCATTTTCGCCGCGATCGTTTCGCTGTTCGGCGTGCTGTTCTGGTTCGGCTGGGAGATGGCGAACCGCGTGCGCTTCCAGTCGATCGCCGGGCTCAGCGTGTCGATCGCCTGGGGCTATGCGGCGATCCCGGTGGGAGCGGTGTTCGCGATCATCGGCGCGCTCGCGGCGCTGGTCGACCGGCGCGACCGAGCCGCCTCCGGCCAGGTCTGAAGCGCGGCGGGAGCGGGGCAAGTCATGGTCGCAACGATGCTCGCGGTAATGCTCGGACTGTTCGCGCTGTCGGTGCCCGTCGCGGTCGCGATCGGGCTCGCCGCGGTGGCTGGCATCGTCGAGTTCACGCGGTTTCCGCTGATCGTCGCCGCCCAGCAGATCTACGTCGCGCTCGACCGCTTCCCGCTTGCCGCGATCCCGTTCTTCATCCTCGCCGGCAACCTGATGGAGGTGGGCGGGATCTCGCGCCGGCTCGTGGGTTTCGCGCGCTCCCTTGTCGGGGGCATCCAGGGGGGGCTTGCCGTCACCTGCGTGCTCACCTGTATGATCTTCGCAGCGATCAGCGGCTCCTCGGTGGCGACCACCTTTGCGATCGGCGCGATCATGGTGCCGGCGCTGAAGCGTCTCGGCTATCCGGCCGCCTTCGCCGGCTCGCTGCAGGCCACCGCAGCGGAGCTCGGCGTGGTCATTCCGCCCTCGATTCCGATGATCCTCTATGGCGTCGCGACCCAGACCTCGATCCCGGAGCTGTTCATCGCGGGCTTCGGGCCAGGGCTACTGATCGGCGCCACGCTCTCCGCAACCGTGCTCGTGTGGTGCCGGCTCAACGGCTGGGGCAAGGAGGACGGCGAGGGCCGCGACAGCCTCGGCCGCGCCACCAGAGGCGCGTTCTGGGCCCTCTTCATGCCCGTCATCGTGCTGGGCGGCATCTATGGCGGAATCACCACGCCGACCGAGGCGTCCGTCATCGCGGTCGTCTATGCGCTCGTGGTCGGGCTCGCGATCCACAGGGAGCTCCGGGTCGCCGATCTCTACGGCGTGTTCCGCCGCTCCGTCGTCACCTCCGCGGTGATCATGTTCATCATCGCAACGGCTGGGCTGTTCTCGTGGCTGCTCAACCGCCAGCGCGTGCCCGATATGATGGCCGAGTGGCTGGTCGGGGTGTTCGGCTCTCCGGCGCTCTATCTTCTCGGGGTCAACCTGTTCCTGTTCGTGGTCGGCATGTTCATCGAGACCTCGGCCTCGATCATCGTGCTCGGGCCAATCCTCGCTCCGGCGGCGACCAGGTTCGGCATCGACCCGGTGCATTTCGGCACCGTCATGGTCGTCAACCTCGCGCTCGGCATGGTCACGCCGCCCTTCGGCGTGAACCTGTTCGCCGCGGCGCAGGTGGCCGAGACCGGGGTGGACCGGATGATGCGCTACCTCCCGGCCTTCATCGCCGTGATCGTCGCCTGCCTGATGGTGATCAGCTACGTGCCGGCACTCTCGCTGTTTTTGCGCGATGCAGTCTATCGCTGAGGCTCAGGCGGGCAGAATCCTGCACGCCTCGGGCGGAAGCGAAACAAGCAGCGGCCCCGGCCCGGGCGGCGCCTCGGCTGCGGGGCGCGTCACGCGCAGCGTGATTCCGCCTGACGTCTCGACCAGGAATTCCCGCACGGGCCCGAGGAAGGTCGCGCGCAGGAGCCGCGCTGGCACGACGTTCTGCCCGGGCGCGTCGACAAGGGCGATCGCGTGGGGCCGGATCGCCACCGCAACGGCCCCGCCCGCGGCGGAACCGGCCGCGCAGGCGAGGCGGAATCCGCCGCACTCGACCACGCCGCCGCCGAGGTGCCGGCCTGGGATGATGTTCGCGCCGCCGATGAAGCGGGCGACGAACACCGTCTCCGGTGCGGCGTAGATCGTCTCCGGCGGGCCGATTTGGACGATCCGGCCACGGTCCATCACCGCGACGAGGTCGGCCGTCGCCATCGCCTCGGCCTGGTCGTGCGTCACGTAGAGCGTGGTGACGCCGTGCGCCTCGTGCAGCCGGCGGAGCTCGTGGCGCATCTCCTCGCGAAGCCCGGCGTCGAGGTTTGACAGCGGCTCGTCCATCAAAAGCGTGCGCGGCTCCATCGCGAGCGCCCGCGCGATCGCCACACGCTGCTGCTGCCCGCCCGAGAGCTCAGCCGGAAGCCGCTCGGCAAGCGATTCGAGATGCACCGCGCGCAGGACGGATGCGACCTCGCGCGCGATCTCGCTTCGCCCGAGCCCACGCAGCCTCAGCGCATAGGCGACGTTGCCCGCCACCGTCATGTGCGGCCAGAGAGCGTAGGACTGGAAGATCATCGCCATACGCCGTCGCTCGGGCGGCACCACGGCGCCCGGGGCTGAGAGCACCTCGCCGTCGCGCAGGATGCGCCCCGAGTCCGGCGCGACGAGACCGGCGACGGCGCGCAGCGTCGTCGTCTTGCCGCAGCCCGAGGGACCGAGCAGGCAGGCGAGCGCGCCCGCGGGCACGGCAAGGTCGAGGCCGTCAACGGCCGCCGTGTCGCCGTAGCGGCAGGTCAGCCCCTCGATGAGGAGCCCGCTCACGCCTTCAGCCCCAGCGCGCGCAGGATCGCGGGAATCCGGCCCTTCACCTGAAAGAAGCCGCGCGAGGCGTGCGGCCAGATGGCGCTGTCCCAGGCGCGGCGCAGCCTGAGGAGGCGGACACCGCGCTCCGCAAGCGCAGGCCGCGCGCGGTCGAGCGCCTCGGCAACCGGCCCAACCGGCGCATGCGCGGTGAGCAGGGTGCGCGCGCCGCTCGCCGCAGCCCAGCCGGGCACATCATCGAAGCGGGCAAGCCGCTCGGGGCACACGCCGAATGCTGCGCCCGCGCGGGCGAGGGCGTCGTCGAGCGCTTGGGAGGCGAACCGTTCCGCTACCGCACCAACCGACAGGGGGCTGCGCGCGGCAGTGCAGGCAACGCCCGCTGCTGCGATTACCCGTGCACGACCGAGCGGCAGGGTCTCGGCAAGACAGTCCTCCTCCGTCACAAGCAGCGCCACTTCTCCCTCCGGTGCGGGATCGGGCGGCGGAAGCGGCGTGGCAGGGGAAAGGGGCTCGGGCGCAAGCGGCGGGGCGCGTTCGTCCAGCGCGCCCTTCGGGTCGAACCTGCCGCCCGTGTATTCGGCGATGTTGGCGGCGCGTGCGAGATAGTGCTTGCCTTGCGTGTGCAGCCCGCCAACCCAGCGCCAGGAGAGCGTGTTCGAGGCAGGGTCGCCGTCGATGAAATGGCGATAGGTGAAGTCGGCGCCGAGCGTCCAGGGCAGCCTCAGCGTGAAGATCCAGATCGAGGCGAACCACATGCGCGCGTGGTTGTGCAGATAGCCCGTGTCGACAAGTTCCCGGGCCCAAGCGTCGAAGCAAGCGATGCCCGTACAGCCAGAAACGGCATCCTCGTAGGCACGCCTCAGCCCGCCCGCTGTCGCGAGCGCCGCAACGCCCTCGGCGACTCGCGCGCGGTAGTCCCTCCACACCGATGGCCGCTGCTCCAGCCAGCCCTTCCAGTAGCTGCGCCAGAACACCTCCTGGACAAATTTCTCGCAGGCGGACGGCGAATGACGCGCAAGTGCAGCGGAGACGAGCTCCTCTTCGGTCACGAGCCTGTGGCGGACATGAGGCGAGAGCAGCGAGACATTGCTGCGATCCTCCGGCCCGCGGTCGTAGTTGCGCGTCGCCGCATAGGCGCGCCCCATCGCGGGAGCGAAGGCGGCGAGGCGCGCAAGCGCTGCGGCGCGGGTCGGTGCGGGAATGCTCATGCGGTCGATATGGTCGTGCGCTGGCTTACGCGTAAGCGCCGCTTAGCCCGGCGGCAAGGCAAGGAACGGCGTCACCGCCTTGAGAAAGGCCTCAGGCGCGTCTGCGTGCACCCAGTGGCCGGCGCCTGGAACGACCACGAAGGCAGCGGAGGGGAAGCGCGCGAGCGCTGCCTCACGCCCGCGCCGATCGATGTAGGGGCTCCGCTCGCCAGAGACGAACAGCGCCTCGCCGTGCCACTGCGTGCTGTCCGGAAAGGACGGGAAGCCGGAGAGAGTGTCGAGCGCTGCGGCGATGACGGGCAGGTTGCAGCGCCATTCTGGCGCTCCCTCGCCGAGGCGCAAGTTCTGCAGGAGGAACGCGCGCGTCGCCGCATCCGGCACAGACTCGCGCAGCGCCGCGTCAGCCTCCGCCCGGCGCAGGCCGGTCCGCAGCGGCAAGGCCGCCATCGCCTCGGCATAGGTGCGGAAGGTAGGCGGATAGGCGACCGGGGCGATGTCGACGACGACCAGACGCGAGACCCTGTCCGGTTCGGTGAGCGCGAGCCCCATCGCCACCTTGCCGCCCATGCTGTGGCCGAGCACCGCCGCCCTGCCACCGTGCTCTGCGATCAACGCTGAGCAGTCCTCGGCCATCGCCAGGTAGTCCATGCGCGGATCGTGCGGGCTGTCGCCATGGTTGCGCAGGTCGGCGACCAGGACGCGATGCGTCGCGGCAAGGCGCCTTGCGATCGAGGACCAGTTGCCGGCAGAGCCGAAGAGTCCGTGCAGCACGAGAAGCGGCGGCCCGTCGCCGAGCGCAGTGACGCGGAGCGGAAGCGACATGGCCGGGGTGTTAGCGCCTCTCGCCGCGCGTGGCGAGCCCTGAGGGGATGTGCGCTGCGCCGAACACCGCGACGACGACGCCAAGCGGGATCAGCGCTGCCCGGGACACGGTTCCGGCTTGCGGCATCGCGGCCGCCGCACGAGACGGACGTGCTCTCCCCGCAGGCCTCGATCCGGCCCTCTCAGTGCTCGCGCGCCGCCGCCTCCTGCGACCACGGGTCGGCGGCGGGGAGGGGCGGCGGCGACGGCGGGAACGACACCTCCTCCGCCGCGAGCATGCGTCCCGTCACCGGGGGCGAGAACAGGAAGCCCTGGAACAGCGTCACGCCGAGGCCCGCGAGGCAGCGGTACTCGCCCTCGCTCTCCACCCCCACGGCCACGACCCCGATCCCCGCCCTGGCAGAGACCTCGACCAGCGCGGCGATGATGGGCCGGCGCGTGCGGTGAAGCTGGATGTTGCGCGTGAGCCCCATGTCGAGCTTCACGAGATCGGGCCGCACGGCCTCGAGCATGCCGAGGCCTCCGTAGCCAGTCCCGAACGTGTCGAGAGCGATCCGGAAACGCTCGGCTCTCAACGCGTCGGCGGCAGCGGCGAGGGCTTGCGGATCATCGATCCGCTCGCCCTCCGTCACCTCGATCACGATCCGCTCCGGCGCGATCGAGGCCTCCGAGGCCAGCCGCGCGAGCCAAGCGATCGTCCCCGGAGCGCGCAACAGCACGGACGGCGAGATGTTGACGTGAACCGCCGCCGCACATGCGCCCGGGAAGGCGGCGAGCGCGGCCGCGATCGCCTCCATCTCGAAACGCTGCCGGTCTGCGTCGCGAACGCGGGCGAGCACACCGCCTGCAGGCGACCAAGAAGGCCCACGCAGGAGCCCCTCGTGGCCGACGATCCGCGAGCCGCCCGCGTCGACGATCGGCTGGAAGGCCACCGCGAAGCGCGGCAGCGCCTCAGCCACCAAGTACCGTTCCGGCCCGCCTCGCTTGGACATGCCTACCGTCCCTTACCGCGCGTGACGCCATGCGACGCTCGAGCAGTTTTGCGGACGCGCCCTGAAGCGTCCGTTAACCGGCGCACACCGGGCGCGGGGAGCGGCCGCAGTCTCAGGAGTGGATGTAGAGTCCGCCGTTGACGTGCAGCGTCTCGCCGGTGATGAAGCTCGCAAGGCCGGAGGCGAGGAAGATCACCGCACCCGCCACCTCCTCAGCCGTTCCCGTGCGCTGCATCGGCGTCTGCGCGACCAGGTCGGGGCCCCGGTCCTGCATCAGCCGCGCGATCATCGGCGTCTCGATCACGCCAGGGCTGACGGCATTGGCACGGATGCCGCGCGGCGCGAGCTCGGCGGCGAGGCTGCGCGTGAAGGCGAGCACGCCGCCCTTCGCCGCGGCGTAGTGCGCATGCCCACGCGAGCCGCGGTGGCCGGCGACGGAGGCGATCGTCACGATCGCGCCGCCTGCGCCCATGTGCGGCACCGCGGCGCGGCAGACGGCCATGGTGCCGTCGAGGTTGACGGCGAGGCACTGGCGCCATGCCTCGTCGGTCATCCCCTCGAGGGTCGCGTCGGGGAACACGCCCGCCGCCGGCACCACGACGTCGATCCGGCCGAAACGGGCGATCGCCGCAGCGACCATCGCGTCGACCGAAGCGGAGCGAGTCACGTCGCAGGCGATCGCGGCGACGTCCCGGCCCGAGGGGTCGAGGGCGCTTGCGAGCGGCTGCGGGGCCGAGCGATCGGAGAGGAGCGCGCGCGCACCGGCGCGCCGGAACGCGTGCGCGATCGCGGTGCCGATGCCGCCCGCGGCGCCGGTGAGCAGAAGCACGCGGCCTGAGAGGTCTATCATCGCGAGCTCACCGCACCCTCAGCACGATCTTGCCGACATGCGCGCTCGACTCCATCAGCGCATGCGCCGCAGCCGCCTCGGCGAGCGGGAAGGTCGCGTGGATCACCGGCGCGCACACGCCAGAATCAAACAGCGGCCAGACCTTCTCGCGCAGCGCCTCGGCGATCGCTCCCTTCTCCGCGGTGGTGCGCGGCCGCATCGTCGAGCCGGTGATGGTAAGCCGCCGCGTCATGACCGGCAGCATGTCGAACTCGGCGACTTTCGAGCCCTTGAGGAAGGCGATCTGGACGAGCCGCCCCTCCGGAGCGAGGCAGCGGATGTTGCGCGGGATGTAGTCGCCGCCCACCATGTCGAGCACGACATCGACGCCGCGCCCGCCGGTTGCCCGCGCCACCTCCTCGACAAAGTCCTGGCTGCGGTAGTCGATCGCAAGCTCTGCGCCGAGACGCAGGCAGGCTGCGCATTTCTCGGCGCTGCCGGCGGTGACGAGGACACGCGCGCCGAAGGCCTTGGCGAGCTGGATCGCGGTCGTGCCGATGCCCGAGGAGCCGCCGTGGACGAGCGCCGTCTCGCCCGCGCGGAGCCGCCCGCGATCGAACAGGTTCGCCCAGACGGTGAAACAGGTCTCGGGCAGAGCCGCGGCGCGGATGTGGTCGTAGCCGCGGGGCGGGCGAAGGCATTGCGCGGCCGGAACGGCCACGTACTCGGCATAGGCGCCGCCGTTGGTCAGGGCGCAAACCGGCTCGCCGACCGTCCAGTCGGTGACGGAGGCGCCGAGGGCTGCGACCACGCCCGCCGCCTCGAGCCCGAGGATCGGCGAGGCGCCCGGAGGCGGCGGATAGGCGCCGCGCCGCTGCGCGATGTCCGGCCGGTTCACCCCGGCCGCATGCACCTCGATGAGGAGCTCGTCTGGCGCCGGGGCGGGAACCGGCCCCTCCGCGACCGCAAGCACCTCTGGACCGCCCTGGCCGAGCATTGCGATGTGGCGCATGCGCGAAGGCAGTGCCATGTCGTCGCCTCCCTGGTGGCTGGCCGAAAGTGTTGGCAGGGGCGGCTGCCGTCAAGCGGAGCGGCCTTGTCGGCAACGCCGCCGCCGCGCAAGATGCTGCGCGGGACACGGGCCGTCACGCGGGGCGGAACCCGAGGGAGAGAAGGGGGATGAGGCGTAGGCAGGTCCTGGCCGCGGCCGCGGGTCTTGCACTGGCGGATGCCGCGCGCGCTCAGGCGAGCGAGATTCGGCTCGGCGCCATCTACCCATTCTCTGGGCCGCTCGCTCTGCTCGGCGACGAGAGTTTCCGCGGCCTTGACCTTGCCATCGACGAGGCGAACACCGCCGGCGGGATCGGCGGGGCACGGCTTCGGCTGATCCGCGCCGATGCCTCCGATGCCGGCCAGGCGGCAGCGGAAGCGCGCCGGCTGATCGGGCAGGAGCGCGTTCAGGCCATGTTCGGCACGCACGCCTCGACCCTGTCGCTTGCGGCGACACAGGTGACCGATGCGGCGGGCATTCCCTATTTCGAGCTCGGGGCGGTTGCCGATGCGGTCACCGGGCGCGGCCTGCGCAGCGTGTTCCGCAGCGCGCCTCCCGCGCGGGCCTATGGTGAGGTGGCGTTCGACGCGATCGCTGCGATCGCGGATTATGCCGGGCTCGCGCCGCGCCTGCTCAGGGTCGCCATCCTGCGCGAGGAGGGCGTGCTCGGCAGCGCGATCGCAGCGGCGCAGAAGGACCGCGCGGCCGAGCTCGGCATCGCGCTGGTGGAGGAGCTCACCTACAGCATGCGCGCGACCGACCTGCTCGGCGCGGTGCAGAGGCTGCGCGATTCGGGCGCTGAGGTGGTGCTGCACACCGGTTACCAGCACGACATCGTCCTGTTCTATCGGGCGATGCGGCAGGTCGGGTGGAAGCCGCGCGCGGTGGTCGGCACGGGCGGCGACTATGCTCTCGCCGAGACGCAGAAGGCGGTCGGGCAGGCGTTCCTGAACACCATGGCGGTCGACGTCACGCCGATCGCCGCGAACGAGAGGATCGCGCCCGGGGTTCGGCTTTTCGCTGAGGCCTATGCGCGGCGTTTCGGCCACCCGCCCCGGTCCGGCCACAGCCTCTCGAACTACACGGGCGCGCGAATCTTCCTCGACATCCTCGGCCGCGCCGGGACTGCGGAGAAGGACAAGCTGCGCGCCGCGGTGCTCGCCGCGGACGTGCCGGTGCATGGCTGTCCGAACGGCTGGGGCGCGCGGTTCGACGAAACGGGCCAGAACCTGCGGGCACGGCCTTTCGTGCTGCAATGGCAGGGGGAGCAGCCCGTCACCGTTCTGCCGGCGGAGGCAGCCGTCTCCGCCCTGCGGGTCGGGCTCGGCGGCAGCTGAGACCGGTGCCGCTCTCCGCCAATCCGCTGCCCGGGCTTCGCGTTCTCGTCACCGGCGCTGCGCGCGGCATCGGCCGCGCCATCGCAGAGGGCTTCGCCGCGCATGGCGGGCGCGTGCTGATGCAGGACATCGCGCCCGTGGCGGCGCCGCCGGAGGGGGCGGTCTGCCACCGCGGCGACGCGTCACGCCGCGAGGACATCGAGGCCGCCTTCGCTGCGGCAGACTCGGCCTGGGGCGGCGTCGACGTCGCTGTCGCCAATGCCGGGGTGGCGGCGAAGATCCCCGCCCTCGATCTCTCCCCGGAACAATGGCGTCGGATCGTGGCGCTGAACCTCGACGGGGTGTTCCTCACCGCCCAGGCGGCCGGTCGGCGCATGGTGGCGCAGCGCTCGGGGCTGATCCTTGCGCTGGGCAGCATCTACTCAGTGGCGGGCGCTGCCGAACGCGCCGCCTACTGCGCGACCAAGGCGGGGGTGGCCGGGATGATGCGCGCTCTCGCCTGCGAATGGGCGCCGCACGGGGTGCGGGTGAATACGATCGCCCCGGGCTATGTCGAGACCGACCTGGTGCGCGGTGTGGTGGCGACCGGCGGGCTGGACACGGGGGCGGTCCGCGCGCGGAGCCCGCAGGGAAGGCTCGGCACCGCGGAAGAAGTCGCCGGCCTCGCTCTGTTCCTTGCTTCCCCTGCGGCGTCGCACATCACCGGCGCGACGATCCCGGTCGACGGCGGCTGGCTCGCCAACGGGGCGCCCTGAGCACTGAGGGACGCGACGCCGTATACGTTCGCGATGTCGGTGTGCCAGCGGGCGCCCTGAGCACTGAGGGACGGGACGCGAGGCGCACCACCCGAAGTTGCTTCCATGAAGGGCACCCTGAGCACGCAGGGACGGGACGGTGACCCCGCGAAAGTTCACGCTCCCGTCTGGGGGCACCCTGAGCACGCAGGGACGGGACAGGTACAGATGGCGCCAGCGACCGTCGCCCCCGCAAATCCCAGGTGGATCGCCCTGCCCGTGCCGACGACCGCGGCCCGCGCGAGCCGCCTCGCGCCCGCCCGGTCAGTTCACGGTGATGTTGGCGCGGCGTATGATCTCGGTCCACTTCCGGTTCTCGGCGAGCAGGAAGGCGCGCGCACTCTCGGGGGTGCTGTCCGAGACCGTCTCTGCGGTGAGCTCGGTCAGCCGCTGCTTCACGTCGGGCAGCGCCATCACCTCGTTGGTGAGGCGGTTGATACGGTCGATGACCGGCCGCGGCGTGCCCGCCGGCACGTGCATCATGTGCCAAGTATAGGCCTCGTAGCCTGGCACGCCCGCTTCCTGGAAGGTGGGAAGCTCGGGCGCGATGGCGGAGCGCCTGGCGGAAGAGATCGCAAGGCCCTTCACCTGGTTCGAGCGCACATAGGTGATCGCCGAAGCCGCGACGTCCACGGTGAAGGCGAGGCGGCCGGCGAGCAGGTCGGGCATCAGGGCTGAGGAGCCGCGATAGGGGACGTGGTTCGCCCGCACGCCGGCAAGCGCGAGGAACAGCTCACAGGCGAGGTGCACAGCCCCGCCATTGCCCGAGGAGCCGTAGTCGTACCTGCCCGGATCATTTCTCAGGAGCGCGATGAGCTCGGCGAGCGAGTTCACCGGCAGGTGCTTGTTCACGATCATGATCATCGGCACGACCGCGACGAGAGCGACCTGCGCGAAGTCCTCGAGCGCGTTGAAGGACAGGCGCGGGAAGAGGGGCGGCAGCACCGCATGGGCGATGGTCGAGTAGAGGATGGTCTGCCCGTCCTTCGGCGCGCGCGCGACCAGTTCGGTGCCGACGACGACACCAGCGCCGGTGCGGTTCTCCACCACGACGCGCTGCGGCAGGCGCTCGCTCATCTTCTCGGCGATCAGGCGCGCTGGGATATCCGTCGGCCCGCCGGCGGCGAAGGGGACGATCATACGCACAGGAGCGGTCGGCCACTCCTGCGCGCGCGCGGGGCGCGGCAGAAGCGCGGCGCCGGCAGAGGCGGCGAGCAGCCTGCGGCGATCGAGCATCATGGCGTGCGCCTCCCGGAAGCTGGACCCACCCGGCGGAATGGCGGAGCAGGTGTCGTGAGTCAACCGGCGGCGACCGACTCGGCTGTGCTGCCGACGAGCCGCGCGTAGAGCTCTGGATCGGTCGCGCCCTCGGTGCCGAACAGGAGCACGCGGCTGTCATCGCCGAGGCCAAGCTCTGCGGAGGCCGCGCGGTCGCGGCGTGCGAGGAGGAGGGCGCCGAGCACCGCCACCGCGCTCTCCCCGGCGACCACTGGAGGGTCGCCCGCCACGCCGTCTGCGAGCAGGCGCATGCACGGGGCGACCACGTCGTCGGGCACCGCCATGAAGGCATGCGCGCGCCAGGAGAGCTCGTCGAACGCGAGCACGGACACCTCGCCGCAGGCGAGCCCCGCCATCACCGTGTCGAGCGCACCCGGCACGGCGACAGGCCGCCCCGCCTCGGCGCTGCGGAACAAACAGTCTGCCCTGTCGGGCTCGACCACCACAAGCACAGGCGCCGCCGTCTCACCGAAGAGGAGAGCGAGTTCGGCTGCGATCGCGGCAGCCACGCCGCCGACCCCGCCCGGTGCGAAGACATGCGTCGGGGGGCAGCTGGGGAAGGCCGCGCGCCACTGCACGAGCGCTTCCTCCGCCATGACGCGGTAGCCATCCATCACGTCGCGCGGGATGTCCGTGTAGCCGGGCCAGGACGTGTCGGACACGACCGTCCAGCCCTCCCGTGCTGCATCCTCGGCGCAGCGGCGGACGGCGTCGTCATAGGTGCCAGGCACGCGCCTCACTTCGGCGCCGTAGCGGGCGATCGCTGCTGCGCGGCCCTCGCTGACGGTCTCGTGGATGTAGATCACCGCCCGGCAGCCGAAGCGCGCAGCCCCCCAGGCGACGGAACGGCCGTGGTTTCCGTCGGTCGCGCAGGTGACGGTGACGGCGCGCGTGCGGTCGACGAAGCGGCCCGCGGCGAGCTCGGCGGAGCTCGCGCGGAGGCCGGATGCGGCGAGCTTGCGGATGAGGAGGCGCGCCACCGCGTAGGCGCCACCGAGCGCCTTGAAACTGCCGAGGCCGAAGCGCCTGCCCTCGTCCTTGAAGCCGATCGCGGCGACACCTGCGGCAGCGGCGAGGCCGGCCAGGGGAACAAGGCGCGTCGGCGCATAGCCTGGCCAGGAGCGGATCTCTGCCAGAGCCGCTGTGCGGCCTGCGAGGTCGAGCACCGGCCGGCCCGCGCGGCCGCGGCTTCCGTTGCGGTGCAGACGAAACGGCAGGGGAGGCAGAAGCGCGTCGGGCATGATCCTGCGCAAGGGGCACAAATCCGACAGCGCACACAATCCACCCAATCGCGTTTGGAGAAAACCTCGCCTTGACGCCATTTGTGCCGTCTGGCAGCAACCCGCTCGATCGCCGTCGACGGAAACCCACGCGCGCCCTCGCCCCGGCCCTCGCCGTCCTGGTGCTCGCGCTCGCTACGCCTACGCCTGCCTTCGCCGCCGAGGACGGCAAAGCGGCCTATGCCCACGCCTGCGCCGGCTGCCATCGCAGCGCCGTGAGACTCGTCGCTCGCTATGCGCTGATCTCTCCCGAGGACAGGCGCATGGCGCTCGAGGACCTCTTGCGGGGGCACCACGCTCCAGACCCGGCAGAGCGCGCCCAGATCATCGCGTTTCTGGAGGCACAGCTGCGGAAGCGGTGACCCTGCGAATACGTCCATTCCTGTCGCATGCGTCTCCTACGGTCGCCCCGACGGCAGGAGGCGGTCATGGACGCAGGCGAACAAAGGGTGATCATCGGCTATGCTCG
>Ga0308417_1001869_pt1 | contig 14189 bp, 10 predicted proteins | sample HotsprSampleOS65_FD_203528 | JGI IMG/M metagenome (GOLD analysis project Ga0308417, IMG submission 203528) | Hot spring phototrophic mat microbial communities from Octopus Spring, Yellowstone National Park, Wyoming, United States - 20090730_OS65 ... | reverse complement strand
ACTTGCGTCACGTTGTCCGTACGCCCCGTCAGCAGATCCTGCATGGCCTGGTCCGCCTCGTTCTGCAAACGACCGACTTCCTCCAACTGACGACGCAGCTCGGCGGCAAAGCCGCCGTCCTGCGCCGCCGGCGCCGGCTGGTCCGGCGCGCCGGGGGCGCCTGTCGGTCGAACGGGCGTCGGCAGGTTCGACGATACCGGGTTTACCATGCGCGTTTCCGGTCCTCAGTGGCTGCGGCCCTTACGCCAGCAGCCGCAGGGCCTGTTGGATCATGCCCCGCGTCACGTTCATCGTGGCCGCATTGACCTCATAGGCCCGGCTGGCCTCCAACGCGTCCACATACTCCATCGTGAGGCTCACATTGGGGAGTTGAACGTAGCCGGCGGCATCGGCATCGGGATGCCAGGGGTCGTACCGCTTCACGAAAGGACTGGGATCCAGCGTCACCGAATCGACATGCACGCCCGGCCCGCCGCAGCCATCACCCGTACGGAACGTCACCACGCGTCGCCGGTAAGGAATGCGCGTGCCGTCCTCCTGCCGCGTGACCTCGGAGTTGGCAATGTTGGCGGCAATTACGTCCAGCCGCGTACGTTGCGCGGTCAGGGCCGAGCCGCTGATGTCCAGAGCGCGGATCATGTGACCTTACCTCGGATGGCGTCGAGCAGCCCACTGTACCGGTTTCGCAGCAGCGACATCGCCAGCTCATAGGACAGCGCATTCTCGCTGATCTGCGTCACCAGGTGTTCCAGCCGAGCATTCGTACCGTCATGGAAAAGCACGTTGGCGGCCGGCTCTTCCACCGGCTGCACGATCAACTCCCCCTGAGGACCGGTCGAAACCTGCGCGTCGCCGCGCAAGTTCAGACGCGACGTACCCCGTGCCTTGGCCTCGGCCAAGGCCGCCGCGAGGGCCTTCTGAAAAACCTCCGGATCCAGTCGTCGGCTGTGGTAATCCGGCGTGTCGATGTTCGCAATGTTTTCGGCCAGCACGCGTTGCCGCTGCTCGGCAAACTGCGCCGCCAGCTCCAGCGCTTGCAGCGTCCGCGTCGATGTCAGGCGTTCGACCCACATTCGTCGGTCCACTGACGCACTCACCCGCAACTAAACGGCAAACGCCGTGCCACGAGCCGCCCCTTCGTCTCGACCCGGCGGGCCTGAGGCCTTGTCAGCGCACGCGCCGAGCGCTTTGCCGTCCCGTCCTGGCGGCCGCGCGCGGCTGAATGGTACGCGGCCACCGGCCAGCCACAGGCTACCGGACCGTTCACGATTCAAAGCGGCGATATCGGAACCCCGCACGCCAGTGCGGGGCCCTCCCGCCATTGCGGCGCGGGTTCTGACCTGGCGCGCCCCCCGTTTGCGAATCCCGATTCAGACCATCATCGGAGCCCGGCGACGCCGTTCCTCGTGAAACGTCCCCTCTTCGCGCCACTTCTTGAGCTTCAGCCCCAACGTACGCAACCCGATGCCCAGGGCCTTGGCCGTCTTCTCCCGATGACCTCCGAACCGCTCCAGCGTGCGCAGGATCAGATCGCGCTCCGCATCGCTCAGAATCTGCCCGTCCCGGTACTGGATGCCGTTGGCCGCAGCGCTGGCCACCTTGATCGGCCCGGTCAGCAACGGCGTCAGCGTCTGAGCGGTGACCTCCCGCCCGGCTTCCAGCACGCTGACCCGCTCGCAGAGATTCTCCAGTTCGCGCACGTTGCCCGGCCACGAATACTCCTGAAGGACGCGCAGCGCCTCTTCGGTGAACTTCGGCCGTTCACGTCCTTCCCGCCGCGCGATCCGCCCAACGAAGTAATCCAGCAGCAGCGGGATATCCTCTTTGCGCTCCCGCAGCGGCGGAATCTCGATGGGCAGCACGCTGAGGCGGTAGTAGAGGTCTTCCCGGAACCGCGCCTTGGCCGCCCAGTCCCGCAGATTACGGTTCGTCGTGGCAATGACGCGCACGTCCACGCGCCGCGTAATCGAGCTTCCCACCCGTTCGAACTCCCGTTCCTGAAGCACGCGCAGCAGTTTGGCCTGCAACGGCGGGGCCATTTCCGAGACCTCATCGAGCAGCAACGTCCCGCCGTCGGCCAGCTCGAAACGCCCCTTCCGCATCCGGTCCGCCCCGGTGAACGCACCCTTCTCATGCCCGAACAGCTCGCTTTCCAGCAGCGTGGGCGACAACGCGGCGCAGTTCACGCACAGCAACGGCTGGTCCGCCCGGGGCGAGGCGGCGTGGATGGCGCGGGCCACCAGCTCCTTGCCGGTCCCGCTCTCCCCGGTGATAAGCACGGTGGCGGAACTCTGCGCGACCCGCTGAATCTTTTCCAGCACTGGCAAAATCGCGGGCGAGCGCCCGACCAGCTCCCGCGGGCCGTTCAGGTCCTCGATCTGACGCCGCAGGACCTCGTTGTCCCGCAGCAGCGCCCGTTCCCGCAGGGCGCGCTCGATCACGATCTCGATCTCGTCGGCGTTGAAGGGCTTCTCGATATAGTCGAACGCCCCGAGCTTCATCGCCTCCACGGCCGTCGATACCGACGCGTGCGCCGTCATGAGCACGACGGGTACATCGATCCCCAGGCGCCGCAGCTCGCGCAGCAGCGCCACCCCGTCCAGACCGGGCATGCGCAGATCGGTCAGAATCACGTCGAACGACTGCTGCTTGATCATCGTCAACGCGTCCTGCGCATTCTCATAGGCAAAAACCTTATGATCCTGCGCCGCGAGCGTCGCCTGTAGCGAATCCCGCATCATGGCCTGGTCGTCGATCACGCAGATGCACGCCATGGGATCTCCTCTTTCTCTCAGGCCGCACTCGGCGGCGCAGCAACGTGTTCGGCCGAATCGGTACCGGCTTGCTCAGCCCGGGGCAGCCACAACACGAACTCCGCCCCGCCGGTCGGCCGGTTCCGCGCCACCAGCCGGCCTCCGTACGCCTCTATCAAACGGTGGGCGATGGTCAAACCCAGCCCTGTCCCGTTCGGCTTCGTCGTAAAGAAGGGCTCGAAAATGCGCTCCAGCAGTTCTTCCGGCAGGCCCGGACCTTCGTCCAGCACGTAGACCGCCACCTCCCGTTCGTCCGCCGTGGGCGCTGCCTGCACCCAGACCGTTTTTCCCGGCGCCGACGCCTCGGCGGCGTTCACGACCAGATTCACAAGCACGCGCTGCAACCCGTTCTCGTCCCCCCGCACGTACAGCCCGGGCGCCGCGCCGCTCAGATCCAGATGCACCTCGCGCGCCAGCAACGTCTTGAGACTCGCATCGCGCACCCGCTCGAGCAGCGCGTCTAACGCGACCGTACCCAGCGTGCGTTCGCGCGGCGCCAGCGCCAGCGTGTCCGTCACGACGGCATCAATTGCCTGAATGCCGGCTTCGATCTTCTCGATAAGCTGCAACGCCGACGCCAACTGGTGCTGCCGGCACTGGTTGCGCAGCAGGTCGCTGTACAGCCGGATCGCCCCCAGCGGGTTGCGCACCTCGTGCGCCACCCCGGCCGCCAGCTCGCCCAGCGCGGCCAGGCGCCGCCGCAGCTCCAGCTCACGGTCCTTACGCGCCAGCTCCTGTCGCAGGCGCACGACCTCCCGCTGCAACGCTTCGTGCGTACGCTGCAAGCGGCCGGCCACGTCCAGATACTCGCGCAGGACGGCACCGAGATCCTCGTCGCCACGCGTCGCAGCAGCCGGCGCCGCGCTCGTGCCCGGTTGTGGCGGACAGGCCTCAGGCGTCATTCCACACTCCCTGACAGACAACGCGACGGCCGACCCTACCCGGTGATGTTGGCGGCGGATGGGGGTGTCGCACGCGGCTGCGCGGCGTACGCGGCGTTCGCCGCGCGTCCGTCGGCGACGCCACCAATCTGGGCCTGCACGGCCTGTTTGCGGGCTGACAGCAGGGCACCGTCCTCCTGGTCGGTGCGCAGAATCGTGCGCAACAACGCGTTGATCTCATGCAGAAGAGCCGAAGCCTGGTTGCGGTGCGCTTCCGGAAGGGAAGCATGGAACGCGTCCCAGTTCCGCCGGTACGGCCCCAGGTCTTCGTTGAGCCGGGCCAGCCGCGTCACCAGGTCCTGCCGCTCGCGCAGAATGTTGAGCAGCATTTCCGGGCGGTCGCCGGCAATCAGCGCGCGTTGCTGTTCGCTCAAGTCCCGCAGGCTCCGGTACAGGTCGCGTTGCTGAGTCAGCAGCTCAAGCAGCCGTGCGGCGTCAGGCTGGGCCACCGTGTTCATGACTCGACTCCTCTGTGAATCGCGAAACCTTCAGCGCGCCGTAGCCAGCGCGTCGCGAAAAACCTCCGACGACAAGGCCAGCGAAAGAAACCGCTCCCACTCGGCCCGCGTACCGCTCGCCGAATCGGCCAGCGCCTCGTCCGACATATGCCGCAGCAGCACCCGGGCGCGCTCCAGCGCACTGGCGGCCTGCGCCATCTCCCCGCGTCGCAGGTGGATGCCGGCGATCTGCACGTGCGCCGTCAAAGCCGCGGGCTGGTCGGCGTAGCGGGTCGTAATCATCCAATAGGCCGCCAAGGCCGCCTGGACGGCATCCGGTTCGCCCTGCGCCAGCAAACAATCCGCCCGGTATTGCAGCGACAGCCGCGCCAGCAGCTCCCGCTCCTCCCCGTCCTCCATCTCCGCCGGCAGCTCGCGCAGTACGGCCGCAAACACCTCCGCCGCGCGTCGATAGCGCGCGCGGCTCTCGGCCTGCACCGCCGGCGAGTTGTCTTCCGGAACCCGTTCGCGCAACGCGTGGGCGCTGCGGCGATACGCCTCCCCCAGACGGAACAGCCCGCGCACGTGCTCCGCGCCCGTGGGGTACAGTACTACGTAGTCTTCCAGCCGGCCGATCGCTTCGCCGTAGCGTTTCTCGTCCAGCAGCAGACCGCACAGCGTGGACAGGGCGACGCGGTAGACCTCCGCGTTCGGCTCAATCTGTCCGTCGTTCAAGAAGTCGCTCAGTAGCCGCTCGGCCTGCGGCCAGTGCTCCGGCCCCAATTCCGTCAGAACCCGCGCGCGGTTCACCCGCGCGCGAGCCGCTTCCTCCAGCGAGGGATACCCTTCACTGACCCGCCGATACCACTCGAGGGCCGCCTCCGCGTCCCCGTTTGCTTCGCATAGCTCCCCCAGCCGCAGCATGGCCGCCGGAATGCGCGGGTGGTCCGAACGCTCACGGATGAACCGCTCCAGCGCACCGCTCAGTTCCGCCCCGCGCCCCGCCGCCTCGTACACCTGCGCGGCCTGCCAGAGCAGGTCCGTGAGGCGCTCGTCGTCGTACCGCAGCAGACCGCAGGCAAGCTCCAGATTCTTCCATGCCAGCAAATCCTTCTCGTCCACCGACGCCCGTCCGGAGCCGCGGTCGGCCTCGCCCGGTTCCCGACCCATTGCGGCGGTGGCCGACAGCTCGCTACCCAGCGCGAGGTAGGCGACTTCATTGGCGAAGTCGCCATGCGCCCGGCGTTGGTCGGCGATGGCCCGCAGCGTCTTGTGAAACAGCGGCATGACCCGGTTAACCAGCGCGGGTTCGCGCGCGATCGCAGCGACGGTCGACCGGAAGGCGTCCCGCGCGTCAGCGTGTCGATCCAGAGCCGCCAACGCCTGGGCGCGCCCAACGCCCGCCAAAATGCGGAGCTCATTCGTCAGGGGGCCGCGCAGCGCGTCTTCGAACGCCGCCAAGGCGTCGGCAGGCCGGCCTGCGGCGAGGTGAACCTGTCCCGCCAGCGCGCGATTCAGACCCACGACGTGGTAACACTGCTCCGGCAGCGTACGCCCGTATTGTGCCAGCCAGTCGTCAACCCACTGAATGACCGGTTCGGCTTCCTCGACCTTCCCTTCCGCGACCAGAACGGACGCACGCAGGTACTCGAGCAGTCCCCGCAGGTCAGACGTCTTGAACCGGTCCCCGTAGCGGTCAAGTAAGTTATTCGCCAGAGGAACGTTACGCTCGTCCAGCGCAGTGCGGACCGCGTGATTTAGGGCCCACCAGGCGTAACCGGCCGACAAACCCTCGTCGGCCAACAGGTTGGTCAGCACCTCGCGGCCGGCGACGCCAAGGTCAGGCTGTCGCTCCAGGAGTCGGGCCAGCGTCTCGACGACAACATGCTGCTCCGCAGCCGGCAGATCGCGATCCAACAGAGCGCGGAATCGCCGGAAGGCCTCTTCGTGGTCCCCCAACCACAGGGAGGCATGTGCGGCGCGCAGGTCCGCGGCCGTCGTGCGCGGCCGTCCCAGGCCGGCCGCGGCTTGGTCGTGTTCGAGCAGTTTCCGGAGGTTAGCGGGATGGTGGGTCTCGCGGCCGCTCTCGACCGCGAAAATGAGTTCTGCCAATCGGACGTGAAGCTCAGCCTGTGTGTCCTGCGGCAGGTCCGGAGACTGCTCAAGCAGCGCCGCGCACGCCGCGGCCGCCGCCTCCCACTGTCCCGAATCCGCCAGGCTGCGAACATCGGCGACCACCGCCTGCGGGTCCGTTGACGTGGGGGCCGGCAGCAGCCGGTACAGCGTCACCGCGCTGGTGACCGCCGCCGCCAGTGCCAACGGCACCTGCCAGCGATCGGCCAGAAGCTGTACGATCGGGTTTGGCGTCCTGTCGGCGCTCATCCTGAGCCGCTATCTGCGTCCTGCGCGGTCGGTACCCGTGTGCGGGTCACTGGCCGCTTTCCACTCCCTATCGGTGGCTTGCCCCTTATGAGTGCATCAAAATTGCGCGGAACTGCGCACGAAACGCTAGCCCGGATGTACAGTGTATACAGAGAAGGCTACAGCCATTACTTACGGGATCCCGATAGGAGTAAGCGGGATTACGAGGCGAATGTGCGCGTGCAACCCATGGCCACCGATGTGGTGCTGATCACGGCCGACGCCGGCCTGCGCGATCTCATCGAATCCCGCCGGCCGCCGACGGCCCGCCTGCATTGGCTGACCGGCGAAGATCCAACGGCGCTGAGCGCGTTGCAGCCGCGGCAGCTATGGGTCGACCTGGACACGGCCGCCGTACCGCACATTCCGGGCGTCCAAAGACGGGTGTATTTTTACTCGCAGCCCGGCGCGGGCTGGGACGCCCTGCCGAAAGGACAGTTCATCCGCAAGCCCTGTGCCGCCCTCGTGTGCGACGTGCTGTGGGCGGACGTCCAGTCGTCACCTTCCCCAGGTATCTCGAGCGCGACCGGCCGACCGTTGCCGGCGTGGATTCTCGATTTTCAGGAGCTGAATCTCGCGCTTCTGTGCCGCAAAATGGTCACCGGGCTGGCCGCACGCCTCGGATACCGCGACGTGTCCCTGTACCTGCACGACTTCGAGCGCGGACAACTGGTGCTGGCCGAAGCCACTCATACGCGCGAACTCGAACGCACGATCCCACTGGATGCGGTCGGGCAGCACCTCATGGCTGCTGTCGCACGCAGCGGACGCGCGTTCGTCACCCAGCATGCATCGGCGGAACTCGCCGCCCGCGGCATTCCCTGCACCGGCGACCGGCCATACCCGGACGAAGCCTGCCTGGTTGTGCCATTGTCCAGCGAGGGCCGCCTCTGGGGCGTTCTGAATTTCAGCGGTCTCGCTCCCACCCCCCTGACCGAACCCAACCCGCCGCTGGACGAGCTGTTCGCATTCCTGGGTCGGGCGCTGTGCCACGCGCGGCTGTACCAGCAGGCGCGGATCGAAGCCCGCGTGGACAGTCTTACGGGCCTCTACAACCAGCGCTGGATGCAGGAATCCCTCCAGAGGGAGGTGCGCCGCGCAGAGCGCTTCGGCGGCGGCCTGTCCATTCTCATGCTGGACCTGGATGGGCTAAAGGCCATCAACGACCAGTTCGGGCATCTGGTCGGCGATCGCGTGCTCCGCCACGTGGCCAGCCGCATACGCGGCGTCCTGCGACAGTTCGACGGAGCCGCGCGCATCGGGGGCGACGAGTTCCTCATTATGCTGCCCGCAACCAACCTGAAGGGGGCACAGCACGTGGCCCGTCGGCTACTCGACCTCATCTGTGTGGAGGTCCCGCGCCACGGTGACGTCCCGCTGCCCATTTCCGCCAGCATAGGTGCGGCGGAATGGCAGCCCGGCTGGGACGCGGCCCAACTCATCGAGGCCGCCGACCGCGCGATGTATGAGGCCAAGAGCAGCGGCCGCCATGATAAGACCCGCCCGCTCGCGTCACCCGCAACTTGAGCTGCTCAAGCGACGATCACGGATCGCTGACGGCGATCTGAAATGCGGCGAAGTCGCGTAGATCGACATCGTGGTCCCCATCGCTCTCCAAACCGAAGCACGGTAGTAGCTCTGGGACGACCACGTGGTCGGGGCCAGCCATGCAACACGCCCAGTCCAGCAAATCAACCCGCCCATCGCAGTCGCAGTCACCCGGGATCAGGCGGATTCCGTGGCGCGTGGCGCACTCGTATCCGTTAGCGCACAACAGCCAGTCGAGGGCGTCCACGTTGTCCGGCGGCGCACCGAGCCCCAGCACGGCGGCGGGCGCGAAGACCTGCGTGGGTTGATTGGGGCGAGCGATCAAGATGTCCGCCGCCGCCCCTTGCGGGCTGGCACCGGGAATCGTCCACAACGAAGGCGAGGCGGGGTCGAGCGAAAAGAGCACGAAGTCCGTTGCGTCGAACACTCCGCGCATGCCTGCGCCGTTCGGATCGTAGACGATTAGAGCATCAATATCGTCCGCCTGAACCAGGCCGAGGGCCTGAAACGGCGCGTACAGTTGCGTCATCTGCTGTCCGGGCCGGGGGTTGTAAAAAATGTGAGCCCCGCTGGGTTGCTCATTCCCGGGCAGGTTATACAGGGCCGGCGAGCCGCGCCGCAACGTAAAGTACAAATTGATCACCGGCCCGCGCGTTGACTCCCGTTCCTCTTCGGCCAAGCCATCAACATTGTCCTGCGGCACGCCCGGCACGCTCTGATATGAGTGCATAGGCGGCGCGGCGCCGAAATCCGTTCCGCCCTCGTTGAAGTTATTGCGCACGCTCGCGTTGTTCAACGCTGGTCGCCCGCCGCTGGGCCCGCCCAGCCCCGTACGCACGAAGATGGCCAGCGTTATAAACTCGTCGCCGGCGGCGTGCCCACGCGCTGCCTGATCCACGACGTTGAACGGCACGCCCGCTGCTACCAGGTTCGGGTCGGGCGGCTGTATACCAACCGTGGCCCGGTCCACAGAGAAAAGCAGCGCAAACGACATAAAAGGCCCAGGAAAGTTGAACCCCGAGTTGGACAACCCGTCGATGTCGTCCTCCATCGAAAACAGGCCAAGCGCGGCCGCCGGCACGTCCGTCGTCACCTGCGTCGGTAACAGCGTCAGTACGTCCCCCGCCGCGACGTCCCCAGCCATCACCGCCGGCGAAAGACGATCGAATGAGTAGCCTGGCAGTGGCAAGGGGATCAACGGCGGCGAAGCGTACGCGGACAGGCCCCCGAGCAGCACCGCGGCCAGCGCTACGTACTTTCTGGGCCAAAAGCGTCGCCAGCGACTCGGGCTCATGAACCTAACTCCCTTCCTCTGCACCTTCGTCCGACGAGACTTGCACCGCCGCACGACCCGAGTGCGGCTCCGCCGGCGCGCTCGTCGATGATAGCACAATCCAGGGCGGCCACGAAGCACTTTCACGCATGCGGACGTAGAGCAGCTTGGCGTGGTAGGTGTAGCGACGGTCGTCATCGAACGAGCGATAAGCGCGGTCCAGGTATTCCAGGGCTCTCGCCCGGTCGCCGGCAGCCAGAGCCCGGGCGGCCGCGTGGAAGTAAGCTTCGCCCCACAGCTTCCACGAGGTCGGCCTCTCAGCGGCCATCGCGAGCAACGCGTCAACGTGCCCGTCGCTCAGCATCGCCCGGTATAGCGCTTCCATCCACGCGGGTGACTGCGGCGGCACCAGGCCGGCTCCGAAATCCACCCGGTCCACGCGCTCGCTCAGCAAAGCCGCAGCCTCATCGGCCCGCCCCAGCAGACGCAAGCCCGTTGCGGTCCAGAGCACGGCCGTCGCCGCTCCGGGGTGTTCGTCCGCAATAGCCCGCACATGCGCCAGGGCCGCCTCCATCGCGCCCTGCTCTGCATCGATCAATGCGGGATACAAATGGCGGTAAAAAAAGCTATTGGGGTCGTAGGACGCGCACGCGGCCAGGTCCTGCCGGGCCGCGTCCAGCTCGCCGCGCCAGTAGTGCAGGCGCCAGCGGTAGTGCAGGTTCTCCCAGCGTTTCACGTCGGCGTTCGTGATCGCCAGCGCCCGCGTCCGGGCCACAATCGCCTCGGCCAAGCTGCCCATGCTTTCCAGACATTCGGCCTCCGCGACGATTGGACGGTCGTCGGCCGGGTCCAGCGCCTGCCCGCGGCGCGCCCACTCCAGAGCCAGCTCATAGTGTCGGGAAGCCGCCGAGTTGTCCGCTCGTGTCCCGGCCCCGCCGTGGTGCACTTCGGCCGCCAGCCGATGGGCGATCGACAGCAAATAGTAGGGATAGGCCCCATACAACTTGCTGCGCACCAACTGCTCCAGCGACGCAGTAACCTCACCGAACTGGTCCAGTTCCCGCCGGGCATACAGTCGCTGGTTCTGCGCCCGCGCCAGATGCAGCATGGCCTGAGGGTAGAAGTTCCGCTGCTGGGCCCGCAGGTCGCAGGCGCGGCGGTACGACTCGATCGCCGCGTCTGGGTCGCCGAAGTGAAGCGCCAATCCGCGGAAAAACCACGCCTCGGCGCAATCGGGACCACCGCGGGCGTCAGTCTGTTCGACGACAGCGTGAGCATCGGCATGCTGGTCCGTCCGCCACAGAGCCCACGCCCGCAAGTACCCGAGGCGGGCGTCCTGCGGCGCGTAGTGTGCGGCACGGTCGAGGTTGCGTAGCGCGCCGTGCGGGTCGTTAGCCCCCATGCACGCCAGCGCCTCCGCAAGCGCCAGTCGGAACGGATCGGCCCCCAGCAGCGCGGCACGCTGGAGTGTGCCCCGGACAATGTCCGGGTTGCGGTAATCCACGAAGACCAGCCGCTCATAGGCCTCGGTCAAGAGCCGGTCGGCCTCGCGTGCCCGATTCTGAACGTAACTCCAGAGCAGCGCGGCCGCGAGAACGATCACGGCCCCCACAGACAGCCCAGCCGTGGTGACGGCCTTATGTCGGCGGGCCCACCGCAGCGCCCGTCCCAACCACGACACGCGCCGTGCGCGGATCGGCCGACCCTCCGCAAAACGCCGCAGGTCTTCGGCCAGCTCAGCGGCGGTCGGATAGCGGCGCTGCGGATCCTTCTCCATCGCCCGCAGACAGACAGTCTCCAGATCAATCGGAACGCCGGGGTTCAATCGACGCGGCGGCACAGGCTCGCGCGTGCAGATCGCGTCAACGATCTGTGCCCGCGTCTGGCCCGAAAATGGCTTCTGCCCGGTCAGCACCTCGTACAGCGTCACGCCCAACGAGTAGATGTCCGTACGGTGGTCCACCTCCCGGTCGCCACGTACCTGCTCAGGCGACATATAAGCCGGCGTGCCCATGATCTCGCCGCTGACCGTAAGGTGCGGCCGGTCCATCAAGCGGGCCAGACCGAAGTCGGTCAGGTGCAGCCGGTCATCACGTCCTAACAGAAGGTTGTGCGGCTTGATGTCCCGGTGGACGGTGCCGTTCTGATGGGCATAGTGCAGAGCGTCGGCGACCTCGGAAAACAGCCGCGCCATGTGAGCGTAGTCATGAAGCGAAAAGCACGGCGCGGCGCCGGACCGTTCTGTCGCCACCTCGTTCAAAGTCTGGCCACTGCCAGAACCCGATAAAGGCCCAGGCGCGCCCGCGGATGCCGAAGAGCCCTGCCTTCGGGAGGGCATCCGGAGCCACCGCGGAACATCACTCGGGGCCGGCGTGACCGCACCGCTCTTGAGCCGCAGGCCCGACGACGTGGCCACCCGGGTGCTGGAGCCAAGCAGTTCCGGCCGGCTCCGAATCACGACGTCGAGCGCGACGCCGTCGATCAGCTCCATCGCGTAGTAGTAATGCTGGCCCTGCGTCCCTTGGGCATACACGGGAACGATGTTGGAGTGATGGAGGCGCGCGGCCGCCTGCGCCTCGGCCAGAAAACGCTGCACCGCCAGGTGGCCGTGCCGTGTGCAGTCCGGCAGAACCTTCAGGGCAACCTCCCGGTTGAGAGAAAGCTGCCGCGCCCGATAGACGATCCCCATCCCGCCGCGCCCGATTTCGGCCAGTAGCTCGAAATCCCCCAGGCGTGTGCCGGGGGGAAGAACGGCGGCCCGGAGCGCCAGACCCAACGCGCGGGTCGCACTCGGGCCGCCGGCCGACGACCCCTCGCCGACCGGCTCCGGCCCTAGGCCGTCGAAGCCGAAGGCCGCCCGCAGGTCGGCGACCAGCGCCTCGTCGGCCGCATCAACAGGCTCCGCGGAGCAGGCAGTCGGAGCTGGGGCCGCAACCGGCGGTTCGGAGGAGGACGGCGCAACCAGCGGATGGCCGCAGTGGGGACACACCCCGGGCGTCGGGCCCGGCGCCCCCGGGGCAGCGGCAGCGCACTTCGGACACACCACCTTGACCACTGCGTCCATCATAGGCCGCTTCTTCCCACCCAGGCATAGACGTTCGGTGCGTCCTTCTGACACTTAAACCGCGCGCCGGTTTAACCCGGTTAGGCGTCGCCTTCCGGATCCAGTTCCGCTAGCCGCTCCCGCAGCCGCCGGATCACGCGGCTGCGTGCCTGATAAACACTGGCTTTGCTGAGCCCGAGCTGTCGCGCCGTCTCCTCGACGGGCAAGCCCGCTAGCACGTGGAGCTCAAAGGCTTTCAGGGTATTCGGCTCGAATTCCCCCAGAATCGTCTGCATCGCCCAGCGGAGTCGGTGCAGTTGCCACTCGCGCTCCCAGTGCCCGTCCTGCTCGGCTTCCTTCTGCGCGGCCAAGTAATCGAAATTCTGCAAATCCAGCGGGGCCGGCTGCCGCGCTTGACGGTCCGCCCGACGACTCAAGGCGTGCACCACCGCCGACCGCAGGTATGCCCGGAAACGTCCCTTCCTGGCATCATACTCGAACCCGCTGATCGCTTTGAAAAGGTACATCTCCACGTCCTGAACGATGTCCTCCGCGTCGGCGTGAGAGGCTCCCCGGCGTCGGGCGTACCGGTACAGAAGCTGCCCATAGCGCGCGTGGAATTCCTCCCAGCTCAGCGTGTCCGCCCGATCGCGCAGCCGCAGCAGAAAACTCAGACGTGTCGAGTCGGCCTGACTCATCCGCCCCCCATTCTGGCCATCCGCGCTGGCCGGTACAAGACCAAAACGGTCCCACGCGAAAATCTCGTCACGCGGACGGCTAGCCGCCGAAACTAAACGAAACCCCCTTTCCGCTAAGACCTTATAGTCGCCCGAAAAACCACTGGAAGTCGGCAAAATCAGCCATATCGACATCGCCGTCATCATCCAGGTCGGCGCGATTCCGACGTTCGGCGTCGCAGCCGGCGTCTTGATTCAGGCAGGCGACGAAGAGCTCGTAGTCGATTCCGTCCACGTCGCCATCGCCGTCGATATCTCCCGGCAAGCTCGTCGCCCCCGGGCCAAGGTACGCCCAACGCACCGCGTCCGCCGACACCAGCTCGCTCGACGGAACGGCCGCCCGCAGCGTGACGGTGGCTGAGCCGCCGGCCCCAAGCCGGTAAACGCCCAGCGGGTTCCAGCGCTGCTGTGTGGCCGTGTCGCGCTGATTCACGTACACCGTAGAAGTACCGGCAAGGTGCGTAACCGTGTACGGCGCCGCCAAAGCGCGGTTGCTGGCCACCACCCACCACGCATACACGCTGTACCAGCCGGCGACCGGCAGGTTCGGCGTCCACGTGGCGGACGACGCGCCGCCATCACCGGCGTGATACTGAGAATCCGTACCCCAGTAGCCCGGATTGGCGGAAACCGGCCACGTTCCGATGGAGCTGAAGCCGGCGTCGCGGTTGTCGACCACAACCTCACTGACAAAAGCGGGAGCAACCACGATGTCGAACGGCAAAGACGAACCCCCGAGAATCAGAAACCGCACCGTAACGAAGCGCTCGGTGCACGGGTCGATGGTCACGGGGCCCCCGTCGCTCTCCAGAAACGAGCGCTCCAGCACCGACTGGCCCGGACCGGCCCAGCCGGTTCGCACGGGTCGGGCGTCGACCACAGCGTCCGGAGCGACCTCGTCACCCACGACAACCTGCCACCCCAGGCCGATCGAGGCGCCCGATTGTGTAAAGCGAACATCGACCGGACGCGGCAC
>Ga0308417_1001865_pt1 | contig 14213 bp, 11 predicted proteins | sample HotsprSampleOS65_FD_203528 | JGI IMG/M metagenome (GOLD analysis project Ga0308417, IMG submission 203528) | Hot spring phototrophic mat microbial communities from Octopus Spring, Yellowstone National Park, Wyoming, United States - 20090730_OS65 ... | reverse complement strand
CGGCGCGATGGGCGTGAGGATGATCGAGTCTTCCCAGGCGGAGGCGGCGGTTCCGCCGGTGAACACGGATTCGCCCGGTGATCTCATCGCCCGGATGCAAGCGGAACTGGAACAGGTGGTGGCCAGCGGGCGCAGACCGGGCTGGCTGATGGTGGTGGACACGAGGAAGTGCATCGGCTGCGATGCGTGCAGCGCCGCATGCCGCGCCGAGGTGCCCGCCGGGCCGGCCGGCGCATTGCGGCGGGTGATCCAAATCCGTCTCACCCTGACCGACCGGCCGATTTCCATCTTCAAGCCGTTCAACTGTCTCCAGTGCGATAATCCGCCTTGTCAGCGGGCCGTGCCGGCCGGCATGATCCGCAAGCGGCCGGACGGGATCGTCGAGCTGGACCAAACGGTCCTGCGCGGCGATTTTGCGCGGGCCGCCGCGGCCGCGTGCCCCTTCCAGGCCATGCACGTCGATGACGGGCGCAATTTCACCGAGGGGACGCCGGCGCCGCAAGCCTACGAGGAGCGCAGCTTCACCGAGTACGGCCGGAGCTGGCAGCGGAAACCGGGCGCCAATGCTCTCCAGAACGCGGCCCGCAAGTGCACCTTCTGTAGCCACCTGTTGGAGCAGGCGATCCTGCCCGCCTGCGTCACGACCTGCATCGGCGGCGCGATGTATTTTGGCGACGGCAATGACCCCTCCAGCCTGGTCAACGAAGTGACTCTGGGCCGGCGGCGCTTCGCCGGGCACGACGCCTACGGAGTTCAGCCGCGGGTGATCTACCTGGAGGAGCCCATGCCCGAAGCCAGCAGCTTGAGCTGCCAGATCTGCCACTACTAAAGGAGGCCATTCTCATGTCCGTGAATTCAACTTCTGCCCCAACGCCGGCGAGCGAGGTTATCGAAACCAGCAGCCGCCGCGAGTTCCTGCGCCGCGGTCCGCTGCTGGGGGCCGGCTACCTGGCCGCGGCCTTGGAGAGGTCCCAGGCGGAGGCGCTTCCGGGGACCGGCAGCCTGCCTGGCTTCTCGGCCTCCGATTACTTGTACACGACCTGTTTGCAATGCAACACGGGATGCGAAATCAAGGTCCGGATTCAGGACGGGCTGGCGGTCAAAATCGACGGAAACCCGTACGGACCGCGGGCATTTGACCCGCACATCGACTGGAACACGCCGGTGCAACAGGCGGCCCGGCTGAAGGGAGCGATCTGCCCGAAAGGCCAGGCCGGGATTCAGACCACCTACGACCCGTATCGCCTGATCAAGGTTTTGAAGCGGGCAGGGGCGCGAGGCGAAGGCAAATGGGTCACCATACCTTTTCATCAGGCGATTTCGGAAATCGTGGAGGGCGGGGCGCTGTTCCCGCAGGACGGCGGCCGCACGGTCACGGGGCTGCGTGAACTCTGGGCCGTGAAAGACCCGGCGCTGTCCAAGCAGATGGCCGCGGATGCGGGCCTGGTGCGGGACGGCAAAATGACGGTGGCGGAGTTCAAGGATAAGTACAGGGATCACTTGGATAAGCTCATCGACCCCGACCACCCCGATCTGGGACCGAAAAACAACCAATTCGTGTTCAACTGGGGCCGCCTCAAAGCCGGACGGTCCGATTTTTTCCTGCGCTTTGTACGGACCAGTTTTGGATCGGTGAACGCCCACGGGCACACCACGGTATGCCAGGGCTCGATCTATTTTGCAGGCAAAGCGATGTCCGACCAGCCCTCCGGAGGCAAGTTCACCGGGGGCGCGAAGGCCTATTGGATGGCCGACACCTCGAACGCCGAGTTCATCATCTACTGGGGCGCCAACGTACTGGAAGGGAATTATGGCCCGCCCTTGAAAGTGCCCAAGATCACGCGCGGCATTGCCAGCAGGAGGCTCCGGGTGGCTGTGGTCGACCCGCGCTACTCCAAGATCGCGGCCAAGGCCTGGAAGCACGTTCCGATACAGCCGGGCCAGGATGCGGCGCTGGCGCTGGGCATGATCCGCTGGATTCTTGAGAACGAGCGCTTCGACCGGCGTTATCTGGAGAACTGCAACAAAGCGGCCGCCGCTCAGGACGGAGAACCGACCTGGTCGAACGGAGCCTGGCTGGTGAAGATCCGGCCCGACGGCTCCGCAGGAGCATTCCTGCGAGCCTCGGAGATCGGACTCGGCGGGGACGCGGACACATTCGTGTGCCTTCGCAACGGTGAGCCCAAGGCCTTCAAGTCGGGGGACACGGTCCAGGCCGTCGAGGGCGACCTGTTCGTGGATGCCACGCTGAACGGGACCCGCGTGAAGTCGGCCTTGCAACTCTTGCGGGAGGAGGCTTACGCCAAGAGCATTTCCGAATGGGCGGGCCTGGCGGGGATCAAGGTCCAGGATATCGTCGAGCTCGCCAGCGAATTCACCTCGCACGGCAAACGGGCCGTGGTGGAGATTCACCGGGGCGTTTCTCAGCACACCAACGGCTTTTACAACGTGCTGGCGACAATGGGGGCCCTCAACATCCTCATCGGGAATCTAGACTGGAAGGGGGGACTGGTTTACGGCGGAGGCGCCTACGGCGAGACCGGCGGCACGGGCCGTCCGTTCCAGCTCAGCAATCACCCCGCCCCGCTGACCCCCTTCGGGATCGACATTATCCGGGGCGGGGCCTCCTACGAGAAGAGCACGATCTTTGCAGGCTACCCGGCGAAGCGCCCCTGGTACCCGTTGGCGAGCGACGTCTACCAGGAAGTGATTCCCTCGGCCGGCGACGCCTATCCTTACCCCATCAAGGTCCTCTTCCTCTACATGGGCTCGCCCGTCTATGCCTTGCCCGCGGGGCATTCGCTGATCCCCATCCTGCGGGATCCGGACAAAATTCCACTGATTGTTAGTTCCGACATCACCATTGGCGAAACTACGCTCTACGCCGATTACGTGTTTCCGGATTTAACTTACCTGGAGCGCTGGGAGTTTCACCGCACGCATCCTTCGATCGTTCATCGCGTGTCGCCGGTGCGCCAGCCGGTCATTGCCCCGCCGACGGAAACCGTCCGCATCTTTGGCGAGGAGATGCCGGTCTCGATGGAAGCGGTGTTTCTGGCCATCGCCGAACGGCTGGGCATGCCGGGGTTTGGACCAGGGGGCCTGGTGGACGGGAACTTGAACCGTCCCGAAGACTACTATCTGCGAATGGTAGCCAATATCGCTTTCGGCGACTCCAGCACGGGCGCGGACGTCTGCCCCGATGCATCCGCCGAAGAAATGGAGATCTTCCTGGCCGCGCGCCGCCATTTGCCGCCCTCCGTTTTCGACCCGGCGCGCTGGGCGGCTGCGGTGGGCGACGCCTGGTGGAAGAAAGTGGTCTACGTTTTGAACCGGGGCGGGCGCTGGTGGCCGTACAACTACGCCTGGAGCGGGAATCAGGTGCGGGCGCAATATGGCAAGCTGGTGAACCTGTATTCGGAGGCCGCCGCAACCGCCCGCAATTCGATGACGGGAGCGTACCTAAAAGGGATCCCCACCTACCTTCCCATCGCCGACGCTTTGGGCCGGCCGCTGGACCACCGGGGCGCCCCCCTGAGGCTCATCACAAACCGGACCATGCTAGCCACCAAGAGCCGGACGATTTCGAATTACTGGCTGACCCACATCCAGCCGGAGAATGTCATCGAGATCAACCGGCTGGACGCCCGGCAGCTGGGGCTGCGCAATAACGACCGGGTGATGGTGCTCTCGGTCTCCAACCCGGACGGGCGCTGGGACTACGGGCCGAACGCGTCCAAACCGCTCATCGGCCGCATTCGAACGACCTATCACATCCGGCCCGGCGTGATCACCTTCGAGCTGGGCTACGGGCACTGGGCCTACGGCGCAACGGATCAAATCATCGACGGACAGACCATTCCGGGCGACCCTCGCCGCGCCGCCGGCGTGCATGCCAACGCGGCGATGTTCGTCGATCCCTTCCTGCGCTCCCCATTGAGCGACGTGGTGGGCGGAAGCGCCGTGTTCTACGACTCAATGGTTTACCTGGTGAAGATTTGATGGAAAACCGGGGGGCGGGCCGGCCGCGGCAGACCCGCCCTACCTGCCGCAAACGCCCCCGTGGGATCCGGATCCGTACGGGCGGTCAGACGAAATAGTCCTTCACCTTTTCGAAGATGCCCTTTTCTTTGGGCTGATTGTCGGCGGGCAGGGTCTCGGCGAGGTTTTCCAGCAGCCGGCGCTGCTCCTTGGTGAGCTTGGTGGGCACCTTGACCTCCAGGTGCACATAGAGGTCGCCGCGCCCGTTCGCGTTCAAATGCGGCATGCCCCGGCCCCGGAGCCGCAGCTTATCGCCGTGCTGCGAACCGGGCGGGATGTCCAGTATTTCTTCCCCGTCCAGAGTCGGAATCCGGATTTCGGCCCCGAGCGCAGCCTGCGCGATGTTCACCGGCACGACGCAATGCAGGTCGCTGCCTTCGCGCGTGAAAACCGGGTGTTCTTTGATGCGGACGACCACATACAGATCGCCGGGCGGGCCGCCGTTGTATCCGGCCTGTCCTTCCTGCGAGAGCCGCAGCCGGGTGCCGTTGTCCACGCCGGGGGGCACCTGGATCTTCAAGCGGCGCTCCACGCGGACCGAACCTTGCCCGCGGCACTGCGTGCAGGCCTGCCGGATTAGCTTGCCCGCTCCGCCGCAGTGCGGGCAGGTGCGCCGGATCGACAGAAAGCTCTGCTGGTAGACCACCTCGCCGCGGCCCCGGCAAGTGGAGCAGGTGCTGTAGCCCGAACCGGGTTCGGCCCGGCTTCCCCGGCAGCGTGGGCAGGTGTCGTTGCGCGGGATGAGGATTTCGGCGCTCATGCCGCGCGCCGCCTCCTCGAGGCTGATCTCCAGGTCGTAGCGCAGATCGTCGCCGCGCTGCACGCGGCTGCGCGCGCGGGTGGATGTGCCGAACAGGTCGCCGAAGCCGAAGAAGTCGCCGAAAATGTCGGAGAAATCGGCGAAGATGGAGGGATCGAAGCCGGGGGCCGCGCCGCCGGAGCTCAAGCCCTGGCGCCCGTAGCGGTCATACGCGGCGCGCTTTTCGGCATCGCTGAGCACGCTGTAGGCTTCGGCGGCCTCTTTGAAACGCTCTTCGGCCTCTTTGTCGCCGGGGTTGCGGTCCGGGTGGTATTTCAGCGCAAGCTTCCGGTAGGCGCTTTTAATCTCTTGCAGGTCGGCGTCCCGGCTGACGCCGAGGACCTCGTAGTAATCGCGCTCGCTCACCCGTCTGTCCGTTGATCCTGGCCGCTATCCTTGGGGGGCGCCACCGCCACCCGGACCATGGCCGGCCGCAATAGCCTGCCTCGAAAGGTGTAGCCCTTCTGAAGCTCCTCCAGCACCGAGTGGTCTTCGGCCTCCTCGGTCTGGCGCATTTCAATCGCGTGGTGGATGTTGGGATCGAACTTCTGGCCGGCGGCGGGGACCCGCTCCAGCCCCATCTTCTGAAGCTCGGCGTGCAGCCGCTGCCGGATCAGCTCCATGCCGCGGGAGAACTCCTTGTCGGCGGTCTCCACCTGGAGCGCCCGGTCCAGGTCATCCAAGACCGGCAGCAACGGGCGGATGGCCTCCATGGCGGCGAACTCGCGGATTTCGGCCTTCTCCCTCTCCACCCGGCGGCGGAAATTCTCAAACTCGGCCACCCGCCGAAGCAACCGGTCTTGCAAGTCGGCATTCTCGGCTGCCAGCCGGTCCCGTTCCTGGCGCAAGGCCGCCAGCGGATCTTCGGCGGGCGCGGGGGCGCCCGTCTGAGCAGCGGCAGCCGCGTTTTCGAGTTCGGTCTGTTGATCCTTCATGCGGATAATCTCAGGTTAGCAAAAGTGAGCCGCCGAGCCGCCCGCCGGCGGCCCGCCCGCAGTTTCACGCTGGCAACTGTTCGAGCGTGCGGCCGACGCCCAGCACCGCCGCCATGACCCGCTCGTAATGCATGCGCATCGGCCCCAGCACGGCCAGCTTGACCGCCATTCCGCCGGGGGGAACAATCTTAATGCCGATCAAAGAAAGATCGCGCATGGCGCTGTGCATCTCGCCCAGGCCCACCTGCACGTGGACCTCGCCGGCGGGCTGCTCCAGGAAGCGGTCCAAGAGCTGAAGAATCCGTTTCTTTTCCTCCAGGGCCCGCAGCAGCTCGCGCATTTTCTCCCGCGTCAGCCTCAGATCCAGCGCCATCAAGTAGGAGGCGCCCTCCATGTGAATTTCCGGATCGAACTCCACGTCCAGCAGCCCGCGTGAGTACAGCGTCCGGAGGCGTTTCAGCAAGGAGTCGTAGTAGGCGGCTTCGGCTTCGAGGCGGCGGGCCAGCTCCTGCCGGGCTTCGTTCAAGACCCAGCCGCCGAAATTCAGGTTGATGTAGTTCCGGATCGAGACCAGTTCCTCAGGGCTCAAGGCCTCATCCAGCGCCACGACCTTATCGCGCACCATCCGGTCCCTGGTCACCACCACGACCAGAACCCGCCGATCCGGCAACGGCACCAGCTCGATCTGATCGAGCGTCTGGCTGCTGGCCGGAATGGCGGCGGCGATGCCGACGTTGTGGGTCAGGTCCCTGAGGACCCGCGAGGAACGCTCGATGCCGTCTTCCAGGGTCTCGACGCCGCTAAACTGCGCGCTGACCCGTTCCAAATCGGACGGCCGCAGCCGCACGCACAGATCCCGGACGAAGACCTGAAAGGCTTTCTCGGTGGGGATCCGGCCCGCCGAGGTGTGCGGCTGCGAAAGGAAACCTTCCTCGGACAGATCCGCCATGACGTTGCGGATGGTCGCCGCACTCAACGCGTGTTTGCCGCGCCGGCGCCGGGCGATGGTGCGCGAAGCGACCGGCTCGCCCGTCTCGATGTATTCGCGGACGATCGAATGCAGCAGTTCAGCTTTTCGTCCTGTCAGCGGGCTGGGTTCCACCATAGCGCTATCACCCAAGGGAGAACCCCTCGATTCGTATTCTAGGAAACCGGGCCGAGGAGGGTCAATAGCAGACCCCCGGCCGCCTCAGCGCAGGGGGCGCGGCCATCGGGGCGCGTTTCAGCCGCTTCCGCGCCGCCGCTCCGCGGCGGGGAGCCGTAACCTCTACGGTATAATCGATCTATTATGCTGACCCCCACCGAAAAGATTTGGCACAACGGCCGCTTCATCGCTTGGGACGAGGCCCGGATTCATGTTCTCTCACACGTGGTGAGCTACGGCACTTCGGTCTTCGAGGGGATCCGTTGTTATGAGACCCCCACAGGACCGGCGATCTTTCGCCTGCGGGAGCACATCCGGCGCATGCTCGATTCCGCCAAGATCTACCGCATGGAGATCCCTTACTCGCTGGAGGAGCTGGCTGAGGCGATGGTGGAGCTGGTGCGGATCAACAAGATGCGCTCTTGCTACATCCGCCCCATTGCGCTGCGCGGCTACGGCGAGATGGGCGTGTACTCGCTGAAGAACCCGGTGGAGGTCTTTGTGGCCTGCTGGGAGTGGGGCAAGTATCTCGGCGAGGAAGCGCTGGCGCAGGGCGTGGACGTCTGCGTTTCCAGTTGGAACCGCATGGCCCCCAACACGCTGCCGGCTCTGGCGAAGGCCGGCGCCAACTACATGAACTCGCAGCTTATTAAGATGGAGGCCGTCGCCAACGGCTACGCCGAAGGCATCGCGCTGGACGTCAGCGGCTATGTCAGCGAAGGCTCGGGCGAGAACATCTACGTCGTGCGGGACGGCAAGATCTACACGCCGCCGCTCGGCGCGAGCGTCCTTCCCGGCATCACCCGCGCCACGGTCATCCAACTGGCCGAGGACCTCGGCATCCCGCTCATCGAGAGCTTGGTTCCCCGGGAGATGCTGTACATCGCCGACGAGGTCTTCTTTTCCGGCACCGCGGCTGAGATCACGCCCATCCGCTCGATCGACAAGATCGTCATCGGGCAGGGGCGCCGCGGCCCGGTGGCGGAGAAGTTGCAGCACGAGTTTTTCGCCATCATTGAAGGCCGGAAGCCGGACCGGCACGGCTGGCTGACCCCTGTGCCGGTTGCGGAGCCCAGCCAGGCCCGTTAAGGCGGGATAAATCGGAGCGCGGCCCCGGGCGGCCACCTCCCCCGAGATCATCCGCCCGGAGGCGCGCTCGCAATCTATGAGTCTTTTTTAGCAGCCGGACAGCGGAAGCGCCAGAGCCACAGCGCGATTTTTGGGCCGTTTTCAACAACTATATGTGCTTCCCTTTTGTGCAGGTTGAACGTCAGACGTTGTGAGAAAATTGTGCATAAAGCAGCACTGCGATGAAATGTTATGGCATCCATCTTGCAACGGATGAGCCCGTGGGGGTTTCCTTCAACTCCTCCATCGAGTGGGTGGAGCCGTTGCTCGGCGAGCTGGTCAACCCGCCGCTGCTCACCCCGGGATGGGTGGACCTCCAGGTGAACGGCTTCGCCGGGGTGGATTACAACGATCCCTCGATCACGCCAGAGCAGGTCGGCCGTTCCCTGTCCGCGCTCCACGCCTGCGGGGTCACGAGGATCCTGGCCACCATCATTACCGGTCCGCATGAGCGCATGGCCGGCGCTCTGCGCAATCTGGCGCAAGCGCGCCAGTCGCTTCCCACAGGCGAAAGCATCGAGGGCTTCCACGTGGAGGGCCCGTGGATCTCTCCGGAAGACGGCCCCCGGGGCGCGCATCCCCGTCAGTGGGTCCGGCCGCCCGATCTGGCCGAGTTCGAGCGGTTGCAGGATGCCGCGCAAGGCCTCATCCGCCTGGTGACCGTGGCGCCCGAATGGCCCGGCGCGCCGGAATTCATCGAGGCTTTGACCAGCCGGGGCGTCGTGGTCAGCATCGGCCACACGGCGGCCACCAGCGCTCAGATCTCCGCCGCCGTCCAAGCCGGCGCTACGATGTCGACGCATCTGGGCAACGCCGCGCACGCCACACTGCCGCGCCGCTCCAACTACATCTGGGACCAGCTTGCCGAAGACCGCCTGGCGGCGGGCTTCATCGTCGATGGGATTCACCTGGAGCCGGCGTTCTTGAAAGTCGCGCTGCGGGCCAAGGGGGTGGAGCGTTCCGTGCTCGTCACCGACGCGGTCGCGCCGGCCGGCTGCCCGCCGGGCCGCTACCGCCTAGGGGAGCTGGAAGTGGAGCTCACCGCCGACCAGCGTGTCCGCCTGGCCGGGCAAGAAACCCTCGCGGGTTCCGCTCTCACCATGGACCGAGGCATTGAGAACCTGATGCAGATCGCCGGTCTGTCGTTGCGCGAAGCCGTCACCATGGCCAACCGCAACCCAGCTCGCGTGGCCCGCATCGCCGGCCGGCAACGGGGCTTGGCCCCGGGCGACCGCGCCGATATTGTGCAGTTGCGCTTCGACCCCCGCCAGAAGAAGATCCGCATTGAGAAGACTTTCCTCAGCGGCCGCGAGGTCTGGAGCGCCGAAAGCTGAGCTGTTCTGCGCTCGCGCCACGCTCGAACCGCGCCCCGGCCAGCGTGAGCCTGGCGGCATACGCCGCCGCGGCGGCGTTTGCGCGGTGTGAGCTATTCGGCGGCAGCGGCGGGCGGGATCCAAGTGGCGGTTTCGGCCGGCGCCCCGAACGAGTAGCGGACATATTCGATGTCGAAGGTCGAGCGGCCGAACAAGCGCAGCTGGACCTCGGTGTGGTGGCGCACCGGCAGCCAGACGCCTTCCACGCGGGCATAATCGTGGCGGAACTGGGTCTTCTTCACCCAGAAGGAAGGCGAGACGGCCGGTTCTCCTTCGATTCGGAGCACCGCGCAGGTGGCCTCATCGATCCACACCTTGCCTTTGAATAAACGCTTGTCGGGAGCTTTCGGCGCCGCCTGGAACACGTTGGCTCCGGCTTCGGCATCGAATTCCAAGAACGCGAAGTCGTAATTGCGCCGGTGGATGTCCGTGTGGACGCGCGATGCGGGCGGCGCGTTGCGGCGCTCTTCTTCCAGAGCCGGTTCCATCACGCGTTTGTGGACGATGCCGGAGCCAGTCTTGCTCACGATGCGGTAATCCTTTCGGCCTGGCGGAGTGTAGATGACTTCAACGCTGACCGTTCCGGCTTTGTGAAGCTTGACGTTCTCGGCCCGGTAAATCCGGGCGCTGGTGTAGGCCTGGGTCAGAGTGCGGTTTTCTTCGCCGGCGCGTTCCATGCAGCCGAGGATCTGGTCTGGATCCGCGGCCCGCAAGCCGTTCCAGGGGAGCGCAGCCAGCGCTGCGAGCAAGAGCGCGGCGGGCATCGCCGTTTGTCGTGTGGTTCCGGCCATGCGCCGGAGGTGGGCCATCTTCTGTAAGCGGAGCATTTCTCCTCCAGGCATCCCCGGTGGAAATACTCCGAGCTAACTACTGTCCCGACGCCTGCCTAAGCATAGCACGACGGGTAGGCGCAGAGTGGAACGCAACAGGCGGGCGCCGAAGGCCGCCTTCCGGCGCGGCCGCGGCGGCCAGAGCGATGCGCTGCAAACCGCCCCTGGAATGCAGCAGCCGGAGGCCGCGCGATGAAACTTCGGGCGTGAAGCGGGCCGGCGGCGAGTTATACTGGCGGCGATGAAGTTGCGCCGAGTTTTCATTTCGCTTGTGATTTTCGCCGCGCTGGCCTCCGCCCAGCAGGGCTGGTGGATGCGCGAGCCGATCCGCTGGGTGCAAACCAACCTGCGCGAGACCGACTCCACGCTCGACCCCAAACGCCTCATCGCCCAAATGGTGGAATACCGCGCCAACGTTCTGCACTTCAGCATGGGCGGGATTGTGGCCCACTACCATCCCAAAGTGCCCTTTCATTACGCCAGCCCGTACCTTCCGCCGGGCAAGGACCTGGTCGGCGAAGTCATCGCCTTGGCGCACGCGCACGGCATCCGCGTGGTGGGCCGCTTCGATTTGAGCAAGACCCAGAAGGCGGTCTACGACGCCCATCCGGAATGGTTCTTCCGCAAAGCCAACGGCGAGCCGGTGGTCTACAACGGCCTGTACTCGACTTGCATCAACGGCGGCTACTACCGCGATCACGCCCTGAAGATCCTGGCCGAGGCGCTGGAGCGCTACGAGGTCGACGGCCTGTTCTTCAACATGTTCGGCAACCAGTCGCGCGACTACAGCGGCAACTTCGTGGGCCATTGCCATTGCGACAACTGCAAGCGGCTGTACCGTCAACTCTACGGCAAGGATCTGCCGGAGAAAGAGGACGAGCAATACCGTCAGTTCCTGTTCCGCTGCTCGCGCGAGGTCTCGGCCGAGATCGGAAAGCTGATCCGCTCCAAACGCCCCAATGCCGGCTACTTCAACTACATTCAGGAGGATACCGACGGCATCATGTCCGAATCCAACACCGCGGTGAGCCGCCCGCTGCCGCTGTGGCCGTATTCGGCCAGCGACAACGTCAACCGCGCCCGCAACAGCGAGCCGGACAAGATGTCCGTCAACCTGAATATGCAGTTCATCGACTACGACTGGCGCTTCGCCACCGTGCCCCAGCGCGAAATCACCTTGCGCGCGTGGCAGAACCTGGCCCACGGCGGCGCGCTCACGCTGGCCGTCAACGGAACCTTCGATCATGAGGACCGCCAGGCCATCGAAGCCGCGCGCCCGGTCTTCCGCTGGGCCGCCGAGCACGAGCAGTATTACGCCGGGCAGCAGAGCGCCGCCCGCGTCCTGCTGCTCGGCCGCCCGGCTTCCACGGGCCGCTCTTACAGCCAGGCCTCCTACCGCGGCCTGTTCCGTTTCCTCAGCGAGGAGCACATCCCCTTCGCCGTGGCCGACAATCTGAAGTGGCTCGGCAGCCGGGAATTCGATCTGGTGATCGCTTCCGACTGGGCGCCGCCGGAACTGGCGCGCTATCTGGAGGCGGGCGGACGGCTGCTCGTCGCCAGCCCCCGGCCGCCGGAGATCCCCGCCCCGCGCGTCCTGGCCATGCACGCCGCCACGCGCGGTTATTTCCGCATCCGCGACCGCGAACTGTTCCCTTCCCTGCGCCTCACCAATCTCATCATGCTCGACGGCGACTACACCGAGGTTGAAGCGGGCGGAGCGCCGCCCCTCACCTATGTGCCGCCGTCCATGATCGGACCGCCCGAGAAGATCCACGTCGACATGAAGGACACGGACAAGACCGGCCTGGTCTGGTTCGCCTCCGGCCGCGCCGCCTGGCTGCCCTGGGACGTGGGCGGACTCTACTACCGCCACAGCCTGCCGGCTCACGCAGGGGTGCTGCGCGGCGTGCTCGACCGCTTGTTGCCCGAGCGGCAGCTCCGCACCAACGCCCATCCGCTCGTCGAAATCACCTTCATGCGCCAGGGCAGCCGTCACCTGCTGCATTTCGTGAATCTCACCGGGCACTCACAGACCGGGTACTTCGATCCGCTTCCGCTGGCGCAGATCCGAGTCGAAATTGCCGGGCCGTTCCGTTCAGCCCGCGCCGTTTCCAAGGGAGTGAACCTGCGCGTGGATCGCCAGGGCCGCTACGCGGCTTTCGTCCTGCCTTCCTTGGAGGAGTACGAACTGGTGGAGTTGCGCTAAACGCGGCCGGAGGCTCGGCCGCCGGGCCGTGGGAGCTTATGAGTATGCTAATATACTAATATGAGCTACAGGCTCCAAGTTCTGATCCCGGCGGAGTTGGATGTGCGTCTTCGCAAAGCCGCACAGCGGCGGCGCATTTCCAAAGGGGAGTATGTCCGACGAGTGCTTGAAGAATCTCTGCGTAAGGCCCCCTCGGATGAAGGAGCGTTGGATCCGTTGGCGCAGCTCTCGTCTCTGCGGGCGCCCATCGGGGATATCGAACAGATTCTCTCGGAAATCGAGTCCGGCCGCTCGTGAAAGTCTTCATCGACTCGAACATCCCGATGTATGTGGCGGGGGCGGAGCACGTCAACCGTGAGCCGGCCCGGAGGTTTCTGGAGCGCGTGCGCAAGGGCACGCTGGCGGGTTGCACGAGCACCGAGGTGCTGCAAGAGATTCTCTACCGCTATTCCGCGCTTGGGCGGCTGGATTTGGCCCGGAGGGTTTACGACCTTTTTGTCGAAATCTGCCCGGTTGTGCTCGATGTAACCCTGGCTGACACGGACCGGGCGCGGGACCTGCTGTGCGGGATCCAGGGAATCTCGGCGCGGGATGCGGTCCACGCCGCCGTCATGTTGAACCATAGGCTGGAGTGGATCGCAACCTTTGATGCCGGCTTCGACCGCGTGCCCGGCATCCGGCGCTGGAAGCTTTGACCCTTGGGAGCGGCGCGGCCCGCCGCCGCTCCCAGCCCGAGGACGGGCCGCGCCCGTCTAGCTCTACAGGCCGTAATAGGCGGCGTTCTTTTCGGCGAAGTGCGCCAGCTCGGGAGGCAGCTCCTCTTTGATGTAGATCGAGTTGGTCGGGCACACGGGCACGCAGGCGCCGCAGTCGATGCACTCGGTCGGGTGGATGTACAGCATCGTCGCCTCGGCGAAGCCCGGCTCGTCTTCCTTCGGATGGATGCAGTCCACCGGGCAGGCGGCGACGCATTCCATATCTTTGGTGCAAGTATCAACGATTACGTAAGCCATAAATGTCTCCTGAAGTCTGCTTTCCAGCAGAACCCTATTCTAGCAAGGCGCACAGAAGCATGGACGAATTGTAAACTTTAGGCCTGAGCGCGAGGCGCGCGGCGAAGCCTGGGGGCGGCGCTCCGCTCACATCACCTCTAGGATCAGGCACTTCAGATAGTGCGTCTCGGGCACCGTCAGCAGGATGGGATGGTCCTGGGCTTGCGTCCTGCGCTCGAGCACGCGCAGCGTGCGGCCGGCGTCCAGCGACGCTTCGGCCACGATCTCCAGAAAACTCGCTTCGCTCAAGTGGTGCGAGCAGGAGCAGGTCACCAGCACCCCGCCCGGCTCCAGCAGCCGCAAGGCGCGCACGTTGATCTCTTTGTATCCGCGGGCCGCGCCCTCTAGCGCCCCGCGCGATTTGGCGAAGGCGGGCGGATCCAGGATCACCATTTCGAACTTCCGCCCGGCGCTCACATACGCAGGCAGGAGCTGAAACACATCCGCTTCCACCCAGCGCACGTTTTCCAGGCCGTTGGCCGCGCGGTTGAGCTCGGCCATCCGCAACGCCGCCGCGGAACTGTCCACCCCCTCGACCGATTCGGCTTTCCGGGCCGCGTGTAGCGCAAACCCTCCCGCCGAGGTGAAACAGTCCAGCACCCGCCCCCGGGCGTAGCGCTCCGCCGCCCGGTAGTTCTCGCGCTGGTCCAGATAAGCGCCCGTCTTTTGGCCCCGCAGCAAGTCCGCGTGAAACGCCAGGCCGTT
>Ga0308417_1001860_pt1 | contig 14232 bp, 10 predicted proteins | sample HotsprSampleOS65_FD_203528 | JGI IMG/M metagenome (GOLD analysis project Ga0308417, IMG submission 203528) | Hot spring phototrophic mat microbial communities from Octopus Spring, Yellowstone National Park, Wyoming, United States - 20090730_OS65 ... | reverse complement strand
CGCCATCTCCAGCAGATACGGACGGCGCGGCGCGGCACTCACCGCGCGCACTGGGCTGCTGTCGGAAAAATCCTGGCGCACGAGGGCTTCCAGGCGGCGCAGCAGGGCAGCGCGTTCCTGTTCCCAGCGGGCGTCGGCGGCGAAACGGTAAGTCTGCGGCGCGGCGTCGAGCAAAGGCCCAGCGGCCGCGTGAAGCGCGGCAAGCGCCGCGTCAAGGTTTTCCGGTGCAATGTCCAGCCCGCGCTGGCCGATCTCGCGGTAGGCTGCCTCGAGCACCGCATGGTTGATCGTCCCCAGCACGGCGGCGTCGAGCGCATCCTCAGGCTCTTCCAGCGCCTCGAGGCGCAGCAGGCGCTTGGCAAAGAAGCGAAAGCCGCACGCGCCCAGGTCATTGAACTGGCTGGCGCTCCACACGCGGCCCGGCCCCACGGCAGCGGCAGCGTGGGCGATCAAACGCGGGTCGCGCAGCCGTCCGCTGTAGCGGTCGTGCGGCCGCCGCGACATACGGCTCAACTCGGCCTGCCGCGCGCGGTTTATCCGGCCCCAGAAGGCCGGCTGCGCGGCGCGCAGCCAGTTGTAAAGCGCGGCGCTGTTTGGCGCGAGCGTGGGGGCGCTCAGGCCGTTTGCCGCTGCCAGCGCTGCCTCGGCCAAGGAGGCCGCTTCGTCTGGCCCGGCCACTGCGTTCAGAGGCACGCGGCAGGCCTGGACAATTTCGTCCGCGTCGGCCAGCGTCTGCGCCACGGCCCGCCACAGGTGGCTGGCGATCCAGGGCGCGCCGTCCTGCACTGTCGGGCGCGAGAGCGTCAGCGTCTGACTGGCTTGGCCGATGAGCTGAAGGAACAGGCCTTCGTCGGCGGCGCGCTCGGCGGCGGTCTCCAGCCGAACGCCCGCCGCGCTGAGCGCCCGGCGCTCAGTGTCGAGGTAGAGCGGGTCTTCCGCCAGCGCCGGCGGGAAGATGCCCTCGGACAGGCCAGGAATAAACACGTGGCGGTGGGGGAGGCCGCGCGCGTCGGTTACGGTTGTAACCAGCACCTGGCCCGCCCTGGACGGCCCGCGCTCGACCAGCACTCCGGCAATCAGCGCGCGCAGTTCGTCGAGGAAGCGCTCGGCGTCCACGTCATCAGGATCGGCCAACGCACCCAGCAGCGCCTGGGCCGTCAGCAGGCCGCGCAGCGCGCGCTTGAGTTGGTCAAGGGCTGCAAGGTCACGCGCAGCGATTTCGGGCGCGGCCTCGCCGCGGGCCTGCGCCGGCATGTTCAGGCTGTAGCCGGCGGGCGCTGCTGCGTCGTCTGCGTCGGGGTCCTCGTCCTGGCCGATCAGCGCGTCCAGCCAGCGGACATACGCGCCCACGCTGGCGCGCGCCGGCGGCGTGACAGCGTCAAAGAACGCGCTGAGCGCAGCGGCCAGCGCGTGCGCCTCAGCCTCAGTGAGGAGCGCCTGCGCCTGTGAGTCATCGCCGAACGGCGGCTCATAAGCAGCGCGCGCAACCGCTGCCAGCCACTCCTCACGCCCGCCAATGACCGCCTGCGCCAGGCTGATGCGCTCCAGCCGGTCAGCGGCAGCGGCGTCCAGGCCAGGGACAGCGAAATAGGGCGAGCGCAGCGTGTCGAGCAGTTCGCGGCGGCGGAAGTCACTGGCTGGCAGATCAAGCGCCTGCAGCAGCGCAGCGACAGCTGGACTGCGGGCCAGCGTGTCGCTGAAGTGCAGCGCCAGGGGGATGCCGTAAGCGGCGCTCAGGGCGGCGAAATGATCGGCGTAGCGCGGCCAGTCGCGCAGGGCAATCAGGACGTCGTCCGGGCGGCAGCCGGCCAGCAGCAGGCGCTTGACGCGGCGCAGCACCGCCGCTGCTTCACGGGCCGGGTCTGGCGCTTCGATGAGGGCAACGGCGTCGCGCGCGCGCAGCGGGGCCGCGGCCGGCTGGAATACGCGCGCTGTGATGTGGGCCAGCGCCGGGTGCTGCTGCGGGTTGGCGTCGTGCCGCGTTTCGACAGCCAGCCGGACGCTTTGTTCGGCGGCAGCAGCTTGTAGTTCGGCCAGCGCGCGGGCAAAACGGCGGCCGGCGGTGTCCTCACGGCCCGGCGCAGTCGCCAGCGTGATGAACGTGTGGCGGGCCAGAGCGCTGAGGCGCAGCAGCAGGCGGGCCTGCAGCGGTGTGAACTCGTCGTAGCCGTCCACGACCAACAGGTCGAGCGCCAGCGGAGCCGCGCCTGCTTCAAGAGCGGACAGCGCCAGCCAGCCCTCGCCGTCTCGGTCCACTAGGTCATGAGCGACCAGCCTGGTTTGATACTCGGCGTAGATGCGGGCCAGGTCGCGATCCTTGGCGCGCCCGGACTCCTGGGCCGCGCGCACGAAGGCCTCCGGCGCAACGCGGTTCTGCTTCAGCTCGTAGATGAAATCGGCCACGATGCGCACAAAGCCCGGCGTCTCGGCGATCTGGTCGTAGACGGCCAAAGCGCCCTCGGCGCGCAGCGCCCGCAGCACAGCGCGCAGCAGCGCGGTACGGGCGGCGTCGCTCAAGCGGCGGGCGGGCTGCCCGGCCATTTTTAGCAGCCGAGGGTACAGCTCGTAGAACGTGAAGAACTCGATGTTGAAGAAAACCCCGCCCGGCCCGGCGCGGGCAGCCAGCCGCTCGCGGAACGAATCCTTCTGGCGCGCGCCGGAAACCAGCACCCAGATACGGGCGAACGGGTGGGCGCGCGCGGCCTGCGCCACGCGCTGGAGCGCGGCTTCGGTTTTGCCTGCGCCGGGCGGAGCCAGCAGTACAGACGCTGCCATCGGTCTCAAGCGCCGCGGTCGTAGAGCAGGTCCACCACGCGCTGGACAGTGGCCTGGTCAATACGATCGCGGACGGCAAGGTAGTCGGCAGACATGGTGGCATGGAGCTGGCGGAGCTGTGTGATGGGCACGTGCGGCTCTCTGGCGATCAGCCGCACGACTTTCTCCGGCTGGGTGAAGACGACCACGCCGAACACTGGCACATGCCCCAGCTCGTGCTGCGCCAGGTAATCGCGCAGGGCGCGAATGTCTACTTGGCATTCGCGGGTTGGGTTAATGCCGGCCGGCCGCCAGGTCTTGCTGCGCGTCTCCTTCAGCCAGTCTGCGCCCTCGTTGATGAACGCGCCGGTGCTGCCGACGATGCGGAACACCAACGCGCCCGGCGGCCCCACTAGGACGGCGTCAATGTAGCCCAGGCCGCGCCGGCTGACGTGACGGACAAACCAGTAGCGCGCGTCCAGATCGCGCTCGCGGGATAGGTGTTCGCCTGTCAGGCGGGCCAGGTCGTTGTCCGGGCGGATGAGCAAGGCGGCGGCGGCAGTCGCCACGCCGGCGACAGCCGCGGCTGCTCCCGCGATCAGCAGCGCGCCGCGCATAAAGTTGTAGAACGGGAACGCTGAGTTGCCGGGGACAGCCAGCGGCACGACATACAGCACCAGGCCGACAGCAGCCAAGAAGATGCCGCCGCTGACGATCAAAAAGGCGAACTGCAGAAGCTGGCGCGAGCGGCGCGCCAGAGCGCGCGAGGGAGCGACGTTGTGCATTGATTAGGCCTGATCGGATTTATCCCGCCTTACGGGGTCCGGTGAGACAGGTTCAGGCGCGGAAGGCGCAGCGTCTGCAGCCGGTTTGCTGTTTGCCGCTCCAGCAGCTGCTGCGGCGGCTGTCCGCCGCTGCGCTAGCACAGTTTCCAGCCGCTGCTTGAAATCGTCGAATTTGGGCAGCGGTTTGTAGATCAGGTCGTCAGCGCCGGAGAACGCCATGATCTCAGCGTACTCATCCGGTGTGAGCTTGAAGGCCGTGATCAGCACAATCGCGATGTGGCCCAGTGCCGGACTCTGGCGCAGGCGCTGGGCGACCATGTGCCCTTTGATGGGACCGGGCAAGCGGATGTCGATCAGGGCCATCTCCGGCAGCTCGCCGAGGAAGCGGCCGCTGTCCACGTCGTCAATCCAGGCGGCTGCCTCCTCACCTTCCACAAAGGCTACGCCCTCAATGCCCCACATTTCGAACATCGCCAGCAGCACCTCGTAGATGTCCGGCTCGTCCTCAACCACCATCCAGGTTGACAATGCGCTCACCTCATTTGCGTGCTACGTTGGCTGCCTGTGTCAAACGCTACAATAATAGTTTTCCCACCAAGAATAAGCAAACGACACTGACTCCAGACCTTTCGCAATTGTATACTATTTGTAGATGGTTTTGACTCAGGTGCGCGGAAAGGCACAGAGCCGTTGGCAGTGTGGCTGGTTGCTGAAGATGAAACCGATATTCGCAATCTGATGCAGATGCTGTTCATGACCTGGGGGCATCAGCCGCTGGCGTTTGAGAACGGGCAGAAAGTTTGGAACTGGTTGGACGCAGTAGATGCCGGCAGCCACACTGACCCGCTGCCAGAGCTGGCTCTGCTTGACATTCGCATGCCTGGCAAGCGCGGCGATGAGCTGGCGCGGCGGATGCGCACCACGCCGGCGCTCGGTCAGATGCCGGTGGTGCTGATGACGGCTTATGCGCTCAGCGAAGAGCAGGAAGCCGAGATGCTGGCGCACGGCGCCGATCTCATCATCCACAAACCCCTGCCAGATTTCGACCGCCTCCATGCGGTTTTGCAGGATGTGGTGTACAGTAGACGGAAGTGAATGTTGAAGAAAGCGGCCCAGCGGTATGTCCACCCCGCCTCCACAGACGGATGCCGCCCAGGTGAGCGGCGTGCTCAACCGAGTTAACCACCTGGGCACAGCGACCGAGCAGCTGTTCAGCCGGTTGTACAACACGCTCAACCGGCGTGCGCGCCTGCGGGCCGAGATCGAGCGGGCGCAGGCGCTGGAACGGCGCAACCGCCAGCTTGCCCAGGCAGTGCGCAGACGCGACGCCGAAATCGAGCGTTTGGGCGCGATCTTGAGCAGCATTGACGAGGGCATCATCATGCAGGACACCGAGGGGCGCTTGGTGTTGGTAAACGCCGCTGCCCGCCGCCTGCTGGGCAGCCAGAAGGCTTTCTGGGAGAGCGACTTGGGCAGGCTGTTCGAAGCCTACCGCCACGTCACGGAGCTTGACACCGAGCTGGCCCCGGTAGGCGAGCCAACCCGCGTGCAGATCAACAACCGCATCATCGGGGCGCAGCTTGCCGCCGTTGCCGACCCAGAAGGCAAGCGGCTGGGCACGATGATCGTGCTGCGCGATGTCACGCGCGCCGCCTTGTCCGACCGTTTGAAAGAGCAGTTCATCACCGCCATCTCGCACGAGCTGCGCACACCGATGGCTGCTATCAAAGGGATGAGCGAGGTGGTGGCCAACCAGCCAGAGGGCAAGCCGATCAACCGGCGCTTTCTGGAGACGATCAGCCGCAACGTAGATATCCTCGACCGCATGATCGTCGAGCTGCTCGATATCTCGGAAATGAGCGCGGACGCTTTCAGCGTCCACCAGAACCTGCTGAACGTCAACGAGCTGCTGTCGCACGTCGCCCAGGGCATGGCGCCAGAGGTGCTGCGCGCGCAGTTGGAGGTGACGCTGATGGTGCGCGACGCGGCGTCGCTCTACATCCTGGGCGACGACCAGCGCCTGCGCTGGGCGCTGGGCCACCTGCTGCAGAACAGCATCCGCTACACCGAGCCAGGCGGCCACATCCTGATTACCGCGCGGCTGGAGAGCGCCGGCCGCGTGGCCATCCAGGTGGTAGACACCGGCGTAGGCATCTCCGAGAAGGACCTGCCGCATATCTTTGAGCGCTTCTACCGCGGCGAAGCGCGCACCAGCAGCGGCAAGCTGCTGGACCCGCGCGGCCTGGGGCAGGGGCTGTTCATTGCCCGCAAGGTGGCAGAGGCTCATCAGGGGTATCTAAGCGTCCGCAGTGCGCCCGGCCAGGGCAGCATCTTCACCATGACGCTGCCGGCAGCGCCTGGCCCACAGCCCAACTGACTAAATTTGCGCCCCTGCGCCGCGACTCGTTACAATCCGGAAAATTGCGTTTTTACAGCCCTCAGGAGTTGATATTTCGTGAGCGCGATTGGAGCTTTTACGTTTGTGCTGCACAGCCACCTCCCCTATGCCCGGCTGGCGGGCCGCTGGCCGCACGGTGAGGAATGGATTCACGAAGCTGCCACCGAGACTTACATTCCGCTGCTCCAGACGCTGTATAACCTGATGGAAGAGGGTGTGCGCTATCGCCTGACGATAGGCATCACCCCGATACTGGCTGAACAGTTAATTGACCCGGACGTGCTGGATCATCTTGATCAGTACCTCGACGACAAGATCGAGGCGGCCAAACGCGACATCGTTTACTTCTCTGAGCGCGAGGAGATCGAAGTAGAGGAGGAGACGGAGGCGGGCGAGACGCACAAACACGCCGAGTCCACCGCCGATCCCCACCTGCGCTACCTGGCTGAGTGGTATCGCGGCTGGTATGAGGACGTAAAGCGGACGTTCGACCAGCGCTTCAACCGCGATTTGATCGGCGCGTTTCGCCGCTTGCAGCGGGAAGGGTACATCGAGATCATCACCAGCGCTGCCACACACGGTTACCTGCCGCTGTTGGCGCGCGACAGCTCGGTGAGCGCGCAAATCAGGGCGGGCATCAGCAGCTATCAGCGCCTGTTCGGGCGGCAGCCCACCGGCATCTGGCTGCCGGAGTGCGCTTACCGTCCGGCTTACGTGACTGACAGCGGTCGGATACGCCCCGGCATTGAGTATTACTTGGCGCGCAGCGGGCTGAAAGTGTTCTTCGTTGAGACGCACACCATCACCGGCGGCCAGCCGGTGGGTGTGGCTGCCGGCGACGTGATCGGCCCCTACGGGGCAATCAAGCGGCGCTATGTGATCCCGGCAGCGCTGACCGCGCCAGAGCGCCCAGCGACGACCTTCAGCGCCTACTACGTGGCCGACACAACCGCCGGGGTGCACGCCGAGCAGCACTCTGGCGTGGCGGTGATCGGGCGCAACAACCGCAGCGGGATGCAGGTGTGGAGCGCAGAGTGGGGCTACCCCGGCGACATGGACTACCGCGAGTTCCACAAGAAAGCCGGAACCAGCGGCCTGCAGTACTGGCGCGTGACCGGGCCGCGCGTTGAGCTGGGCGACAAGGATTACTATCATCCGGACTGGGCGGCCTACAAGGTGGATCAGCACGCCGAGCACTTTGCCCACCTGATCGGCGACCTGCTGCGCGAACATCACCACCACACCGGCCAGTACGGGCTGGTGTCGTCCAACTACGACACCGAGCTGTTCGGTCATTGGTGGTTTGAAGGGGTGGCGTGGCTGGGCAAAGTGCTGCGCCATTTAGCCGCCGACCCAGCAGTAGACCTGACGACGGCCAGCCAGTTCATCGCCGAACGCCCGCCCACCGAGGTCTTGAGCATCCCAGAAGGCTCGTGGGGCGCGGGCGGCACGCACTTCACTTGGGATAACAGCGAAACCCACTGGATGTGGGAGCCAATTCACGAAGCTGAGGCGCGCATGGAAGCGCTGGTCGAAGCCTACCCCGACCCCGACGAGGCCGCGCGGCTGGTGCTCAGCCAGGCCGCCCGCGAGAACTTGCTGCTGCAAAGCTCAGATTGGCCGTTTCTGGTGACTACCGGGCAGGCGCGCGAGTACGCTATACAGCGCTTCAGCCAGCACGTCGAGCGGTTTGAACGGCTGGCCGCGTCGCTGGAGGCGCGCCGGCCCGACACCGCGCTGGCTGAGGAGTACTGGGAGCTGGACAAGGTGTTCCCTGAGATTGATTACCGCTGGTTCGGGCCGCAGGAATAATTAACAAGGTGAACCGGCCATGAACGTTCTGTTCGTCAGCGCCGAGGCCGCGCCCTTCGCCAAGACCGGCGGGCTGGCCGACGTAGTGGGATCACTGCCGGCGGCGCTGCGAGCGCAGGGCGTGGATGCCCGTGTGCTGATGCCGTTCTACGGCTTCATGGATTACCATAAGTTTGGGCTGCGCCGCCTGTTTTCGTTCTGGCTGCCGCGCCGCACCGGCAGCGTGGAGGTGCACATTCACACCACGCTGCGCGACGGCGTGCCGGTATACTTCTTGCAAGGCTGGCCCTATTTCGGCCAGGAAGCAGGCGTGTACGACGGCTGGGCGCTGGACGTGCCGCGCTTCATCTTCTTCTGCCAGGCGGCGATGGGGGCGGCCTGGGAGCTGCGCCAGCGCTTCGGCTGGTTCCCGGACGTGTTCCACGCCAACGACTGGCACACTGGCCTGCTGCCGTTTCTGCTGGCTGAGAACAGGGCTGACCCGGTTTGGGGGCAGGCGCGTTCGGTGCTGACGCTGCACAACATGGCTTACCAGGGTAACAACGCTGGCGGCTGGCTGTGGGAGCAGGGCATACCAGGCCGTCACCAGCCCGATCTGGTGTACCAGGACCTGACCGACAACTTGCTGGCGATTGGCATCGCCTATGCCGATGTGCTGACCACTGTCAGCCCGCGCTACGCCGTCGAGATCCAATACCCGTATATGGGCTACGGCCTGGACGGTCTGATCCGCACGCGCGCGGCGGACCTGTACGGCATCCTCAACGGCATTGATATGGCGCGGTGGAACCCGGCCACCGACCCGCACATCGTCTCGCACTACGATGCGGACACGTTTGTTGAGAAGCGCCCGCCCAACAAGCGCCAGCTCCAGCAGGATGTTGGCCTGGAAGCGCGTCCTGACGTGCCGCTGCTCGGCGTGGTGAGCCGGCTGGACGAGCAGAAAGGCATCCGCCTGCTGATTCCGGCTCTGCGCCGGCTGCTGGTGAGCACAGACATACAGTTCGTGGGGCTGGGCACCGGCAGTAACGACCTCAACTACGAAATGTGGCGGCTGGGGCGGGATTTCCACTGGCGGGCGCGCACGTTCATCGAGCTTAACCTGCACCTGGCGCAGCGCATCTACGCCGGGTGCGACCTGTTCCTGATGCCCAGTTATTACGAGCCGTGCGGCATGGGCCAGATGATCGCCATGCGCTACGGCGCGCTGCCGCTGGTGCGCGAAACCGGCGGCCTGGCTGATACTGTGGCCAATTACGACGACGGCCCGGCAGACAGCGGTACTGGCTTTGTGTTCAACTGGACCGAAACCGACGCGCTGCTCAACACCATTCGCTGGGCGCTGGCCACCTACCACGAGCGTAGGGCTGCCTGGCAGCGCATGCAGGCGCGCGCCATGCGCCTCGATTTCAGTTGGGATAAAAGCGCCCGGCAGTACATCGAAGTGTATAACCGTAGCTTACAGCGTTGACAACAGGGAGAAGCTGCTGTGAAAATCAAGGCTGTCATTCTCGCAGGCGGCGCAGGCACGCGCCTGGAGATACTCACTGCAAAGCGGGCCAAGCCTGCCGTGCCCTTCGCAGGCAAGTACCGGATTATTGACTTCACCTTAAGCAACTGCGTCAACTCCAACATCTTCGACGTGCTGGTGCTAACTCAGTACCGGCCGCACAGCCTGAACGAGCACATCGGCCGCGGCCGCCCTTGGGACCTCGACCGGTCGTTTACGGGCGGTGTGCACATTCTGCAGCCGTATAAGGGCCGTTACGACACCGACTGGTATGCCGGCACTGCCGACGCGGTCATGCAGAACCTGAACTTCGTCCGCCACGGCCGGCCTGATTACGTCTTAATCCTCTCTGGCGACCACATCTACCAGATGGACTACGACGTGATGCTCCAGTTCCACCGCGAGAAGAAGGCCGACGTTACGGTATGCACCATTCGCGTCCCGCTGGACGAGGGCAGCCGCTACGGCATTGTGGATGTGGACGAGAATTACCGCGTGCGCGAGTTCGTCGAGAAGCCGGAGCAGCCGCCTGGCAACCTGGCGAGCATGGGCGTGTACATCTTCAACTACCCCGTGCTGGAAGCCATGCTGGAGGCGGACGCAAAGCGCAAGGCCTCGTCACATGACTTCGGCAAGGACATTCTGCCGCGCATGATCGTTGAGGGGATGAACGTCTTCGCCTATCCCTACGGTGGCTACTGGATTGACGTGGGGACGATTGACGCTTACTGGGAAGCCCACATGGACCTGCTCAAGCAGCCGCCGTCGCTCAACCTGAACGACCGCACATGGGTCATTCACACTCGCAGCGAGGAGCGCCCACCGGTGATGATTCACACGGGGGCTGTTGTGCGCGACAGCATGATTACTGACGGCTCGACCATTGCCGAGGGCGCGGTGATCGAGCACTCGGTGCTGTCACCAGGGGTTTACGTAGGGCCGAACGCTGTTGTGCGCGAGTCAGTGATTCTCACCGATACCTACATCGAAGCTGGCGCGCTGGTGGAGCGCTGCATTGTGGACAAAATCGCGGTTATCGGTCATGGGGCGCAGGTTGGCGCAATTCCTGAGATGGGCGACTTGGGCATCACCTGTGTGGGGAAGAACACTCACGTGCCGGCCGGCTATGTGGTGGGCCACAGCTGTGTGCTGGGGACTGACCTGCGCCTGGAGGACTTTGCGCCGTACAGCGACCGCTATGTGCCGGCTGGTACGAAACTTCACCGTCCTAAAGTCAGCCAGCGGGAGTAATCCGTCACGGAGGTTTGTGCGTGTCGAAAATCGAAAGCAGTGTTCTGTGCGTCTACGGGCATTTCAGCCAGCCGCCGCGCGGCAATCCCCTGACTCAGGTGGTGGGTGTCGAAGCTGACGCCGCCCCAAACCGCAACTGGAACGAGCGTGTGCTAGAGGCTTGCTACCGGCCTAACGCGCAGATCGGCAACTTCCGGCACATTAGCTTCAGCTTCGGCCAAGCGCTGATGAGCTGGCTGAAGCGGCGCGCGCCCGATGTGTACGCCACCATCACCGAGGCTGACCGGCTGGCGGTGGCTGAGCGCGGCACGGGCAATGCAGTGGCAACAGCCTACAACCACATCATTTTACCGCTGGCGCGCAAGCGCGACCGGCGCACCCAGATTCAGTGGGGCATAGCCGCCTTTGAGCATCACTACGGGCGCAAGCCTGTGGGCTTCTGGCTGCCGGAGATGGCCGTAGACACCGAGACGCTGGCGCTGCTGGCCGAGGCCGGCATTAAGTACACGGTGCTGGCGCAGCAGCAGGTGCACGGGCTTCCCCCCAACCCTGGCGCTGGCCCGTATCGGGTGGAGCTGGGCGGGGGGCGCGACATTGACGTTTTTGTGCGCGATGATCGGCTTTCCAGCGAGCTGTCGTTCAACATCCACAACCTGGGCGGGGCCGGCTTCTGGAGCCGCAACGCGCTTGTGCCGGCGCGCAAGACGATTAAGACGCTGCTGCTGGCAACAGCCGGCGAGACCTTTGGCCACCACTTCGCCGGAGAAGAGCAGTTTTTGCACTGGCTGGTGAGCCACGAGGCCGCTTCGGTGGGCTTCCGGATAGCGTCGCTGGACGGCCTGCACGCCGAGCAGGAACCGGTGGGGGTGGTGACAATCGAAGACCCGAGCAGTTGGAGCGACGAACGCGGCCTGGCCAGCTGGGCCACCGGCCAGGTGACGGCGCACGGCGATACCACCTGGCGCGGCGCGCTGCGGCGCGCGCTCGACAACGCCGCCAGCGAAATTGACCGCGCTTACGAGGACCTGGCGCGCCGCTATGGGCTGGACCCCTGGCGGCTGCGCAGCCATTTTGCCCCGGTGCTGTTGGGGGCGACGAGCGCCGACGCCTTTCTCGAGGAGCACGCCCCGGCCGTGACCGGCGCAGATGCCAGCGCGCTTAAAGAACTGCTGAGCGCGCAGGAGCTGGCGCAGCGCATGTACAACAGCTACACGTTTACGGCCACCCGCCTGGACAGCCCGCAGCCGCGCTACGCCATCGCCTGCGCAGCCGCTGCCCTGGCAGTTGTGCAGCGAACGACCGGGCGCGATCTGGATGACCGCCTGCTGGCTGATTTCACGGTGGTGGCCACGCCGGACGGCTCGATTACGGGCGCGGACATCCTGCGCAGCGTGGTGGCAGAACTCGATCTCGATCTGAAGCTGGCGCAGTAAAAACGCCCCGGCTCGACGGCCGGGGCGGTGGCTGTGACCAGCGGCTTGAGACAGGCTGGCCTGGCGCAAGGCTGGGTCAGGTGACGACGACCGAGTTGTCGCCGCTGAAGGGGTTGGGCACGTATTTGTCCGCTTCCCAGTCGTTATGCCACTCGGTCTGATCCACCAGATAGCGGAACTGGTACTCGCGGCCCGTTTCCAGTTCGAGTGTAACGGAGAAGCGCCCGTCTTTGAGCTGGCTCATGGGCGTCGCTTTTTCGTCCCAGTTGTTAAAATCGCCGACCAGATGCACAGTTTCTGCTTTCACGGCGGCCGGCAGCGAGAAGGTGACTTTACAGACGGGCCGGCTCTTCAAGTACTGCTTTTTCAGCATTGAGCTTCGACTCCTTGTTGCGAAACGTCTGTGTGTATTGTAACACAGCCGCCCGCCCGCAACAGCCGCATCAGGCGCACGGAACCGGCTGCAGGCGCACGCCGCTGAACGCGCCCAGCATGTCCCAGGCCACGCGGAATGCGATGCGGTTCTCGCCCAGGGTCAGCAGCCGCGTGATGTCCAGCTCGAACGGCGGATCATCTGGGCCAGGCGGGGAGTAGACCCCAGCGTGCTGGCCGTTAACGTGAATCTCGGCCCCGGCTGGCGCGCTGTCCACGTAGAGGAAATAGTTCACGCAGTAGTCAAGCCGGCGCAGCGTGAACGACCGCTGCAGCCAGGCGGCCCAGTTGTCCACGCGCCGCCGGTCGAATGTCCAGGCTGACAGCGCCGGGACTGGCTCAGGGTTCATAAATTCGTACAGGTCTGGCTCAAGCTCGAAATAGTCGCAGCTCCAGCCGGTTTCAAGAAGGAGTGCAGGTGCGCTGGCCGTCATAGCAAGTTTCGCCCGTTAGCAGCTCGATAGTCACTGTCATTTGCGATTTGCGGCGCTGGTGCGGCGCAGCAAACCAGCCAATTTCTCGCATTATAGCGGTGCTCGGCCCTTGATTGGCTGTGCGCCAGCTTAGAGTGTGGTTGCGCCAGCGGGCTGCGCCTGTCACAATAGGCCCAATAACAAGACGAGAGTGAGCGTTAATCCGGCTATGCGCCGCCGCACGATACTGTTGTACAACCCGCTCAGCACCTCGCCTGGCAAACAGCGCCTGCCGATGTCGCTGCTGGCGATTGCTGCTGTGATTGCGGACGACTACGATGTCGAATTCATAGACGGCAACCTGACAGCGGACCCGGCCGCTCAGATTGTTGAGCGCGCCCGCGCCACAGGAGCGGCGCTGCTGGGAGTGACCGTAATGCCTGGCCCACAGCTGCGGCAGGCGGTTCCGGTGTGCCGCGCTGTCAAACAGGCCCTGCCGCACCTGACGATCGTGTGGGGCGGCTATTTCCCAAGCAATCACCACGACGTTGTGCTGAGCAGCAGCTATGTGGACTATGTAATTATCGGCCAGGGGGAGACCGCTTTTCGCAAGCTGGTGGACACGTTGCACAGCGGCGGCAGCCTAGACGACGTGCCCTCACTGGCGCGGCGCGAGGGCGGCGGCGTTCGGCTTACGCCGCGCGCGCCGTTTGTGCCGCTGGATAACCTGCCCTGGTATCCGTATGACCATCTCAACGTGGAGCGGTACGTCGGCAGGAGCTACCTGGGGCGGCGCGTGCTGGCGCATCACACAAGCTGGGGCTGCCCGTTTGCCTGCAACTTCTGCGCGGTCGTGCCGCTGGCCAAACAGCGCTGGCTGGCCGAGAGCGCGCAGCGCGTAGCCGACATCACGCTGTACCTCAAGCGCCAGCACAACATTGACGGCATGGAATTTCACGATATGGACTTCTTCGTGAGCGAGGGCCGCGCCGCCGAGATCGCCGAGCGGCTGACTGGCCATGACATCGCCTGGTGGGGACTGGGCCGCGTGGACACCCTTCTGAGTTACAGCGACGCCACGTTCGAGAAGCTGCGGCGCAGCGGCGTGAAGATGATCTTCATGGGCGCGGAGAGCGGCGACGACGACACGCTCAAGCTGATGAACAAGGGCGGCAAGTCCGGGACGGCGCAGACGCTGGCCATCGTCGAGCGCATGAAGCGCTACGGCATCGTGCCGGAGCTGTCGTTCGTGTTGGGCAACCCGCCCGACCCCGAAGCCGACGCCGACAAAACGATTCGCTTCATCCGCCGCGTAAAACAGGTCAACCCGGCTACCGAGCTGATCCTCTACCTGTACACGCCCACGCCGCAGGAGGGCAGCCTGCTGCTGGACGAGGCGATGAGGCTCGGCTTTCGCTTCCCGGAAACGCTCGAAGAATGGGCC
>Ga0308417_1001856_pt1 | contig 14259 bp, 7 predicted proteins | sample HotsprSampleOS65_FD_203528 | JGI IMG/M metagenome (GOLD analysis project Ga0308417, IMG submission 203528) | Hot spring phototrophic mat microbial communities from Octopus Spring, Yellowstone National Park, Wyoming, United States - 20090730_OS65 ... | reverse complement strand
TGCCAGGGTGAACAGCTCTTCGAAAACGTCGGCCCGATAGTTCATCAGGATGTACGGATCGCCGTCGTAGGAACCGCACGAAAACGCGCCGCTGTGTTTGCCGCGGTTTTCGTAGCGGTCGCACCATCGGCCGCGCAAACCGGCCGCCAACGCCGCGCCGTATTCCGTCCCCAAGGGTTGAACCGCCGCGAGAACCGTTTCGACCGCCTCGTCCCAGGGAATGTGCGTCTTTAATTCGGGAACGATCGGGGCGTAGAGGTCGTAGTGATGCAAGTCGGGCAGCCGCATCTTCCGCCGCCGCAATTCGTAGTAGCGGTGCAGATCGGGCAGCCGGCGGCGCACCGCGGCAATCAGGTTCTCGTACACTTCGCGCGGCACTTGATCGGGAAACAAGGCCGCCTCCAGCGCGCTGGCGAAGTTTCTGGCCCGGGCGTAATACACGTCGCGATGCACTCCGCCGGCGAGGATGGCCGCCAGGGTATGCCGGTGAGCGAAATACTGCTTGTAATAGGCGTGGAACGCCGCGGCGCGGACGTTGCGATCGGCGCTGCGCAACAGCGACGAGAACGAGGAGTGGGTCAGCGGGATCTCGCGGCCTGCTTCGTCGGTTACCGTGCCGAAGTCGAGGTCCACATCGTTCAACTGGCGAAAGACCGTGTCGGCCGTGCATGACATCTCGATCTGCATCGCCAACAACCGCTCTTCCGCCGCGGAAAGCGTATGCGCCCGCCGCCGCACGATGCGCTCGAGCGCGAGCCGAAACGGCGCCAGCGCGTCGGCGTCGAGCCAACGGGCCATCTGTTGCGGATCGATGGCGAGGATTTCCGGCTCGATGAACGACGCGGCCTGTGCCGCCCGGGCCGCCGCATGGCGGTAGCGGCCGAGCATCGCCTGATAACGGCTTTCTCCGGCGTCTTCGGCCGACTTGAGAAAGGCATAAACGCCGAGGCGTTCGCCCTGACGGTCGAAGTCGCTGTGAAACGCGAGACACGCCGCGAGGGATTCCGGGCTTTCGCTCAACCGGCCGCGGTGCGACTCGAACTCGGCGATCCGCGATTCCCATTGGCGGAAGCCCGACTCCCAGGCGTCGTCGCTGGAGAACAAGCTGCTCAGGTCCCACGTGTGGGCCGGATCGACTTCACTGCGAAGCGGCACGTTCGATGCGAACTGATCCATGAAGCGATTTCCTTGCGTTCGCGGCGGCCCGGGCGGCTGCCGACATTCGTCGGCGATGCCCGATCGCATTTACTACCCTAACCACTGACGCCAGGATTGTTGTTCTCCCGGCAAGAATTCCAGCGACCAACGGGAGCGGGGTTCGTGCGGGCTACCATTGCAGCAGGATGGTCGCCCAACTCAAACCGCCGCCGAAACCGCTGAACAAAACGCGGCTTCCGCGGACGATTCGGCCGGCGCGGACGGCTTCGTCGAGCGCCAAGGGAATGCTTGCCGAGGCGGTGTTGCCGTAGCGATCGAGGTTGTTGAACACTTTGTGCGGAGGCAATTTCAATTCGGCGGCCGCCGAATCGATGATCCGCAGGTTCGCCTGATGGAAAACAACCAGATCGACGTCGTCGAGCGTCAATCCCGAGGCGGCCAGCACCTGCTCGGTGGTTTCGCGCAGCGTTCGAATCGCCCATTTGAACACGGCCCGACCGTCCATCCGCAGGAAATGCTCCTTGGGCCGCAACGGGTCGAAGGGATCGCGCGTTCCGCCCATGGGCCGATAGAGCAGCGGGGCACCGGCGCCATCGGACCCGGCGGCAAAGGCCAAGATGCCTTGTTCCGGCCCGCCCGGGGCAAGCAGCACGGCCCCGGCAGCATCGCCGAACAACGGATAGGTCTTCGGGTCGGCCGGATCGACGATCCGCGAGTTCACATCAGCGCCCACAACAAGCACGCGACGACTGCACCCGGTGGCGACGTACTGCATGCCGGTCAGCAGAGCCAGGGCGAAGCTGGTGCAGGCGGCCTGAATATCGAAGGCCGGCGCGGTGATGCCCAACGCCGCCTGAACGGTGCTCGCCGTCGCGGGCATGAGCTGATCGGGTGTATAGGTCCCGAGCAACACCAAATCGACTTCGCTGGGCGGAACGTTCGCGTCGGCCAGGCACCGCTGGGCCGCGGCAATCGCCAAATCACCAGTGGCTTTGTCCGACGGGGCGTGGCGGCGTTGGGTGATGCCCGTCCGCCGAAGGATCCACTCGGGATCGCAGCCGAGTCGGCCAAGGTCTTCGTTGGTGACAACCGTATCGGGCACACTGCTGCCGACGCCGAGAATCTGCACGCCCATCAGTCGGCCGAATCGGGAGCGGGCAGAAAGAGGCGGCTCGGAAGGCATGGCATCTGCTCACGAAAACGTCGGAAAGGGTCGGGACCCTGCGGTCCCGCGCCGTCGGGCGACCGTATTCCTCGTGCGGGACCCTTAGTCGGCTTCAACCGTGCGCGGCGAGAACCGGGTTCTTGACTTCCGAAGAACGCCATCGTGTCCGGAGGAGGGAATCAGCTCGGCGCGCAAGGAGTATAAAGTAGGCCACCGGGGAGAATAGCTCAAGTCCCAAACCGGCCAGGACCGAGTGGCGAAGGTTTCGATCTTATTGATTTTATCCAGATTGCCTACTTGACAGTCTGTTGTGATTCGTTAGTTTGAACGGTCTGCGCAAAATGCGGCATAGGAGTAAAAAAGGCAACACGGAGGGATCACACCTGATGCTCAATTGCCCCAGCATCGGCAACGGCGTTGGGCTCCTGGGGTGAGGACGGTTTCGTAAGTTGTTATTAGGCAAACGCTTTGCGTTGTTGTGCGATACGGCCCGTCGCCATTGGCATCCGAAGTGCTTCGTTGGCTGAGCAGTTCGAGATGTTGCATGAATGTCGGCCTTCGCACTTGTAGAGGTGGCTCCCTTGCCTAAGACTCTCCGTAAGCCTGCCGTGGTCAATGGTCAGCGTCCGCGAGTCAACGGTTCGGCCCCGAACTCCAAGGGGAAGAACGGTGCCGGGGCGGTCAAGTATTTCGAGGACGATGAGCTGGTCGAGGCGCTCGAGGCCGACGATGACTACACCGGCGAGGCCCCGGTGGAGCCGGACGGCGATCTCGACGAAGACCTGCTGGAAGATGTCGAATTGCTGCGCACCGGCGAAGACGACCAGATCGACGACCCGGTGCGGATCTATTTGATGCAGATGGGCGAGATCGCCCTGTTGAGCCGCAAAGACGAAATCCGCGCCGCCCGACGGATCGAGCGGGGCCGTCGGCGGTTCCGCAATGCCCTATTGGCCGGCGACTATATCTTGCAGGGGGCGGCTTCGCTGCTCGAACAGATTCAGGCCGGGCAGTTGCGGCTAGACCGAACGATCGACGTTTCGGTAATCAACGTCCGCGAAAAGAAACGGCTACTGAAGATTCTCGCGCCGAACTTGACGACGTTGAAGCAATTGCTGGCCGCCAATCGCCGCGATTATGCCGTGGCGATTCATCGGCGGCGGCCGAAGGCCGAGCGAAGGGCCGCTTGGCGGCGCATCGTCTTGCGCCGCGGCAAAGGCGTTCGTCTGGTCGAAGAGCTTTGCCTGCGGACCCAGCGGTTGCAGCCGATGCTGGAGAAGTTGCGCCAGATCGGCCGTCGCATGGCGGAGATTCAGCGGCAGCTTCAAGAGTCGGGCGATGGTCCCGAGGCCGCGGCCCAGCGGATCGAGCTGCGGAAGGAACTGCACTATCTCATGCGGCTCACGCTGGAAAGCCCGGCCACGCTACGCCGCACCTTGCAGCGCATCGAAAAACACCTCGACGACTACGAGTCGGCCAAACGTTATCTTTCGGCTGGAAACCTGCGGCTGGTGGTTTCGATCGCCAAACGGTATCGGAATCGCGGGCTGAGCTTTTTGGACCTCATCCAGGAAGGCAACACCGGATTGATGCGGGCGGTGGACAAGTTCGAATACGCCCGCGGCTACAAGTTCTCTACCTATGCGACGTGGTGGATTCGCCAGGCGATTACGCGGGCGATTGCCGACCAAAGCCGCACGATTCGCCTGCCGGTGCATATCATCGAAACGTTGGGAAAGGTACGCGCCGTATCGCGCCAATGGCTGCAAACGCACGGTTGCGAACCAAGCGTGGAAGAGACGGCCTCGGCCGCGGGACTGCCCGTCGAAGAAGCCGCCTGCGTGCTTCGCATGACCCGCCAGCCGCTTTCGCTCGATCAACCCGTGGGCGATCACGACGACACCTATTTCGGCGAGTTCCTGGCCGATCACCGCGAAGAAGACCCGTTGCACGAGATGAACGCGCAGTTGCTCAAGCAGCGGATTGCCGACGTGCTCGAAGGGCTTGACTACCGCGAACGAGAAATCATCCGCCTCCGCTACGGATTGGCCGACGGCTATTCCTACACCCTCGAAGAAGTGGGCAAGATCTTCTCGGTTACGCGCGAACGCGTTCGCCAGATCGAAACGAAGGCGGTTCGGGCGCTGCAACACCCCTGCCGCTCGCGGCAGCTCTCGAGTTTCGTGGACGGGTGGAAGGAAGCCGCGCCGCCCGCCTTGCCGCCGATCGAGGGCGGGCCGGCCGCCTCGCTGGAAACGGTTTGATTCGCTCGCGTTGATCCGCTCACGGCAGCCGTCGCAACCGTATCGGCGCGATTTCTGCTTGCCAACCGCCGCGGACTCGATCATATTCAGTCAGCGGCGTCTGCCGGCCGGGTTTGTTTCGCGGCGACGGCAGTCGGCGATTCTCGGTCCCTCCACGTTCAATATCGTTCCCCCTTGCTTGGATCCCAGATCATGAAGCTGCCTCGAACTCGCCTGTTGTTGTTGGCGGCCGCAGTCGCGTCCGCGTTGGTTTCTCCCCTTTGGGCCGCTTCGCCCGCGGCCGCGCCTCAGCCCGACGCCGACGGGTTCTACGAGCTTTTCGACGGCAAGTCGCTCGACGGTTGGAAGCTGGGCGGGCCGGAAGGCTCGTTCTTCGTGGAAGACGGCAAGCTGGTCGCCCGCGCCGCAAAGAACCAAGCCCATCTCTTCTACGTCGGCCCGGTAAAGAATCACGACTTCAAGAACTTCCATCTCAAAGCGGAGGTGATGACCGCTCCGGGAGCCAACTCGGGCATCTATTTCCACACGGCCTTCCAAGAGTCCGGATGGCCGAGCAAGGGGTACGAAATCCAAGTCAACGTTTCTCACGCCGACCCGAAGAAGTCGGGCGGGCTGTACGGCATTCGCGATTGCTTCGATCCGCCCTGCAAAGACAACGAGTGGTACACGCAGGAGATCATCGTCACGGGCAAGAAGATCGTCTCGAAGATCAACGGCAAAACGATTGTCGATTACACCGAGCCGGACGATTGGAACAAAGGCCAGCGGTGCATCGACCGCGGCACGTTCGCTCTGCAAGCGCACGACCCGAAAAGCACGGTCTATTTCAAGAGCATCCGCGTCAAGCCATTGGATGACTAACCGACCCGCAGACTGCGCATCGCCGTTGGGCGCCGCAGGGCGCCGGCCCCGATCGACGCGACCACGGCCGAGATTGCCAGCGAGGCGATGCCCGGCTCGGGGACGGGAGCGGCATTGAGCACGCCGACGGCATCGAGGTCGAAACCGCCGCTGCCCGAGGTCGGGTGTGGGTCGTAGATCGGCCGCCCGAACGAGTCGAGTGCGGAGCCGTCGCCCACGATGTCCACGATCTTCACGTGGCTGACGGCCTGCACGTCGAGCAGGGGCGATACGCCGGCCAGTTGGGCCAAGTCGAAGGGCGTGCCGAAGCCCTGACGATACTTGCCCGCCAGGTTATCGATGTTCGTCGGGTCCACCGAACCGAAGCCCCCAACCGGCGCGGCCGTCAGCGAGGCATTGGGAAAGCGAAAGAAATCGACGCCGTTGGACGAAACCTCGACAAACGCCAATTCGAGGAAGGTGTCGTTGAAGCTGTTTTCGAACACGGCGAAATCCCAGCCCGGGCCGTCGGCAATCCAAACATCGAACGTGAGGGTGATTTGCCCTCCGTTGCCCAGGCATACGATATCGAAGCTCGTTCCTTGGGCGGGGCCGAGGGCCTTTTCGGGCGTTTGCCAGCTTGGATCGCAGCCCGAACCGACCAAGTAATTCGTCCAGCCGGTCGCCCAGGCAACGATCTTCGGATCATTTTTGGCGACGGCGGTGGAGCCGGGTTGACCGGCGGCCGGCGGATAGGGGCCCGCGACGGCCGGACCGGTTTGAAGGACCAAACAGGTCCACGCCATGACGAAGCCTGCCATCAGAGCAGCGAAGCGGCTGGTTGCGTGTTGTCCCCGCCGAGACAGCGTTCGGTTCTTCGCGGGTTCATTCCCAACCAAGAGAGCGACGAGCGACATTGGGCGAAGGCGGCGATTCATTGGATGTTCCCCTTTGCGCCGCTGGCGCCGCGCGGATTGTGTCCGAACGGATTCGGGAGACGCATCGCGCAGGCAGGGCATGATCTCATGCCTGCTTACGTGGTGGTCGAACGCCGGATGGAACGTGCCCGTGCCGTTCCATGAGCGGACGACGGGCGAGGCGCGCCTTCAGCGCGCGGCGACAACGGACCGGCGCACCAGGTTGCGGCGCGGTGCGAGATCCGCGATTCGACGGCCGCCGCGCGCTGAAAGCGCGCACGGATCGCCTCGGCGGATGAGCCTCCAAAGCTCGGACATGCTTGATTTCGGCCGTTTCCGTCCCGCGCGGAACACGCGCCCGACTCGCGTTGGTAGGTCTTCTGACTTTCGAGCTTCACCGGCCCGGCCTTCTCGCCGCCCGACGACAGGCGGCAATGGCAAACGAAGGGGCGCGGCACAACGCTCGATAACAGCGGCGGGGACCGTTCCGGATTCGCACCGGATTCCCTGTTGAGCAGGCGGCCAAGAGCCGGCTCGCCTGCACACCAACGCACGACAGTCTAGAATATAGCTTCTTGGGGCAGCGCCGACAAGCGGTTCTGCTGTTAGAATTGAATATTCTTCCTCCATCGTCGCGCTGCCGGCGGCTACGTACTGAAGCGAACATGGACATCGGTGCTTTGCGCGAATGCCTTGCCGATTTCGAGAAGGCCGCCCAATGGCTGCGCGCGTGGAAGCTGTCCGATGTGCGCCGCGCCTACGACTGCCTGCTGCGCATCGCCTCGGCCGGGATGACGCTCGACCTGCTCGGCGTGCTGTGTGATCAACTGGCCGAGCATCTGCCCGCCACGGCCGATCCCGATATGGCGCTGAACAACCTCGAGCGCTTTATCGCTGTGGCGCGGAATCCGTTGGCGATCGGTACGCTTTTCGAGCGCGACCCGACCGCCCTGCCGCCGCTGTTGCACCTGTTCAGCACCAGTCAGTACCTCAGCGATTTGCTGGTAACCGATCCGGAAAGCTACGATCTGTTGCGGCTCAGCGAGGGTCTGCCGGTGGCGCGGCAGCCGTTGGTCGACGAGCTGACGGCCGAAGTGATGGCGCTGGACGACGAGACGGCCGTGGCGCGGGCTTTGCGGCGTTTCAAGCGCCGCGAAGTGCTGCGCATCGCCTACGGCGACATCATTCGCGGCCAAAGCCTGAAGACGGTTACGGCACAAATCTCCTACCTGGCCGATGCGATTGTCGAGGCCGCCCTGCAAGCGGCGTATCGCAAGGTGGCCGCGCAGCGCGGCGTGCCGCGATTGCACGACGGCCGCGGCGCGCCCCGATTCGTGGTGCTCGGATTGGGCAAGTTGGGCGGGCTGGAACTGAATTATTCCAGCGACATCGATCTGATCTTTCTCTACGACGGCGACGGACGCACTGACGGGCGCCGCAGCGTTACCAACGTCGAGTTCTTCGACTACGTGGCCCGCGAAATGGTTCGGCTGCTGACCGAAGCCACGCAATGGGGGAGTTGCTATCGCGTCGATTTGCGGCTCCGGCCCGACGGCCAACGCGGACCGACCGTTCCCAGTCTGGCCGGCGCGCTGAGCTACTACGATTTGCGCGGGCGAACCTGGGAACGTCAGGCGATGATCAAGGCCCGGCCCGTGGCCGGCGACTTGGACTTGGGTTGGGAATTCCTCGAGCGTCTCGGGCCATGGATCTATCGTCGCTATCTTTCGGCGGCCGACATCGCCGGCATCAAGGCGTTGAAACGGCGCATCGAGCGCCAGTCGGAGCAAGCCGGCGGCGAAACGCGCGACGTGAAAACCGGCCGCGGCGGCATTCGCGACGTGGAGTTCGCCATACAATTCCTGCAACTGCTCAACGGCGGCGACCTGCCCGAGTTGCGCACGGGCAACACGCTCGATGCGCTGTCGCGGCTGGAGGCGAGCGGGTGCCTGAGCCACACGGAAAGCACGCTGCTGGCCGAAAACTACACCTTTCTCCGAAAGGTCGAACATCGCTTGCAGATCATGTTCGATCTGCAAACCCATCTGCTTCCCGACGAAGCCGGGGAATTGACCAAACTGGCGCTTCGCATGGGCTATGGCGCGGGCGGGCCGCCCTCGCTCAGCGCCTTTATCGACGACTATCGGCAGAAGACGGAACTGAATCGCAGAATCCTCGATCATCTGCTGCACGAGGCCTTTGCCGACGATCCGCAGACCGCCCCCGAGGTCGATCTGGTGCTCGATCCCGACCCGACGGCCGACCGCATCGAGGAGGTGTTGGGCAGGTATCCGTTTCGCGATTTGAATCGGGCCTACGAAAACCTGATGGCGCTGGGGGAGGAGCGAATTCCCTTTCTCTCGACGCGGCGCTGCCGGCACTTTCTGGCCTCGATCGCCCCGCGGCTGCTTTCGGCCGTGGCCGAAACGGTTGATCCCGACTCGACGCTCGTGCAGCTTTGCCAAGTCAGCGACTCGATCGGCGGGAAAGGGGTGTTGTGGGAACTGTTCAGCTTCAATCCGCCCAGCTTGCGCTTGTACGTCGAGCTTTGCGCCTACAGCCCCTACTTGGCCGGCATCTTGACGAGCAATCCGGGCATGCTCGACGGGTTGATGGACAGCCTGGTGCTCGACAAACTGCCTGCGCCCGACTTCCTCGATCGCACCTTGGCCGAGTTGTGCGAATCGGCCGAGGATGTCGAACCGATCTTGCACAGCTTCAAAAACGATCAGATTCTTCGCGTCGGCGTCCGCGATTTGCTCGGCAAGGAAGACGTGCAGCACACCACCGGCGCCTTGGCCGATATCGCCCAAACCTGCCTGAAGCAGATCGTGCAGCGAGAGTACGGGCGGTTGACGGCCAAGTTCGGAGAGCCGTATGTTCACGTCGGTCGGCGAACCGGACGCCCCTGCGAGCTGGTGATCCTTGCATTGGGCAAGTTCGGCGGCCGCGAGCTGAACTACCACAGCGATTTGGATATCGTCTTTCTTTACGAAGCCGAGGGCCATACGCAGCCCCCGCCCGGCCGCGAAGGCACGTCGAACCAGCATTTCTACAGCGAGCTGGGCCAACGGATCATCAAGTTCATCAGTCATTTGGGCGCGCATGGGCGGCTGTATGAAGTGGACGCGCGACTGCGGCCCACCGGGCGCAGCGGCAGCTTGGCGGTTTCGCTTCCCGAGTTGCTCCGATACTTCACCAGCGGAGAAGCGCAGCTATGGGAACGGCAAGCGTTCACCAAGGCGCGGGTGGTGTTCGGCAGCGATCGGGCGGCGCGGCTGGCGATGAATGTCGTTACCCGCGCCGTCTATCAGCGCCGATGGCAGCCGGCCGACGCCGCCGAAATCCGGCACATGCGGCATCGGCTCGAACAAACGGCGTCCGCCGGCAACTTGAAACGCGGCCCCGGCGGGATCGTCGATATCGAGTTTCTCGTGCAGATGCTGCAACTCCGTCACGGCCGCGGGATTCCGCATGTGCGTTCGCCGAATACGTTGCAAGCGCTGCGGGCGCTGTTCGAGGCCGGTTGCCTGTCGGCCGACGATTACGAGCTGTTCTATTTCAATTACCGGCTCTTGCGCACCATCGAGGGCCGCTTGCGGCTGATGAACTCGACGGCCCGCGACCAACTACCCGCCGACCCGGGCGAATTGGCCAAGCTTGCGCACCTGACGCGCTATCAAAGCACGGAGCTTTTGCTGCAAGACTTTGCCGTGGCGACGCGGCGCATTCGCGAACGGTTCGATCAGTGGATGGAGGCGGCCGCACGCGCCTCGGCCAAGCGTCCGGCCGACGAGAAAGCGTGACGTTCGCGGAGCCGAGGTGATGGCCGACGTTCCATCGCCGAGAGAACAACCGGGTGCCGGGTGATGATCGACCAGCCGCCTTCTGCCGATAGCCGTTTGTCGGCGAGCTTCGGATCTGCGCCCCGCCGCAGTCTCAAGGCGCCGCGCGACGACCGCGCGTGGTTGATCGATCCGCCGCTCGATCAGATTGCGGCCTTGATGGAGCGCAACGCACAGCAGGCCGAAGGCCGCCGCGGAACAATCGGCGGGGCGGAATGGCGCGCGTTTGCCGCCGCGGCCCGCGAAGAGCTGCTTGCGGCCGCCGCGGAGTACACGCGAGAGTTTCTCGGCGCCGAGTCGGCCGCTCGAGCCAATCGGGGATCGCAGCGGATGGTGTTGGCCGGGCATCAGCCGGGGTTGTTTCATCCGGGGGTTTGGCTGAAAAACTTCGTGCTCGACTGCGCGGCTCGGCAGGGCGGGGCAACGGCGGTTAACTTGGTGATCGACGACGATGTGCTCCGCTTCCCGTCGGTGTTGGTTCCCGGCGGGACGCCCGCTGCGCCGACGCTGGAGCCGCTGGCCTTCGACGGTCCGCACGAGCAAACCGTGTGGGAACTGCGGCCCGCGGCCGACCGCGCGGTCTTCGAGTCGTTCGCCGCGCGGGCGTCGCAACGGCTAAGCGGATTGATCGAGCGGCCGCTGGTGATCGACTACTGGCCGTTGGTCGTGGCTCGTGCCGCCGCGGGTTGCAACCTGGGGGCGGCGTTGGCGCAAGCCCGGCGGCAATGGGAAGGCCGTTGGGGCGTCGAGACGCTGGAAGTTCCGCAAAGCCGCGTATGCCGACTGCCTTCGTTCCGCCGCTGGGTCGCCTGCCTGTTGAGCGACTTGCCGCGATTGACCGGCGCTTATAATCAGGCGTTGGCCGAGTATCGCCGAGCGCATCGGGTGCGCAATGCCGCGCAACCGGTTCCGAGCCTAGCCGTCGAAGACCAGCGGTACGAGGCTCCGTTTTGGCTGATTCCGCGCGACGGGCGCCGCCGGCGATTGTTTGCGCGGAGGACGGCCGCGGGAATCGAGGCCGCCGACGAGAAGGGCGTTGTTGCGATCTTGCCGCCCGCCGAGCGCGACGGCGGCGCGGCAGCGGCCGAAGAAATTCAACGGCTGGAATCGCAGGGCGTGCGTTTGCGCACCCGTGCGCTGATGACGACGCTTTGGGCGCGGCTGTTCCTCGGCGACTTGTTCATTCACGGGGTGGGCGGCGCCGCATACGACGAAGTGACCGACCGGATCATCGCCGGCTACTTCGGCGTCGAGCCGCCCGAGTTCGCCGTCGTGTCGGGCACGCTTTTCTTGCCGGTTGCTTCGCCGTCGGGCAGCGCCGACGAAATGCGGCGGGTTGCTCGGCAACTGCGGGAGCTGAAGTACCATCCGGAAACAGCCGTTCCGCCGCCCAGCGATCCCGCGGCGCGGCAGCGATGGGAGGAGCTGGCGGCCGAAAAGCGGCGGGTGCTCGAAGGCGCCGGACCGCCGATGTCGCCCGCAGCGCGGCATCGCGCCATCGAGTCGCTCAACCGCGCGCTGGGAGAGTTCGCCGAAGCTGTCCGCGGCGAGCTGCTCGATCGGCTCGAAACAGCGCGCCGCGCGCAGCATATCGAGGGCATCTTGCGCCGCCGCGACGTGCCGTATGTGTTCTACCCGGCTTCGACCTTGCGGGAATTTTTCGGCGGGCTACTTCACAAGAACGAATAAAGATGCTTTGATACCGGAGAAAGGATTCGCGCGATGGATGCCGCGATCTCGTCTTCGGAACCGACGCCGCTCATTCGAGAGCGCACATGCGCCAAACGGATTCGCACGCCGATCGTCCCCGCAACAACGGCGGACCATCCCGCGATTCACTATTTTCTCGAGGCCGTCTTCGATCGGAATTGGGCGGCTGAGTTCCGCGCGGCCTGCGACGACCCGAACTACCGGCCCGGTGATCGACTCCTGCTGCGGCGCGGGCCGCGGATGCTGGGCCATGCCCGCATCAGTCGGCGGACGATGCAGTTCGATTGTTGCCGGGTGCCGGCGTGCGGGCTTCACGAGTTGTGCATCATTCCCTCGTTGCGGCGGCAGGGCTACGGAGCGTATCTGCTGGCCGCGGCGGAACGCGCGATGTCGGAGGCCGGTGCGCAGGTCGGCTGGTTGCGGACATCGGCCCCGCACTTCTTCCGCCGCTCGGGTTGGGCTTTGTGCGGCCGGCATAATTACAGCCGCGCCGACGCCCGCTCGCTGTTGGCTCAGCTTTGGCAGCGGGGCGTGCCGCAGCGCCGCGGCCGCGTTTGGCATATTCGGCCTTGGCGGCAGTGGGAAACCGGTTCGTTGGCCCGCATCTATCAACAGAACCTATTCGGGGCGTTCGGCTGGACGGTGCGCGACAGCGAGTATTGGAGCTGGCTGCTCAACCGTCCGGCCTTCGACGAGATCTATGTGGCCATCGAGGGAACGGATCAACTCGAATTGGGCGAGCGCAATACCCGATTGATCGGCTATTCGGTCGTCCGCGGCGCGAGAATCATCGAGCTGTTGACCTCGCCGGATCGCCCGCGGGCGGCGTTGGAGCTGCTTGCCCGAATCGCGACCGACGCCTTGGAGCACGATCGTTCCGATATCACCCTCCATGCCCCGGCGGAACATCCGTTGCACGGCGTTTTTCTCGACGCCGGCGGCCTGCACCAGCACGTTCAGGCCGACCGCGGCGAAGTGTATATGGCGCGGGTGCTCGATCCGGTGCGGCTGATGCAGTCGCTGGCCGAGCTTTTCCGCCGCCGCGTCGAACGGACGCGAGTCGGGTCGCCCGTCGAGCTGGGCTTTTTTGTCGAGGGCCGCAAATACCTCTTAGAGGTGAACGGCGATTCGGTGCAGGCTTCGGCTCATCGGCTGGGCCGCAGCTATTTGGCGATGAACGTCGCCGATTTCACCCGCCTGCTTCTCGGACAGCTCGATTGGGATTGGGCCCTCCGCGATCGGCGGATCGAGTGTTCGACGGCACTGGCCCAACAGCTTGGGCGGGTTCTCTTTCCTACCGTTCCGCTTTATCGGCCTGTGTGGGACGACTGGCCCTTGGGCTGAGTTGTCCGCTTTGCATCATCGGCGCCCCGCGGCAACCGCACGGGCGGCGTGGCCGAGTTGCCGAGTCGTGATTGCGGCACGGCGGGGCTTACGCCGATTCTCAAACGCGGATCACCGTCGTGCCGCTCAATCGGCGGATCAGCCGCCGCATCTCCAGCACGCTGAGGGTGGCCAACACGCGCGCCGCCGGCAGCTTCGTCGCCTCGACGATCTGGTCGATCGGCGTGGCCTGCTCGCCGATGGCCGCCAGCACATCGCGTTCGGCCGTATTGAGCAGCAGCTCGGCCGGGCGGCGCAGCGGCGGACCGTCGTTGCGCGGAACGGCCTCAACCAGCGGCCCGAGGGCTTCGAGCACGTCGTCGGCTGATTCGACCAGCGTTGCCCCGTCGCGGATCAGCCGATGGCAGCCGCGCGAGGTGCGGCTTTCGACGCTGCCCGGCACGGCGAACACCTCGCGGCCTTGCTCGAGGGCATGCTTGGCGGTGATCAACGCCCCGCTCCGCTCGGCCGCCTCGATGACAATCACCCCCAGCGATAAACCACTGATCAACCGATTGCGTTGCGGGAACTGCCCGGCCAAAGGCTCGACGCGCGGGGGCGATTCGCTCACCAGCGCACCGGCGGAACGCACTTCCTCGGCCAGCGAGGCATGCTCCGGCGGATAGATGTTCAGCACCCCGCTGGCCAACACGGCCAAGGTGCGGCCGCCGGCCGACATCGCCCCGCGATGCGCCGCGGCGTCGATCCCCCGGGCCAGCCCGCTGACAATCGTCAAACCCGCTCGGGCCAGGGCCGCCGCCAGTCGCTCGGCCTGCCTCAGCCCGTACACCGAAGCATGCCGCGTGCCCACGATCCCTACGGCAGCCGCATCGCGCGGCAGCAGCGTGCCGCGGACGAAGATCGCCCCGGGCGGATCATGGATCTCTTTGAGCGGACGGGGATAAGCCGGATCGCTTTCCAACAAGATGTCGATCCCCTCGCGGCGGCACAGTTCGATCTCGCCGAGAACATCGATC
>Ga0308417_1001851_pt1 | contig 14273 bp, 8 predicted proteins | sample HotsprSampleOS65_FD_203528 | JGI IMG/M metagenome (GOLD analysis project Ga0308417, IMG submission 203528) | Hot spring phototrophic mat microbial communities from Octopus Spring, Yellowstone National Park, Wyoming, United States - 20090730_OS65 ... | reverse complement strand
CGGCCGATGTCCAGTCCCAACAAGAAAACACGTTCATCGCGGCGCATCTCCTCGCGCAGGGCGTCGCGCAGCGCCTGGCGGTAAAAAATCTCACTCACTGCGGAAAATCCTCCAAAGCGTCCTCGGGCGCGGGAGCGGGGCTGCGGCGCGCGAACTCGATCGCCGCCTCCAGCTCCTCCCGCACTTGATCATGCACCTGCTGAATCTCCCCGCCGGATAACACCTCCTGCTCGGCCAGTCTCTGCTCGAACAAAACCAGCGGGTCGCGTTGCTTCCACCAGGCGACCTCCTCCGCCGGCCGGTAGTTGGCCGGATCCCCGATGTAATGGCCCATCCAGCGGTAGGTGCGGCATTCGAGCAACGTGGGACCGCCGCCGCAGCGCGCCCTTTCCACCGCTTCCCGCGCCGCCTCATAAACTGCCAGCGGGTCGTTTCCGTCCACGCTGACGCCGGGGAAGCCGTATGCCGCCGCCCGGTCGGCCACCGAAGCGATCCGCATCTGGCGCTGAACCGGAGTCGAGACCGCGTAGCGGTTGTTCTCGCACACGTAAACCACCGGCAGATTCCATACGGCGGCCACGTTGGCGGCCTCGTGGAAAGAGCCCTGGCTGGTGGCCCCGTCGCCGAAAAACGCCACCGCCACCTGTCCGGAGCGGCGCATCTGCGCCGAAAGGGCGGCGCCGGTGGCGATCGGAATGCCCGCCCCCACGATGCCGTTGGCCCCCAGCACGCCCAGGCTGAAGTCGGCGATGTGCATCGATCCGCCCTTGCCTTTGCAATAGCCGGTGGTCTTGCCATAAAGCTCCGCCATCATGCGGTCGAAACGCAGGCCCTTGGCGATGACGTGGCCATGGCCGCGGTGCGTGCTCGTGATGTAGTCGTCCTCGCGCAGCGTGGCGCATACGCCGGCAGGAACCGCCTCCTGCCCTAAACAGGAGTGCAAGAACCCGGGCAGTTCCCCGGCCAAAAACAACTCCATGGCCCGTTGTTCGAACTGGCGGATCCGGACCATGGTCCGGTGGATGCGCAGCAGCAACGCCCGGTCCAGGCTGCTGGCCATTTCACGAACGGTGATCGATGAGGAAGACACACAAAAACCTTTCCTCCCCATTTATAGCGCGGCTTCCGCAGCTCAGCCAGTATTTAACGGTTAATTGTTGCGGGAAGCTTGTTAGCCAGGCAGCATGCGCGCATGCAGGCAGACCGCCTCGGCCACCTCGTCGTTCAGGTCCATCATGTCCACGCGCATCAGCAACTGGAAGCGGCCGGGAATTTCGCCGTTTTCCGCCACGCCCATCGTCTTTAGCAGGCAGTTGACCTGATTCTCCAGAGTCAGAAAGTGCCCCGCGCCTTCGATCGCTTTGCCGTGGTTGGCCGCGATGCAGGTGATAGCGCAGCCGGAAGTCATCGCCGGGCGGCGAGTCACCACCGCATACTCGGTATGGCGCATCAGGTTGCCATCCATGCGGCGGCTGCCGACATAAAACTCTTGCTCGCCGGATGCCGGACAACGGTTTTCAATGCGGTCCGCAGCTACGAAAAAGGGCTCTTCACCCTGCAACGCGTTCAGGAAGGGGTTGGTCCGCGAACTGCCTAAAAGGATCAGATTGGCGTGGCGCAACTCATTCCACGAAGTGACCCGGCAACTGCGGGTCTCCACCGGTACGCCCATCTCATGAAACATGCGCGACAGCGAAAGCAGGCAATGGACCTCTCCGGTCGACAGGTAATGGTATGCCGGCTCAAAAGGCCCCAGCCCGCACTGGCCCAGCAACTGTTGGACCTTGCCGGCCCCGGCCGGATCGTTCAAGTACCAGTCGCGGAAATAGTGGCCTTGATGATCCCGGAAAAACAGCGGTTCGGTGTACACGATGATATTTGCGGCGCGGCCCGAAAAATACGGCGCCCAAAAACGGGCCAGCGCCGTGTCCGTTTGGGTTGCCGCCGGGGGCGCCTCCGAAGGCGCAAAAGTGACGCGGTATTGACCTTTCGGGATCGTGATCTGCCACGGCTCATGGCGCCCCTCGGTGGCGAAAAAGGCCGCCAAACGGTTGCGGATGCTGGTCACCGAAACCCGCACGATGGGATCGGTGCGCGGATCGAAGCTCTCGGCGCGGCCGAGAGCCCCCACGGCGATCTCGTACTCTTTCGGGGTCTCGCCGCGCTGCGTGCATTCCACCAGAAACACCAGCACGCGCTTCAGCATGTGCGCGTGCGCGAACTGCCGACTGGAAAGCACCCGGCTGAGAAGTTGTTGCTGCGCTTGGACCGTCAGTCTCCGCTCCGCCACACCGGAATCATTTTCGCACAAATCTCAGCAGGCGCCCCGAGCGGTCTTGCACCTCCCCGTACGGTCCCATCAGGCCAAATCTGAACGATCGGGGGCGCCACAGGCGCCCCCATTCAATGCAACGCGCAAAAGGAACGCTAGAAATGCAGCCGTAAGCTATACTGCAACTGCCTTCCAAAAGTGCCGTACCGCGCTCGCGTCGTCTTGCCGAACAGCGAGTCGGTCACCGAAGTGCTGGGGTCGGCCAAGCTTAAGTTGTTGAGCACGTTGTACGCTTCGGCCCGCAACTCCAGCCGGAATCGCTCCCGCACCGGGAAGGACTTGGAGACGGTCCCATCCCAGGAAAAGTAGCCAGGCCCGGTGAGCCCTTCAAAGTAGCGCGGATTGGTGCGGGGCGTGTACGCCGGCGCCTGCTTGAAGACCTCCGTCTTAAACCAGCGGGAGGGGGTCGGATTCTCCACTCTGGGATCTTCCCCGTTCCACTCCATCTGGCCGAAAGTCAACAGAGTTCCGGACTCCCAGCTCACGATCGAGCTGACTTGCCAGCCGCCCAGCATGCCTTCCAACACCGGATGCATTTGATTCAGCCAGCGCTTGCCCTTGCCGACCGGCAACTCCACCACCCCGGCCCCCGTGATGCGGTGCCGGGGCCGAGTGCCCAGTAGGAAGCTCAACCGGCCGGCGTACTCGTCGTCGGAATTGAAAAACCCTTCCGACCTCTCGCGGTTGTAGTTGTACGTCACCAGCAGGTTATAGCCTTGTGCGAAGGGCCGCTGGGCCCGCAGTTGAACCGAGCGGTAACGGTTGCGCGTGCCGGGATAGTTCTGAACCGTCAGCGCCCCGTAGTGAGGGTAGGGAGTCAGCAGATCCGCTTTGGTCACTTCCGCGCGGTTCCGCAGTTGGCCCGGAAACTTGTCCGGCGTCAAGTACTGGTAGAAAGGATTCGGCACGCGCCGGCTCAACTCCGCTTTGTACTGATAACTCAACGAGGGATCCATCAGGTTCACCCTCTTGTCGTAGGCGCCATTGCGGCCCCGGTTGATGAAAAGTGTTGCATCCACAACAATGCGCTTGGCCACGTCGCGTTGCAGCGAGATGTTAATCCGGTCGTTGGTCGCCGCCTTGACATCCTGATAACTCCAACGCGCGTCCCCGCCGAGGTTGGTGTACCGCCCGTATCTCTTTCCAACCGGCAGAATCAAGGGATTGGTGGCCGGGAAGGGATCGTGGAAGCGGGCCGTAGGAATTCCCTCCAGCGTTGGGGTGACGCTGGTCTGGGCGTCAAAGCCAGGCATGTAGAGACTGCCCAGAACCGAGTCGCCCACGCTTCCCAGCGGCATGTAAATCGCCGGAACTACGAACCGGCCCCAGCCGACGCGAAGCGCCGTCTTGTCGTTGATCCGAAACGCTGCCCCCACGCGCGGCAGCAGGACGAACTTCGGGCTGTTCCACATCTGGCGGTCGTGCTTCTCCGCGAAATACCAGGCGCCGTTGAACCGGTAAGGCGTTTTCATCATGGCCGCCACATCCGCCGGGATCCGCGGCGGGTTGGCCATCATTTCGGGGACGGGGTCGTTTAGATCCAGATAGCGCGAAACCCGGTCCTCCGGATCCCAGGGAGCGGTTTCGTACTCCCAGCGCAACCCAAGATTCAGCGTGAGCCGGCGGGTGACCTTGAAATCATCCTGCAAGAAGGCGGACCAATAGCGGAACCTGGCCCGTTGCATCGGCACATTCCGCGCATAGGAAGACCCGTCCAACGCTCCCAACAGGAAAGTGGCCCAGCCATCGCCCATATTGGCCGTATTCGGGTTGATAAAAGTGTCCGCGGTCAGACTCCGCCAGAAATTGAAGCGCATCAGCTCAGGCCGCACCGACTGGCCGCCGTGACCGCGCATTTCCAGCCCTTCCTTGATATTGTGTGATCCCAGATAGTGAGAAAGCCGGCTATGAGCGCTGTAACTTTTCGGACGTTGATACCAGTACAGTCCTCGTCCAAAAATTCCACCCTGGTCTATGTCAAAGCGTGGCGCAAAGATCTGCGGAATCTCCTTCGTATAAGGTTCAAACCACCGGTTAGGCCACAGTTTCGTCAAACCCTCCTTGCCCACGATAGCCGGGCTCGAATACTGGTCGGCGATCGAGTTGTAGGCGCCGCGAAGGTTGAGTACGGTGGTGGCCGAGGGAGTGTAGACCACGTCGCCGGCGATGTTTAATCCGTGCCGGAGGCTGCCTCGGTCAAAAGTCCACCAGGGGGAGTCATTCCCGGAAAGATTCGGGTCCCAACTCAGGGTGTGGAACTGGCTGTAGCGGCCAAACACCTTCCAGCGTTCGTTCAGATACCAGTCCACCCGGTCCGAAAGGTTCCAGTAATCGAACTGGGCGTTCGACTCCACTTGAAAATTGTTGCGCCCGCTCGGATCGGCGCCCGGATTGTTCGGCCGCCAGACGGACTTCATGACTTCCTTGGCCAGGGGATCGAAGCGCAGCGGCGGGATGATGTTTCCGGGGAAAGGTTGCCGGGTGGCCACGTTCCTCGCCGGGTCGAACTGGGTCGTCCACGGATCGTAGATCGGACGCAGCGTGCCGTTGGCCCGCAGCGTTTGCGAGAAGTCCCCGTTGCGCTGCAAGTCCGTGGGCATCGTCCGCGTTATGTTCCACGGCTGAATCGTGGACCAGTCCTCGAACGAGAAGAAGTTGAACAGCTTGTTGCGCACAATGGGATGGCCCAGCGTGCCCCCGAACACGTTATGCCGCGTCCGGTTGACGCTCCGCGGGATCACGGTGCGCTCGGCCACGGCGTTGAGTTTGGGATTCCGGCCAATATAAAAGAGCGAGCCCCGGTATTCATTCGTCCCGGATTTCATCGCCAGCGTGATGATGCCGCCGGCGCTGTGTCCAAATTCCGCATCCACGCTGTTCTGTTGAATCGTGAACTCCGCCACCGCATCCATGTTCGGCGTGTACGCGGTCTTCGGTCCGGTTCCAACCGGGGTGCCGTCGATCAGGATGTCGTTGCGCCGGTTGGTGCCTCCGCCCATCTCCACGTCTTGCGGCGCCCAGTGATGATACGGGGACTGCTCACCCCCGGCCGTGTTGACTACCGCGGGATCCAAAGCCACCAGCTTGAACGGGTTTCGCGTGAATGTGGGCAGTTCCCGCACCATCTTGTTGTCGATGGTTAGCTCCCGGTTGGCGGTGTTGAACTGGATCGCTGCGGCTTCCGCCGTGACCTCAATCGCCTGACTGGCTACGCCGAGCGACAGCTGTACATCCACCGTGACGTCCCCACGGGTTTGAACCAGGATCTCTTTTTGTACGAACGTCCGGAAGCCCGGCGCCTCAACGGTCAGCGTGTAGGTCCCGGGATCCACAAAATCGAAAACGTAGGTGCCCATGGCCCCCGTCGTCCGCACCGTCTCCACTCCCTGACTCACGTTCAGCAGAGTGACCTTCGCCCCCACCACGACCGCTTGGGTCGGATCGGTCACCCGCCCTTGCACTCGGGCGCGATAATCCTGCGCCCAAGTGCTCCAAACGCTCAGCGCAAGGCAAATCGCAATGCAAAGCTTGCGTTGCTGACTCCGAAGAATCATTTCCCTTCTCCTTTCCCACCGATGAATACGGCCTCAGGCCGTGGTGTAAGCAAATGCCAAACCCAAGCAGAATCATCGAGACCCCATGAAACCATTGGGGCAAGAATCCGCCATGCTCCTGTAAGGGCTGAACAAAACCCAAAGATCTCCGATCTCCCCGCTTCTTGCGCGAACGGCCTTCCAAAACCGCTCACGTCCAAAAGAACCATGCCTCGCTCATTCCGAGCCGTTGCCGCTAGGGATTGCGGTAGGGCATCGCCTCCGTGCAGCTCCCGCCGTCGCCCCCGCAAGCCGCGGCCCCGCTTTCGGGCCGCTTCACACCTGTTGACCCCGTGGATCCGCATGGCTGCTTCCCAGACTGTTCCTGGGATCAAAATCTATGCGGAGCCAGCTTTACTGGGAAGTAACTTACGGTTAACGGCTGCCCTTCTAACCGGTAAACACTTTTCTTTCTGTTTGTTCCGTGATACACGAAGGAAGGACGCTTTCGACGCCCTCGCCGGCCGGTCATGGCGGCGAAATCCTGCATTTGGAAAGGTTAAGCACTCATGCGGATTCTGCTTCTTGCCCTCCTGGCCCTGCCCGCCGCGGCGCAGGTCTTTTGGACTCACCTCTCCAGCGCCCGAGGCGAACTCCCCGTGCCCCCCGCGGAGATGGAACCCACGGCTTGCCTCACGCTGGATGTGGACAAAGACGGCGCCGAGGATATCCTCATCGCCGGCCGCCGCGCCGCCCCAGCGGTCGTTTGGTACCGCCGCGGCCCCGCCGGCTGGTCCCGTTACATCATCGACCCGGAGTTCCTGCGCATCGAGGCCGGAGGGGCTTTCCACGACATCGACGGGGACGGCGACCTGGACATCGTCTTCGCCGCCGATGCCACCGACAACAAGATCTGGTGGTGGGAAAACCCCTACCCCAACTTCCACCCGGATAAGCCTTGGACCCGCCGCTTGATCAAGGACTCCGGCGCCAACAAGCACCACGACCAGATCTTTGGCGATTTCGACGGCGACGGCAAGGCCGAACTGGTCAGTTGGAATCAGGGCGCCCGCGCGCTCCTGCTCTTCCGCATCCCCTCCGACCCCAAATCCACGCAGCCTTGGCCCTCCACCAAGATCTACGGCTGGAGCGACGGGCAAGAGCACGAGGGCCTCGCCGCCGCGGACCTAAATGGCGACCGCAAGCTGGACATCATCGGCGGCGGCCGCTGGTTCGAACATAAGCGCGGCGATACGTTTGTGGTCCATCTCATCGACGACACCTACCGCTTCGCGCGGGTGGTGGCGGGCGACTTCATCCGCGGAGGCCGTCCCGAAGTCGTCTTCGGCCCCGGCGACAACGTGCTCCCACTTAAGCTCTTCGAATACCGCCGCGGCCGCTGGGAGGGCCGCGACCTGCTGGGCTTCGAAGTCAACCACGGCCACAGCCTCCGCGCCGGCGACGTCGACCGCGACGGCAACCTCGACCTGTTCGTCGCCGAGATGGCCAAATGGACCGGCAAAGGAGTGGACCATCCCGAGGCGCGCATGTGGATCCTTTACGGGGACGGCAAGGGCCGCTTCCGCGCTCATGAACTCTCCCGCGGCCAAGGCACCCACGAGGCCCGCCTGGCCGACCTCAACGGCGATGGCCGCCTGGACATTGTCAGCAAACCCTTCCGCCACAACTATCCGCTCCTCGAAGTTTGGCTGAACCAGGGACCCAAGCCCCTCGCCTTGGACCGGTGGGTGCGGCACGTCGTCGATCCGGATAAACCTTGGCGGGCGATCTTCATCGGCGCGGCCGACCTGGACGGCGACACGCGCCCCGACATCGTCACCGGCGGCTGGTGGTACCGCAACCCCGGGCGCGCCGCGGCCAACTGGCAGCGCCTCGACATCGGCGAACCGCTGCGCAACATGGCCGCCCTCTACGACTTTGACGGCGACGGGCGCATTGACGTGATGGGCACCCAGGGCCGCGCCTCCGAAGCCAACTCCGTGTTCATGCTCGCGCGCAATCTGGGACAAGGAAGCTTCCAGGTCCGCGATCTGGCCCGCGCCAAGGGAGATTTCCTCCAAGGCATCGCCGTGGCCCATTTCAACTTCCGCGGACCCCTCCAGGCCGCGCTGTCCTGGCATAAAGCCGGCTTCGGAGTTCAGATGCTTGCCTTCCCCGATGCCGGCCTGCAAACCATCTCTGACTTCTCCCAGGATGAAGCCCTGAGCTTCGGCGACATCGACCGCGACGGCGACATGGATCTACTGCTCGGCACTCGCTGGCTGCGCAACGACGGCGATTCCTGGAGCCTCCAGATGATTCACCCCACCCCGGGCGACCCCGACCGCAACCGGCTCGCCGACATGAACCGCGACGGACGTCTGGACGCGGTGGTGGGCTTTGAAGCGATCAATGTCCCGGGCAAGCTGGCCTGGTACGAACAGCCGCCCGGCTTGAGCGCACAATGGACCGAGCACGTGATCAGCAATGAGGTCATCGGCCCGATGAGCCTCGACGTCCGCGACATGGACGGCGACGGCGACTTCGACGTGATCGTCGGCGAGCACAACTACAAAGACCCGGCCTCCGCCCGCTTGCTCATCTTCGAAAACCTGGACGGAAAAGCCGGCCAGTGGAAGATGCACGTGGTCTATATCGGCGACGAACACCACGACGGCGCCCAAGTGGTGGACATCGACGGGGACGGAGACTTGGACATCATCTCCATCGGCTGGAGCCACGGCCGCGTCGTGCTCTACGAAAACCGCGCCGTGGTCCGCTAACGCCTGCTTTGCGAGCACCTCAGCGGACTCTTTGACCGGCGCCTACGCTCACGCGGGGCGGCTCGAGCACCCGCCGCACCGCTCGTGCCGCCTCTTCGAACCCGGAGCTCTCCACAAACCCGATGCTGAACCGGGCGGGCGCGCGCTGCAATCGCTGCCAGCCGCCCTCTTTGGGCCCGCGGCCAAATCCGAATACCGTCATCCCGCCCGGCCCAAAGTGCCAGAACTCATCGACCGCCGGCTCCTTCTCATGGAGCAAAAGGAACAGCACGCGTTCCAGCTTCGCGTCGCCGAAGTAGACCCACTCCGGATCCGGCAGATCGCCGTGCCAGGCGTTTTGAACGCCTTGGTAGGGGCGCATTTCAAACCGCCGGCCGCTCGAATCCACCCAATAATCCTCTAAGTCGAACTCTCCTCCGGGAGTACCCTCATACAGGATCCAGTAGGCTTCTGGCCCCTTGCGCAGCAGGGTCATCGTCGCGTGCCACGGATAGACGTCCCATTGCAGCGCCCAGCGCTCGTCCTTGGTCTCCGAAAAGATCCGCACCCGGAGAGGCCCTTGCGCCGCGACCCGGCTGGGCTTGTTGCCCTCGCCCGGCCCGGGGTGGAAGCCCGCGGGCGCGATGTTCGGGATGCCCCGATAGTTCCCCTTGGCCCCGCCCTCCGGCCGGTAGCTGATCCAGTCGTGGCCGTCCCGGTCCACCATGCTTGCGAAGCCCGATCCGTGTTTGTGGTAGTAATACGTCGCCGCCGGAGTCGTAATCCGGAAGGTCTCGTCCCCTTGATAGATTCCGATCTCTTCGCACTTCACCAGCGGATCGAACCGAGCTGGCACATGCTTCCGCCGCGTATCTCCGAAGTACAGGTAGAACCGGCGCGTGCTCGGGGCCGTAAATGCCGGCCGCAACAGAAAGACCAGCGTCCCCTGCGCCCGCCTCGCGGCATCGAAATCCGGCGCCGGATCGAATTGAAAGGGAACGTCCCAATTCACAGCACGGCCGCCGTCGTCAACCTCCGCCAGCCGCAGCGAGTCCGGCGCGAACGGCCTGCGGCTTCCCGCCTGGCGCAGCAGCCCGGTGAAATCGACCTCGACCTGCACTATTTGATCCGATCTGCCGCTGCTGGCGCTAACCTCAATGAGCGCCCGATACGGAGGAAGGCCCGAGACGGGCGCGCTTGCAGCCAGGCCCGGAATCAAACCCGTCAATAACAGCATGAAAAGCCGCATGGTAAACCTCGTAGTGAATTGATTGAACAACCCTGCCCCCATTCCGTCCCGCGCCACGTCCATCGGGCCGGAAGCTCCAAGGCAAGGCGGGTGCCTCGAGCGCAGGCGGGCTGATATCCAGCGCATGGCGATATAGGCGCCCCTGCACTCCTGTCGTCGTGGAGCCTCGCCGCGCACCCACCTTGGAGATTAACCCGGCGCCGCGGCCGGACAGAAGTAAATTACCGTAAGTCCTCCGGCCGGCTTCCTCCTCGCGCGGCCATCCACCTTTCCCGCCCCTCGGAGAGGAACGGGAACGCGCCTGGCATCCGCGCCGCCCATCTTTGTTCACACGCGGCCGAGCCAGATGCGGCTGTTGGAAAGCAAGGCTCCATGCCCACGCATGACGGCCGGCGGATCCACCATTACCAAGCGGGCGAGGACTGTGCGGCATGGTGGGCGCGCAGGGACTCGAACCCCGGACCTCTTCCGTGTGAAGGAAGCGCTCTAACCAACTGAGCTACGCGCCCCCGGCGTGAACGGGACTTACGCCGAATCGTCTATTATAGCAATGGATGGGCCCGCCGGAAACCCTGGAAGCCGCAGTCTCAGCCGCCAGCCGGCTCCGCAAGCTCGAAAGCGCCCTAAGCGAGGTCGTGCGCGGCAAAGCGGACGTGGTGCGCCTCTCGCTGGTCTGCCTGCTGGCCCGGGGCCATCTGCTCATCGAGGACGTGCCCGGCGTGGGCAAGACCACGCTGGCGCACGCGCTCGCCCGCTCCGTCCAGTGCAGCTTCCACCGCCTCCAGTTCACCAGCGACATGCTGCCCAGCGACGTGGTCGGCGTCACCATCTACAACGCCCAAACGCAATCCTTCGAGTTTAAGAAAGGCCCCGTCTTCACCCAGTTCCTCCTCGCCGACGAGATCAACCGCACCACGCCCAAGACCCAGTCGGCTCTGCTCGAAGCCATGAACGAACGCCAGGTCACCATCGACGGCCGCTCTTACCCGCTCCCCGAACCCTTCATGGTGATCGCCACACAAAACCCCGTCGAGCACCACGGCACTTATCCGCTGCCCGAGTCCCAACTCGACCGCTTCCTGCTGCGCCTTCGCGTGGGATATCCGGACCGCGCCAGCGAGAAGCGGATCGTGCGCCACTCCGGTCTGGAAGCGGCCGCGGCGCTGACCCCCGTTCTGACCGCCGCCGATGTCGTCCAGCTTCAGCGGGAGGCGGAACGGGTGACTGTGGACGACTCACTCGTCGACTACATCCTCGCCATCGTGGAGAAGACCCGGCAACACGACGCGCTGGCGCTCGGCGTCAGCCCCCGCGGCACGCAGGCCCTCTTCCGCGCCACTCAGGCTCTGGCGCTTCTGGAAGGCCGGGATTACGCCGTCCCGGACGACGTGAAGCGCTTGGCCGTTCCAGTCTTCGCCCACCGAGTCCTAATCAACACGCGCGTGGCCCTCGCTCAGCGCACCACCGAGCTCGCCGAGCGCATTCTGAAAGAAATCCTGACGCAGGTGGAGGTGCCACAATAGCAGATTGTGGACCGATGGCGGGCCGGCTGCCCGCCGCCGGGAGCGCCTGCGCCGCGCGGCGGCCAGGGCTGGCTCCTTCACTCCCTGCGCTTGTCTATCGGAAAGTGAGTCATCGGAAATGCGAACCGCAATCATCGGCCTGCCCTTGACGGGCAAGAGTTCCTTGTTCACCATCCTGACCGGCGCCCATCAGCAGGCCCGGCTCGGCACGCTGGAGGCGCGCGCCGGCATCACCAAGGTGCCCGACCCCCGCCTTGAAACTCTCGCCCGCATCTTTGAGCCCGAAAAGATCACGCACGCCACATTGGAGTACGTCGATTTCCCCTCCATCTCAAAGGAAGCCCTGCGGGAGCCGGGCTATCTGGCCAGCCTCCGCGTGGTGGATGCCCTGGCGCACGTCCTCCGCCTGTTCGAAAGCGACACCGTCCCCCATGAAAAGGGCTCCCTTGACCCGCTGCGGGATATGCGCGACGTCGAAGCCGAGCTGATCCTGAGCGACCTGGCGGTCGCCGAAAAGCGCCTGGAGCGCCTCGACAAGGACCGCAAGAAAATCAAGAACCCCGACCTCGATCACGAGTTCGAGCTCCTCACCCGCGCCCGCTCCGCGCTCGAAAACGGCACGCCCTTGCGCGAGCTCCCGCTTTCGCCCGAGGACGAGAAGCGCATCCGCGGCTTCCAATTCCTTAGCCAAAAGCCTATCTTGTTCGTCTTGAACCTGGGCGAGGAAGACGCCCCGCGGTTGCACCAGATCGAAGCCCAGTACCGCAGCGGCCCACTGGCGGGCAAACCTCAGACCGCCGTGACCGCCGTCTGCGGCAAAATCGAGGCCGAGCTGGCGGAATTGCCGCCCGAGGAGGCCGCCGATTACTTGGCCAGTTTCGGCCTGCAAGAGTCCGCCCTGGAGCGGCTGATCCAAGCCACCTACGCGCTGCTGGGCTTGATTTCCTTCCTGACCGCGGGCGAGACCGAAGTCCGCGCTTGGACCGTTCCGCGCGGGACCACGGCCTTGAAGGCAGCCGGAACGATCCACACCGACTTCGAAAAGAAATTCATCCGCGCCGAAGTGGTCCACTGGGACGACCTGGTGCGCTGCGGCGGCTACGCCGGCGTCCGCGAGAAAGGACTGCTGCGGCTTGAAGGCAAGGAGTACGTCGTCAAGGACGGCGACGTGCTGGTCATCCGCCACGGCTAACGGCCGCCTCCCACAGCGCGGCCAGGCTCATCAGCGTGCACAACGCCACAAACCAGTCGCCGTAACGCGTATAGAAGGTCGTCTCGGAAACATAGGAGTACGCCGCCGGCAAGGACGCTTCCCGGTCGGGGGGCAGACTTGCCGTAATCCGGCCCGCCGGATCGATCACCGCCGTGTAGCCGTTGTTGGTGGCGCGCAACAGCCATCGGCGGTTTTCCACCGCCCTCATGCGGGCGATCTTGAGATGCTGCTCCCGCGCGGCGCTCTGCCCGAAATACCCGTCGTTCGACAGATTGACCAACACCTCCGCGCCCCCCGCTGCGAAACGGCGCACCAGGTGCGGAAACACCGCCTCATAACAGATGAATGCCCCGACTTTGCGCTTCCCCGTCTCAAACACCACAACCCTTTTGCCGGCCGCGAAATCGCCCGTCTCCTGCGTGATCCGGTTCACAAACCCAAACCACCGCGGCACGAACTCGCCAAACGGCACCAGGTACATCTTGTCGTAGCGCCCCAACAACTCACCGCCCGGCCCCAGCAGGACCGCCGAGTTGAGCGGATTGCCCTCCGGTGTGTGCGCCACCACGCCCGCCAGCAGCGGCCTTTGGATCAGGTGGGCCAAACTCGCCAGATCCCGCCGAAAACCCGCATCGGCGTCGTAATGAAACGGCGCAGGGACTTCCGGCCAAATGGCCAAGTCCGGCAGGCGCTCATCCTTCCGGAGAATCGGTTGCAACGTAAGGTAACTCAGACGGTTTACGGCGCTATCCAGCGCTTCTCTCGTCCAACTCTGATCCTGAGGGATGTTGGGCTGCACCAGCACCGCCCGGGCTGTGCCCGGCGTCTGTTCCGGCAGCGCCGGCAAGATCGGAAGGACCGCCAGCGCCGCCAACCAGGCCAGCTCGCGCCGCCTGCGGCCCAGGAAAGCCACAGCCAAGGCCGCGCTGAGCATGGCGAACACGAACGACAGGCCATATACCCCCGTATAAGGCGCCAGGCGCAACGGAACCCCCATGCCGATGCCGGCATTGCCCAGCGCTTGCCACGCAAAACCCAGCGGGCCATGGGTCCGCTCGATCGCCACCCACAGCGCCGCCGCGGCCGGAATCGCCCACCAGCGCCGCATCAGCGGCCCAACCGCAGCCGCAAACACGGCCAAATGCAGCGCCTTCGCCACGCTGAACAGCAGCACCGCGCCCCAGCTTCCCCAAAACCCCAGCCCGCCGTAAGTCTCCAGCACGTGCTGGATCCAGTAGCACGTCCCCAGCCAGTAAAGGATCCCCGCCGCTTCGCCCATCAAGAAACGCCGCAGCAGCGACCGCTCTCGCGCGCAGGCCACGAGCAGCGGCGCCAGCGCCACCGCCGCCAGCGGGGCCAGATCAAATCGGGGAAAACTCAGCACCAGCAGCGCCGCCGAAGCGGCGGCGAGAATCAGATTCAGCACGTCAGGCTCCTTTGCTACTAATCCACAGATTCTTCTCTCCGCACGAAGATTTTCATGCCGCCACGGGAGCGCGTTGCCGGCGAGGCCCCAACCGCCGTCGCTGTTTGATTGCGGCTATGCCGCGCTGTGGGGCAGGCTTTCTAGCCTGCGGCCGGCTTTCCAGCCGGCCTTGGCCCCCTTTACCCACCGCCCTCTGCTCACACCAATGCCATGCCCTGTAGGGGCGGACCAGCGT
>Ga0308417_1001849_pt1 | contig 14279 bp, 5 predicted proteins | sample HotsprSampleOS65_FD_203528 | JGI IMG/M metagenome (GOLD analysis project Ga0308417, IMG submission 203528) | Hot spring phototrophic mat microbial communities from Octopus Spring, Yellowstone National Park, Wyoming, United States - 20090730_OS65 ... | reverse complement strand
TTAATTTTTGCGATTAACTTTTAGTCTCAGATTTTATAACTGTTGAAAAGCTTTGAAATCTTTCCAAAAAGCTAAGCTTTTACCTTCAAACAAAATTTCTCCTTTTTCACCTAAATTTAGCGCTTTATTTATTTACCGCCATCACACGCTGCCCTTTGTAATATCCGCAGTGGCTACACACACGATGAGGAAGGTAATACTCCAGACAGTTTGGGCAAACTAAAGCCGATGATAATTTTAAGCCATCATGCGCTCTGCGCATATTTCGGCGGCTCTTAGAGGTTCGTTTCTTAGGAACTGGTATGCACTTATTGTACGGGTTTTTGCTTTGTTATTAATTTTCAGCCATCCTTTCATTTAAATTCACGGAGTATATCGAAGTTTAACGAAGTTCGATTCTTCCTATGAAAGGATTTGAGTTTGTCTCAACCTTTAACCTCCACAAACTGAAATTACCTAAAGTTTCCTCTTTTAAGTAAAGCTTTTCCAACTTAAACTATTTGATACTGGTTAGATTTTCTTTCGAAGCTAAATTTAAATGCAACTACCTTCACATCTCTAATAAAACCCAATCCACCTGCCCGGTTACCAGACCCTCCTTTTAACGGCCAAGCCTTAAAAATGCGAACCGTTCAAACCTAATTTTAGCTAGTTATTTTATTTAGCAACTTCTAAAACTTTAATATTTCTGACACCGGATCTTCTAACACCGAATTCTGAATCCCACAATATTTACGCATACAATGCGGAATCCCATATGCAGCACAACAAGCTGAGCAACAATTTTCACAATCGACTTTGGTGTTGCCACTCAAACACTTACCACAATCCGCGCACTTTTTTACCTTATTTCCTCTTGCGCTAGTGTAGCAGACGCCACTGGTTTTATTGCGACTATCACTACACTTTGTGTTAAAACCTCTCCGCTTGCAAACCTGAAACAACCTCTTTGAGGGTCAGCTAATACCGCACCCAAAAAGCAAGCCATGATAAAAAGTTTCAAAGAACACTTCAGCATAGTCTTGCCCTTACCATCGAGCGATTAGGATTGTCAAGTGCTTTTTTCGAAGCGGCTACAGCGCCCAGAGTATTCTCTTTATTATACCCACTACAAGAGCGCGTGGGTTTGAACTACTACTTACTAATCGTAAGAACAGAAAATTAGTTGAACCATATTTTAACTATACATAAAATTTATTTCTAATGCTGCCTGTAGACGGTTAAACATCTCTAGCACCATTAAAGTTTGCCCGTCGACAACTGCTTTCACCCATTGCTACTTAGCACAGGCTTCCGCATAAGTGGCAATCCTTGCTTGCCTGCTGCCTGTATCAGAAAAAAAACCCCGTAATCCCTTCGTGCAGACTGTTTTTAAGGCTTATCCTACATAGGTCGCAGGTACAGAGATTCTCAGTTATCCGACCAATAGTCCATACACAAGACAAGTAAGGTATGCACATGCTGCAGCTTTGAGAGTTGATAATTTTTCACTCTTGACTAATTTGCCACTAAAAGCAAACTAAAATCTGAGCACAGCCTGTTCAAAAATTACATTTTATTAGCTAGATTAAAATTTGCTCGTTGAGCTCGTGTCAGCCTCCGGTAACAACAGTTTCGTGCGATTTCTAAATGAACTTTCAACCAGTGAAGAAGAGGTAACATTTTTCTCGAAGTTGAAGGTTAGTCTATTGGTGCTTCGCTTATACTGAGGTTGCGCTTAAGTTAAAAATCGCTGCCATCCTGTTAGCAATCTTTTTTTTTCGCTGCTAGTTTAAAAATTTTGATTGGAACATCAGCTTGTCGTTCGAGTAGTGCTGCTAACGCTCGATTGTTTTTCTTTATTTTAATAAACACTGATAAAACAAACCAAATTGCGTACCAAACGTCATTTCAGTCTTAGGCAATCACGTAGCCCTATAACAAAAGGATTATTTTGAGCCATAGTAAATTAACCCCGCTATTTATTTCACAAGAAGAGCCCAAAAGCATGCCAAGAGGCATAACCAACTGGTTGTTATTTCCCTCTGCAAAATTACAACAAAGTTGGTTTATTTTTAGGGGCTTATTAGATTATCATTTGGGCCTTATTAATAATTGACCACCTCCCTTTGCTGTGACATAAAGTGTTATTTCACAGTTATTGCCATTAGGTCCACTAGCTTCCCATCGCTTCGCAGTGTTGCCTCTAACCACAGTTTGCCTTTCCGCAACAATTGTAAAACCATGTTCTTTAAGAGCATGGTTTATCGCCTGAAATACATCATCGACGCTCGCATCACCATTTCTTAGCTTCTCCAACTCTTTTTCCCAAACTTTCCTCAAAAAAATTTCAAGCTCACCTAGTTTATTTAGCAAATCAAGTTCAATGGAAACAATGGCGAAACCATTTTGATTCGAATCAGCTATTAGATAATTGTCAGCACTATCATCAAAGGGATCATTTTGACTATATCGTGGGTAAATGATACCAACACTAAAAACCAATCGGTTTCGGCCAGTAGTCTCTAGACTTATGATTTCTATGTTATTTGGCGTACTTGCTCCTCCAGTGGTCAATTCGACAGTCATTGTTTGAGTTTTTTGTGACGTATTTTGCCCGCTAATTGAAATTCTAACGCTCGCTTCATCTGTATTAAAACCAACCGGACCATCACTAGCTGGATTGTTTTGATGCCCAAGAGGATTAAAAGCATTCACTCTAATGGTAAAGTTTTCCGATGAGTTTTTCGGACTTCCCAGCGTGCCTTCAGCCCTAAGGTTTTTAGGAGCTTTGAATGTCGACCATTCCTTAAGCTCCGCTCGATATTGTCGAGCTTGATCCGGTGGAATAGGAAATACACCTGGGGCTTGATTTGGCCCCACTAAATCGCTGATTAATACACCTGCATAATCTCCTTCTCCGTTCGAACTCTCCCCTCCTTTTTGGGAGGTGTAGCCAACCACTAAAAAACCATTCTCATGGCGGAAGATTTGTTCAACTTCCCCAAACGGCATCTTGAGGGAGTTATAATTTCTTCCTAGTAAATCAAGTATTAAGACCTCACTTGAATTAGTTGGAGGACTTAAGGCCTCATCAATTCGCGTTTTCTGTGGTCGCAGAAAGCCTAAATTTGTTCCCGGGATGGACGAAAAATCCCAAGTTCCGGGGAGAGTAAAGTAGTGGGGACCGCTTTTATTCGCCACGACAACGACTGTTTTGTTCGATTCGGGCCCACTCCACGCTGCACCCGTAGCTACGGCCATAGTTTGCCCATTTAGTAATTTGTGGGTAGTAACTACAGTGTTAGGAGGCAATACAAATGTTTGAGTGTTCACTTCAAATCCGTGCTGATTAACGCTTATTCTTAGAAAACTGAGCAACAGTTCCCCCTCCTGTGTCCCTTTGGTGTAAACAAAACATCTATCTCCAAGAGGTATGACTATTTCAGCTACATCGGTGAAAATCGGTTTTGCGGAAAGTTTAAAGGTCTTATTATTAAAGGACAAATAAAACTTTTGTGACCGTAAAGGATCCCAAGAGTGGCAAGAAGCTTCTCGACTAACTTGCTGTGATGCTGAAATAGAAGACCTTACCCCTGGAAACATTAAACTTAGAGCTAAAAATGCAGAAGCCATCAACCGCCGCAAATGAGGATTTTGTAACAATGAACCACGCCCAAACTTAGATACCTGATCTAATAAAGAGTGATTCATAGGTCAATTGCTCATCCTTTTAGTATATTTCTAGTTTAATATTTTTGCAAATCAAAGCCGCATATTGTTAAAAAAGGTTTTAAAAAAGTCAATGGTTAGATCCTGAAAGACTTTTTTAGAAGTACTCTAGGATCCTCAAACAAAGAGACCGCTTGAAGGCAAGAGCAGAAGACCAAGACTTCCAACAAAGAAGTAACTGAATTTTCGCCATCGCTTCACTAAGTAAACATCTATATTTACCCCCGCCCTAGTACACATAACTACAGATTCCTTAATAGCCATGTCTCATCTAACATTGTCAATACTGTGTTGGCAATCTGGGGTTATAGTTCAGGACTCCAAACTCGCTAATTAACTCAAGGGCTTGACAAAACTCTCAGAGTTAATTAAGACTAATATCACTATGAAAAGGTACTTATGTTTCTTTGCTTTATGTTTTAGCTGGTGGCAGCTTTTTGCAGGTGAGTGCTACACCTGCAAAAACGGATCGCGAAGGCATTCATGTAACACTTGTCATGTATGTTTGGGTAGTAGCAGACAAGGCCAAGGGTCTTTGAACGATTGTCTAGCTTGTTGCAACTCATGTTGTCAGAGCGGTGGAAGTAGAGATGATTGTGAAAACGTGTGTGAAGAGGAATGGAAGAAAAGGCTAGAGCCGTTAGAAATTATTAACGAAATTATTAATTAGTCGGCTTTTGGGAGAGAATTTCCCCCAAGTGCAGGAGTGGGGGGTGAATATATGTGATGGCGAATTAGGATTGTAGTTTTTTAAACAAGGCTTGATTATAATCCTTCCAGAAGCTGGGATGTTTCAAGAGGAAAGGAGGAAAAGAGTTATATAGGCTGCGGCAGCTTGTTTAAAATTTCATTTTATTAGCTAGAATAAAATTTGCTCGTTGAGCTCGTGCTAGCCGCTGGTAAGAAGAGTTTCATGCGATTTCTAAACGATCTTCCAACCAGTGATTAAGGAAATATTGTCTTAGCTTAGTCTCCGAATATCTAGGGTTAATTCCAGTTTCTTGAAGAAAAACATTTTCAGCCTAACCAGCAAGAAAGCAGTAAATATAGTTCTTAGTTATGCTGAAACAAAGCAGTGTTTTTTAAATCTCTGCTTTAGATAGCCGTAAAACAATCAAAAAAGAATGCTTTTATTTAAAAAAAAATTTTTAATACGTTAATAAAGGCCTTAAAATCCTTTAATTTTTGAAGCTTTTAATCCCTTTAAAAAAACTCTTGATGGCTTATCACATTCGCAAAGTTACAAGTTTTTTATGTTCCCTGGCTTCATTGATTTACCGCCATCACACGCTGTCCTTTGTAATATCCGCAGTGGCTACACACTCGATGAGGAAGGTAATACTCCAGACAGTTTGGGCAAACTAAAGCCGATGATAATTTTAAGCCATCATGCGCTCTGCGCATATTTCGGCGGCTCTTAGAGGTTCGTTTCTTAGGAACTGGCATAAGGGTATTCTAAATTTTTCTTTCACTAATATCAAACTTATCCAACCTGATTGGACGCTTTTACTAAACATTTAATCGTCCGTATCTGGGAGAAATTAATTTGAGGTTACAAGATCCTCCCACAATTCAAAAACCGGAAGATGATCGAACTTGAAATACATTGCAGGCAAAAACACTTGGTAAATTTTATTTAGCATGGCAGACAGCACTCAAACAAATAGATGTTTAGGCCAAAAAGGTTTTGAGACTTCAAATCTGACGCAAGTTTTATTTTTGCCTTTATAAATCAATTTAAACCTCTCGCTTACCTTAAAACCTTAACATTTAAGGTGAAGCACTGAGCTGAAACAAAATGAGTTACGCCTAGATCTCCAAGTTTGTAACCTCTCCCCTACATAAGCTTCGCTTAATTTAAAGCCTTTTTTGGTGTAACTAACCTCAACCCCTCTGCAGTTTTTTAGGATATAACTAAAATAATTTTTTACAAAACTTCTGCTACCTTCTGGAAGCAATCTCAAGTAAGACCTAAGTCTTTTTTTTGCTAAGCTAATGTTTCCCTCAGCTATGTCCCCCTCAATCCAACGCAGCATCCTAATCATAACGCCAAGTTGACAAGAAAAAAGCATGCCAGAGTTTTAGACCTAATAAGTGGTCAAACAAAGGTGATTTATCTTATGCTAACTTGTGTTGCTGATGCTTTTTGCATCAGCCCCTGAGGCAAATTGCATCAGTTGGATTGCATGCAACTTAGTTGTTTTTGGTAAACAAGCATGAGGAAAGTAACTTGTTCAAGCCTGTTTAAATCCCGCTAGTCATGCTTTAAATGGGTTTTCTATGAGCTGTTTACAGTTTACTGGGATTTATCAAACCGCTTCAAAGCTCGAGCAGAACTTTTAAACCTCGGCAAAGATTTAAAAAACTTCTAAAAATTAGAGTTCTGTTTGAGAGGGAAGAGTCAAGTTAAAACACGTTCTGCTATAAATGTTGAGATAGCTATAGAATTTTCCTGATAATTAAAAACTTACGCAGTTAGGTGGGGAGACATTGCAAGTTCTTACACTGCAACATAGTGAAGCAATAGGGCGAGGAAATAAGGCATTGAATTTAGAAATTTTTACAGATTATTTTTAGTGGCAAGAACAAGCGAAAGTCATTTTCAAACACTGGCTCGCAAAATTTTAAAGCAGTGCTAAAGGGATGGGCTTTCGTAAAAAGCAAGGAGGGGTTCTTAAAGCTCTCGAGGGATTCTTACAGCCCTTGTAGAAGTGATTTTTCTATAGCAAAGTACAGAATAATACATTTTAGAAGGCTTCGGCTTAGATGCGCTTCGAAAAGACAAAATAATTTTGCCTTTTAGGCTACTTTTATTTTTGTAGATTCAAAAGAAGCAGCTTTTAAGCGCCTTTCTTTTTCCTGGCTAGACTATGGACTGCTCAATCTGTCCTCCTGTGCTTGCTGTACTCCTCTAATTGAGCCTTGATCAAAGCGTAAACTCCTAGACCACTTTCTAGTACTGAAGACACAGCCTGGTTAAGAGGAAGTTCCCCATTAGGGAGCCAACCCAACGGCACTAGATACAAAGCCAGGGCCCTGCGAAGTTCATAGTTTTCCGTAACTAGCGAGTTTGCCAAGTTTTGAAAGTACCCCTCTTCCTGACCTATGTCCATTTTAAGGCTGTCAAGGATTTGCCTTTTTACGATAGGCATCTTTTCACCACGTCGCTCGAACTCATGTTCCAATAGTCGATAAACTAAAACACCTGCCATGGTAACATAATTTGAATACAGCAATTCAGGCGATCGTCCAGCTAGCTCTTCAATATACTCGACTATTATGGGATTAACTGCGCGAATTCTCTCTAAACAAGTCGCAGGAAAATGATCAACATTACCTTCAACCGCAGCTGCAACCTCAGGAAGAAACTCCATCATAAATATAACAATAGTCTCTTCGCTCACGCGAGGGATTAATTCGTCACCGTTACTTCTATCTCTTCTGTCTCTTCTTTCAAACTCTGCTCCGCTCATAAATTTTCTAAAAAATATTTTACATAACAAATAAATTTTAGCAAATACCATTGTGTTATTTTTTTAAAAAATAATCTGTTTTGTTTTGATAAAAATATCATTAGGAGATTTGCAAGCTTCAATTGTAGAGTTGCTCTCTATCGTTTAATTCGTTTTTCTAGAAAAAAGCTGACTTTAAGTTTCACTGACAATTTTAAATCCCGCTAGTCATGGTTTAAATGGGTTTTCTATGAGCTGTTCACAGTTTCCTGGGATTTATCAAACCGCTTCAAAGCTCAAGCAGAACTTTTAAACCTCTGCAAAGATTTAAAAGTTAAAACACGTTCTGCTATAAATGTTAAGATAGCAATAGAATTTTCCTGATAATTAGAAACTTACGCAGTTAGGTGGGGAGACATTGCAAGTTCTTACACTGCAACATAGTGAAGCAATAGGGCGAGGAGATAAGGCATTGAATTTAGAAATTTTTACAGACATTGCTAATCACTTAATTTTATTAGTGGCAAGAAGAAGCTAAAGGCATTTTCAAACACTGGCTCGCAAAATTTTAAAGCAGTGCTAAGGGGATCGGATTTTCGTAAAAAGCAAGGAGGGCTTCTCAAGCTCTCAAGGGATTCTTACAGCCCTTGTAGAAGTGATTTTTCTAACTCTATAACAAAGTACAGAACAATACATTTTAGAGGGCTTTGCTTTAAATGCGCTTCGAAAAGACAAAATAATTTTGCCTTTTAGGCTACTTTTATTTTTATTTTTGTAGATTCAAGAGAGGCGGCTTTTAAGACCTTTCTTCTTCCTGGCTAGACCATAGACTGCTAAATCTGTCCAGCTCTGCTTGGTCCTTGATCAAAGCGTAAACTCCTAGAGCACTTTCTAGGGCTAAACGCGCAATCTGGCCAGGAGGAACTTCTCTACTAGGAAGCAAAGTCGACCAAAATGTAGATAAAGCCAGGCTCTGGAGAAGTTCATAGTTTTCCGTAACTAGCGAGATTGCTAAATGTTCAAAGTACCTCTCTTCCTGAGCTATGTTCACTTTAAGCCTGCCAGCGATTTCCCTTCGTACGATAGGCATCTCCTTACCACGTTGCGCGAACTCAAGTTCTAATACTCGATAAACTAAAACACCTTCCCGGACTACCAAATATGAATACCGCGTTTCAGGAATTTGTTGAGCTAGCCTTTCAATATACTCGGCTACTATAGGATTAACTCCGCGAATTCTCTCTAAAAGAGTCACAGCACAAAGGTAATCACTACCTGGAAACTCAGCAAAATACTCCCTGGCTGCTATGTCAATAGTCTCTCGGCTTACGCGAGGGATTAATTCGTCACCGTTACTTCTATCTTCCCTTCTATCTCTTCTTTCAAACTCCGCTCCGCTCATAAATTTTCCAAAATATATTATACATAACAAATAAATTTTAGCAAATACCATTGTGTTATTTTTAAAAAAATAATCTGTTCTATTTTGATAAAAATATCATTAGGAGATTTGCAAGCTTCAATTGTAGAGTTGCTCTCTATCGTTTAATTCGTTTTTCTAGAAAAAAGCTAACTTTAAGTTTCACTGACAATTTTAAATCCCGCTAGTCATGGTTTACATATGGGTTTTCTATGAGCTGTTCACAGTTTCCTGGGATTTATCAAACCGCTTCAAAGCTCGAGCAGAACTTTTAAACCTCTGCAAAGATTTAAAAGTTAAAACACGTTCCGCTATAAATGTTGAGATAGCTGCAGAATTTTCCTGATAATTAAAAACTTACGCAGTTAGGTGGGGAGACATTGCAAGTTCTTACACTGCAACATAGTGAAGCAATAGGGCGAGGAGATAAGGCATTGAATTTAGAAATTTTTACAGATTATTTTTAGTGGCAAGAAGAAGCGAAAGTCATTTTCAAACACTGGCTCACAAAATTTTAAAGCAGTGCTAAGGGGATGGGATTTTCGTAAAAAGCAAGGAGGGCTTCTCAAGCTCTCGAGGGATTCTTACAGCCCTTGTAGAAGTGATTTTTCTAACTCTATAACAAAGTACAGAAAAATAGATTTTAGAAGGCTTCGGCTTAGATGCGCTTTGAAAGGACAAAATATTTTGCCTTTTAGGCTACTTTTATTTTTATAGATTCAAATGAAGCGGCTTTTAAGCGCCTCTCTTCTTCCTAGCTAGACCAGAGACTGCTCAATTTGTTCACCCCTGCTTGGGCCTTGATCAAAGCGTAAACTCCTAGACCACTTACTAACATTAAAAGCGAAAGCGAAACCTGTTCTTTTTCATCAGAGCCTTTCACACTCAACCAAAATGTACTTAAGGCCTCTAGAAGTTCATAGTTTTCCGTTCTTAGCGATTTTGCCAATTTTAGAAAGTACCTCTGAAAGTACCTCTCTTCATGAAGTAGGTCCACTATAAGGCTGTCCGCGGTTTCCATTTCTACGATAGGCATCTCCCTACCACGTTGCTCGAACTCAAGTTCTAATAGTCGATACACTAAAACACCTGCCATAGTAACATAATTTGAATTATGATTTGAATTGGGCCCCGCAGGGATTTTTTTAGCAACCCATGCAATATATCCGGCTACTATGGGATTAACTCTGCGAATTCTTTCTAAATAAGTCGCAACAAGATGGTCATCAGTACCTTGAACCTCAGAAAGCTCCATCAGTATTCTTTCCCTAGTCTCTTGGCTCACGCGAGGGATTAGTTCGTCACCGTTACTTTTGTCTTCTCTTCTTTCTCTTCTTTCAAACTCTGCTCCGCTCATAAATTTTCTAAAAAAATATTCTACATAACAAATAAATTTTAGCCAATGCCATTGTGTTATTTTTAAAAAAATAATCTGTTCTGTTTTGATAAAAATATCATTAAGAGATTTGCAAGCTTCAATTATAGAGTTGCTCTCTATCGTTTAATTCGTTTTTCTAGAAAAAAGCTAACTTTAAGTTTCACTGACAATTTTAAATCCCGCTAGTCATGGTTTACATGGGTTTTCTATGAGCTGTTTACAGTTTACTAGGATTTATCAAACCGCTTCAAAGCTCGAGCAGAACTCTTAAACCTCAGCAAAGATTTAAAAGTTAAAACACGTTCTGTTATAAATGTTGAGATAGCAATAGAATTTTCCTGATAATTAAAAACTTACGCAGTTAGGTGGGGAAACATTGCAAGTTCTTACACTGCAACATAGTGAAGCAATAGGGCGAGGAGATAAGGCATTGAATTTAGAAATTTTTACAGACATTGCTAATCACTTAATTTTAGTAGCAAGAAGAAGCGAAAGTCATTTTCAAACACTGGCTCGCAAAATTTTAGAGCAGTGCTAAGGGGATAGAATTTTCGTAAAAAGAGGGCTTCTCAAGCTCTCGAGGGACTCTTACAGCCCTTGTAGAAGTGATTTTTCTAACTCTATAACAAAGTACAGAAAAATACAATTTAGAAGGTTTGGCTTAAATGCCCTTCGAAAAGACATAATAATTTTGCTTTTTAGGCTACTTTTTCTTTTATTTTTGTAGACCCAAGATAAGCGGCTTTTAAGCGCCTTTCTTCTTCCTGGCTAGACTATGGACCTCTAAATCTGTCCGCCGTTGCTTGGGCCTCGATCAACTCGTAAACTCCCCGACCACTTTCAAATAAAAGCCGAATCTGTTGTTTAGCAGGAACTTTTCTAATAGAGGGCCGAGTCCAAATTGGAGATGAAAGCAGGACCTCTAGAAGTAAATCGTTTTCCGTAACTAGCGGCTTCGCCAATTCTTGAAAGTACCTCTCTTCCGGAGCTATGTCCACTATAAGGCTGTCCGCGATATCCCTTTGTACAACAGGCATCTCTTTACCACGTCGCGCGAACTCAAGTTCTAATAGTCGATAAACAAAAACACCTGCCAAGGCAACATACCTTGGATCGAGCCCTTCAGGCGATCGTCGAGCTACCTCTTCGATATACTCGACTACTATGGGATTAACTCTGCGAATTCTCTCTAAATAAGTCGAAGTCGCAGCAAGATGGTCAACATTACCTGTAACCACAGGACGAAACTCCCACAGTACTGTACTAACAGTCTCGCTGCTTATCCGAGGGATTAATTCGTCACCGTTACTTCTATTTCCTCTGTCTCTTCTTTCAAACTCTGCTCCGCTCATAAACTTTCTAAAAAAATATTATACATAACAAATAACTTTTAGCAAATACCATTAAGTTATTTTTTTTAAAAAATAATCTGTTCTATTTTTATAAAAATATCATTAGGAGATTTGCAAGCTTCAATTGTAGAGTTGCTCTCTATCGTTTAATTCGTTTTTCTAGAAAAAAGCTGACTTTAAGTTTCACTGACAATGAGTAATAATACGATATCAATTTACCCCTCTTTACACATTTTCCTGCAAAGCATGGAAAATCACGGTTGTTGGCATTTGCTTTAGTTCCTGGTTGCAAATCTGTAGTTTAAAAATGGGACTCCTTAAGAGTTAAAGCCTCTGGGTTTTAGTGAACCTAGTTTTTCATAAAAGTGCTGGACACTCTACTCACAGTTCGATCTTGAACCTGAGAACTATGTCGACTTAGCACCGAAATTTAAATTTTTTGATGATTTTCTTCAGCTATGTTCTTAGAGACTAAGTTCACTAAACGTTTACTCAAATATTTAAATTTGTTAAATAGCTAGTCAACAACATTTTGATATGCAAAATTAAAGCCTCGAGCGCTTCACGGATGCTCTTTTATCTCGCGGTTAAAAGATCAAAATTAACGCCGTCACTAAGATTAACAGGAACCGACATTAAAAGATAGATCTCTTGCCAACAAATACTCAAAAAACATCTTAAACTTGCTTTGCGTTCCTCTTGTTACATCGCACGCTTTTTAAAATCCGCTAGCGCATGTAAATGGTTGCAAACAGTGGTTGCAAGCAGTTTACTAGCCGCAAAAGCAACATATGAAAGGAGATATTCAAAAAAATTTTTCCGAGCTGGTTTTTTTAGCTCCCAGGTGTTTTTAACTTTTCTCCATTTCAGTCGACGAATATAAGGTATGCCCCCATCTTAACACACCTTTAAACACAAGTGACTTCAAAAGGTTTTGAAACTTTTGATACATAATCGTGCATAGCCGTTAAACTTGGGTAATTATACACCCAGGCGAATTCTGATTCTGCATGAGCTAAACTATAAAACTCTGGGCCATTTCTCTCAATCTTAATTGGATCACAAACCATAGCGTTGTCCGCAAAACCAAAATTGGTGGATAGTTATTACCTCACTGGATCACTTCATCTGTTAAGCATACCTTGACATGTTTGGCTTAAGTACTGTCCTTCTTGAATGCTTTCGAGATCAATCATTCACAAAACAACTTCTATACGATTTCCTTTAAACCAACACATCCAAAAAACCCCCAAAGGAGAAAAAATTGTGGCTTATTTATCAGGCCACTCTGGGAAGTTCTTAGAGACTTACCTCGCTTAAGCTCATTAACTGTCGGGTGGTTTCTTGGTCTACGGGAAACTCTTGCTGCGAAAACGACGAAATTACTCTCAAGTTTAACCTACCCGTTTTCTAATAAGTTATTTGGTTCATTCAGCTGAGTATTGAAAAAATCTTTAGCTTTTTTGACCCTGACCACCCTAACTTCTGGTCCGTGCGAATAAGCCATTCTCAGCGAGTTTTTGCTTAAGAAAACTTCGTACGATCGAAGCTTCACATGAGTTTATATGCTTCTTGCCAATATTATGTGAATTTAAGGTTTAACCAACCTTTCTCTCGAAATTTTTCAATAGTCAGTTGGTTCTCCCGGCAGCGGGTCTTATTCTTCTTAGTTTGCAGTTACTCCGCTTTAACACGATTTGCCGTGCCCCAGGTAGATCGACCCACTAATCTAAAAATTTTTCTGCTTCCTCTTTCTCTTTTTCCTTGGTTTCCCCGCCGCCAACCAGAGAAAAAAATCCTTCTCTAATCTGTTGCAACCGACTATCCCGAACCATTTGACACTGGGAGAGCAGGAGGTTGCTTTTTGCAAATATACACAAAATCCTCATTTAAAGACTTGTCAAGGCGAAAGACATTTTAGCTCAAATATGCTAAACTAATTTTTTGCCGGTTTGCGCGAGCAAGAGCTGTGAACCAGGTCAGGTTCGGAAGAAAGCAGCCTTAAGCAGAACTCTTGTTGTGCGCTAAACCGGTTTCAAACGATGAACCATCAAAGTCTTGCAAGAAAATATCGCCCTCAAAATTTTAGAGATATAAAAGGGCAAGAGCTTATACTGGCAGCACTAAAAGGAGGCCTGCTTTCTCGTAAATTGCCTCAGTCAATAATTTTTTCAGGAACAAGGGGAACTGGAAAGACCACGCTTTGTAGAATTACAGCAAAAGCCCTAAATTGCGTATCTCCACAAGATGGGTTTGATCCGTGTAACAGGTGTGAGGCTTGCAATTTAATTAGCTCCGGTTTTGGCTATATTGAGATAGACGGAGCAAGTTACACAGGCGTAGATATGGTAAGAGATCTTCTTCAAACCTTCCCAACCTTACCTCCTAAACCTCTCAATAAAAAAGTTTATGTCATTGACGAAGCCCATATGTTGTCTAACTCGGCTTTCAATGCCTTGCTAAAAAGCATCGAGGAACCTCCGCCCCATATTTACCTTTTTCTAGTGACAACTGAACCTCAAAAAATCCCAGATACAATCAAATCAAGATGCGTCAACTTAGAGCTACCAGACATCAGCAAGAAAGATATCCTTGAAAGATTAGAGTTAGTGTGCAAATCAGAGCAAATTGAAGCATCTGATAAGCTTTTAAACTCCATCGCTCAACTCGCTCAAGGAAGTATGCGAGACGCTCTTACTTTACTTGATAACTTTGTTCTTTTAAAAATGGCCAACGAAGAAAATCTTTTCCTCGCCTACCTAGAAAAACGTTACGATGTAAAATTTTTTGACTGCTTAGAGGCTGTATTTTTAGGCGACTTTGAAGCTTTTCGCTCATCTTTTAGATTTCTTTTGGACCAACTAACTGATGTGGACTTTATTTTAAAGAACCTGATGACCCTCACACACGAGTTTCTCGTATACTTTTGCTCTGTTAATCCAACCACGGGCGATTTGAAAGATCAA
>Ga0308417_1001840_pt1 | contig 14299 bp, 12 predicted proteins | sample HotsprSampleOS65_FD_203528 | JGI IMG/M metagenome (GOLD analysis project Ga0308417, IMG submission 203528) | Hot spring phototrophic mat microbial communities from Octopus Spring, Yellowstone National Park, Wyoming, United States - 20090730_OS65 ... | reverse complement strand
TAGGCCGGCCGGTTCGCGCCGACGCCGTGGATGTCGGTGGAGTTCGGCGGGTTCTCGCTGATCAGGAGCAGCGTCTCGCGCCGCGCCTGCGCGGCCGCGCCGTGCACGGCAGGCGCCGACAGGGCAGAGCCGAGCATGGCGGCTGTGCCGCCCTTCAGGACACGACGGCGTGCAATCATGGCCTCTCTCCCCGTTTCCTCTGGGCTGGTCGGCAGGGAGCAACCGGCATGCCATGTGCAGTTTGCCAGGAGGATCGCGGAACCGCTCGCCTTCGAGGGAGGGACGGAGCAGGGAATGATCACCGATCGCGCAGAGTGCCCAAGCGAGCGCCAGGGGTCGCAGGCTTGCATACGCCCCGCCCCTGCCGCGTTCTGCCCAGGCTTCGCCTCGGCATGACCGAGCGGGACGGGTTCAGCATCGCCTCGCTGCGTGCGCGCTACCGCGCCGGGGAACGCCCAAGCCAGGTTGCACGCGAGGTGCTCGCTGCGATTGCGAGGCAGGCCGATCCGGCGATCTGGATCGGCGGCCCAGGCGCGGAGCGGCTTCTCGTTCGCGCAGCCGCGCTCGAGGGAGCGGACCCGGAGGCTTTGCCGCTCTACGGCATCCCGTTCGCGGTGAAGGACAACATCGACGTCGCCGGGCTTCCGACCACCGCCGCCTGCCCGGCCTTCGCCTACACGCCAGACCGTTCCGCCCCCGTGGTCGAGGCGCTCGAGGCGGCCGGGGCGCTGCTGGTCGGCAAGACCAATCTCGACCAGTTCGCCACAGGCCTCGTCGGCACGCGCTCGCCCTACGGCGTGCCGCGCAACCCGCTCGCGGCCGACCGGATCCCTGGCGGCTCCTCCTCCGGCTCCGCGGTCGCCGTGGCGGCAGGGCTCGCAGCCTTCGCCCTCGGCACGGACACGGCGGGATCAGGCCGCGTGCCGGCGATGATGAATGGCATCGTCGGGCTCAAGCCGACGCGCGGGCTCGTCTCGACACGCGGGGTCGTTCCCGCCTGCCGCTCGCTCGACTGCGTCTCCGTGTTCGCGACGACTGTTGCGGAGGCGATGGCGGTGCTTGCCGTCGCCGCAGGCTTCGACGCGGAGGACCCGTTCTCGCGCCCGGCCCCTCCCGGCGCGCTTGCGCCCGCGCCCTTCCGGCGGCCGCCGCGGCTCGGCGTGCCGCGCGAGGCCGATCTCGACTTCTTCGGCCGCGCCGCGCCGGAGGCGGCGTTCCGCGCGGCGCTCGAGGCCCTCTCCCGCGTCGCCGAGATCGTGAGGATCGACTTCGCGCCGTTTTCGGAGGCGGCGCGGCTGCTCTACGAGGGGCCTTGGGTGGCCGAGCGCACCGCCGTCGTCGAGCGCCTTCTCGAGGAGAATCCGGAGGCTATCCATCCAGTCGTTCGCGGCATCGTTGCGGGCGGCAGAAGTCTCTCCGCGGTCGAGACGTTCCGTGCCCAGTACAGGCTTGCAGCGCTGAAGCGCGCGGCGGACCGGGCGATGGCGGATGTCGATGCGCTTCTCCTGCCCACCGCCCCCTTCGTGCCGACGCTCGATGAGGTCGCTGCCGAGCCGGTCGCTGTCAACAGCCGCCTCGGCACCTACACGAACTTCGTCAACCTGCTCGACCTCTCCGCGCTTGCGCTTCCGGCAGGCTTCGATTCCGAGGGGCTGCCCTTCGGCGTCACCCTCGTCGGCCAGGCCTTCGCAGAGGCGCGGCTTGCCGCGATCGCCTCGCTGCTTGCCGGCGCGGAGGCAACGCCAGGACCGCCTGCTGCCTGGCCTGCGCTCGAGGTTGTGGTGTTCGGGGCGCACATGCGCGGCCTGCCGCTTGCCAGCGAACTCGTGAGGCTCGGCGCCGTGTTCGACCGTGAGGTCGCAACCGCCCCGCTCTACCGGCTCCTCGCCCTGCCCGGCACGCCCCCGCGGCCTGGCGTGATCCGCCGCGAGGGCGGCGCCTCGCTCGCCGGAGAGGCCTGGCGTGTGCCGGCGGCAGGCGTCGCTGCCCTGCTTGCCGGCATCCCTCAACCGCTTGCCCTTGGCCGTGTCGCGCTTGCCGACGGCACCGAGGCGGTGGGGTTCCTCTGCACCGATCCGGCGCCTCCGGGCGCTGAGGACATCACCCGGTTCGGCGGCTGGCGCGCCTATCTCCGCTCTCGCGCCGGTGCCGCGGCGACATAGCCGGCCGCCGCATCGGCGATCCGCCCGAGAGGGACGCGCATCGCGTCGCCTGCCCGCGCGCGGTGCCTCAGGCGCGTCTCTCCCGCCGCTCCCTGCGGAGCGAGGGCATGGCGCGCGTCCCCTCCGCCCCGCGCAGCACCGCAAGCGCTCACCCCGGGCAGTGGAGGGCGTGCGGCAGCCTGTCCTGCGCCCGACCGAGCCGTTGCGACACCGTGCCGTTCATGCCCACAGAGCGTCGGGCGGCATCCCGCCTGGCATTGCCGCCTCGAGCACGGCCGAGCCGCGCAGCACGAGGTCCTCGCGGAAATGCGTCGCCACCACCTGCACCCCGACCGGCAGCCCCGCCTCGTCGAAGCCCCAGGGTACGGAGGCGCAGGGCTGTTTGGTGAGGTTGAAGGTCCAGGTGTAGGGGGTCCAGTCGTACCACTCGGGATAGAGGCGCTCATCGGGCGTGTTGACGCCAGGGCCGGCGGCGAAGGCGGCGATCGGCAGGGTGGGGCAGAGGAGGAGGTCGTGGTCGCGGTGGAAGGCGATCATCGCGTGCATCAGGCGAAGCCGTTCCCCCTGCGCAAGCTTCTCCGCAACCGCCGAGGTCGCAAGGCCGCGTCTGCCGACATCGAGCAGGCCCGGGTCGAACAGCGAAAGGCGCGCGGCCGGCGTCGCCATCACCGCGAGCGCATAGGCCGCCTCCCAGATGGTTGCGAAGGCGTGGCGCGCGTTCCACAGCGGCGGGTCGGCCCAACGCACCCGCGCGCCTGCCCGTTCCATCGCCTTCGCCGCACCCTCGAGCGCTGCGAGCCGCACCGCGTCCGGCTGGCGCGTGAAGCCGAGGGTCGGTGAGACCGCGACGGTGAGGCCCTTGACGCCGGCGCCGAGCAGGGCAGGGAAGTCGGACACCGGCAGGGCAGAGGCGAGTGGGTCGCGCGCGTCGGGCCGGCACATCGCAGCGAGAGCTGCGGCCGCATCGGCAACGCTGCGGCTGAGCGGGCCTGGCGCGACGAGATCGCCCGCCGGGCTGTCATAGAGCCCAGGCACGCGGCCGGAGGTCGGCTTGATGCCGTAGACGCCGGTGAAGCCCGCCGGCATGCGGATCGATCCGCCACCGTCACCACCCATCGCGATCGGGCAGACACCCGTTGCCACCGCCACCGCCGCGCCGCCCGAGGAGCCGCCCGGGGTCATTTCCGGGTTCCAGGGGTTGCGCGTGACCCCGGTCAGAGGGCTGTCGTTCACGCCTTTCCAGCCGAGGTCGGGCATCGTCGTCTTGGCGAAGATCAGCATCCCTGCCTCGCGCAGGCGTGCGATGTGGGGCTGGTCCTCTGACTCGGGCGTGGCGTCGCGCGTGCGGCTGCCGGACCGTTTCGGCCAGCCTCGTGCGGCGTGGTTGTCCTTGATCGCGAGCGGGATTCCGTCGAGGGGGCCGCGCGCCTCGCCCCGCATCCAGCGCGCCTCGCTCTCGCGCGCAGCCGCCTTGGCCGCGGCGCCGTCGATCAGGCTGAAGGCGTTGAGCCTCTCCTGCACCTTGGCGGCGCGGGCCACCGACGCCTCGAGGACCTCGACCGGGGAGAGGCGGTGCGTGCGGAAGGCCGCGGCGAGTTCAGCGGCCGTCAGGCGGTGGATCTCTGTCACGTGCTCTCCCCTCCCTCGCGGTGCCGGCGCATCCTAGCGTCGCGGCGAGGGAGGGAAACCCCGATGGAGATCGACATCCCCGAGGTGGTGGCCGAGGTGCGCGCGGTGATCGACCGCTACGAGACCGCGCTGATGACGAACGACATCCCAACCCTCGAGGCGATGTTCTGGGACGACCCGCGCACTGTGCGCCTCGGCGTGGGCGAGATCCTGTTCGGGATGGACGCGATACGCCGCTTCCGGCGGGCGCAGACGGGCGGATACCAGGCGCGCGAGCGGCTCGAGGTTCTGGTGACGACCTTCGGCCGCGACTTCGGCGTGACCAACCTCGTCTATCGCCGGATCGCCACAGGCCTGATCGGGCGGGAGACGAAGATCCTCGCACGCCTGCCTGGCCTCGGCTGGCGCGTGGTCGCGGCGCATGTCTCCCTCAACCCCGCTGGCACGGAGGTGCAGCGCTGAGCTGCTCACTTCGACTGGCACAGCACCTGGGCGATCGTGAGCCTGCCGCGCAGCTGGTCAGCCACCGCGCCGAAACTGCCCGGGTGGACGGGAAGCGGGGCGGCCTCAGCCGCGCCGATCGGGATCGCCCGGTTTGGGCCGGCCATCGCGAGCAGCGTCTCGGGCGCAGCGGTTGAGAAGCGGCCGCGCCTCGGCTCCTCGGCGACCATCACGCCGAGCACGCGGCCCTCTCCGTCGAGCAGCGGCCCGCCGCTGATCCCGCCGAGCGAGCCGCGGAACTTCGGCACGCGCCGCACCTCCGCCCATTCGAGCGTCGGCGCCCGGCCCTGGAACAGGCCGCGCGCCTGCATCTGTGCCCGCCCGAGAAGCCTGCCCTGGACGGCGCCCGGCCGCCCCTGCGGGAAGCCCATGCCGAAGCCGTCCATGCCCTTGAGGGGCGTTTCCGTGGAGAGCGGCAGGGGCGGCGCGCCGCCACGGGTTCGGATCAGCGCGACATCGGCGTTCGGATGCGCCCAGGCGACGGTCGCCCGCACCCAGCGCTGCCGCTCCCGCAGCCCGACCGCGCCGCAGCCCTGCACGACATGCCTCGCCGTGAGCCAAAGCCCCTGGTCGTTGACTGAGAAGGCGGTGCCGGTGCTCGTCCCGCTCCTGCCGGAATCGGCGACGACCTCGAACACCGGGTCGCGCGGCGATGGTGGCGGCAGCGGCGCAAGCACCCCAGGCGGCGGCGCAGGCTGCTCGTGCGGCAGGCCGACCCGCGGCGGCGGCGCAGGGTCGCCCGCGCGCTCCTCGCCGAGGAACGCCCACAGCGCCATCGCCACCAGCAGAAGGAAGGCGATCCGGTCAAGGCCGCGCATCGGCGTCAGCCCGACATCGCCCCGGCGTTGATGATTCCGACCGAGAGCTGCACCGCGGCAGCGACCAGAGCGGCGGCGACATCGCCGCGCTCGACCCGCGCCGGGAGCTCGCGCAACAACAGGCTCGCGAGGCCGAAAGCGGCCGCCTGCAGCACGGTGGCGACAGCGCCCCAGACGAGTATGTCGGCAACCGAGAGCGAGCGCGCGAGCGTCGCCCCGATCGGCAGGGCGAGGCCGACGAGCGCTCCGGTCAGCGTGATCGCGGCAGCCACGTTGCCGTCACGCACAAGGCCGAGCTCGTGATAGGGCGTCAGCCGCTTATAGACGGCGATTCCCGCCGCATAGACCCCTGCTGCGGCGACGAACTGCAGGAGAAGATTTGGCAGGCCGCTGAACAGGCTTTGCAGGACCGGGTCCATCGGGGATCTCCTCGCGCGGGCGCTTCAGTTCACGAAAGCGGCGTCGCCGGCCGGTGCGCCGCCGGGCGAGGCATGCCCACCCAGCTGCCGCGGCCTGCGCGCGGCGTCCCCGACCCCGGGGGGCGAGCCGGCAGACCCGCGCCGCGCTCTGGTCGGTCGAGAGACCTTGCCGCCGCGCGCCTCCGCCACGCGCCGCTGTACCGCGCTTTCCGTGCCCTCCATCACGCTGAGGATGCCAGGGTGCGACGGCAGGGGCGAGAGGCGCTTAAGCGCCGAGGAGAGACGCAAGCGGCTGAGCCAGCCCCGTCACCTCGCCTGCTCCGGGCGGGGGGGAGGCGCGGGCTGCAGGGCGCGAGCAGGCGAGCCGAGCAAGCATCAGCGCCTGGGCGACACCGGCAGCCAGGCTGTCGACCACCGGCACGGAAACGAGCCTCGCGAGCCGCCCGGCGAGGCCGGCAAGCCCCGCCCCGCCGAGCACGATCACCTCGGCCCCGCCCGCCACGGCCGCTCGCGCTTCTGCGGCAAGGCCCTCGATCGCTGCGTCGGGGTCGGCCGCGATCGCAGCACCCGTCTGCGGCACGGCGCGCACGAGGGTGCGGTCCCCGAAGCCAAGCGCTCTGGCATACTCCTCGAGCATAGGCACCCAGCGCGCCCCGCCCGTCAGAACGCCAATCCGACCGCCGAGGGAGGCAGCGGCAAGCAGGCTCGCCTCAGCCATGCCGGAGACGGGAACAGGCGAGACCTCGCGCAGCGCGGCGAGGCCCGGGTCGCCGAAGCAGGCAAGCAGGATCGAATCGGGTGAGGCTCCGCCCGAAAGCGCCTCGGCCAGCGCGTCCAGCGCGGCATGGGCTGCGATCGCGGCTGCCGCGCGGGTGGCGATGTAGCGCGCGCCGAATCTCGCGGTCGCGCCGCTGACCATGACCTCCGGCCCCGCCAGCGGGCCGGCGAGGGCGACCATCCGCGCCGTGATCGCGGGATCGGTGTTGGCGTTGATTAGGAGGAGGCGCATCGACTTTGCCTCTCTGGCTGCCGGTGGGCGACGGATCGCGGTGCAGCCTGCCTACTCCGCGGGCAGGGTTGCGCCCCAGACTCAACCCTTGCTCAGCCACTGGGAAGCCTCTGCAAGCCTGGCACGGGTATTGCCAGCCTCACACAGGGCTTGTGCCGGAGTCACGCAGCCGTCAGGAGAGGGGGCGGCCGGAAGACGCCGTGCAAGGCAACAGGGAGAGTTTCGGATGACCACGCGTTCCATGCTCGCCGCCGCAAGCCTCGCAGCCCTGGTCGCCGCGGCGCCCTTTGCCGCGATCGCCCAGGGGACGATCAGGATCGGCATGACGGCTGCCGACATACCGCTGACGCACGGGCAGCCCGACCAGGGCTTCGAGGGCAACCGCTTCACGGGGATCCCGCTCTACAACGCGCTCACGGAGTGGGACCTGACACGGGGCGACCGGCCGACCCCGCTCCGCCCCGGCCTCGCGCTCTCCTGGGAGGTGGATGCCAACGACAAGACACGCTGGGTGTTCCGACTCCGCCCGGGCGTGAAGTTCCATGACGGGTCCGACTTCAACGCCGACGCGGTGGTCTGGAACGTGCGCAAGGTGCTGGACCGCGAGGCGCCGCATTTCGACCCGCGCCAGGTCGGCGTGACCGCCACGCGCATGCCGACGCTGCGCCGTGCCGAGAAGATCGACGACCTCACCGTCGCGCTCTACACCTCCGAGCCCGACAGCCTGCTGCCGATCAACCTCACCAACCTGTTCATGGCGAGCCCGAAGCACTGGGAGGCCAAGCGCGCCGGCGCGGCGAATGCGGAAGCCGCCTGGAATGCGTTCGCGGCCGATCCTTCCGGCACCGGGCCGTTCCGCATGGCGCGGTTCGTGCCGCGCGAGCGCGCCGAGTTCGTGCGCAACGACGCCTACTGGGGCGCCAAAGCGAAGGCGGACCGGATCGTGCTCCTGCCGATCCCGGAGGCGAATGCCCGCACCGCCGCCCTGCTTTCGGGGCAGGTCGACTGGATCGAGGCCCCGGCGCCCGATGCCGTGCCGCAGCTCCGCGCGCGCGGGATGCGGATCGAGACCAACACCCAGCCGCATGTCTGGCCCTGGCAGCCCTGCTTCGTCGATGGCTCGCCGCTCGCCGATGTGCGCGTGCGCAAGGCGATCAATCTCGGGATCGACCGCGAGGGGCTGAAGACGCTGCTCGGGGGGCTGATGGTGCCAGCGGTCGGCACCGTGCAGCCCGGCCACCCGTGGTGGGGCAACCCATCATTCCAGATCCGGTACGATCCCGCCGAGGCCCGCCGCCTGCTCGCCGAAGCCGGCTACGGCCCGCAGCGGCCGCTGACGCTGAAGGTGCAGATCTCCGCCTCCGGGTCTGGGCAGATGCAGCCTCTGCCGATGAACGAGTTCATCCAGCAGAACCTCAAGGCGATCGGCGTCAATGTCGAGTTCGACGTGATCGAGTGGAACGCGCTCTTCACCAACTGGCGCCGCGGCTGCCGCGACGCCTCGGCGCGCGGAGCGCACGCGATCAACGTCTCCTTCGCGACGATGGACCCGTTCTTCGCCATGGTGCGGTTCTGGGACAGCAAGATGGCACCCCCCGTCTCGAACAACTGGGGCTTCTTCAGCGACCCGCGCTTCGACGCGATGGTGGCGGAGGCGCGCCAGACCTTCGACCCAGTGGCGCGCGATGCGGCACTTGCGCGCCTGCACGCGGCAGGCGTCGACGAGGCGCTGTTCATCTGGATCGCGCATGACGTCTCACCGCGCGCGATGAGCCCGCGCGTGCGGGGCTTCGTCCAGCCGCAGTCCTGGTTCGTCGACCTCACACTGCCCTATATCCAGTAAGAGGCTGCAGGTGAGGGGTGGGCGGCCTTGCTGGCGTCGCCGCCCCGCACCGCCTCGGCCTCGCCCGGCCGCCCGCGATGCTGACCTATCTCGCCCGCCGCGTGCTCTACGCGATCCCGATCGCGCTGTCGGTCGGGCTCGTCTGCTTCCTGCTCGTGCACATCGCGCCCGGCGACCCGATCAACGCCATCGTCCCGGCGGACGCCCCACAGGAGCTCGTCGACCAGATCCGGCGCGATTACGGGCTTGATCGGCCTCTGCCGATCCAGTTCGGGATCTGGCTCGGGCGCGTCGCGCTCGGCGATTTCGGCACCTCTCTCGCCACCGGCCGGGCGGTCTGGGCCGATCTCTCCGTCGCGATCGCCAACACGCTCCGGCTCGCCATGACGGCTGGGCTGATCGGCTTCGTGCTCGGCTGCGTGCTCGGCGGGCTCGCTGGCAGCTTCCAAGGTGGCGCAATCGACAAGCTCGCGGTCGGCCTCGCCGTCACCGGCGTCTCCGTGCCGCACTACTGGCTCGGCATGGTGCTGGTGATCCTGTTCAGCGTCACCCTCGGCTGGCTTCCGGCGATGGGCGCAGGACCGGGCGGCTCTTCCGACTGGGCTTGGGACTGGGCGCATATCCAGCACCTGATCCTGCCGGCGGTGACACTGTCGGTGATCCCGATGGGGATCGTCACGCGCACGGTGCGCGGCCTGGTCGCTGAGATCCTGAACCAGGAGTTCATTCTCACGCTGCGCGGCAAGGGGCTTCGGCGGTGGGGGATCTTCCTGCATGTGGTCAAGAACGCCGCCCCGAACACGATCGCCGTGATCGGGCTGCAACTCGGCTACCTGATGGGAGGCTCGATCCTGGTCGAGACGGTGTTCTCCTGGCCGGGCACGGGACTTCTGCTCAACAGCGCCATTTTCCAGCGGGACCTGCCGGTGCTGCAGGCGACGATCCTCGTGCTCGCGCTGTTCTTCGTCGCGCTGAACCTCGTCGTCGATCTCGCGCAGACCGCGCTTGATCCGCGGATCAGGCGGGGCTGAGGCGCGGCGATGGCGGAGGGCTCTGCTGCACCGGCGGGCGGAACCGCGGCGGCGGCGGAACTCGCCGTGCAGGCCCGCGAGGCGCCGCTTAAGAGCCAGGGCTACTGGGCCGGGGTGTGGAGGCGGCTGAGGCGGGACCCGGTGACCATCGCCTGCGCGCTGATCCTGCTTGCGATGCTCGCGGCGATGCTCCTCGCCCCGCTCATCGCGCCGCACGACCCCTATCAGGGAAGCATGCTGCGAAGGCTTCGCCCGATCGGCACGCCGAACCATGTCCTCGGCACGGACGAGCTCGGCCGCGACATGCTGTCGCGTCTGCTCTATGGCGGGCGCCTCTCCTGGTTCATGGGGCTGACGCCGGTCCTGCTTGCCTTCGTGCTCGGCACCGCGCTCGGCGTGCTCGCGGGCTATGCGGGCGGCGGCGTCAACATGCTGATCATGCGCACGACGGACGTGTTCTACGCCTTCCCCTCGGTGCTGCTCGCGGTCGCGATCTCGGGCGCTCTCGGGGCGGGAACGGTGAACGCGATCCTGTCGCTGACGCTGGTGTTCATCCCGCCGGTGATCCGGGTCGCGGAGAGCGTGACGACGGGGGTGCGCACCCTCGACTTCGTCGATGCCGCGCGCGCCTCCGGCGCCGGCGCCTTCACCATCATCCGCGTGCACATCCTCGGCAACGTCCTCGGCCCCATCTTCGTCTATGCGACGAGCCTCGTTTCGGTGTCGATGATCCTCGCCTCCGGGCTTTCCTTTCTCGGGCTCGGCGTCACCCCGCCAGAGCCGGAATGGGGGCTGATGCTGAACACGCTGCGCACCGCGATCTACGTCAACCCGACGGTCGCGATGCTGCCCGGGCTCGCTATCTTCGCGACCTCCATGTGCTTCAACCTGCTGTCGGACGGGCTGAGGCAGGCGATGGACGTGCGGGCCTGACGCGGAGCCCGGGCCGCGCTATGCCCGAGCGATGGATCGTGCCGCCCTCGTCCTCTCGGCAATCGTTCCCGTTGCCCTGCTGATCGCGCTCGGCGCGGGGCTTCGCCGCGCGCCTGGGCTCGGGGACGCGTTCTGGGCGGGTGCGGAACGGCTCTGCTACCTCGTGCTTCTCCCTGCGCTTCTCGCCACCGGCCTCGCCACGGCCGATTTCGCCCACCTGCCGGTGGCGGCGATGGCCGGGGCGATCGTCGCCTCGCTCGTCGCCACCGGGGCGGCGCTCGTCGCACTGAGGCCTGCGCTTGCGATCGACGGCCCTGCCTTCACCTCGGTGTTCCAGGGAGGCGTGCGGTTCAACAACTACGTCGCGCTTGCCGTCGCGGTCGGGCTGCACGGCAGCGCCGGCCTGCCGCTTGCCGCGCTTGCCACCGCAGCGATCGTGCCGACGGTGAATGTGATGTCTGTGCTCGTGTTCGCCCGCTACGGCACCGCCCGGCCGACCGTCGCCGGCACGCTGCGCATGCTCGCAGCCAATCCGCTCATCCTCGCCTGCGCGGCGGGAGGCGCGATCCAGGCCACGGGGCTCACGCTGCCTGGCGTCCTCCTCTCGGCGGGGCGGTCGCTTGGCCAGGCGAGCCTGCCCATCGGGCTGCTCTGCGTCGGCGCGGCGTTCCAGCCGGCAGCGCTCTGGGCGAGGCCGGGGGCGGCTGTCGTTTCGAGCGCGGCAAAGTTCGTCTTCCTGCCGTTCTGCGTCTGGCTCGCCTGCCGCTGGCTCGGGGTCGGCGGCATGGCGGCTGAGGTGGCGCTCCTTTTCGCGGCGATGCCGACCGCCTCCTCCTCCTACATCCTCGCCCGCCAGCTCGGCGGCGATGCGCCGCTGATGGCCGGGATCACGACCGTGCAGACTCTGCTTGCCGCAGCGACGATCCCGCTCACCCTCGCGCTTGCGGGCTGAAGCTCAGCGCCGCCCGGCCGGGGCGAAGCTGAAGGAAGAGGCGCCCTTCACGTCAGGGTCGAGCACGAGCCGGTGCGCAACAGGTGGGAAGGCGCGGCTGCGGCAGTTCGGCCTTTCGCAGAGCCGGCAGGAAAGGCCGATCTCCGTCACGGCGCGGGTGACGTCGAGCCCGTCGGCATAGGCGACCTCCGCGGCATGCGCGACATCGCAGCCCATGGCGATCACATGCACCTCGGGCGGCTCCGGCCATGGCCCTGCGGGCCTCGCCAGCGCCTTGGCGAAGCAGAGGAAGGTCGCGCCATCTGGCAGACGGGCGACTTGCACCTGCACCCGGCCGGGGGTGGCGAAGGCCTGGTGCGGCAGGAAGCGCGGGCAGGAGCCGCCGTAGCGCGCGAAGGGGAAGCCGGCGGCGGAGAAGCGCTTGGTGACGTTGCCTGCGGCGTCGGCGCGCATGAAGAAGAACGGGATGCCGCGCGCGCCTTCGCGCGAGAGCGTCGAGAGCCTGTGGCAGGCCTGCTCGAAGCCGACCCCGAAGCGCGCTGCCACCGCGTCCATGTCGTGGCGTAGCTCGCGCACCGCGGCGAGATAGCGGTCATAGGGCATCAGCAGCGCGGCCGCGGCATAGTTCAGCAGGCCGAAGCGTATCAGCGCTGCCGCCTCCTCGCTCGAGGGGCGTATCGTCGTGATCTCCTCCTCGACCGCATCGCGCGCCTCGATCAGCATAAGCTGGTAGGCCATCTGGAAGCCGCGGCTCTCCCGCGGCAGGAGGTCGGACAGCGACAGCGTGCGCGAGGCGGCGTCGTAGCGGCGTATCTCCGGCTGCGCCTGCACCAGCACCGTCATGCCGTGTTTGCGGCGCAGCCGCTCGGCGATCGCGTGGTTCATCTCCGCGGCAAGCGTCGTGCCGATGTCGGCGCCAATCGCCTCCGCTGCCGCCTCGAGGCGGGGGAAGTGGTTCGCGCGGGCGTGGAACACGTCCCGCGCCTCCTCCGTGGGCAGCGCCAAGCGCGTGCCGGTCGGCAGCGCGATCCCGGCTGCGTCCTCGCGGGCGACGCGGAAGGCGCGATAGATCGCAAGCACGGCGCGGGCGGCATTCGGCGCGGCATCGACCAGCGCCGCCACCTCCGCCTCAGGCACCTTCTCGACGCCGAGCAAGGGGTCGGCGAAGGCCTCGCGCAGGGAGGCCTCGAGTTGCCTCTCCTCCGCCCCGCCCAGGGCGGCGAGGTCGACCTGGAACAGGGCAGCGAGCTTGAGCAGGAGCGAGGCGGTCACACCGCGCTGGTCGTGCTCGATCAGGTTCAGATACGACCCCGAGATCCCGAGCGCCGCGGCGAGCGCCTGCTGGGTCATGCCACGCTCGGTGCGGAGGCGGCGTATGGTGCGGCCGATCAGGGGCTTGCGGGCCATGGCGTCACGTCCACTGCGCTGCCCGGGCAGGCGACGTTTTACACGATTCACAGTACCGCGCAGTTTTCCGCAAATCCACCCACGTGTTTGCTCATTTCCTTGCGCATTCCGACTGGCGTTTCGCAGGTGCAGCGTCAAGGATTGACCTGACGCCCTCCCGGAACGCGAGGGTCGTGTCAAGGAGTGAGAGCACGCCATGTCCACCATGAACTATCCGCGCTGCTACGCCCCGGAGGCCACGATGGAGGCGGCGCCGGGCACGCCGACCTCCTGGCTCGCAGAGCGCTTCGCGGGCATACGCCGTGACTACACGCCAGAGGAGGTTGAGCGGCTTTCCGGCAGTGTGCGGATCCGCCACACGCTTGCCGAGATGGGCGCGCGGCGTCTTTGGCACCTCCTGAAGACCGAGCCCTACGTCAGCACCCTCGGCGCGCTCACCGGCAACCAGGCGCTGCAGCAGGTCAAGGCCGGGCTTAAGGCGATCTACGTCTCCGGCTGGCAGGTCGCTGCGGATGCCAATCTCGCCGGCGAGATGTATCCCGACCAGTCGCTCTACCCGGTCAACTCCGTGCCGATGGTGGTGCGGCGCATCAACAACGCGCTGCGCCGCGCCGACCAGATCGCCAAGATGGAGGGCAAGGGCTGCGAGACCCATTGGTTCGCCCCGATCGTCGCCGACGCCGAGGCCGGCTTCGGCGGCCCGCTGAACGCCTTCGAGCTGATGAAGGCGATGATCGAGGCAGGCGCAGCGGGCGTGCATTTCGAGGACCAGCTCGCCTCGGAGAAGAAATGCGGCCACATGGGCGGCAAGGTGCTCGTGCCGATCGCGACGCATATCCGCACGCTCAACGCCGCCCGGCTCGCTGCCGACATAGAAGGCGTCCCCACCGTGCTGCTCTGCCGCACGGACAGCCACTCCGCCAAGCTTCTCACCGCCGACATCGACGAGCGCGACCGCCCCTTCCTCACCGGCGAGCGCACGGCTGAGGGGTTTTTCCGAATCAAGCCGGGTGTAGGGGTGGAGTATGCGATCGCGCGCAGCCTCGCCTACGCGCCCTATGCCGACCTTCTGTGGTGGGAGACCTCCGAGCCAAATCTCGAGGAGGCGCGCCGCTTCGCCGAAGCGATCCACCGCGAGTTCCCGGGCAAGATGCTCGCCTACAACTGCTCGCCCTCGTTCAACTGGCGCAAGAAGCTGCCGCCGGAGAAGATCGAGAGCTTCCAGCGCGAGCTCGGCGCCATGGGCTACAAGTTCCAGTTTGTCACCCTCGCCGGCTTCCACACCCTGAATTACGCGATGTTCCAGCTCGCCCGCTCCTACCGCGACCGCGGCATGGCTGCCTATTCGGAGCTGCAGCAGGCGGAGTTCGACGCGGAGCCCTTCGGCTACACCGCCACGCGCCACCAGCGCGAGGTCGGCACCTCCTATTTCGACGCGGTCAGCATGGCGGTCACAGGCGGCAAGTCCTCGACCACCGCGCTCAAGGGCTCGACCGAGGACGAGCAGTTCTTCGACGATCCTGGCCACAAGACCGTGGCCCACACGCCGCTGCACGCGGTTGCGGCGGAATGAAACGATGCCGGAACGGAGTCGC
>Ga0308417_1001839_pt1 | contig 14301 bp, 10 predicted proteins | sample HotsprSampleOS65_FD_203528 | JGI IMG/M metagenome (GOLD analysis project Ga0308417, IMG submission 203528) | Hot spring phototrophic mat microbial communities from Octopus Spring, Yellowstone National Park, Wyoming, United States - 20090730_OS65 ... | reverse complement strand
GACCTACTCCGTCATGCCCGAGCCGGGGGCGGAGAGCGGGACGGCGGTGGCGCCGGACGGCGTGGTGGATCTGGGGGAAGTGGAGCTGGGGCGGCGCAAGAGGGCGTGGATCCGGGTCAGGAACGATGGCAATGACGAGGGAGTGATTGCGTGGGTGGCGGTGAGCGGGGAGGGCTACGGGCTGGTGGATCCGCCCTTGCCGCAAACGGTGGTGAAGGCGGGGGGAGAGATCTGGTTCGGGGTGAGCTTGACCGCGTTGCAGGCGGGGCGGCAGACGGGGCGGCTGCGGGTGGGGGCGGACACGTTCGTGGTGACGGCGATGGCGGTGGGGGCGATGCTGGAGTACTCCTACCAGGCGGGGGAGACAACGTTGCTGCAAACGGGCGGGCAGGTGGTGCTGCCGGCATCGGCGGTGGGGCAGACGACGGCGGTGCGCTTCGTGGTGGAGAACAAGGGCAACCGTGCGGCGACGATCGCGACGATCTCGGTGAGCGGCGCGGGCAAGGCGTTCAGCCTCGCGTCGGTGCCGCCGCTGCCGCTGGTGGTGGGGCCGGAGGAGCGGGCGGAATTCCAGATCCGCTTCACGCCGGTGCAGCCGGGCATCAACACGGATGTGCTGACGGTGGGCAATGCGTTCTTCAACCTGACGGGCAGCGCGGCCGTCTTGCCGGATCTGCCGGGATACCGGTTCGAGGGGCCGAGCGGGACGGTGGCGCCGATGACGCAGCCGGCGGTGGGGCTGACGTTGCAGGCGGCCTACCCGGTGACGCTGCGCGGCACGCTGACCATGACGGTGGATGTGGCCAATTTCGGGGCCGACCCGGCGGTGCAGTTCTCCACCGGCGGGCGCGCGGTGAGCTTCACGATTCCGGCGGGGCAGACGCAGGCTGTGTTTGCGAACGGGTCGGCGCGGATCCGGCTGCAAACGGGGACGGCGGCGGGGCGGATCGTGTTGACGCCGACGTTTGTGACCGAGCAGGGGATCGAGCGGACGCCGGCCAGCCCGGCGATTCTGGAGCTGACCGTGCCGGAGCAGGCGCCGGTGGTGTTGGCGGCGCGGCTTGAGGCGAGCGTGAGCGCACTCCAGGTGGTGGTGACGGGCTACAGCACGACGCGGAGCCTGACGAAGATGGAAGTGTCGATCCGCAGAAAGGGAGGCAAGACGGAGGCGTTCACGTTCGATGTGTGGCCGGCGGCGATGTTGTGGTTCGGCAGCGCGGGATCGTTGAGTTACGGAGGGCTGTTCACGGCGACGGCGCCGTTCACGATCCTGGGCAGCACGGACGACCGGAACAAGCTGTTGGAAGAGCTGGAAGGAATTTCGGTCAAAATTTCGAATGAACGTGGTACCAGCGGGGAGTTTTCGGCCCCCGCGGGCTAGAACGGCTCGCCCGTTTTGGGGATTGCCGGAGACGGCACGGGAGATTACACTGGTGAGGAATTCGAGCAGGGGAGGGATCCGGATGAAACGGCTGCTGATGATCCTCCTGCTGGCGGCGGCGAGCCTGCCGGGCGCAGTGTTTAATTTTTCAAGCAGTTTTGAGACCGGGACGGAGGGGTGGACGATCGGCAATTACAACAGCAACTATTGCGTCAGCGGTGTTTGCTCTTTCTCTCCGGGCGTTGGAGGCTTGGGACCTTATTGGAACCCGTCCGGCGGTATCGGTGGCGGAGGGTATCTTTCGGCAGAGGATTTCGGGGGCGGTTTTCTGATGTTTTTGGCCCCATCGGCCTGGAGTGGGAATGTTTACGGGGGCACGCTAAGTTTCCACCTGAAGAGCTTCACTCAATACAACTACCGTGATTACTACGGTTATGTTGGTGATCCGGTTGTGGTGGTGCAGGGCAGCGGGGGACCGGATTTACGGGCGATTGCGCTTCCTGGCGCGACTCAGAATTGGACATTTAATCAGGTGGCCTTCGACAGCAGCTTCGGCTGGGTTCTTAGCGACGGCTCTTCTGCGAGTCCGGCGCAAGTCCAGGCAACGATGTCAACGGTGACCCAGATTGCAATTCTGGCTGATTGGGTTCCTGCCTACCGTGACCGGCCGGTTTATGGCTGCCCGATTCCCGGGTACAACTGCGAGGACATCACCGGTCTCGACGAGGTCCGGCTGTACAGCAGCGAGATTCCCGAGCCGGGCACCGCAGGGTTGCTTCTGCTCGGCCTGGCGGCCGCAGCAGGTTGGCGCCGGGTGGGGCGCAAGGCATAAACAAGCTTCTCAGTGCATCGGATTCCTGACTGGCTTCAGGCGGCCGGCTTTTGGGAGCGCCCCCAAGGCCTGCCGCTTTTCCTTTGGCGGGGACACAGGAATTGATGGCGGCTGGATTCTGGCTGCCGCTGTATCACCGCCTGCCGCCCTGGCTTCAGGATGCGGCGGCGGCAGTGCGCGGCTGGCAACTGGAGCGGTGGCGGTACGGGCCGGAGACCGAGCGTCTGGTGGAAGAGGCCCTGGCGCGCGAAAGCTGGACGGAGGAACAGTGGCAGCGCTGGCGGGAGGAGCGCCTGGCTCGGCTGCTGGACCGTGCGGCGCGCAAGGTGCCCTATTACCGTGCGATGTGGGCCGAGCGGCGGGTGCGGGGGGACTCCTCCGGCTGGGAGAAGCTCGAAAACTGGCCGGTGCTCGAAAAGGAAGCCCTGCGGCGCGCGCCGGAAGCGTTTCTGGCCGAAGACTGCGACCCGCGGCAAATGTTCGAAACCCATACCAGCGGAACCAGCGGCACGCCGCTGAAGCTGTGGCAGAGCCGCAAGACGCTGCGCGCGTGGTATGCGCTGTTCGAGGCGCGCTGGCGGCGCTGGCACGGGGTGAGCCGGCGCGACCGCTGGGCGATTCTCGGCGGCCAGCTGGTGGTCCCAACGGCGCGGCGGCAACCGCCGTTCTGGGTGCACAACCGTTCGATGCGGCAGCTCTACCTTTCGAGCTACCACCTCGCGCCGGAGCTGATCCCGCATTACGTGGCCGAGCTGCGCCGTTTCCGGCCCGCCTACCTGTGGGGCTACAGCTCGGCCCTGTACACGCTGGCGCAGGAGTGCCGGCGGCTGGGCGTGAAGGACCTGCGGTTCCGGGTGATTCTGACCAACGCCGAGCCGCTGTATTCGCACCAGCGCGAGTTGATGGAAGAGGTTTTCGACACGCCGGTGCGGGAGACGTACGGGATGAGCGAGATGGCGGCCGCCGCAGGGGAGTGCGAAGAGGGCCGGATGCACTGGTTCCCCGAGGCGGGGGTGGTGGAAATTGTGGGCGCGGGGCCGGACGGCGCAGGCGATCTCGTTGCGACCGGGCTGATCAACGAAGACATGCCGCTCATCCGCTACCGGGTGGGCGACCGGGTGAAGCCGGCGCCGGCGGGGGCGCGCTGCGAGTGCGGGCGCGCGCTGCCGCTGCTCGAAAGGATCGAGGGGCGGCTGGATGACGTGATCGTGACGCCGGACGGCCGGCGCATCGGGCGGCTGGACCCGGTGTTCAAGGCGGACCTGGCGATCCGCGAGGCGCAGATCGTGCAGGAGAGGCCGGATCTGGTGCGGGTGCGGGTTGTGCCGGGGGCGGAGTTCGGGGCGCGGCAGGAGGCGGACCTGGTGCGCCGGCTGCGGCTCCGCCTGGGCGAGGCGATGCGGGTGGAGGTGGAGCGGGTGAAGGAAATCGAGCGCGGCGCGAACGGGAAATTCCGGGCGGTGGTGTCGGGGCTGGCGGCGGAGCACAGGAGTTGATGGGAGCGGGAGCAACCCGGGTCAGCGTGGTGGTGCCGTGCCGGAACGAGCGCGGCCACATCCGGGCGTTTCTCGAGAACCTGGTGGCGCAGGAACGCAGCGGGCTGGAGTGCGAATTCCTGATTGCGGACGGGATGAGCGACGACGGGACGCGGGAAATTCTGGCGGAATATGCGGCGAAATTCCCGGAAATTCGGGTGGTGGATAATCCGGGGCGGATTGTTTCCACGGGATTGAACGCGGCGATCCGGGCGGCGCGGGGGGAAATTGTGGTTCGGATGGACGTACATGCGCGTTACGCGGAGGATTTTCTGAAGAGCGCGGTGGAGGTGCTGGAGGAGACGGGGGCGGAAAATGTGGGGGGCGCGATTCGGGCGGAGGCGTCCGACTACTGGGGGAGAGCTGTTGCGGCTGCGTTCCACGCTCCGTATGTGTGCGGCGGAGCGGCGACGCGGAAGCGGGATTTTGAGGGCCCGACGGACACGGTCTTTCCCGGCTGCTGGCGCAAAGCGACGCTGGAGCGGATCGGGTTGTTCGACGAGGCGCTGGTCCGCAATCAGGACGATGAACTGAATTACCGGCTGACCAAGGCGGGCGGGGTGGTGTGGCAGAGCCCGAAAATCCGGTGCTGGTATGAGCCGCGGAACTCGCTGCGGAAGCTGTTCTGGCAGTATTTCCAGTACGGGTTCTGGAAGGTGGCGGTGATCCGGAAGCACCGGCTGCCAGCGCGGCTGCGGCATGTGGTGCCGGGGCTGTTCGTGCTGGTGCTGGCGGCGCTGGGGGCGGGGTGGGCGGCAACGGCCGCGGCGGGGTGGGCCGCGGCGCGGTGGCTCGGCGCGCTGCTGGCGGCGCAGGCGGGGGTCTACGGGGTGGCGGCGCTGGCGGCCGCGGTTGTGGCGGCGCGGCGCGCGGGGTGGGAGTTGTTGCCGGGAATTCTGGCTGCCATTCCGTGTTTTCACTTTGGATATGGCTTGGGATTTCTGGCCGGGTTGTGGCATTTCGGGCGGCACTGGCCGCCGAAGGCCGCCGGGGGCCCGGAGGCGGTGACGCGGCTGACACGGTGAGGGGGATGCCGAACTGGATGGAGAGGGCGATGGCGGCGGCGGGGCTGGCGGTGTTGAGTCCACTGCTGGCCGTGCTGGCGCTGGCGGTGTGGCTGGAGACGGGGCGGCCGGTGCTGTTCCGGCACCGGCGGGTGGGGCAGGGGGGGCGGACCTTCGAGCTGCTGAAGTTCCGGTCGATGGTGGTGAACCACGGCGGGCCTTCGATCACGCGCAGCGGCGAGGCGCGGATCACCCGCGTGGGGCGCTTTCTGCGGCGCTGGAAGTTGGACGAGCTGCCGCAGTTGGTGAATGTCCTGCGGGGCGAGATGAGCCTGGTAGGGCCGCGGCCCGAGGTTCCCGAGTATGTGGATCCGGGCGACCCTTTGTGGCAGCGGGTGCTGCGGGCGCGGCCGGGGATCACGGACCCGGCGAGCGTCGAGTTCCGCAACGAGGAAGAGCTGCTGGCGGGGGTCGAGGATCTGGATGGTTATTACCGGAAGGTGCTGCTGCCGCGGAAGCTCGAGTTGTCGGCGGCCTATCTGGAGCGGCGCAATTTCAGCTCCGATGTGGCGATGTTGTTCCGCACGGTGGCGGCGAGCTGGCTGCCCCGGGGCGGCAGGCAGGGAGGCGCATGAACGAAGACGGATTCATTCCATTCCACCGCCCATGGATCGGCCAGGAAGAGATTGACGAGGTAGTGGCTGTTCTCAAGTCCGGGTGGCTGACGACCGGTCCGCGGACGCGGCAGTTCGAGGAGGAGTTCGCGCGGTATGTGGGCGCGCCCCATGCGCTGGCGGTAAACTCCTGCACGGCCGGGCTGCACCTGGCGCTGGCGGCGCTGGGCGTGGGGCCGGGCGACGAGGTGATCACTTCGCCGATGACGTTCTGCTCGACGGTGCATGTGATCACGCACACGGGGGCGACGCCGGTGCTGGCGGATATCGGGGAAGACGGCAACATCGATCCGCAGTCGGTCGAGGAGCGGATCACGCCGCGCACGCGCGTGCTGCTGCCGGTGCATCTGGCGGGGCTGCCGTGCCGGATGGAGCAGATCTGGGCCTTGGCGGAGCGGCACGGGCTGCACGTGGTGGAGGACGCGGCGCACGCGGTGGGGGCGCGGTATCAGCTCCGCATGCTGGGTTCGGACCCGCGCAGCGCGGCGGTGGCGTTCAGCTTCTACGCAACCAAGAACATCACCACGGCCGAAGGCGGCATGGTGACATCCCACAATGCGGCGCTGGCCGAGCGGATGCGCGTCCTGTGCCTGCATGGCATCAGCAAGGACGCCTGGAACCGGTACACCGACAAGGGCAGCTGGTACTACGAGGTGCTGGAGCCGGGCTTCAAATACAACCTGAGCGATCTGCACGCGGCTGTGGGGCTTCACCAGTTGCGAAAGTTGGAGGGTTTCCTTGCCGAGCGGCGGAAGATCGTGAACTACTATAACGCAAGGTTCCGGGATGACGACGCGCTGGAGATTCCGCCGGACGGCGCTGAACCGGGCCACGCCTGGCACCTCTATGTGCTGCGGCTGCGGCTGGAGCGGCTCAGGATCAGCAGGGCGCGGTTCATCGAGGAATTGAAGGCGCGAGGCATCGGGGCGAGCGTGCACTTTATTCCCGTTCCGTTGCACCGGGCGTTCCGCCAGTTGGCGGCTGAGCCGCGAAACGCCTGTCCGCGGGCGCTCGCGTTGTATGAGCGGATTGTGAGCCTGCCGTTGTATCCGGGCTTGGGCGAGCGCAGGGCGGAAAGGGTGGCCGATGCGGTGTTGGAGGTGGCGGCGATGGGGCGCGGGTAATGCCGCAACCAAGAGCACGCGGCGTGCCATTGACCGCATATAGGCGGCAAAGAGGAAGCGAAGCCGTGGTACTTTTCGCCAGACTCTGTACATTTGTCCAAGGCATTGAAAAAAATTGGGTTACGAGAAAAAAAGGTCTTGCAAACGGGCCGCAGCGCCAGTATACTGTGGGTATCCAACGAACCCGGAGGCCGAGGGATCGGTGCAGGGACAGAGAGTGGAGGTTGATTGGCGATGAGGCGAGTGTTTTTGCTGAGCGGATTTTTATTGGTCTTGGGCATTCCCAAGGGATGGGCCATTAGTATCAATCCGGCCATCGACTATAAGGTTGTTGCAGGAAACCAGACTTATACTGGCGCGCTGGGGATGGCCTTTCAGGTAAACACTCCCATTGTCATCAATGGCTTAGGAGTGTTTGATTCGGGAGGAAACGGTCTTTCACGGGACATCTACGTCGAGATACGGCAGCTAACCTCACTCCCTCCCGGAAACGTCAGTTCACCAGTGAATTTAGCGTCTACTGCTGTAGCGAGTGCCACATTTCTTGCCAATAATACGTACACTTTGATCGGAGGAGCCCGATGGCAACAAATTTCCCAAGTTGTACTGGGGACGGGCAACTGGATGATTATCGCGCGGGGATATGGACCAGGCGAGCCGAATTATAACGCGGGTGGCGGTCCTAATTCCAACCATGTGAATTCCCTGAACACTTTTGGAGGGGCTATCACCTGGGGCATTGGACCCTATCTAGGGAATGCCTATGGGACAGGCGCATTGCCGGACACTTGGGATTACTGGAATGGAGGAGGTCCCCTCATTCGGTATGGAGCCGGCACATTTTCGGTAGTTCCCGAACCCTCCACTTACGCACTGATGGGAACTGTGGGATTGGTACTGTACCTGCTTCGCCGCAGGAAGAAGGCGGCTGAACGGTAAGCCGCGCGGCTCGGAATTTCTGTGCTTGCCTCCAGGGTGGGCGCGCCAGATGGCGTGCCCACCTTTTCTCATCTCTGCGAACGCTTCCGGATGGAATCCTCCGGCGGGCTGCGCTGCCCGCACAACCAACGTCGCCCCCGGCGTTGCGCTGCGAAAGCGGCCGCGCGTCGCTACGGCGCCAGTTCCAAACGTGGCACAGGACGCTTCGGGATGCCGGCTGCACAAGGACGGCAGGGCCCGGGCGGCGTCCTTGCGCCTTGCCGCAATTTCCTGCCCCGGGCCAGCGCTTGAAACCGGGATCTGAAATCGGCTGGCGAATCCGAGAACGCCATTTTGCAATTTCCGAATGCGCGGCCACGCAGCAGGGAATGGCGCCGCAGCAACGGCGCGGCCCTGCGGCAGGCGGGGCGGCAGCGCAGGACTCAGGCAGAAAGGACATGCGCAGCGGCAACCTACCTCCCGCCGCCGGGGCCGCAAGCGGTTCACGCTGCTGCCCGGTGGCTGGAGTTGGCGCGAAACGCGGGTCCGGTTCAGCCGCATCGCCACAGCCGCGTCCAGGGCTGCTCCCAGCCGCGCAGCAGCGGCCATTGAGCCGGACTCGGGCGCTTGCGGACAGCCGGCGCGAGTGCCGCTTGCGGCATGCCGGCCCCGGCGCCCGCGCAATCCCCGCCGGGGATCACCGCGCCCGGCGGGGAGGCCGCGCCCGGGTACTGGAACCCGAAGGCGGCAAAATTCCGCCAGAATTTGATTGAATTAAGGCAGGGGACGAGCGATGAATATGCGGCCCGTTTTTCCGCAGTGCTCTCAGGCAGGGCCGGATCTCCGCAAGGCAAACGAATGCGCCGTGGCGGCCCGCACGGTCGAAAGCGCGCCCCGCGTCCGGCGCAGGGCTTTGGCTTGCCGCCGAGCCGCGTGGATGGCGGCGGCGCTGCTGGCGGCGTTTCTGTTGGCCGCCTGCGGCCCGGCCAAACGGATGGTGGCCGAGCGCTATTACAAGGAAGGCCTGTCGCTGTTCGAGCAGAAGAAGTACGACGAGGCGGCGCTCGCCTTCCGCAAGGCGATCCAGAAAAACCCGCAGTGGGGCGAGCCGTACTACCGGCTGGCGCTGTGCGATCTGGAAAAGGGCGGCGACCTGACGCGCGCCCTCATGGCCCTGCGCCAGGCGATGGCGCTGATGCCGGAGAACGAGGACGTGAAGGTGAAGCTCGCCGGCCTCTACGTGATGGGCTATCTCCAGCAGGGCGCCATCGAGGATTACCCGCTGAAACAGGCGCACGACATCGCCGACAGCCTGCTCAAGAAGAAGCCGGACTCGTTCGAGGGGCTGATGCTGGCCGGCCAGGTGGCTCTGCTCGAAAAGAAGCCGAAGGAAGCGCTCGCGTGGTTTGAGAAGGCGCGAAAGCAGAAGCCGGATTCGGCGCTGGCGGCGGCCAGCTCCGGCATCACGCTGCTGGCCCTCGGGCAGGATGAGGAAGGCCAGCGGCTGGTTCGCCAAGCTCTCGAAATGGATGCAAAGCTCGGCCCGGCATGGGATGCGCTCTACAACCTCCAGGTCCGGCAGAAGAAATTCGCCGAAGCCGAGGCGGTATGCCGGGCGCGGATCGAAAAGAGCCCGTCCGACCCGGTGGCGCGGCTGATGCTGGCCAACCATTTCTTCCGGATGCAGAAGCCGAAGGAGATGGAGGCTGCGCTCGAGCCGTTCCTGCGCCCCGGCGGCGGCTATGAAAACGGGCGCATGGTGGCCGGGGATTTCTACCGCAGCATCGGCCGGATCGCCGACGCGCGGGCGCTGTACGAGGCGGGGTTGAAAGAGGCGGAAAAGGACCCGGCCCGGCGCAGCGAATACCGCAAGCGGCTGGCCAGCCTGCTGCTGCTCGAGGGCAAGCGCGAGGAGGCGGAGAAGGCCTACGCCGACGTGCTGGAAGACGCGCCGAAGGACCCGGAAAGCCGCGCGCGGCGCGCCTTGCTGCTGCTCGACAAGGACGCCGCGGCGGCGCTGCGGGAATTCCGGCAGCTGGCCAAGGACGTCCCCGCCAACCCGGTGATCCGCTTCAATCTCGGCCTCGCGCTGCTGGCGAACCGGAAAATGGACGAGGCGCGGACGGCGTTTCTCGAGGCGGCGCGCATGCAGCGCAATTTCCTCGAGCCGCGGCTGGCGCTGGCGCAGATGGCGATGGACCGCGAGCAGTGGCGGGAATTGCAGCAAACCGCCGCCGATATTCTGACGATCAACCCGCGCCATCCCGAGGGCCGTTATTTCCGCGCGGCCGCCTATACGGGGCTTGGAAACTACGACGAGGCGCGGAAAATTCTGGCCGAATTGCTGAAGGAATTCCCCAATTACCGCGAGGCCCATTTGCAGATGGCGTTCCTCGACCTGGCCGAGCGCCGCTACGCGCAGGCCGAGGCGCGGCTCCGCGAGCTGTATGAAAAGACGCGCGACGTGCGGGCGCTGACCGGGCGCGTCGAGGTGGAGCTGGCGCAGAACCGGCAGAAGGAAGGGCTCGGGCTGGCGCAGGCGGAGCTGGCGAAAAACCCCGATGACGCGCGGCTGCGGCTGCTGGTGGCGCGCACGGCGCTGCGCGTGGCCGACTACCCGCTCGCCGTGCGCGAGCTGATCCGGCTGGCCGAGCGCGACCCGAACTGGGACTACCTGTACCTGCTGCTCGGCCAGGCGCACCAGTTCAACGGCGACCTGCCGCGGGCGATTCTGGCCTTCCAGCGCGCGCTGCAAGTCACGCCCGACAGCCTGGAGGCGACGCTGCGGCTCGCCTACGCCTACGAGGTGGCGGGGCGGTACGGCGAGGCGATCGCCGCCTACCGCAAGGCGCTCGAGCTGAACCCGAACACGCCGATTGCGATGAACAACCTCGCCTACCTGCTCAGCGAGCACGGCGGCGATCTGGACGAGGCGCTGCGGCTGGCGCAGCTCGCCATGCAGCGGCTGCCGCAGCAGCAGTACATCGCCGACACGGTGGGCTGGATTTTTCTCAAGAAAAACGACGTGGAATCGGCGTTGCAGATTTTCCAGGGGCTGGTGAAGAAATACCCCGACGAGCCGGCCTTCCGCTACCATTACGGCGCGGCGCTGCTGCGGAAGGGCGACAAAGCGCGCGCGAAGGCGGAATTGCAGGCGGCGCTGGACAACAAGCCGCCCGCGGACATCGAAAAGAAAGTCCGCGAGCTGCTCGCGCAGGCGGGCTGACGCGTTTCCATGAAGAAAGCGCCGGAGGCGATGCCCGGGGCGGCGGCGCACGAGACGCCGCGGCTGGCTAGCTGCGAGGAATTGCAGGACCGCCAGCAGGGGCAGTGGTGGGGCTCGCATCTGGCCTCGCTTCTGATGCACGTGGCGGCGCTGGGCTGGATCGTGCAGACCGGCGTGATCGTGCTGGAGACGGCGCAGCGCTACGGCTACGGATACCGGTTCGGGCAGGCCGTGCTGCTGGCCTCGCCGCTGTTCGAGCTGGGCGAGCGGAGTCCCGTTCGCGGCCGGCAGCCGAGCATTCCCCTGTCGGCCCTGGCGCCGCGCGAGAAGCTCTACGCGCCGGACCTGCGGCGGCTGGCGCTGAGGCCGGCCGTCCCGGAAGGCGCGCCGGGAAGCCGGAACGCGGCCGAGCAGCGGCCCGTCTCCGCCGAATCTGCGTCGTCGGCGCTTTCCGTCCCGTTCGGCGGGGGCGGGGGAGCGCTGCCGGCCGGCTCGCTCCCGGAGCGCGTCGCGGGCGGAGTGGCCACGCCCTTTGATCTGGTGCCGCCGAGCAACACGCGGACGCGGCGCCAGGAGGGCCGCTCGGCGCGCATCCGCGTGGGCGATGCCGGCGTGCCGGGCGGCGGCGCCAGCGAAGGGCTGCGCCTGCCGGCGTCGGCGGGCCGGGTGGGGATCGGCGTGGAGGCGGCGGTGGACCGGGCGGTGATGGCGGAAATGGAGGACTGGCTGCGGGTGCTGCTGGTGCGGCTGCGGCGGGCAAGCTTCGACGTGATGCCGGACCGCCGGGATCTGGGCGCGCCCGGCCTGGTGGTGATCCATGCCGAAGTCGACCGCGCGGGCCGCATTGTGCGGCGGGCCGTGGCGGCCACGTCCGGCAACGCGGGGCTGGACCGGCTGGCGATGGCGCTGCTTGAGCAGGTGCCGTCCTATCAGCCTTTGCCGCGCGGGCTGCTGGAGGAAAGCGTGGTGGTGGAGGTGCGGGTGCGGTACTTCCCGCGGCGGTGAAGGCGGCCCCGCAGGATGGGCCTGCGGCCAGCCGAGGCGCCTTCTGCCCGTGCGCGTCTTTGCCCGTCGGGCCGGGAAGTGCCTCCCCCTGTTTTCTCCGCTCTGAATCCAGGGCCTTCTGCGGACCATTTCCCGAGGCGCGCGCCCGTCGGCCGATTGCAAGGCGGAAGGGCCCACGGCGCCGGATTATGGCGTGATCGGCGAGCAGGTCGCACGGCCCCTCCTGCCCGCCGGAATTGGGCCTGCATTGCTTCGACGACGAAATGGGCCTGCGCAAGCCTGGCATACGGGGCAGGCGGCGTACTGCCGGCCGCCGGAACAGGAGCGGAGGCATCAGGCGGGCTCGACTGCGGGCATCCGGGAGAGAATCGCCGGCTGGCTGATCAGGCAGATGCCTTCCTGCCCTTGTTGCGGGGCGGGGTGTTTCTGACGCTTTGTCATCAATACCCGGTCCCGAACACTTCTTTGTTGTGCGAATTGAGATAAAATCATCCAAGCGCGGAGGTCATCGATGGCCAGCATCACGGAGAGAATGATCGAGCAGGCTTATTCCGACCTGAAGCATTTATGCGGTGGAGCGCGGAATGACTACTTCGGCCTGCTTTACCTCGAACAGGAGTTTGGAGTTCCTCGTGACAAGGCGATCCACCAGATCGCCTTCGGGGGAAACGATTACGGCATCGACGGCTTTCATTTTGATCCTCAAAGGCGCAACCTGTATCTGTTTCAGTTCAAATGGACGGAATCGTACACCCAGTTCAAGCCTTCGCTCCGGAGGCTGATCGAATCCGGCATGGAGCAGGTGTTTCTCGCGCCCAATGCGGATCCTGCGAAAAACCAGCTGTTGCTTCAACTCCGGAGTTGTTTGACCGAAAACAGGCCGATCATCGACCAGGTCTGCATTCGCTTTGTTTTCAGGGGTGATCCGGGTCAAGCTGATCGCAGCCAGGTTTTGGACAAACTCCGCGAGGATCTGGAGAACAAAAAGTACCTGATCGACGAATTTTTCGGGGAGCCTCGGGTCGCCCTCGTCGTTGAATTCCGGTCAGCCGCCGGCAAGGTCGGCGTCGTCGGCGACAAGCTGGAGACCCGGTCATTCCGGATCCGGACCGGCAGCCTGATTCAACGCGAAGGGCCCAGGGGCGAATCCATGCACGTGGGATTCGTGCGGCTCGTGGATATCGACGAGATGTACCGTCAAATGGGCTCGCGGTTCTTCGAGCGCAACATTCGTTTCGGGCTTGGCGCCGGCGAATCTGTCAACCGGGCCATCTCGCGCGCACTCAGGCAAATCGTGCTGGACGAGAAGGAACTGCCAGCTGTATTCGCTTTTCATCACAATGGCGTCACGCTGTTCGCCGAAAGGCTTGAAAATGCCGACGGCTTCTGCATAATCACTGAACCGCGGCTCCTCAATGGCGCCCAGACGGTGACGACTTTCCGGGAATTTCTGGAAAATAACAAGAGCAACCCGCGTCTGGAGGATCGTCGCAGCGCCTTCGAGGATCTCTGGGTGCTCTGCAAGATCATCACGAAGGCCTCTCCGGAGTTCGTAACTTCGGTAACAATCAACAATAACCGGCAAAACCCGGTCGAGCCGTGGAACCTCCGCGCCAACGACCTGATCCAGCTTGAGTTGCAGGACAAATTCCGGGATGACCTCGGGATTTACTATGAGCGGCAGGAGAAAGCGTTTCAGGCATTGGACTACGAGCAAATGGAGGATGAGGGCATCACGGAGCAAGGCAAGGCCATCGAGCTGGTCAGGCTTGCCCAGACTTTCCTCGTGTCCGATGGAAACATCTCGGCTGTTTCAAATCTTCGCCGGGTCTTCGAGGATGATAGTGCCTACAGCCAGGTTTTCAGCTCCGCCCGGCTGAAGGCCGATAGCCGTCACATCGTCCTGTGCTACAAGATCCAGTTCCGCCTGAGGAGGCTTTTGAAAGAAATCGAAGAAAAAGGCCCGAACAAATACTGGTTCGTCTTCCGGGCGCGCAACCTGTTCTGGGCCCTCCTCTGCCAGGCCCTTTTGAACGACCCAAAGCTTGAAGAGCATGCAGAGCAGCATGGCCGCGACTTGACTGTCAAGGCTCAGTTCACGGAGCTCCTGGCCGGGCTGGCTTCGACCCGGTGCCGGCCTCTTCTTGCGGATTTGCTGAAAGATCCAGCGTACTCCGACAAGCTTGCTGCCGAAGATCTTGGCTTCCTCAGGACAAATGCCGTATTCAAGCGTTGCATGGAACTCGCCTTCAGGCGCTGGGGGTGGGCCGAGAAACGCTTGAAGTGAGCGCGGCTTCGGAGATTCGGCGGTGGAGCCGCCGCGAATGGCCGCGGAGAAAAAACGACTCGCACATTGGTTTTCCGGAAAGCCGCGAGCGAAGCCGCTCGAAGGAGGGCGGCAACGAGCGGTCTCCCGGGGGCAGGATGCTCCCCAACGCGCGGGCATGGGGATCCTCGCAGCAGGACCGCTCACTCCGGCCGTCGTTCTGACGAACGCCGGCGCCCCGTTCGCGGCTCCGAATCAATGCCCGCGCTTTCAGAGCCGCGAGCGAAGCGGCGCGCCAGCGCCGCGGGAGCGAGCGGTCCCTGCGCGAATCCATCC
>Ga0308417_1001837_pt1 | contig 14312 bp, 10 predicted proteins | sample HotsprSampleOS65_FD_203528 | JGI IMG/M metagenome (GOLD analysis project Ga0308417, IMG submission 203528) | Hot spring phototrophic mat microbial communities from Octopus Spring, Yellowstone National Park, Wyoming, United States - 20090730_OS65 ... | reverse complement strand
GTCGATCCGGAAGTACAAGCCCTCCCAGACGCCATTCGTGTGGTTCGGCGGCGGGTTTAGGTTCAAGACGCCGTTCCCGCTGAATGCGTACACCCCATACACCGGGTCGCAGGGATTGAACCGCAACTCGAACCACTCAAGCTGCGGCACGTACCGCGGGCAGTTCGGCACCCCGAACGCGTCGTATCCGCTGGCCCCGATGAATTCGATCACGGACGGCTGGTTGGGATTGAATCCCGTACCGTCCGCCGCACAACCCAGGTCGTGGTCATACGCATCGGTCTCCCGCACAGCCATCGCGATCCGCAGGGGCCCATTGCCGGGCGGGGCCACAATGACCGGCGTCGAATCGTCACTGACGTTCGTCCCGACCGTCTGACGGGCGAGATCCGGATGTTCGCTTTGCCCGCACAAGCGCATTTCATAGTACAGCCCTCGAGGACACCGTTACGCAAAAACGTCCCATAACTCGTCGGTCATTTGACCGGCTACCCCCGACGCCGTGCCGGCACGCATACAATTGATCTAGAACCCTGTGCGCTGTATGGTTTCCCCAGCGGGCGTGCCGCCGCAGGTCCATTGGCGCCTCGGCAGGCTTCGCAGGGAGCGTATTGTCCGGCCGAGCGGGGGTTCCGGCCGCGGGTCGAGAATCGGGTGCGGGTACTTCCCCGCCCTGCCTTGACCAGCCGATAAACTGGCTGGGTTGGTGCTACCCTAGAGCGGTGGCCTCCGCGACTGCTGGTGATAGGTGTAAACACATGGCTGCAAAACGACTTGGGATTATTGTGGGCGGTGGACCGGCGCCGGGAATCAACGCCGTTATTGGCGCTGCGACCATTCAGGCCATCAACTGCGGGTTTGAAGTCATCGGCTTCTATGACGGGTTCCGGCACCTGTGCGCGGATGAGTTCGATCCACCGACGCACACGTTGCGGCTGGAGATCGCACGGGTCGCCCGGATTCATTTCGACGGCGGGTCGATCCTGCGTACGTCGCGTCACAACCTGCTGGACGAAGAGGCGCTCAAGAAAACCAAGCGGGCCCAGGCGCATCCGGGCAAGGTCTCGACGGCGCTCGGCCGTCTGCGTGAGCTGGGCATCAACTGCCTGTTGACGATTGGCGGGGACGACACCGCCCTGAGTGCTCGTTTCCTTTCGGAAGCGGCCCCCGGCAGCCTCCGCGTCGTCCACGTGCCCAAGACGATCGACAATGATTTGCCGCTGCCGCAGAACCAGCCGACCTTCGGTTTCTCGACGGCCCGGATGATCGGCTCGATGCTGCTGAAGAACCTGATGACCGATTCGCAGACGACGGGCCGCTGGTACCTCGTCAGCGCGATGGGGCGCAGTGCCGGCTGGCTGGCGATGTCCATCGGTCAGGCGGCCGGCGCCACCATCACCCTGATCCCCGAGGAATTCGAGGAGCACAGCACCGTTCAGCAAATCGCGGACGTGCTGGAAGGCTCCATCCTCAAACGCCAGGTCATGGGCCGCTGCGACGGCGTCGCCGTCCTCGCCGAGGGGCTGGCGTACCGGCTGGGGGACCGGGAGGAACTGGAGCGACTGCTGGGACACGAGGTTCCGCTGGATGCAGCGGGCCACCTGCGCTTGTCGGAGATCCCGCTGCTGGAGCTGCTGAAGAACGAGCTGCGGGCCCGTTTCAAGGCCCGCGGGGAGAACCTGCCGCTGGTGACCCACAATATCGGCTATGAGCTGCGCTCGGCCGATCCCACGCCCCATGACATGGCCTACTGCCGGGCGCTGGGCTACCACAGCATCCGGCTGTTTATGGAGAAGTCCGAGGTAGGGTCGGGTGTGATGGTAGCGCTGGTCAACGGCAACCTGACCACGGTCCGGTTCGATGACATCATCGACCCGGTGACCAACCGCACGAAGATCCGGTACGTGGACATCAACTCGGACGAGTACATGGTCGGGCGCGCGTACCAGATCCGCCTGGAGCGCAGCGATCTGGAGAACCCGATCATGCTTGCCAAGCTGGCGGCGGCAGCCCACATGTCGCCGGCGGACTTCAAGCAACGCTACGAGCGGGCGGCCACGCGGCTGTGCGAACTGCGGTCTGCGCAGCTCGTCCAATCCGCGCCCGCCCCGGGCAACACTCAGCCCGTCGCGACCGGCTGAGCACGCCGGTCCGACAAACAGCTGGCACCACGCGGAGCGCTGTCGGTTGGCGGTAGCCGCAGCGCGGTGGCTGCGATATGATCGGCCCGCGTTAACCAACAACGCCGGATGAACTGCATGCCCGAGCCGATCCGTTATGTCAGCACGAACCGCGCCGTGCCCCCCGTCACGTTGGCCGAAGCGCTCTTGCAAGGACAGGCCAGCGATCGCGGGCTTTTCCTGCCGGACCGGTTTCCGCAACTTGCGCTGGAAGAGCTCGCGCCCCTCAAGGGCCGGCCGTACTGGGAGGTGGCGGCACGCGTCCTCGGCCCCTATACGGAGGGAACCTTCGATGCGGACACGCTCCGGTCACTGTGCGTGGACGCCTACAACTATGAAGTCCCGCTCGAGCGCGTGACGGGCCGCCAATACCTGCTGCGCCTGGACCGCGGCCCGACCGCTTCCTTCAAAGATTTCGCCGCCCGCATGATGGCCCGCTGGATGAGTGTGCTCATGGAGCGGCAGGCTGGCGAACTCGTCATCTTGACGGCCACGTCCGGCGATACCGGGAGCGCGGTCGCCCACGCCTACTTCGGTGTGCCGCGCGTGCGCGTGGTCGTCCTGTTTCCGCCCGCCGAGGTTTCCGATCGGCAGCGAAAGCAGATGACGACCATCGGCGGCAATGTGACGACCATTGCGGTGGATGGCAAGTTCGACGACTGTCAGGCCCTGGTCAAACGCGCCTTTGCCGATCCGGCCTTAGCGCGCATCCGGCTGACGTCCGCGAACTCGATCAACATCGGTCGGCTGCTGCCGCAGAGCGTGTACTACGTGTACGCGTGGGTGAATCTGGCTGACGTGCGCCGGCGCGAGCCCATCGTTTTCAGCGTACCGTCGGGCAATTTCGGGGACATGATGGGCGCGGTGATCGCGGCCCGCATGGGCCTGCCGGTCTTGCGGATCGTCATCGCTACGAACGCCAACGACGAGGTCCCGCAGTATCTGCGCACCGGACGGTACGAGAAGATCAGTCCGTCGCGGGTGTGCATCTCCAACGCGATGAATGTCGGCCACCCCTCGAATCTGGCGCGACTCGTCGCGGTGTACGGCGGGTGGATGGACGAGACGGGCGCCGTGCGCGTCTCGCCGGACCTGGCCGCCATGCGCCGCGACCTGTATGCCGTCAGCATCAGCGATGACCGGACGCGGGCGACGATCCGGGAGGCGTATGAGCGCTTTCGCGTCATTCTGGAGCCGCATGGGGCCGTGGGCTGGGCCGGGTTGCAGCAATTCCTGGCCGAGCACCCGGAGCACCAGGACCGGCTGGCGGTGTCAGTGGAGACGGCCCACCCGGCGAAGTTCCCGGAGGAAATTCAGGCGACGATCGGCGTGAACCCGGCAGTTCCCCCGAGTCTGGCCGGTCTTGATGAGCGCCCGGAACATTACGAACGCATGCCGGCAAACTACGAGCGCTTCCGCGATTGGTTGCTGGCTCATTTCTGACCGACGGAAGGTCGCGACCGCACCCACGTGCCTGTAACGGCTGCCGAAGAGAAACGCCGGGCGCAATCTCTCCCCGCGCGGTTACGTCTTTGCCCCCTACGGACCGATGCTGCGGGCGCGGTTGGCCGGCTCCGTGACGTAGGTGTAGAACTCCTTCTCGGTTACTGCCCCCTCGGTGCGGCTGGTGACGACTCGGCTTTTGGTGAGGATCAGGAAAAGTGGTTTGCCCTGATAGTTGAATTCCAGGCGCAGACGGTTGGACGTGGCGTCACTGCCGAGCGCGATCCGGCAGCAGACGACGCGCGTCAGGGGCGTGCGGGCCCAGCGTTGGCGAAAGACTTCACGCTCGTTCCGTGCATGCACGGGGTCGTTCGGCTCGTACAGGTACAGGAAGACCCGGTGTCCCGGGTCGCTCAGCCGGGCCAAGGCAGCGTCCAGGTCATTCTCGATCCAGCGGATCGGCGGTCCGCTGGTTGAGGCCAACTGATTGACCACCACCAGCCCGGCCAGCAACAGCAGAAACAGCGCGCCGACGACAAGCTGGTTGCGCTGGCGTCGCGCACGGGCCCCGGGCATAGCCTGCTCGACCGGACCCGAAATCTTGTCTGTCATTTCCGTGCGCCGTTCAGGGGCGCCCCGCATCGGCGTCAGCCAGGCACCGTGCCCGCCGTGGCCGCCCCGGCGCGGCTGACTCTACCGTGCGACAGCAGCGCCGTAAACCGCCCGGCCGGAGCGGGTCATGACCAGTTCGAGGACGGTTCAGCGTCTGGCCGATAGAATGAAGTTGAGTGACCGGGAGGTTGTCGTGCAACGGACGTTTCCGCCGGAACTGGAGAAGGAACGCCGGGCCATCGAGGAAGTGGCCCGCCAGGAGGGACTGGATTTCTTCGAGACCATTTTCGAGATTCTGGACTTCGACCAGCTCAATCAGGTCGCCGCGTACGGAGGGTTCCCGCAGCGCTATCCGCACTGGCGCTTCGGCATGGAGTACGAGCGGCTGCGCAAGCAGCATTCCTATGGGCTGGGGCGGATTTACGAGATGGTCATCAACAACGATCCGTGCTACGCCTATCTGTTGGCCGACAACGATTTCGTGGACCAGAAGACGGTCATGGCCCACGTGTACGCGCACTGCGACTTCTTCAAGAACAACGTCTGGTTCAGCAAGACGAACCGCAAAATGATGGACGGCATGGCCAACCATGCCACGCGCATCCAGCGCCATATCGAGCGCGAGGGGGCAGAAACCGTCGAGCGGTTCATCGACGTCTGTCTGAGCCTCGAAAACCTGATCGATCCATACCTGCCCTTCATGAAGCGCCAAGACGAGAACCGCCGGCCACCACGCATCACCCTGCGCGAACAGGTCGAACAGCGGGTCGTGCGGTTTCCCGCCAAGCCGTACATGGACCGGTACATCAATCCGCCGGAACGGCTGGCGGCGGAACGCGAGCGCGAGGAGAAGGCCGTTCAAAGCCGGAAGCGGGCGTTCCCCGCGCAGCCGGAGCGCGACGTGCTGCTGTTCCTCTTGCACCATGCGCCGCTGGAGGACTGGCAAGCGGACATCCTGGACATCATCCGCGACGAGGCCTACTACTTCGCGCCCCAGGCTCAGACGAAAATCATGAACGAGGGCTGGGCCACGTACTGGCATTCCCGGCTGATGACACGCTATCACCTGCGCGACCACGAGCTGATTACCTACGCGGACCATCACTCCGGGACGCTGGCCACCGCCCCCGGCCGCCTCAACCCGTACAAGCTCGGTGTCGAGCTGTTCCGGGATATCGAGGACCGCTGGAACCGGGGGCGCTTCGGCAAGGAGTACGAGGAGTGCGAGTCCATCGAACAGCGGCGCACGTGGGACCGCAAGCTCGGCCTGGGCAAGGAGAAGATCTTCGAGGTCCGCCGGGTCCATAACGATGTGACGTTCATCGACGAGTTTCTCACGCCCGAGTTCGTGGACCGGTTCAAGCTCTACCACTATCGCATGGATCCCGCCACCGGCCGGATGGTCGTCGTGAATCGTGACTTCAAGACCATCAAGCAGACGTTGCTGTTCATGCTCACGAATCACGGCGACCCGTACATCTACATCGTGGACGGCAACTACGCCAACCGCGGCGAACTGTACCTGGCCCACAAGCACATCGGCATGGACCTCGACTTGAAGTACGCCGCCGAGACGCTGCGCAACCTGCACCTCCTCTGGCGGCGGCCCGTGCACCTCCAGGCCCGCATCAAGGACGACATGCTGCTGCTGAGCTGCGACGGCGACAACGTCAAACAGCAGAAAATCCGCGACGACCTGCCCAAACCGGCGCACTCGCTGGTCGCCTGACCACCGCGGCCGCCACCATGCGCCCCCGCCACGGAGCCCGCTGGCCCTCACGAGCGGCGAACGCTCAACGCTCGAGCCGGGCTTCCGCCAGATCGATCTGATCGCCGGTCTTGTCCCCCAGATCCAGACCCACCAGCCGCAACTGCCGGGCACCAGCCAGGGGAATCGCCACCGGCGACGGCGGATCGGACGCCCGCAGGGGGCCGCAGGTCTGGACCCGCCGATCGTCGAGGAATATGTCCACCACCGCCAACCCGGATGCGTACCGGTTCAAACCGACGGTGGCCACGAAGCGGCTGAATCCGGCGGGCAGATCGTACACCAGTTCGAACGGGGCGTGCGTGCCGAGACCACGCGGAAACAGGCGGTCGCCCAGCGCCAGTGCGCTGCCATCGACGGACGCGTCCCGTCGCAGACGTCCGTACCCCTGCTGATGCCGCACCGGCGTCAGAGCGCTGAGGTAGACCACGTCGGTCCTGTGGCGCGCCCACCTGGCGAACTGAATGTTGCGGACCGCGACCCAGGCGCCCAACGCCACGGCGATGACGAAAGCGACGACCGTAAGCCGCCGGTACCAACAAATGAGCCGTAATGGCACCAAAGGCTCCGGACTCTCGAGCAGAAGCCGCGGGCCGGGCTCGGGTCGGCTCCCGGGTACGTCCACTGGCGACGCCCTGACGACTTCAGACGGGGGCCGCGCGGTCACGTAAAAGACGATAAGCAACGTTGCGGCCACCAGCAGCAACACGACCGCCAGTTCGCGGCTCAAGCCGCCGGGCGGCATGACCACGGTCAGGTTGAGCAGGAACGCGACCGACACCAGGGCGTAGGCGCGCTCGCGCCACGCGCCGCCGACCGCCCAGAGCGGCAGCACGGCCAGCGCCGGGAACAGGTAGCGCTCGTGCATCTGCGTCGGCACGAGGAAGAACGTCAGCGCGAGCAGACCGGCCGTCAGCAGGCGTGCGCCGGGCGTCGTGTGTCGGCTGTACACGGCGAGGATCGCGGCGACCGTGAGCGCGAACAACCCCAGCGCCAGCCGTCGCCACGTCAGCCACGTGACCCAATGGGACGCCTCAAGCGGCCGGCCGTTGTGGGCGGCGACCGGCACCAGCCAGGCCGGCACGGTGTCATCCCGGGCACCCGGCTGGTCAGACAGGTACCACAGATTGAACGCGTAAAACGAGCGGTACGGATACTGTCCGACGACCTTCACATAGCCCCGCGTCAGAACGTCCCGCGCCGTCTTCGTCAGCACGAACGGGGCGAGGACGGCCACCGCCGCCACGGCAGTCCCCGCCAACCCGCGGCTCACCCCACGCCAGCGTCGCTGCCGATACAAGTCAAGTACGAGCAGCGGCACGAACACAATAGCCTGAAGCTTCTGGAGGATGGCCAGCGCCATCATCAGACCGGCGGTCCAGGACCGACGCCGGTTGAGCGCCACGCAGGCGCCGAGCGCGAAACAGGCATGGATGCTGTCTGTCTGTCCCCAGTAACCCGTCAGATATACGGTGGCAGGGTTGAGGAAGTACAAAGCAGCCGCAGCGACTCCGCCGCGCGGCTCCAAGAGTCGGCGGCCCTCCCAAAAGAGCAACAGGGCGATGGCGACGTCTGCCAGATACGCCGGCCCGCGCAGCACGGCGCGCAAGCGGGCCTCGTCCTCCAAGGCTGGGTCCGCCCACGACGAAATCGCCGCTACGGCACGCATGGTAAGCACGTATAGCGGCGGGTAGTCGCAGATCGGTCCATCGCCCCGGTAGAGCCCCTTCAACCCGCCGGCATGCAGACTGCGGGTCCACCGCACATACCAGCCAAGATCGTGATGGCCGGGGCCCGCGGCGAGCACGGCGCGAACGACAAGGCCGATCGCCAAGACGAGGAGCAACCCCCGCCACCCGCCCGCTTGCCTCGTGGTTTCGCGGGATGCCTCCGCACGGTCTACAGTTGTTTCCGCGACGGATGAAGCGCCCGTGCTGCTCGCGCTCACGGAGAGAACCTCATTCCCGCTGTGGCCCACGTGCGCGATCGGCTCGGCCTTTGTGCACGAATCTGCGCCCCAGTCTCGTGACGAGCCCGGATCGACCTCATCCGGCGTCCTGGCGCAACAGGGCTTCGAACTCCTCTTCCGTCAGCACGCGGACACCCAGCGCGCGGGCTTTGTCGAGCTTGCTGCCCGGAGACTCGCCGACCACCACGAAATCGGTCTTGCGGCTCACGCTGTCCGTCGGCTTGCCGCCGTGCTCCTTGATCACGCGCTCAATCTCGCTCCGCGAGTAGTTTCGCAGCGTGCCGGTGACGACGACCGTCTTGCCGGTCAGCACCCCGGCCGCGCGCGGAGCGGCTCTGGGCTGCGTCATGTTTACCCCGACCGCCGCCAAATCCCGGATGACCGCCTGGCCCGTGGCGCTGTGCAGCCATTGCCACACCGACGCCGCTACCTCCGGTCCGATGCCCTCGACCTGCTGAAGGGCGGCCTGGTCCGCGGCGACGAGCGCGTCCATGGTCCCGAAGTGTTCGGCCAACAGTTCCGCCGTCGTGACCCCTACATGCCGGATGCCCAGCGCCGCCAGCAGTCGCGCCAGCGGCTGCCGCTTGCTCGCCTCGATTCCCGCCAGCAGTGCGTCCGTCCGTTTCTTGCCCAGCGTAACGGGGATCCGCCGGAGCTCGCCCTTGATGACCCGTTCCTGGACGGCGAATTCCAGCTTGACGAGTTCCTCGCGCCGCTCGTGCAGCCGGTAGATGTCAGCCAGCCCGCGCAGATAGCCGCGCTCGACGAGCCGGGTGATCAGGGCGCCGCCCAGCGCTTCGATGTCCATTTGGTTCCGCCCGCAGAAAAACCGCAGTCGCTCGACCAGTTGCGCGGGACATCCCGGATTAATGCACCGCAGGTACACCCCGCCCTCGTCCTGCACGACTTCACCGCCACATTCAGGACAGCGGGTCGGCGGACGGACCGGACGGGCATCGGACGGCCGCTGCGCGCGGTCCACGGCCACGACCTGGGGGATGATCTCGCCAGCCTTCTCGATCGTCACCGTGTCCCCGATGTGCAGGTCCAGCTCCCGCACGCGATCGAAGTTGTGCAGCGTCGCCCGCTTGACCGTCGTGCCCCCCAACTGGACGGGCGCCAGATTGGCCACCGGCGTGATCGTTCCCAGCTTCCCCACCTGAAAATCGACGGACAACAGCCGCGTCTGGGCCTGCTCAGCGGCATACTTGTAGGCGATGCACCAGCGGGGCGCTTTGCTGGTCGCCCCCAGACGCTCCCGCTGGTCGAAACGCTCGACCTTGATGACGAGCCCGTCGGTGTCGTAGTCCAGCGTGTGTCGGCGGGCGTCCCATTCCTGCACGAACGCGATCACCTCTTCGATGTCGCGACACCGTCGGGCGTACGGGCTGGTCGGCAGGCCCCACGCCCGCAGCAGCGCGAACAGTTCGCTGTGGGTGCGCACCTCCGGTGGCGGCTCGATGACGCCCACCCCGTGCGCCTGGAACAGCAGGCCCCGCCGGGCCACCTCCCGCGCGTCGAGCTGTTTCAGTGTGCCCGCCGTCGCATTCCGCGGGTTGGCAAAGGGGGTCTCGCCGGCCGCGATTCGCCGCTCGTTGAAGTCTTCGAAGTCCGGTCGGGGCCAGTACACCTCCCCGCGCACCTCCAGGATGCGCGGCCAGCCACGGCCGTGGAGCGTCAGCGGAATGCTGCGGATGGTCCGCAGATTCTGCGTGATGTCATCACCGGTCTCACCGTCGCCACGGGTGGCTCCCAGTACCAGCTTGCCATCCTCATAGCGCAACGACACCGCCACCCCGTCGATCTTCGGGTCCACGACGTACTCATAGGGCTCGCCCTCCAGCCCCTTGCGGACGCGCGTGTCGAACTCGCGCAGTTCCCCCGGCGAATACGTATTGTCGATCGACAGCATGGGGATGGCGTGCCGGACGTGGACAAACCCCTCCAGCGGACGCTCGCCGACCCGTTGCGTGGGCGAGTCCGGCGTGATCAGGTGCGGGAACGCGGCTTCCAGGTCGGCCAGCTCGCGCAGCAGCGCGTCGTACTGCTGGTCGCTGATCTCGGGCGCGTTCTGCACGTAATACAGAAAATCGTGCCGGCGGATTTCCTCCCGCAGAGCGGCGATGCGCTGCGCGGCCTGCGCCTCATCCCACGCGCCTGGCCGCTGTTCGCTCGTCTGCGTACCGTCCATGCCGCCCGTTGCCTTCGCCATGCGCCCAGCGCCGCGGGCCTACTCACCACCAGGGCCGTCCGCGGTCGCGACAGCGGACGCCGGCCGCGTGACCACCTCCATCTCCAGCCCGCGGAGCGTCACCGCACAGGTCGCCGAACGGCCCTCCGGGACCTCCACCCGCGCCTGCCCGGCGACGAACACGTCCACCGCGTCGCCGGGGCCCAGCGTCAACGTGAACTCCACCTGCTCGCGTGACGACCGGCGGACGGCTCCGTTCTCCGCGGCGTGCTGCGTCAGCGGCACGTCCCGCAGCAGACGGCCCCGCTCCAGCCGCGCGTACAACCGCAGCCCCACAAACGCATCCGTCGCTCCGGGCGTCTCGGGCGCTTGGGTCTCGAACTCGTACTCGAACTGCACGCGACACGCGAAGTCGGCCTGCCGATCCGTCCCGTTCCGCAGCGCGTGGCCAATCTGAAACAGGGCCTCGGACTTGCCGCCGTTCTCCACGGCGGCCGACGCACGGGCCGCGCCCTCGGGGCGCGCGTAGGCGTCCACCTCCGCTGTGCCGGCCAGGCCGGGCTCGCGCGCCGCCCGGGCCAGCGTGATGTTGAACGGCTGCTCCTGCGGAAGTCGCACGGTCATCCCTTCGACCCGGTTCAGGACCATCGGCGTGGGTCGCGCGGCCAGCTCCCGGCCGAACTGGGCACTCATACAGCCGGCGAGCAGAAGCGGCCCGGCCAGCAGCGGTACAAGCCCGCAGGGCCAGCGGTGAGCGGCGCGAGGGATTCCCATGGTTCGGCTCCCACGTAGCGTGCACGTCGCGCAGCCGGTGAAGCTGCCGGCCCGGCACGTCAACGGCATTGAAACGTTACCTCGACCGACAGGCAAGCCGACCTTGGGCCATTGCCCGCGATCACACGCCCCGGCACGCGGCCAGCAACCCGAAGTGCCCGCAGTTCCGACCCTCGCGCCGCAGGGAATAGAAAAGCTCGGGCCGGCAAAGCGTGCAGATCCCAGCCAGCTCGATGTTTTCTGCACGCACGCCCGCCGCCAGCAATTGCGCCCGGTTGGCTTCCCACAGATCAAAGTACAGGCGGCCTTCCCGCCGCACGAAGAAACGCTCGCGCTCGTCGAGCTCCCCGGCGGCGGCGTAGACGTCGTCCTGCACTTCGTAGCAGCAGGGCCCGGCCCCCGGGCCGATCCCGGCCCGCAGGTGGGCCGGCCGACACCCAAACCGCGATGAGAGCAAGGTGATCAGGCGCGCCGTCAGGCGCGCGACGGTGCAGCGCCAGCTCGCATGCACCAGGCCAACGATCCGCTCCACCGGGTCGTACAGCAGAACGAGTGGACAGTCCGCGGAGAAGGTCATGAGCGGCAAGTCCAGCACTTTTGTGGCAACCGCGTCCGTGCGCGGCAGCGGGCCGCCCGGTGTGGGTTCCTCCAGCAAGGCGATGCCCGTCCTGTGAACCTGCTGGCAATAGTGAAGCGCGGCGGGATCAAGTCCCCAGTCCTGCACCATCCAGCGGCGTTGGCTCGCGCCCTCCTCGCGGCTGTGCGGTGCGACGTTCATGGGGCGCGTGGAGAAGGCATGCACAAGCCCGGCTTCCTGACGCAGGCGTTCGAACTGGGCGTAACGGCGACCGTGAACCTCCACCAGGTGCATTACGTCATCCCCACTTCGAGCAGAACTTTCATATGCTCCGGCCGGGCCGCCGCCGCGAAGGCTTCCAGACCTCGTGACAGCGGATAGCGAGCGGTAATCAGCTCCCGCACCCGCACGCGGCGGGTCTCCAGCAGGTGCAGCGCGCGCGAAAAGTCGCCGCAGCGATTGCCCACGACCCGCACCTCGTCGACCACGATCGGCGCCAGGTCGAGCAGCGCCCGGTCATGGCAGGTGCTTTTCAGCACGATCGTGCCTTGCGGCCGACATAGCGCTAACGCCATGGGCAGACCGTCCGGCGACCCGGTGCACTCCACGACGACGTCATAGCAAGCCTCCCAGGGGCAGGATTCCACCGCCCGCGCATCCAAGCCATACTCCCGACACAGCGCCAGCGTCCGCGGATTCCGGCCCCAGACGACCAGCTCGCAGCCTTGCAGGGCCAGGACCTGCGCGACCAGCGACCCCAGCCGTCCGGAGCCAATCACCGCCACCCGCGTGGTCGGCACGATCGGTTGCACGTCCAACACGTGGGCGGCCGCCGCCAGCGGCTCGACGAACACCGCCTCTTCGTCACAGACGCATTCGGGAACAACGTGGCAGTTCGCTTCGGGCACGGCGACGTATTCGGCAAAGGCACCGTCCCGGCCCGAGATGCCCAGCACCGTACGCCGGGGGCAGTGGTTCGACTGACCGCGGCCACAGACGGCGCACACGCCGCACGCGCAGTTGATCTCCGCCACCACGCGTTGCCCGACCCAGCGCGCCGGCCCCGTCACGACCGTGCCCACGAACTCATGGCCCAGGATGCCGTGGAACTGCATGTAGCCCCGCACGATTTCGAGGTCTGTGGCGCAGATCCCGGCCCAACGCACGCGGACCAACACCTCCCCCTCGGCGGGCACCGGGCGCGGGTATTCGTCGGTCAATTCCAGGCGAGACGGCGGATCTGAGGGAACCACCAGGGCACGCAAGGCGGGCTACTCTTCCTTGGCTCCCGGCCACAGCCAGCGCACCAGCTCCCGCGCGTTGTGGACCGCTTTCTCGAAGTCGTTGCGATAGGGCGGACGGCGCGATTCCGGGACCTCGCCGGCGTGAGCAAACAGTTCTGTCCGGTTCTCCTCGTACCACGCCTGCCACGCCGTCGGGTCCGCGTTGTGCGTCTGCCCCGTCAGCCGGACCAGCGAATCCTCGCACTGGTGCGCGACGGCGTAGTCCTCATCGCGCAGGCCGTCGATCAGCGCGCGGACCGTCTCATCGCTGGCGTCCGCCGCCAGCCCACGGGCCGCAGCGATCCGCACGTGCCGGTCCGAATCGAGGTGCAGTCGATCGCGGAGCGTCTTGTGCGCCGCCGCCCGATACTCCTCCGGCACCCGCCCGCCGAGCAGCAGGTCTGCCAGCCCCACCGTCGCATCCCAGCGGGACAAATCGTCCGGCGGGCGAACTTCGTGCGACGGATAGTCCCGGTAATTGAGAATCTTGAGAAGCGTCTCCGCGGCGCGGGGATCGCCGGTCCGTGCCAGAGCACGGATCGCCACACACCGCGTCTGCGGGTCATTGTCCAGGCAGGCAATCGCGATGAAGCCCTTGATCGCCCAGTCCTGCGCATACTGACGGCTGGCGGAAATGCGTGCCACGGCGTCCCGTCGCACGTCCGGGTCCTCGGACGACACCGCGAGAATCATGTATTGCTGGGGGGTCTTGCGCGGAGCAAGCAGCTTCTGGGCGGCTTCGTCGAGTCGCGCGTCGATTTTGGGCATCTGCTCCGAGCAGCCGGCCAGGACGAACAGCAACGCCCCGACGCTAGGGTACCGGGCTCGGCCGGCGCGGAAGATTGACATACCGCTCCGCCTCCACCAGCTCCACGTGCTCGATCGACTCATTCAGAAAGCGCGACCCCACACGCTGAAAGCGCGTCGGGTTGTCGCTGACGTAGCAGCGGATCGTACCCCGCGTGCTGCGGTCGGACAAGCTGTCGCTGGCGGCCAGATGACGCTGCACCGCCAGCGACGTCTCGCGGCCGCTGTCCACGATTGTCACGCCGGCGCCGAGAAACGCGGCAATCGCCGCTCGCAACAGCGGATAATGCGTGCAACCCAGGACCACGACCTGCACCGGTTGGGCCCGCAGGGGCGCCAGGTAGGTTTCCACCGTCAGCCGAACGATCGGATCGTCGCACCCGCGCCCCTCCTCCACCAGCGGGACGAACAACGGACAGGCCACGCCGATCACCGGTTGGTCGGGCGCGGCCGCATGGATCGCCCGCCGGTAGGCATCGCTGGCGATGGTCGCCTCCGTGCCTAAGACCGCGATGGGCCGCCCCTGCGCCAGTCGCACGGCGGCCTGCGCGCCCGGTTCCACGACGCCGATCACGGGCACGGGCAGCTCGCGGGCCAGGAAATCCAGCGCCAGCGCACTGGCGGTGTTGCACGCCGCCACGATCAGCTTCGGCTCGAACTGGAGCAGGAAGCTCGCTGTCTCCAGCGCGAATTGCGCCACCGTCGGCT
>Ga0308417_1001836_pt1 | contig 14317 bp, 10 predicted proteins | sample HotsprSampleOS65_FD_203528 | JGI IMG/M metagenome (GOLD analysis project Ga0308417, IMG submission 203528) | Hot spring phototrophic mat microbial communities from Octopus Spring, Yellowstone National Park, Wyoming, United States - 20090730_OS65 ... | reverse complement strand
ATGAGCTGCACCAGCCGGTGCCGCACGACATCCCGGTTCGTGAACTCGACAATGGCAATCTCGCGGATGTCGCGCAACACGGTCATTGCTTCGACAAGGCCCGACAACTTGCCGGGCGGCAGGTCAATCTGCGTGGCATCGCCCGTCACCACCACCCGCGAGCCAAAACCGATGCGCGTCAAAAACATCTTCATCTGCTCGGAGGTCGTGTTTTGCGCCTCGTCGAGAATGATGAAGGCTTCAGACAAGGTTCGCCCACGCATAAAGGCCAGCGGCGCAACTTCGATGATACGCTTTTCCAGCATGCGGGTGACTTTATCGGCATCGGCCAGATCAAAGAGCGCGTCGTAGAGCGGGCGCAGGTAGGGGTCAACCTTGTCCTGTAAATCACCCGGCAGGAAGCCCAGCTTTTCGCCGGCTTCGACCGCGGGGCGCGTCAGGATGATCCGTGAAACCTTCTTCTGCCACAGGTAATGCAGCCCCATGGCGACGGCGAGAAAGGTTTTTCCCGTCCCGGCCGGGCCGATGCCAAACACGAGTTCGTGGGCTTGCAGGGCCTCCAGGTAGCGGCGCTGCGTCGGCGTCCGCGCCGAAACCATTTTTCGCCCGGTCGGGTTGAAACGATAGGTCTTGGAAAAGAAGCTCTTGAGGGAGGAAGTCCGGTCGTCGGCAATCTGCTTGAAAGCCTGACGCAGTTCCTGGCTTGACGGGGCAGCACCTTCAATGACCAGTTCGGCAAAGTCGGTCAGAATGGACTCGACCACGGCTATGTCGGAAACCTCACCTTCAATGGTCACTTCGCTCCCGCGCGCCCCAATGCGGACGTTCAACAGCGATTCAAGATACCGGATGTTTTCGTCATAGGGCCCGAACAGAACTTCGAGACCCTCGTCAGGAAGCGTCAGTTTCTTCAAACCACCACCTTGATACTGAGTCGTGACCACCGGAGTGCAATTGGTTTGACCTGCTGGCTACTATCGTAAAGCCACCGGCGGGTGTCAACGGCAGCCGGTCTGACTTGCACGGGACATCCGGGTGTGATTTTCCATGACCGCATGTGGCGGCCCCGGTCGGCCGCCTTTCACTGCCCAGACCGTTCTTTCCAGAAAGGTTCGACGCCGTGCGTTACCTTGCCCACAAGTTCTTCACCTCTCAGCTTATTGCCGTGGTGGTCACGGCCTCACTTGCAGTCATGGCACAAACAACCCGTCCGACACCACCCATTGCCAAAAAAGAACCGCGCGTTTTCGAGTTGCATGGCGACCGGCGCGTGGATGACTACTTCTGGCTGCGCGACGACAAACGCCAGAACCCGGAAGTGATTGCTTACCTCGAAGCCGAAAATGCCTACACGGAAAGCGCCATGGCGCCACACAAGGCATTTGAGGACAAGCTGTACCGGGAAATGCTGGCGCGTATCAAAGAAACCGATCTCAGCGTTCCCTATTTATACCGCAACTTTTTCTACTACTACCGCACCGAACAGGGCAAACAGTATCCCATTTATTGCCGCAAAAAAGGCTCACTCGATGCCCCGGAAGAAATACTGATTGATCTCAATCAGCTTGCCGAAGGTAAATCCTTCATGGCGTTGGGGGCATTTGCCGTCAGCGACGACGGCCGACGGCTGGCCTACACCACAGACGACACAGGCTATCGCCAGTACAAGCTCCACATCAAGGATTTGACCACCGGCGAGCACCTGCCGGACACTGCCGAGCGGGTCACAAGCGTTGAATGGGCGGCCGACAACCAAACTCTGTTTCTGGTTGTTGAAGACCCGGTGACCAAGCGTTCCAACAAACTTTTCCGGCACACGCTGGGCGGTAAAACCGAAGAAATCTTTGAAGAAACCGACGAACTCTACAACCTGGGACTTGATCGTACCCGTGACCGGAAATATCTCACGCTGCTTTCCATCAGTTCGACAACAAGTGAAGTCCGTTACCTGCCAAGTGACCAGCCCCAGGGAGCGTTTCAGGTGCTTTTTCCACGTACCGAAGGCATCCGCTACTTTGTCGAACACCGCAACGGCGAGTGGTTCATTCTGACGCAGGATGGCGGCAAAAACTTCCGCATCGTACGCGCGCCGGTCAGCGATCCGTCCAAATCCAACTGGCGTGAATTCGTCCCGCACAATCCCAAGGTCAAGATTGAGTCCATTGACCTGTTTACCCGGCATGCCGTTGTGACGACGCGGGAGGATGGTCTTCAGAAGTTCACCGTGTTTGATCTGGAGCAGGGCAAATCACACCTCATTGCCTTTCCCGAACCGGCTTATGCGGTCGGGGGCACCACCAATGCCGAATTTGAAACGACCAAATTCCGCTATGCCTATGAGTCGCCCATCACACCGCGCTCGGTCTATGAGTACGACCTGGCTACGCGCCAGCAAACCCTGCTCAAGCAGAATGAAGTCGTCGGCGGCTACGACAAGACGCAGTACGTCACCAAGCGCCTGTTTGCGACGGCGTCGGACGGAACAAAGATTCCGCTCACCGTCACCTACCGGAAAGGCCTGCGGCGAACCGGCAAAAATCCTACGCTACTGTATGGCTACGGGAGCTATGGCATCTCGATTCCCGATGGCTTTTCCTCCAACCGGCTGTCCCTGCTCAACCGGGGAATGATCTTTGCCGTTGCCCACATTCGCGGCGGCGGCGAAATGGGTGAAGAGTGGCATGAGCAGGGCAAGATGATGCAGAAGAAAAACACCTTCACCGATTTCATTGCCTGCGCTGAGTTTCTCATCCGGGAGAAATACACCTCGCCAGCGCACCTGGCGATTCAGGGCGGCAGCGCCGGAGGACTGCTTATGGGAGCGGTTGTCAACATGCGTCCCGACCTGTTCCGCGTGGTCATTTCACAGGTGCCCTTTGTGGACGTGATGAACACCATGCTTGATCCGACCCTGCCGCTGACGACCGGGGAATACATCGAGTGGGGCAACCCGAACGAAAAGGCGGCTTACGACTACATGCGCTCGTATTCGCCCTACGACAACCTCCGGCCCGGAAACTATCCGGCTATGCTCGTCATCACGGCGCTCAACGATAGTCAGGTGGCCTACTGGGAGCCGGCCAAATACGTCGCCAAGCTGCGGACGCTCAAAAAGGACAACAATCTCCTCCTGCTCAAAACCAACATGGGCGCCGGCCACGGTGGTGCGTCCGGTCGCTACGATGCCTTGCGCGAAACAGCGTTTTACTACACGTTTCTGCTCACGCAGCTTGGCATTGAGAAATAAAGGGGTTTCCTGCCCAAGTTATGCTCATCAAGCGACCGGCTGACATCAAAAGCTCAGAAATCACACCCGAGTGGCTGTATCTCCGACGGCGGGAAGTGTTGCGCGGTCTGATAGCCGGCGGTTCGCTTGTAGCCACGGCCGGGATTTACCATCTCTTTGCCAGGGCTGCGCGCCGTCCGCCGCCCGGCCCTGGCCCGCGGCCACTAGCCACGGTCTCTGCCAGCGACGCTTCCCTGACGACTGATGAACCGCCAACGGACTACGACGACATCACGCACTACAACAACTTCTATGAGTTTTCGACCGCCAAGCATGACGTGGCCTATGAAGCCCGTGCGCTGGTGACACGCCCGTGGACAGTGACGGTTGAAGGCGATGTCCAGCGTCCCCAGACCTTCGACATAGACGATCTTCTGCGCCGCTTTCCGCTTGAAGACCGGGTGTACCGGCTTCGCTGTGTCGAAGGCTGGTCCATGGTTATTCCCTGGGTTGGCTTTCCGCTGGCTTCCCTGCTCAAGCTGGTCGAGCCACTGGGCAAGGCGCAGTTTGTGGCGTTCGAGACCCTGCACGATCCCAAACAGTTTCCCATGCAACGCGGGCAACTGCTTGATTGGCCCTACCGCGAAGGGCTGCGGCTGGATGAAGCCCTGCATCCGCTGACGCTGCTTGCTGTGGGCTTGTACGGCAAAACCCTGCCCAACCAGAACGGTGCGCCACTGCGGTTGGTTGTGCCGTGGAAGTATGGCTTCAAGAGCATCAAGTCGGTGGTGCGCATTGTGCTGACGACCCGCATGCCACGCACGACCTGGCGAGAAGCCGCACCCCATGAGTACGGCTTTTATGCCAATGTCAATCCGGCGGTGAGTCATCCCCGGTGGAGCCAGGCGACCGAACGGCGCATTGGTGAGTTCACCCGACGACCGACCCTGCTGTTCAACGGCTACGCCGAGCAGGTGGCGCATCTTTATGCCGGGATGGACTTGAGAACATTCTACTGACACCTTCACCCGGCAACGCCTCACTCAGACAGGCCGCCTAGACGCGATTTGCCTTGAGTTCGGCGAGGGAATAGTACGTGCCGCGCCAGGTGATACCGCGTCCCAGCAGGGTTCGCAGTGTGGCATTCCACACGATGAACATCATCAGCAGGACGGTCAGCGGGAAGAGCGGGACGTGCCGCCACCGGACGCCGTACCGCAGCGAGTTGTCGGCATAGAGCGCCAGCCCCAGTCCGACGTTGAGCAGATTGACCTGCCACACCCAGCCACTTGTCACCAGCAGCGCCAGGCAGGGCCAGACAAACAGCAGAAACAGCGTGAGCGGCCCGGCGACAGCCAGCGCCAGGTTGTAATCCATCCCGGCAAAAGTGTTCTTTTCAAGCCCCCGGATGAGTTCTCCCAGGGAGTGATACCAGGTGACGGACAGCAGTCCCTTTCCGGCCACCAGTTCCTGTCGTCCGCCGGCCAGCTTGATGATTTTGCCAAGTTTCATGTCGTCATCGGGCCGCATCCGAATGGCAGCGTGCGTCCCAGCGCGCTCGTAGGCCGTGCGGCGGACGAGATTGAACGCGCCAATGCCGACAAAGACCGTACTGCGCGGGTCACGCGCCCGCCACGGACGCACGAACATCGAGAAACACATGGTGAAGGTGCCGAGAAAGGCCGTCAGCCAGAAGCCAGGCAGGGGGACCTCGGGCCCGACGGCGACGTGGTCAAGGCCTTCGGCAAGGGCAAAGGCCACAGCACGGCGCACGGCGCTGGGGTGCATGATGATGTCGGCATCGGTAAAGAGCAGGAAATCGCCGGTGGCTGCCTGCGCTCCGACCCAGTGGGCGTGATTTTTTCCCAGCCAGCCGGGGGGCAGCGTGGTGACGGTCACGGTTTTGAGCACCGGAAACTCACGCTGAAGGCGGGCCAGAACCTCACCAGTGGCATCGGTGGAACGGTCGTTGACCACAATGATCTCCAGCTCTGGATGATCCTGGGCCAGCAGCGACCGCAGCGCCGGCTCGATGGTGTCGGCTTCATTGCGGGCCGCGACAATGATGCTGACAGTGGCCAGGGGACGGACCTCCGGCCCAACGGCATCCGCCAGAAAGCGGATGGCCCGGTTGCCGCGCCCAAGGACGGCCAGCGAAGCCACCAGAACCACAGCGGTCACGATAGCCAGACTTTGAAGCAGAAGTTCCATGGCGTGACGCCAGCCTTGGGGGCCGTGCTGCGCAACGAACTGCGGACGTTGCCCGACGTGCTCAAGCTTAGCGCCACGGAATCAGCGCCAAAAGTGCCCGAAGCGGTCTCAAGGCGGCTGAGCAACAGAGCCACCATTGCCCCCAGCCATATTGGCTTGACGGCATCACCGGATCACACAGACAGACAGCCGGGCTGCTCACCACAGCCGGCCCAGTATGTTGCCCGGTGTAGCAAGCTTCGGGTTGCCACCACTGGCATCCACAACCAGTATGCTTCGTGGACGAAGGGGCGGGAGTACCCCACGCGAGTGAAGTGCCGGTTTGGGGGGAAAGAAGGACAGGTGGTTTTGGATCAGTTGCGGACGGTGGACAAGGCACGCTTGGTCAGGCAACTTGGAGTGATGCCCCGTGAGACAGGACGGGCGGTGCCAGGGGTGCTGACAGAGATGTTTGCAGACAGACGGTGAGTGCCCAAGCGGTGCTTTCACCAATCACTTTCAGTGTGGGCAGGCGGAAGTGGAAGTTCAGCAAACCAACGCCTCACAACCCAAGTCGTTACCCCAACCAGTCGCGCAGCATAAAGTAGCGCACCAGTTCAGGCTTTCTTGTCAGGTTTTCCTGCATTCGTTTTCCAGAGCGGCCTGGAGGGTAGCCACAACCTGCTCCGGCTGTGGCACGGTGGCAATGAGGCGCTGGTAGGGCGCGCCAGGCCGCAAGGTGACGACAACCGCCGGGTCCCGGCGGTACACAGCCACCACATCGTTGCCGCCCTGCCGGAGCATCGTCCCCAGCACAATGACCCACGGGATGCCGGTGCCAAAGCGCAGGCCATCGAGGATGTCCCACGGATCATCCACTTTCTCAACCGCTTGGATGTCCTTGAGTCCGACGGTAGCGCCGGAACGCAAACCGCCCAGCTTCTCCAGCGGGGAAAACTCCAACGCCAGTTGTCCATCACGGATTTTAAACGTCGCCATAGTTCTCTTCCCTCCAGGTGAAGACCTCCAGGTGAAGACTTTCCCGGATGTCTCCGCCAGCTCGTCCCCCACAACCTTCCGGTCCAGAACCTTCCCGCGGCCGCACGCCGGATGCCCCTTACGACAACGCCAGACGGTAACTGTGTGCTGCGAGACTGGCCAGCGGCATGGTATGACGTACATTCAGGTCACACACCAGCAGGAATATCTCGTCAGCAAGAAAGTGAGTACTGAACGGTGACGCCATCTTCTTCTCCCGTGGTGTCGAGCCTGTCGGATGTAGCCGGACAGTTGCAGGCGCTGGAATCGGCCATTGAGACCGTCGTACGGGGCAAGCACGAGGTCGTCCGCCTGGCGCTGGTCACGCTCGTCGCCGATGGACACCTGCTCATTGAGGATGTGCCCGGCGTCGGCAAAACCACGTTGGCACGTACCCTTTCCCGCGCCCTGGACTGTTCCTTTCAACGCATCCAGTTCACCAGCGATCTGCTTCCCAGTGACGTTCTTGGGTTGAGCGTCTATGACCAGGTTTCCGGCCGGTTCGAGTTCCGTCCGGGGCCTATCTTTGCCAACGTCGTTCTGGCCGACGAAATCAATCGCACCACGCCCAAAACCCAGAGCTGCCTGCTCGAAGCCATGGCCGAAGGGCGGGTGACGATTGAAAACCAGACATTTGAACTGCCCAAGCCATTTATCGTTCTGGCGACACAGAATCCCGTCGAACACCACGGAACCTATCCCCTGCCGGAGTCCCAGCTCGACCGGTTCACCATGCGTCTCAGCATGGGGTATCCCTCAGCCGAAGACGAACGGCAAATCCTGCTCGGCAAGGCCCGTCGCGATCCCCTGCTGGAGATGAAACCAGTGCTGTCGGCGGCGGATATGCTGGCGTTGCAGGAACGTGCCCGTACGGTACGGATGGACGATGCCCTGGTGGACTACCTGCTGCGCATCGTCAATGCCACCCGCACATCGGAACTGCTGGAAATGGGGGTCAGCCCACGGGGCAGCCTGGCGCTGTTTCGTGCCGCGCAGGCGCAGGCACTCTTTGACGGACGCGACTACTGCCTGCCGGATGACATCAAACGGCTCGCCATTCCGGTGCTTTCCCACCGCGTCATCGTCAGCCCACGGTATGCCGGTGGGGGGCGCGAAACCGATGATGCCCGGTCGGCGCTCGAAGAGATTCTCAAAACGGTGGCCGTGCCCCTGTGACAGGGACTTGCGGACTCACCATCACCAGCCAGGATTTGGCCAACAGTTGGTCGCTGGCAGACGGCTAGCGGTTGGTCAGCAGAATAACACCGTCCTGAACAAAAACGCGCAAGGGCGGCGGTGGTGGTTCATCAGGAACTGGCGCGGCGTTGGGCTTGGCAACCCGATGGGAAGACTTGCCATAACGCGCCAGGATGGTTTTGACATAGTGGCGCGTTTCAGCAATGTTGGGCACTTGGTAGCCACTGCGAATCACACGGTGTTCGCCGGCATTGTACCCGGCCAGCGCCAGCGCGACATCGCCGTTGAACATGTCCAGCAGCAGGCGGAGATACTTGACCCCGCCCTCAATGTTCTGGCGCACGTCAAAGACATTGCGCGTTCCCATCCGGGCGGCCGTCCCGTCAATCAACTGCATCAGCCCTTTGGCCCCGGCCGGCGAAACGGCGTAGGGGTTGAAACCCGACTCCTGGCGGATGACCTCGACAATCAGGCGCGGATCGACGCCGTACTTGGTAGCCATTTCCATAATGACGGCATCGAGTTGCGGCTTACCGGTCGAAATCGGGGCGGCCGGAGCAAGTTTTTCTGGCTCTGTCGGGGGTAGAGCGCGGCTCACCAAAATCCACGTGCCATTGGCATCCCGCCGCGCCACAAGTTGAGACAGGGGCGTTTCCTGAACCGCATCGCTTGTTGTGGACTCAGCTTCCCTGGCTGTTTTACCCGGCTGTGTCGCCGTTTCACCAGCCGGTACATTGCCAGACGGAGCAGGCGACGGAGAGGCCGGTACATTGGTTACAGCCGGCTTCGGCGGGGCTAGCGACACGGGAGGCGTGCGTGGCACGCGAAAGTCATCATTCGTGTGCGTTCGCGGGTATGGGGCTGTTCCCTGGGCCGGCGCTGGAGCATCCGCCAGGCAGAGAGCTGCCAGCAGGAACAAAGGAGACATCAGCCACAACGCAGGCCGATTGCACCGCGACCGCCCGGGCCCCACGGCCCATTGCATCGTTCGGTTCGTCATAAGCCAAGTCTTCGATGCCGGGCAGTCTAGGCGTCAGTTCCGGGACTGTCAACCGCCGGCAGGATGGGCAACCGTCCCAGCCACAGCAGACTTAACCTACTCGCCACTCGCCACTCGCCACTCGCTACTCGCCACGTGGGAAACCGTCCCGGCCGCAGGTCGCCTCAAGTGGCGGAGTCATCATCGTGGATGGTGCGCAGACTCAGAATTTCAAAGTGGCGCAGGCCCTGCGGCGTTTGCACTTCGACTTCATCACCGGGCTGCTTGCCCATAAACCCACGTCCAAGGGGAGAGGAAGTCGAAATCAGTCCCTTTGAAACATCAGCTTCCTCGGGCATAACCAGGCGATAGGTCACTTCGATATCCTTATCGAGGTCAAGCACCCGCAGCGTGGAACCATACGCCGCCCGGTCCCGGGGCAACGAATCGAGATTGATGGCAGCCAGCGCCGCCAGCCGCTGGTGCAATTCCGCGACCCGCGCCCCAACCAGCCGGACCCGCTCGCGCGCCGCCTGGTACTCCCCGTTTTCGCGCAGATCACCATAAGCGGCTGCCCGTTGGAGTTCGCGTGGAAGGTCAATCTTCAGTTCCTGTTCGAGTTGCCGTAGCTCCGCTTCGAGTTTTTCCCTGACATTCATCGCCATCACTCCGAAAAATCCATGGATATTGCAGCTTTGTCTTGATGCATCACGTGGTGACTGGACAAATCACAGGCCAAGACTTGTAGGGTGAATACCGGTTATTTATACTCGTGACGGCTTCAGACTTGGCTATTGTTTTTCTGTCCTTACCGACGGATGTCCAATATCGTCGCCCGGCGGTGGGCCTGGGTGACGGGTATGCTGTTGTAAAACAAATGAAATAACCGTTCCAGACGATAACACACGCAGCATTGCTACCAAGTTAGTCTTCGCACACCAGGGCGGGTGTCACCCCCCTTGAAAGTTTCCAAACCCCGCCGGCGCACCAGCGACGGAGGACTCGATGGACTTCAGCAAGCTCCTCAATGCGATTCGCGGCAACAAGGCTGCCGACGCATCGGCAGCGCCCAAAGACCGGCCGGAAACGGAACCTGTCATTCCGGTTGAGGTCTCGCCCACGGTTGTCGCGGCCGACCATCCGCCTCCTCCAGTGCGGACCTCCGGGAGTGTTGTCCAGTCCCTGCTCGGTCAATTCACTGGCGGACACCGCGAGCCTTCACCACCAACTCCACCCAAAACACCGCCACCCGGAACGGCCAACAGCTACGGTGATGGTCTGACGTCAACGCTCCCTCCCGGAGCGGCGGCTTCATCCGCGGCGGCTTCATCCCCGGCAACGGCAGACACAGGACAGAAAACGCCGCCCCTGGATACAACCACGCCCATTGATGGTGACTGGTTCGACGTATCGCTGGACGAAAAGGCCCCTGCTGTCCCTCCTGCAGTGGATGTTCCCGTTTTGGACCTGCCACCGGATGTGCCAGCACCCAACGTTGCCCCGGCAAGTGTTCCGACCGATGCACTTCTCACTGCTCCGCCAGTTGCCCCGGCCGTCGCTCCCTTCGAGGTCTCCGGCAGGGTTGACCTGAGCTGGACACCTGCGGAAGCACCCGCTGCGCCTTCTGTGGCGGATTTTTCATCCACAGATTTTCCATCCCAAGGCGACGGGATGGATACAGGCCCGCCGCCGGCCTCGGTAGCGTCAATGACCGTGCCGCCGGCTATCACCCAGCCGGTGGAAGCTTTCCTGACAGAAAGCACCTACGTGCCACCGCCGCCAATGGAGTTTCCTTCAGCAGCCGGAGGTTTTTCCCAGGGAGTGCCCATGGAAGCGCCGCTGGCCCCGGTCAACAACTGGGGATTTCCTCCCGCTGACACGCCGGTGATGCCCTCGACGAGCGTAGCAGCGCCGGTTTCCGCTGCCGGGACAGTAGAACCAGTTGCAGCCAGCGTGCCAGACGCCCGACCGGCAAGCTGGTCGGACTGGCTGATTGAAAACCTCGATGAAGCCCTGATGGTGCTCGACGCCCAAGGCATCCTTCAGCAGGTGAACCCGATGGCCGAATACCTGCTCGGCGCACCACGGCAGAACCTGCTGGGGCGGTCACTGCTTGACATCAGCCAGCAGCTTGGCAGCGACAACGCCCCCCTCTGGGAACACCTGAGCGTCACAACTGAAGCCCAGCAGTTTTCAACAAACGTGATGCTTCCCGATGGGCAGTCCATGATGGCTTCGTTCGTGGTCCTGGAGTTGCCTGCCCAAGACCCATGGCCGGGCGGGCGTGTCATTGCCATCCGGGACGAAACACGCCTGCGCGCCGAATTTGCCCAGATGATGGAAGACCTCACGCCCCCGCCGGCCCCGGCCTCGGCCCTGCAGGTTACACCCGAACAGTTGACCGCCATGCGCACTTCACTTCAGATGGTTCTCGGCTTTGCCGAACTGCTGCATCGCGGTGAGTACGGGCCCATGAACCCCCAGCAGTTCGAGATGTTCCGCAACATCGAGCACCATGCCAAACAGCTTGCCGAGTGGCTGGGGCTTCCGCAGTGACCGCGCCGGACATCACGCCCCCATGCAAGATTGACCTGACGGCAGACATTCTGCCGCCGCTGGAGTTTATCGCCCATGCCTGCCTTGCACGCCGTGGCAGCCGCCGTTGCCGGTTGCGTCAGCGGCGAAAGCTTTGAGGTACGTGACATCACCTGCCTGGCTGGAGCCTGTCAGCCGGGCAGTATTTTTGCTGCCCTCCCCGGCACCCGGGCCGACGGCCACGACTTCATCCCGGAAGCCCTCTCGCGTGGCGCCCAGGCCATTCTCTCGGAACGCCCGGCTCCACCGGATTTTCCGGCCGCGTGGATTCAGGTGGCCGATGCCCGGCGTGCCCTTGGCCAAGTGGCGGCGCTGCTCCACGGGCATCCCAGCCATCACATGCACGTTATCGGCGTCACCGGCACCAACGGCAAGACGACCACCACCTACCTGCTCTACGAAATCTTCCGCGCCGCCTACGGACACGCCGCGCTGCTCGGCACCATTGAACAGCGCATGGATGATGATCGCCGCCCCTCGCGTCTGACCACGCCGGAAGCCCCGGAAGTGCAGGCCTTCCTGCGACGCGCCTGGGACAGCGGTTGCCGCCATGTCGCTATCGAGGTGTCCTCGATCGGGCTTGACCGGTGGCGCGTCGCCGACATGCGGTTTGCCGCCGCCATTTTCACCAACCTGACCCAGGATCACCTGGACTACCACGGCACAATGGAGCGGTACTTCGACGCCAAGTTGCGGCTCTTTGACGGGCGTAACGGAGAAGTTCCCGGAATTGCCGTTCTCAACACCGACGACGCCCGTACGCCCGACATCATCACGGCCATCAACGGCCGCGCCCGGATTGTGACCTACGCCGTCCACGACCCCGGTGCTGAAGTCCGCCTCGCCCGGCTTGATGTTCACACGCGCGGCATGGCGCTGTCTCTCCACACGCCCCGCGGAATGCTCGATCTGGCCACGCACCTCGTGGGCACGCCTCACGCCTACAACATTCTGGCCGCCACGGCCACGGCGCTGGCGCTCGATGTTCCGACCGACGCCATCCTGGCCGGGGTGGCCAACACGGTCGTGCCCGGGCGGTTTGAAGTGGTCGAAGGCAGTGACGACCATCTGCTGGTAGCCGTGGACTATGCCCACACCCCTGATGCCCTGGCCAACGTTACAGCCACCGCCCGCGAACTGGCCCGCCTCCGCCGGGGACGGGTCATCACCGTGTTTGGCTGCGGCGGCGACCGTGACCGCACCAAACGTCCGCTGATGGCCGAAGCGGCGGCCCAGGGCAGCGACCTCACCATCCTGACGTCGGACAATCCACGGCGGGAAGCCCCGGAGCGCATCCTGGACGACGCCGAAGTCGGCTTGCGCGCCGTCGGCAAGCCCTATCACCGGATACTTGACCGACGCCAGGCCATTGCCTTTGCCATTCAAACGGCGCAACCCGGCGATGTCGTCGTCATTGCTGGCAAGGGACACGAGACGTACCAGATTCTCAATCACCTGACCATTCACTTCGATGACCGCGAAGAAGCCCGCCAGGCACTCCGTCGGCTTCGGTCGGACAAAGGAACGCCAATGGAGTAAAGTGCGCGGCCACAACCAAACCCTCATCCCTGCGGAGTACCTGCTGTGACGCTTGCCGACCTTGCCGACCTGCTGGGAATTGCCTGCCCTGAAGGGCTGCGCGCCATCACGCCGGTTGGCTTTTCGATTGACTCACGCACCATTCGCCCCGGCGACCTGTTTTTTGCCATTCACGGAAAACGTTTCGACGCCCATGCGTTTGTGCCGGAAGTCCTGGCGCGTGGCGCGTGTGCGGCCGTTATTCATCGCCCACTGCCGGAACTGGAACCAGCCGCCGCCGCCCGCTGTCTGCTCGTGCCGGACACGCTCCGCGCCATGCAGGAACTGGCCCGGGCGCTGCTGCACCGGTGGGGACGCCCCATCGTCGGCATCACCGGCAGCATGGGCAAAACGACCGCCAAAGACCTCACGGCGCTGACACTTGCGCCTTACGGACGCATCTACGCCTCGGTGGGCAACCTCAACAACGAATACGGCCTGCCTCTGGCCGTCTTCCAGATGCTTTCGGACGGGCGGCGCATGGCGGACTACGACGTGGCCGTGCTCGAAATGGGCATGAACGAAAAAGGCGAAATCGCGCGGCTGTGCGAGATTGCGCCCCCGGATGTCAGTGTTGTCCTCAATGTCGCCCCGGTTCACATCGAGAACTTTCCCGACGGGCTGGAAGGCATTGCCGCAGCCAAGGCGGAAATCGTCCACGGGCTGAAGCCGACGGGCACGGCCATTCTGAATGCCGACGATCCGCGCGTAGCCCGCATGGCGGCCATCGTTCTGGCGCGGCGGCAGGAACACAGCGGGGCGCAGGTGATGTACTTCGGGCGGAACGAAGCCTCCCACGTCACAGCACTCGATGTCACCTCCCGTGGGCTGCTGGGTACGACGTTTACGCTTTCCACGCTGAAAGGACAGGCAGCCGTTGAACTTCCGCTGGTCGGCGAACACCACATCAGCAATGCGCTGGCAGCGGCGGCCGTGGCGACCCACTTCGGTGTCAGCCCGGACGCCATCGCCGCCCAGCTCCGGCTGGCGCAGCCGGGACCCCATCGCGGCGTCGTCCGGCGCTACGCCGGCGGATTTACCGTCGTGGATGACAGCTACAACTCCAACCCCGTCGCCCTGCAGGAAGCCGTGCGGCTGCTGGAACAGGTGCCCGACGCCCGGCGGCGGATTGTTGTCGCTGGCGAAATGCTCGAACTCGGCGAGCAATCCAGGGAGATGCACATCGCCTGCGGTCGCACCCTCGCTCATGCCAGGGTGGACATCCTGCTGGGCGTCGCCGGCCATGCCCGCGATCTGGTGGCCGCCGCCCAGGCCGAACAGAACCACGGGATGCTCACGGATTTCGTCGAAACCGCAGCCGAAGCCGGCCGCTGGCTGGCCAGCCACGTCCAAGCCGGGGATGTCATTCTCATCAAGGGTTCACGGGGGGTACGGTTGGAAACCTGTCTGGAGGCCCTGCCGGCGTAGGCACGCGCGATGCTCTACTACCTGCTCTATGAAGTTCTGCACCTGAAATACCAGGTTTTTGGCCCGCTCCGCGTTTTCGGCTATCC
>Ga0308417_1001834_pt1 | contig 14340 bp, 9 predicted proteins | sample HotsprSampleOS65_FD_203528 | JGI IMG/M metagenome (GOLD analysis project Ga0308417, IMG submission 203528) | Hot spring phototrophic mat microbial communities from Octopus Spring, Yellowstone National Park, Wyoming, United States - 20090730_OS65 ... | reverse complement strand
TCTACAATTTTTGGCTATCCAATAAAAAGTGCTTTAAGGAATAAACAATTTTTGATGCCTCCCTCAGGATATGGTTATTATGGGAGCTTAGTCGGGGTTCTTGGAGAGTTTGATGATGGCTTGCTTTTTAGGTCGATTTGCTTGATTAGAGGTTTAGAGGTTAAAAATCACCTGGTAAGGGTGATAGCTGGCTCTGGAATTATTAAAAACAGGTCAGCCGAGCAAGAGTTTGAAGAGTGTCAGTTAAAATTAAAATCAATATTAGGGAGCATTGGAGCCAGTTAGCGAACAGATAGCTAAATTTCTTAAGCTGCAAGGAGTAAAGTATGTAGTTCTTTGCTCTGGCTCGAGAAATAAGTTCTTAATTAATGCTTTCGTTAATCATTTTAAGGTTTTTGATCATTTTGACGAACGTTCTGCAGCTTTCTTTTCTTTGGGGATAAATAAATACTTCTGCGCTTTGAAATCTATTGTTTGTATGACAAGTGGAACAGCTGTGGCAGAGGCATTTCCAGCAGTTATTGAAGCCTACTACAGTGGAACTAGTCTCTTAGTTATTTCTGCAGATCTTCCAGGTTATTATCCTGAGGGATTTTTCCCCCAAAAAATTGAGCAAAAGAAAATTTTTGGTAAGTTCGCAGAGTTTTCACAGGTAGATGGTTCTACTAACTCGAAATTAATTTTAGACCTTTCAAGGCCAAATCATTGGAACGTTTGCTATGAGGAAGACGATTTTTTGACAAATCTAAGTTTTGTGGTCAAACCTAAGGCTCGTGAGCCGAAGGTAATGGAGGAGGTCTCGAGCAAAAAACTTTATTTAGTCTCTCATATTTACAAACCTCTCACTGAGACTCAAAAAAAACAGATATCTCTCCTCCAAAAAACAAATTGTATGGTTGATTCTTTTAACTCTAAAGAGATTAAAAGCTTGCTACATTCCAATATTTCGCCAACAGAGTTTTTAGGCAAAACTTTTTCAGAGATAGTTATTGTTGGAGGAAGACCAAATTTTAGAGCATGGAGATCGGTGATCCGGAGCTTAGTGATTGATAAAAAAATTAAATTAAATGTTATCGACATCGAAAATTCCAAATTTAAATTTGTTGAAAAACAAGGAATTTTGAAAACTCCAATGAAAGCTCAAAACATACCAAACTACCCTGAGGCTTTTTTGTTAAACAGTATCCTGAGAACTTTTGCAAGAGCAGATTTTTTTATAGGGAATAGTCTCTTAGCCTACATTGTGGCTGATTTGAAGACTCAAGCAACGGTTTTCGGAAATAGAGGAGCGAATGGTGTAGATGGTCTTGTCTCAACTTTTGCAGGGCTTTGTGTGGGGGCCAGCTTGTTAGTAGGGTGCATCGGGGATCTTAGTTTCCTTTATGATACCCAAGGCCTGCATTTACTTAAAAATTTACCAACGAAAAATTGGCTACTATTTGTTTTTAACAACAAGGGTGGACTAATTTTTAAAAGATTTGCCTTGGATGAAGGGCTAACAATTGATGCGAAAAATATTCTTCGGCTTGAGCATAATTACAGCCTTAGAAAAGCAGTAGAAATTTATGGACTGCCTTACACGATTATTTCAAAGCCTCAAGATTTGAAACGGCTGAAGCCTCCGCTGGTAGTCGAAATATTGATTTGCGATTAAATAGATGGTCTTCGACAATGTCAAAAAGTTCTTCTACTTAAATTCACATTGGATAGGCTCTTTTTATTACCCCAAATTGGATTTGCGCGAAATTCAAAGTTTGACCTTCTCAGGAAGATTTCTTCGCAGCCTTTTGCTAAGTAAAGCAGGAAGAGAAATATGGCTTTTGTTGAATATTAGGAGTGCTAAGCATACAGGTATTAAATAAATGTAATTAGCTGAATGAGACAGAACACTAGAGGCTAAAAATTGTTCAGGTGATGCGCTCAAAATTTTTGCCGCAGCAACATAAGAAGCCTCGTATGGACCTATAAAACCGGGAGTGCTTGGTAATGATATAGACAAGCTATTGAGAACAGTGACAAGAATAGATTTTTCAAAAGAATTGGAAATACCCTGAGCTTGCAATGAAGCCATATGATGTAAAACCGTGAAAAGCCACACTGGCAAGCTAAACAGGAACGCGTTAGCTATGTTAACTTTTTTAGAGGACATTATCGGAGCTAGAGCGAACCTTCTTAAGCCTAGTTTTTCAATAATAGAAATCTTTCGTATCCAGACAGCTAGTGAAACCCTGACTGTTTTGATTTTAACCACAAAAATTAGCACCATCAGAGCCAGAATAGCCGAAATAAACAAATATTTGGCGGTTTCGTTTAGGTGGATCTGAAAATTTAAGCTAAATAAACCGTAAAAAGTTAAAAGTCCAAGAGTTAGAATATCTAAAGCTCTTTCTATAAAAACAATTGTAACAGCTGTAGTAAATCGTGTATTTGTCAATTGGCAAATCATATAGGTTTTTACAAGTTCACCAAGCCGCAAAGGAAGTATTAAGTTGGCAAGGTTGGAAATTAAGGTGATTGAATTAGCCTTTTGAAGGCTGCAATTTTCTTCAGCTATCAGTTTTTGCAATCTCACGCTTCGAACAAAAAAATGAGCTGCTAGAAAAAAAATGCTAAGGCCAAAAAACGGCAGCGATGTTTTTTTCAAATAATCGATCAAAAGCTCTAAATCAATCGCCTTATATAAAAATAAAATACTGGCTAAAGTTACCAGAAGCGCTAGTAATATTTTTATTGCCACTTTCAAACTATAATAAAATGGAGGTTCCAAAATTGTAAGGCGTGGAGTTATTGCGAAGGTTTTATTCTAAAAGTTTGATTAAGGATAACGAGCTCTGGATTCAAAGAATTGAGGAAACCGGCACCGGAACCACCGTTTTGGAAGAGTATAAGTTTACGCGAGTAGGCAAGCTAACCCTGGGGCTTGCGGGAGATAAAGTTTTCTTTTCTTTTAATCCAGAGCACATATCTTTGTCAGAGTCTTTTTTAATGAATCACATTTTGAAGGAATCTTTACCCGTTTCTAACGGAATTTACTCGACCTCAGTAGATAATTTGTTGTTTTTTAAATTCTTCTCAGATTTGCGGTATTTCAATGGCAAAGCAGTTCAAATTATTGACTTTCTGCCCAAGCTAAAAATCCTTGCCTCATGGAAGTATTCAACGCTAACTTTGGGCATTTTAGTTGATGAGAAAGATGATTATGAAACCGTAGTAGGAGAAAATCTAATTTTCAAAATAAACACGAGTGTTTTAAAAATTTATGTAGCAAAAGAAATTCCAGAGATATTCTTAAGATGGTTTTCAAAAGCGCAAAAAATTCAGCTCAATTGGGGGGAAGCAGCGGAGCTTTTTAGCAGGATAAAGAGCGACGATTTTTTCAGAAATAATTGCATTATTATTCACGAAAAACAAAAACCGAGTTTTTTGTTAAAAGCACCTACAGTGTTTCTAGAAGAGCATGGTTTTCTTACAGATTCAGGTAAAGCTGCGTTGCATTTAAAGCTTTTCTTTAAGTATCCGAGACATCAGCCTAAAGCGCTTTTTCTGCGAGATTTTGATTTTGAGAAAAATGTCAAGAGTTGTTTAACCTTATTGGGGGGAAATGTTTCAGAAAACTGGGTTAGTTTTTTTAACAGCAGGGCTTTGGACATTAAATTTGAACCATCGAGGTTTAAAAACGAGTTTTTTAAGAAATCTGGAGTCAATCTGGGGTTAAGACTTAAAAAGTCGTCTGTCAAATTAAAAGAGCTTCCAGTAATGGTACACCTTAAGGTCGATGAGAGAAAATCAGCGACTGTAGAAATCAGCTTTGGTTTAAAGAAAGGAGATTTCGAAGTTATGGTGTCTGCCTTGAGCGATGAGGCCAGCATGGATGAAAGTTGGATTTTTTGCAGCGAACAATTTTTGCGCTTGCCTTTCGGCAAGCTTTCGAATCTACGACTGCTTTTAGAATACCTAAACGCGGAGCCTCAGTTTTCTCTCTCAAGTTTCAGCGCCAAGAACTTACCGTATCCTCAAGCTATCAGCTTTCACTCGTTTATCAAACACTTTAAACTCGCAAAGGTTCACGCAGTAGGTTTTCAACATAGCCAACCTAGGGGTAAACATGAGTTTTTTAAAAGTCTTGAGGGACAAACTTTTTTGAGAGACTACCAAATTGAGGGAGTTAAATGGCTGCTAAATTTATATCAGCAAGGGTTGGGAGGAATTTTAGCTGATGAGATGGGGCTTGGTAAAACCGCTCAAACCCTCAGTTTTTTGGACATCATAAAAAAATCAAAAAAATTGCTGTTTGATTTGATTATTTGTCCAACCTCAGTGCTGTATACCTGGGTTAATGAAATTAACAAGTTTTTTCCTCATTTAAAGTATTTAGTTTTTTATGGCCCAAAAAGAAGGGAACAATTTCTTGACCTGGTTGACTACGGTAAAGAGCCGGCATTGATTATCACGACATATCCGATTGTTAGATTAGACGGTGATTTTTTGGCCAACTACCATTTTGAAGTTATAGTTATCGACGAAGCTCAGATGATAAAGAATGTAGACTCTCTAACTGCTAAAAGCGTTAAGGGCCTTAGCGCAAATTTTCGACTCGCTTTGAGTGGCACTCCCGTTGAGAATAGGCCTCTTGAATTGTGGTCTATTTTTGACTTCATTTTAAAGGGCACTTTAGGTTCAAAAGCTTTCTTTTTGAATTACATCGAAAAAGAACTCTCTAATGAAACCCTGGATAAGCTCCAGAAAAGTTTATCTCCCTTCATTTTAAGGAGGGTCAAGGAGCAGGCTTTGCCATCCTTGCCTGCTAAGGTGGAAACTGAAGAGATAGTAGAAATGACTCCTACTCAAAGAGAAATGTATGACAGGTATCTTACTAGTTGGCGTCAAGCATTTCAAAAAGGTCCTTTAAATTATCTGAACGTCTTGGCGGCTCTTACAAAATTGAGACAGATTTGTAATCATCCCCTTAGCTTGGAAGATGGCGATGAGTCCTCGGGTGTCGAGTCTGGAAAGTTTAATAGACTCAAAGAGCTAATCCTAGAGCTAGTAGCAAACTCTCGAAAAGTTGTTGTTTTTTGCCAGTTTATAAAAATGATAGAGCTTATAAAGGATTTCTGCGAGGAAAAAAGTATTTTGAACTTTGTATTTACAGGACAAACAAGAAATAGGCAACAAGTTTTAGAGCAATTCAATTCGGCAGACCCCCCTTGTGTGCTTATAATGAGTTTGAAAGCAGGGGGTTTAGGATTAAATTTAGCTAGCGCCTCGACTGTAATTTTGTATGATCCATGGTGGAATCCCCATGTTGAAAGGCAAGCGATTGACCGGTTGCACAGAATCGGTCAAAAAAACACAGTTTTCGTGTATCGATTAATCACCAACAATTCTATAGAAAGCAGAATGGCTGAGCTTAAAAAGACGAAAATTGAACTATTTGATGCTTTATTGCGGGGGCAGTCAAGTAGATTGAATTTAAGGTTAGTTTTGGACTTTTTGTTGAAATAAATTGCCGAAATAAAAAGTGTTTAAGTTTTTTTTAAAAAATTACGAATACTTATGTCAAAATGTACAAGTTACTCGAGGCAGAAGTAGAGACCGCCGACAGATTAGAACTTCTTTTAATGCTTTATGAAGGGTGTTTTCGGTTTATGAACTCGGCAATCATAGCTATTGATAACAAAAACATTCCCGAGTTTTGCGAAAATTTGCTTAAAGCTATTGACATAGTTGTAGAACTTACAAACTCTTTAAACTTTGAGGTAGGTAGCGATTTACCCCATTTGCTTGCCAAAGTTTATCGGTCTGTACTTTATTTTTTAACAGAGGCTAATTTAAAAAGAAGAAAAGATGAAATTATAATTGCAAGAAACTGTCTGCAGAAAATTTATGAAGGTTTTAAGCAGATTGACTCTCAAAACCGAAAACCATCCTAACCTAAATTCAAACTGGAAAATTTGATTTAATTTTTCAACACGCTAAATATTGCTCCGATTAAACTGCCTACGAGCACAGAAAAAAGCCAAAGAGCTGAATAAAGTATTATCTCGGGCTCCTGAAAAGGGTTCGGGCATAACAATAAAAATGCACTAGATTCTCTGACACCCACGCCATTCCAGCTAATTGGCAAGGAAGTAAGAATGTTAATTAACGGCAGCACTACAAGCCATGACCATGTATCAACTTCTTTGCCCATAAAGTAACCAAATACTTTCAGGGTGTATAGTTGAACTAAGTGAAAACATATCGAAATAACCGAGGAAATAATAAAAATTTTCACATCAACAAGAGAAGCAAAACCCGCGAAGTTAGCCAGAATCTGTTTTAAATTTTCACCCCCTCTTGGCATAACTTGAGCCAACCACCTCCAAAAAACGAATACGGCAGCAAGTCCCAGGGATATAAGGACAAGAATCAACCAGCTTGCTTTTTGGGTATAAGTCAGTTGCCCATTTGAAAAGAAACCTGATACAAAGCCTATTGACGCAAGGATGAAGAGACCGTGAGCTCGGTCGAAAACTACACTTGCGGCTACAAGTTCTCTACTTTCTGTTTTAACCAGTAAGCTTCTAACCACATCTCCTCCCAAAATACCAAGCCCGAATGAGTTGGCATACATGCCCATGAAATAAGCTTTTACGCACTCTAAAAGAGTGGTTTTAGTGGATACAAGACGCACCAGAATAAACCATTTAACAGCGCTTATTAATTGAGATATTAGGTAAAATGCGCAAAAAATAAAAATCAAGCTCAATGGCATGCTAAGAAATTGCTCCAGCAAAGGGCCCTTCCAGGATGCATACACCACAGATATAAACAACAGGAATAGAGCTACAGCGAGTTTCAACTCAGAAAATTACCAAAGCAAATTTTTAATTTCTTCGCTAATCTCTTCTTTTGCCACAACGGCTGTTCCGAATTTGGAGACCACTTTAGCTGATGCTCTATTTGCCAATCTGCAAGAGATACTTAACGACTTCGAAACGACAAAGCCCAAGCCACATACAGCCAAAAAGGTATCTCCCGCCCCAGTAACGTCGCTTACTTCCACCTTGGCAGCCTCCAGATACTCAGACTTATCCTTGGTTGCCCAAAAGCAACCTTTTTCTCCTAAAGTTACTATTAGCGCTTCGGATAGGTTTTTAGAGAAGATTTTTTCTGCAAATTTGCTTAAGTCAGATAGATTGGCAAGCTTGCTACCGTACACCATCGAGGCATCTAGCTCATTAAACTTTAAAACACTTGAGTATTTTAAGTTAGGAAAATTTGTGTGGCGAGTATCGAGGAACAAAGGGCGGTTATCTAAAGATACAAGCGCCTTTTGGCGCCACTCATAAAATCTATCAAAAACAGCTGAGGATATAGATCCTAAGTCATGATCAGAAACGAGAATGCAGTCAAACTGGCCTAAGTCTTCCTCCAAACTGTTGAGCAAGTCAACCATTAGATCTCTTGAGGCCTGAAGGTTGCTATCATAGTCTACCCTTAGTAACTGGTGCTTCTTCGCTACAAATCTTTGCTTTACTGAGATTGATTTATTGTCAACTTCGCGTAAATATTTACAATTTATACCTTTGACTTCCAAAAGTTCTTTTAATTTTTTGCTGAAAAAATCTGCTCCAATAATTCCCCCTACAAAAACTTCGTCGCATAGCTGTTTTAAATTATTTGCAGTGTTAGCTGCTCCTCCGAGACGATACTCTTCGCTCTCTACCTGAAGGATAGGAATCGGCGCTTCTCTGGAAATTTTAGATACTTGACCAAAAATGTACTTATCCAGAATTAAATCACCCAATACCAAACATTTTACTGATCTAATCCGTTCTAAAAGATTATCCATGAAGTAATATTATAGAAACTTTACCGTAAGAACTTTACCAAATCAGCGGCATTTACAACAGGCAGGATTTAGTAGCAGTTGATGTATAGGCTTACGTGTTCTAATGTAATAGAATCAGGAGGAATGCCTCGAACTCTAGGTAAAGCGTCTCTTGCTAAGTTAATCGATGAGAAGCTTAATTTATGGAATGCAAATTTAGCTTACAACATAGTTTTAAGTCTTCTTGAGTGTATAGTTGAAGTCTTGAAAACAAATAGAAAATTGACTGTCTCTCGCTTTGGCACCTTTTATGTTTTACATAAAAAGCCAAGGAAAGGAAGAAATCCGAGAACAGGGGAAGCAATTATTTTGCCGGAAAGATATGTAGTAAAGTTTAGACCTAGCTCAATATTGAAATCGCTCTGTGATAATTAATTGTTTTTTTTTGCATTTAGATGGCTAGTTCTGCTGGTTATTTGTTTAAAAACGCTAGAACTTGCCTTAGAGAAGGTTCTTTTTGACTATTTAGACCACGAAATAAATATTTCCACTAGCTGCTCTCTTTCAGCTTCCGAGTGGAGCTTAAACATTTTTACCTTGTCCGGAAAAGCTAGGGAGGCCTCGATTTCATGCAGCGGTTACAGACCTTTGACTGTGAAAACTATAGAGGGCAAGTTCAACTTAAGTGCTGTGTTGTCGGGGAAAATAATACTCGATTTAAGACTTGTGGATGTTACAGCTGAAAGTTTTCTTCCCGGTTCCGAATTATACAAATTTATTAGTTATCTCTCAGAAGACACCCCTGAGCCTCCGAAAATTAGAATCTTTTTGCGGAAAATGACGGTAGTGGATTTTAACGCTAAAGATATCTTCCAGCAACAACCAGCGACAGTAGTCGTTAAAGAGTTAGCTTATTTCAGAGAAGATTCATCCCTATTACATCTGAGCATGGATGTGTCGTCGGGAATCTGGAACTCCTTTAAAGCGTCAGAGGTAACCGCGCATCTCAAAGTTACGGATAACTCCGCTGAGGTTGTTAAATTTCGTGCAAAGTTAGGAGATAAAGCCGTAAATTTCGAAGGACTTATCTTCCCTTTTGTAAAAATTAAAGGTCACTTGTCGAATGCCAAGCAGTTAGGGTTATTTGATGTGGATGCTGAAGGCAACCTTATCAAGCTTAAATCAGATTTAGGCTTCCATGGATTGAAAATTTCAAGTTACGAGCTAGATAATCTCACGTTATTGCTAGATGCAGTTTTTGATAGAAATTTTTTAGGTTTAACAAATCTATCGTTGATCTCTGACCTGATTAAGGAATGTGCGGTAGATTTAAGAGCCGAGAGGGTTGTGTTATCTAATGATTTAAAATTTAAAGATCTGATAGTTGAGATTAAAAAAACACCGAACTCCGCTATTGCAGCAAAAATTAGTTTCGAGTTTAAGGGCTTAGCAGTTAATTTTGCGGGAGTTTTAGACAGAAGCGTTTTAACTTTAAAGTTCAACGCGCCTTTCGTAAGTACTGTTCGGGTGGATCTTGAGGAGCTTGAATTCAACGCAAAGGATCTGGTTTATCAAAATTTGTTAATCTCAAATTTTTTTGGAAAAATTTCTGGAAAAACTTTTGAAGGAGCTTTTCAAGCTTTGGGCAAACAGTTTAATTTTGCGCTTGATAAAAAAGGTTTCAAATTCAAATCTATCGACGGTCAAATTAAGGGTGATGTGGGCTTGACATCCGCAGAATTTGCGTTCGATCGCGCGCAAATTTACATTCAGGACAAGGATTTTTTTGTTACGGGAAAATTTATTTGGGAAAATGGGTTTTGGAATGGGTCAATTGAAGAGGGCAGGCTTACTCTGGCAGTCTTAAATCAGCCTTTGAGTATTGAATTCTCTGGGCTGGCAATTAAGCGAAATCAGCTTCACCTAAAAAAAAATCAAACAACTATCCTAGGCAGTTTCGAATTAAGCGCTGAAGGCTCTTTAGATAATTTCTCTGTGAGTTTGACAGGAAATTTACAGCTCGAAGAAATCCTGAAAAAGCATTTTCCTGAGGTCTTAATGTTTTTGCCAGCCCAAGTTGAGTCGGAGTTTTGGTTTCAAAAGTTTAGCCTAGTTAATTTTTCTAGCAGGGCTCTGATTGAGCAGGGCTTTGCTTTTGATTATGTGAATCACATTTTTCTGGAAAATATTAAGGCTAAAGCAAACTGGGGATCGCAAAATTATTTAGATTTTGAATTGCAAGGATTATTTAACGGAGGAAGTTTTGAAATATCAGGAGAAGGAAATCCCTTTGAGCTAGAAGCTATGAAAGTGTCAGGAAGCTTTAACAATGCGTCTTTCAACAGGCCCCAACTATTTAATCTAAATATTAGCGGGGATTTTACTTTCAATAAAGTTTTGAACCTGAATTTAAAATTAAAAGATGGGTGGGTAAAAGTCCCCAATCCTAGTTTGCTGAAAAGACTTATTGATCGCTCGACGGAGAACTTTAAACCAGTGTTTAAAGATCTTCTCAGAAAAATAGAGGGCAAAGCGCTTTTACAAACTTTGAGCCAGATTCAGATTTCGACCCCAAATATTAAAACAAGCTTCGCGGGGCAGCTTGAAATTTTTAATCAGGCTGGTGTGCTTAACTTTTCGGGTGGCTTTCAATCCTTAGGAGGTTTTATCAAGTTAGGGGCCAACTATTTTGAGATAATAAGCGGGTTCGTTGAGGTTGGGGATAACCAGCTACTAACTATTAATCTAGAAGCAAAGAAAACTTTCTTTTATGCTCCCCGTTATCCAGTCTCGATTACCGCTGAGTTGGAGGGAAGTGTTTTTGAGCCCCGAATAAGCTTTCTTTCCAATCCATACCTCTCGGAGCAAGAAATTCAGAGGCTTATTTTCCTCAAGGATCCTAATCCCACTATTGTAGATGTTGAGGGTCTTAAATTAATCGATAGAGAAGACATTTTTGATCCGATTATCCCTCAGGCTTTGGGAAACTTCCTGCTACCAGAAGACGTGTCTTTCGATGTTAAATCGGTTGAAGAAGGTCAGTCTACCTATTCTTTTTATTTGGGCAAACAAATTTTCCCGAATTTATATCTTATAGGAGAGTCAGCTTTCGAGGTAGATAGGGTAAAAAGAAGGTTCAAGATGAAGTTTGTTCCCCTTCTTTTTGTTGAATTTATAGGAAGCCTAATTGACGATCCATTATTAAAAAGGCTTGAAGTGGCTGGAGATGTAGTTTTTAAATGGAGGCACTCGCAGAATAATTTGTTTGTATTATCGGGCGACAACAAGGAGGCTATTGAAGTTCTAAAATACAGGCTTCCGAAAGTTTCTTTTGCTCGCAAATCATCTTTTCCAGCTCTGGTAGAATGGACCAAATACCAGTTAAAAGAAGTTGGTTTTCAGATCTGTAAAGTCAACATCGTTTGCAAACTTGATTATGCTGATTACTGTCTTAAAGCGGATATTTTGATCGAGTCAGGCAAGAAGCATGTGCTTAACAAGATCTTTATGCAACCTGATAGCGCTCAACTTGGAGTCAAGAAAGTTAACGAGTTTTTGGGCAAACCCTTCACAGATGATCTTATAAAAGAGCTAAAAAGCTCCATTAAATTGGAGTTACTTGAAAACGGTAAATATTACAGATCTTTGAAGCAAGAGGTTAGATGCGAAGAACTAGAAAGTTTGGTTAGTTGCCAGCTTTTTTTAGATTTTGACGATCTTATAACTGTAAAATTTAATAGGGAAGCTTTTCAACAGAACGAGCATTTGTTCGAATTTAAGAAAGTGTTAGTCAGGGACCTAAATTACTTAACTGACAAGACTGACAAGCTTGATTTAACTCGATATGCTAGCGCTCTCAACGAACTGTTTTTTAGAACTTTCAATGTAAACTACAATTTTGAAATCAAAAAGTATAACAGCTCTGTTTTTATTAAGGTTGAAAAATTGCCTTTTAAGATAAAGGTCAGAGAAGAAACTTCGTCTCAGGAGAAATGCTTTGCCTTAGAAAATTTGGAAGGAGCGAGCTTTAAAGAAATGATAGATTTAGCTAACTCTGAGGCGCAAAAGTGCAACAAGGTCATAAGAAAATTCAGCATCTCTAGAGCGGAACCCACCCTTTATCTGTTAACAGTCCAGTCTAGCTCCACTCAACGTGGAGAAGGTTTTTTTATCATGGTAGATGAAAAACTTGCAGAATTAGACTTACCTGATTTCATCGAAGGTGATGAAGTCAGTGTACTTCAAGCTGTTCAATCAGCTCTTTTACAGAAAGGATACGGTAATTGGAGATTGGAGGTTTTCGCTAGTGAAGGTAAGAAGTATCTGGCTGTGAAGGATTTACAGTTTCAAATTATTAAGGAAGTTCATTTATTGGCAGGATCTAAAATACCAGTGTCGTTAATTCAAAAACTGGACGAGTTTAAAGGGCGAGCTGCTTCGAGGGATACTTTCAAGTTAATTAAATCAATATTGATTAATGAAGGATTTGGACGAATTTCCGCTTTTGATTTCGATCCAAAAACAGGGGTTTTATCAATTCTTTGTGACGCCGTCTACTCTGATGAGTTGCAAATCGGAGGAGGTTTTAGCTCAGAATTAGGTTGGCACAGTCTATTAATATTTTCCAACCAAAGCTGGTTCTCAAAAGGTAGAACATTGATGTCTAAAGTAGATGTTTATATGAAAGAGGATTTTTCTGCGTTAAACTCCGGTTCCACGGTACTTTCTTTTCTTGATCCTTCAACTAAAGGAAGGGGCTTTTCATGGGACTACTCTGCTTTATTTCGCAGGTCTGTCGTTTCAGCTTTGCCATTTGAGTATGAACATGCAAAAGCTTCTGTTACGGCGAATTTACAGCGAGAAGTGAATTTGAACTTGTCTGCAGGCGTTGATTACTATGATCTTTTCAATGTTGCAAGCGATTTTGTGTTTAAGAAGTCTGATTTTGTTGCTCCTTTTTTGGCAGTAAAGATGGTCGATATGAGCGATTTAAATATGGATATTAAAACTCAAGGCTGGAAATGGGAATTAGAAAGCAGGCTTAGTTTTCTGAGTCAGAGTTTCTTTGAGTTGAAGGGTATGGTTGGTTACAGAATTGACCTTGCCAAAGATTTGTACTTTCATCAAAGTTTTAACGCGGGGTTTATTCGTCCATTGTTAGGTGATTATGTAGAGGGACCCAACAGGTATTTTCTAGGGGGCAGGGACAGCGTAAGAGGATATAAGCTTAATGGTTTGGGGGAAACTGGCGAGTTAGGAAGCCCTTTAGGAGGAGAAACTTTCTTCTACTCCAAGTCAGAACTGATTTACGAGTTTATGGAGGATTTGGGAGCTGTGGTTTTCGGTGATGCTGGAGCTTTAGATAAATTTGCAAGGGATCATGCTGGGATAGGTTTAGGGCTCGGGCTTCGTTACTTAACTCCGATAGGACCTTTGGGATTAGATTATGCTAAGGCATTACTTGAGAACGCGGCCTCAAAAGAAAACGCTTTTTACTTTACAATAGGTTTTGTTTTTTAGGTCGTGGACCCTCTTTATTGGTTCTTAGCTGGGCTTTTAGCTGGTATAGCAATTATTTTGTTAATTAAATTTGCTTCTCGTATCAATAAATCAATCCAAGTATCCGATCTTGAGGAGAGAATTAAGAGAGGTCCTGAGGCTTTGAAAAAATTAACAGTTAAACATGTTTTTACGCATTTCTCGAAGGCAGCTTACATCAACTGTAATGCTACTGAAAACGAGATTCTGCAATGTTTGCTTTCTAGTAAATATTCTCGATATCCGGTGGTGGAAGAATCCTTTGATAATCCTGTTGGTGTGATACTTGCAAAAGATGTTTTGAAAGCATTTATCATAAAAAATGAACCATTTCGTCTGCAAAAGTTTTTAATACCTCCTATTTTTTTGTTTGAAGACCAGCCTCTCAAATCTGCTCTAAAGAAAATGCTGTCTGAGAGGGTTCATATGGCTTTTGTAGTTGATGAGCATGGTTGTGTAGATGGAATTGTAACTCTTGAGGATATCATAGAAAGGCTTGTTGGTGAGATTTATGATGAAACTGATTCTGTGCCTGAGTTTGATACCTTTTCGTCCGAGTCCAGCGTCATCGTTCCGGGGGATTCGTTGGTGACGGATTTGTTTGATCGTCTTGGATTAAGCAATTATCCTCAAAAGGATGAAACTACAGTGGAAAGTTTTATCAATTCAAGATTGGGTTCCAAACTGAAGGAGACTGAGTTTAGTGAAATTAAACTCCATCCTAGTAGTTCACCTTTTGATAGGCACATATCACTTAAGGTCAAGTGTGTAAGACGAGGTGAGCGAGATTTTTTTGAGATCTCTTTATTAAAAGACTGATTGTTAAAAAATTTTTTATTTCGAGTGAAATTTTCAACTAAAGTTTTTGCCATACTTGGCCGATATTTCAAAACAGTTGGAGGTGAGTGAAAGATGCCGATAACATTAGGTAGTAACATAGTGTCGCTTCAAGCGCAGAGAAGACTAGCTGAAGCGTCATTGAGATT
>Ga0308417_1001831_pt1 | contig 14365 bp, 14 predicted proteins | sample HotsprSampleOS65_FD_203528 | JGI IMG/M metagenome (GOLD analysis project Ga0308417, IMG submission 203528) | Hot spring phototrophic mat microbial communities from Octopus Spring, Yellowstone National Park, Wyoming, United States - 20090730_OS65 ... | reverse complement strand
AACCTGCCTTACACGATGCCGCCTGAGGAGGCCGCCGAAGGCGCGAAAGCGTTCCGTCCGAAGGTCGCCATTCCCTACCATTACCGGGGCTAGGATCTCGCCGTGTTCGAGAAAGCGCTGGCGGGCTCGGGAATCGAGGTGAAAATCCTCGACTGGTATCACTGACGCCTCAGCCGTGGCGGCGTTCGCCGCAAGGCCTGTAGTACACTAGGAGGAGTAATCAGGATTCTTGCATCCTAATTCACTTTTGACAGGAGATCGAAATGCCCCTCGTATCAATGCGGCAGTTGCTGGATGAGGCCGCCAGGAAAGGCTACGGCATTGGCGCCTTCAACGTCAACAACATGGAGCAGATCCAGGCGATCATGGAGGCGGCGCGGGAAACCGAGTCGCCCGTCATCATCCAGGCTTCGCGCGGCGCGCGGGCCTACAGCCAGGATCGCTTCCTCTATCACCTGATGCTGGCTGCGACCGAGCTCTACCCCGAGATCCCCGTGGCCTTCCACCTCGACCACGGCAACAGCCCGGCGACCTGCCGCTCGGCGATCGAGATGGGCTTCACTTCGGTGATGATGGACGGCTCGCTGCTCGAGGACGGCAAGACGCCGGCGCCCTATGACTACAACGTCCGCGTCACCAAAGAGGTCGTCGAGATGGCCCACGCCAAGGGCGTCACCGTCGAGGCCGAGCTTGGAACACTCGGCGGCATCGAGGACGGCCACGGCGCGGGCGGCACCGGCCTGGAGCATCTGACCGACCCCAACCAGGCCGAGCAGTTCGTCCAGGAGACCGGCTGCGACGCGCTGGCCGTCGCCATCGGCACCTCCCATGGCGCCTACAAGTTCAGCAAGAAGCCCGACGGCTCGGTGCTCAAGATGGATCGCCTGATTGAAATCCATCAGCGGATCCCGAACACCCACCTGGTGATGCACGGCTCGTCCTCGGTTCCCAAGGAGCTCCAGGACATCATCAACCAGTACGGCGGCAAGCTGAAGCCGACCTGGGGCGTGCCGATCGAAGAGATCCAGCTCGGCATCAAGAACGGCGTCCGCAAGATCAACGTCGACACGGACAACCGTCTGGCGATGACCGGCGCCATCCGCAAGGTCCTCTGGGAGCAGCCCGAAAAGTTCGACCCGCGCGACTACCTGAAGCCCGCCCGCGAGGCGATGAAGAAGGTCGTGATGGAGCGGATGATCCAGTTCGGCCAGGCCGGCCACGCGAAGGAAATCATCCCCATCCCGCTTGAAGAGATGGCGGAGATGTACCGCAAGGGCCAGCTGGTCACTCATTGACGCGCGGCCTCCCTCAAGCCGGGCGCGGGGGTTTGACAACCGCCGCCCCGGCTTGCTAAAAAAGAAGTACCCGCTGCTCCTCAGTAGCTCAATGGTAGAGCATCCGGCTGTTAACCGGAGGGTTGTAGGTTCGAGTCCTACCTGAGGAGCCAAACCTTTTCTGCGCACCCCGCCCCGCCCGTTCGTTAACGCCTCTCTCCGCCCGTAACACCGCAATGGCCGTGTTTTCGGCACTTCCTCGTCTCTGCTTTGTCCGCCGTGTCCGGCTTGCCGCGCCGACCTGCGCCCCCGCAACGTTTACCGGAGGCCGTTTTCTCCCCGTCTCCGGGAGAAACCAGGAGTTGGTTAACAGCATCGCGAGGGTTGTCCAACCCCAGGCCGGACGTTGCGAAACCGGGCGGTGCCGGGTAGAATAGTGGTTTGCGCCCGCGGAGCGAGCGCTCACATCACATATGCCAACTTGGCCTGACGACCTCTTACAATTCGCTTTCATCCCCGAAATCAACGACCGCTTGGCCGAACTCGCAAACGAAGCGGAGGAAGAGGATTGGGAGTATCACAACACCCAGTCGCAATACCCGCGGCCGATTCTGTACAACTACATTCGATACACCTACCGCCGGCTTGCTGAAGAGCTGAAGATCGTGCTGTCGGAGGACGGTCAGTATTGTTGCTTCAATACCGGGTTGGTCACGGAGGCGCAGGAGCCGATATACGCCTCGTTTGAAACTAACCGGCACCCAGGCGCACAACCGTGGTTCTTCAAAGGCTGGTACCGGCGCGGCCGTTGGGAACTCAATCGGTTCCCTGAACTGCCTGACCTCGCCCACTACTTCGACGATCCGTCATGCCTGGTCCTCGATACACGAAAGGACCTCCGGGTCAACGTGGAGCACATCATCGAGGAGAACAAGGACCGCTTTCCGGAGCCGTACCGCTCGATGGAAACGTATGCGTTGCAGACGTTCCTCAAAGGCGCGATCGACAACGCGAAGGAGCGGGTACGGCGCAGTTACAAGACGGCGATTCCGCAATATTACAAAGGCCAGATCCAACTCCTCCTGCCATTGTGTCTTGGCAATGCCCGCAAGGCTGATCTCGCGATGGTGGTAGAACGGCATCAGACCTTCTATCGTGCCTCGACTTGCCTGACGCTCGACATGGCGTACAACAACGCCCGGCAACTCACGAAGCCGGATCGGGACTGGCTGCAACCCTGATCAGATTCCCTCGGGAGTTCAAGCCGGACAATTCTAACCCGCACGGCGAATATAGTTAACGAACGCGGCACAACGCCGCGTTGATCCCTCCACCAGACGGCGTTTCGACCGCGCAGCGGAGATCGTCGTGGGTGGTTTCCGAAAGGACACCGCTCATGCGCGATCACGATGCCGCGCTCGATGAAGCCATCCGCGAGGTCGCCGCCATTCTGGGCGATGCACTCGTCCGCCTGCTTTTCTCCACGCCAGTTGACTTCCCAGAGACAGAGAGCCCTCATGTGACTGCTGGTTAACGCCATGAAGACCGAGACCGAAATCCGAGAAGAGATCGAGGGCCTCCGCAACCTGACCACGGCGCAGCTCAAGGAGAAGTACCGCGAGGTGTTTGGCGAGGAGACGCGCTCGAATCACAAGCAGTTCCTGTTCCGGCGTATCGCCTGGCGCATCCAGGCCAACGCTTGGGGCGGCCTGTCAGAGCCCACCCGCCAGCGCGCTCTCGAGATTGCTGACGACGCCGACCTGCGCATCCGCGCGCCCAGACGGGGACCAGCCAATCGGTGCTGAGGACCGCGCCGTCCGGTGTTTTTCCCTTCCGCCGTTGCAGCTTGAAGCCGCCAACTGGAACCCAGGTCTGGAAGTGGACCGTTCCAGTCCTCATGAATGTGACGGCTCATTGTAGCAGCCGTCACGCCCCCCGCTGCCAGACACGGTCCCACAGCAATGGCCACGGTTGGCGCACAGGGCGGCTGTGTCGCGTTTTCCGGCGCCAGGTGGCGGTATCCCCGGCCATGGGCCCCTTCCGGCGCTGCGGGGGGCGGGTAGACGGATGGCACGCTGTCGCCAGCGGCAGCTTCCAAAAACAGGTTGATAGGTTGATACCGCCCGGCGGGGTGGCGAGCCGTGTATGGTAACGGATGTGTTACCATCAAGGCCAGTGAAGAAAATCGAGATCCGGGAGTTCCTGGACGCCGCCAACCGGTCGGCATTTGCGCGCTGGTTCGAGGGCCTGAACGCGGCCGCGGCGGCGCGGGTGACCGTGGCGCTGACCCGGCTCAGCCAGGGGAACTTCTCGAATGTCGAGGGCGTCGGCAACGGCGTGTACGAGCTCAAGATCGATTTCGGCCCAGGGTATCGGATCTACTTTGGCAAGGATGGCGAGCGCATCGTGATCCTGCTGGGCGGCAGTTCGAAGAAGCGGCAGAGTGACGCTATTGCCGCCGCGCAGGCGGCGTGGGCCGATTACAAGCGCCGCAAGAGCATCAAGGAGTCATGAAATGGCACTGACCAAAGCGTTTCGGGAGACGGTATACGAGCGTGCGCAGCGGGATGCCGGGTTCCGCAAGGCGCTGGTGACGGAAGCGGTGAATGCCTATCTGGGCGGCGACGAAGCCACGGGCAAGGCGCTGTTGCGCGAAGTGATCAACGCCACCATCGGCTTCGAGCAGTTGGCCGCGGAACTTCAGAAGCCGAGCAAGAGCTTGCATCGCATGCTCGGCCCGGCCGGCAATCCGACGACGGCCAACTTCTTTGCGATTCTCCAGGTGCTCCAGAAGAGAGTCGGCGTGAAGTTGACCGTGAAGGCGGCGTGAGGCCCGGGTTGTCAACCGTGTCAACGGTGTCAACCAGATTTCGGGGCGCACAGGCTGGCGACAGCGTGGAATTGGGCTACCGGCTGGAAACCAGCGCGAGGGAGGACCCAACGGAGCTTCGGCCGGCCCGGCTCGGGTGGCGGCGAGGATGTGCTCGGCCTCCTCGCCGGCTGGTCTGCGGCGGGCGCGGAGGGCTTCGGCGAGGCGGTGGACGGGATACAGCTCGGCGCAGATCTCGCGATGCCGAACCTCGAATCGGCGTGTACCGCCTGTAACGGTTCGGCCTTGTGGGAACGACGACGATCAGCAGGCCCGGATTTTCGGCCACGCAGAGCTACCAGTATGATGCCTGCAACCGGATTCAAAAAGTGACCGAAGGGGGCAACTGGCGCGACTTCGCCTACCGCGAGCCGGGCAATCTGTACGTGCCGTCGTGGAAGGGGACGGGGTGGGCGCCGGGGAGCTTCACGCCGGCCTCGGCGGCGTGGTTTGATGGGAACAACCGGATGGTGAACACGGGGCTCGGCATCCAGTACGACGCGGCCGGCAATCTGACGGCGATCGGGGGATTCTCGTTCGGCTACGACGCCGAGAACCGGCTGGTATCGAGCACGTTGAACGGGGTGACGGCGACCAACGCCTACGACGGCGAAGGGCGGCGGGTGAAGAAGGGCGCGGTGGCTGAAGACAAGGACGCGACGCTAGATGAAAAGGAATTGCCGAACCGGCTCGAGGACACGGTAGACTGTAATCATGCGGCTGTCAGAGCGCATCGTGGTCGATCCCGCGATCCTTGGTGGCAAACCGGTAATCCGGGGAACGCGTCTCGCCGTCGAGTTGATCCTGGAGCTTCTGGCGGCGGGCCAGTCGGAAAGCGAGATCCTGGCCAACTACCCCGGACTGACGCGCGAAGACATTCTCGCGTGCCTGGCGTACGCGAGCTACCTGGCCCACGAATACAAGGCGTTCCCGATCCCGGCCTAGATGCGCCTCCTCGCCGATGAGAACTTTCCGAAGCTAATTGTAGAGGCGCTTCGAGCCAGGGGCCATGACGTGCTGTGGGCGCGCACGGATTTGGCCGGCATGAGCGACATCGCCCTGCTCGATCTGGCGGAGGCCAATGGGCGCATCGTACTGACGCTCGACAAGGACTTCTGGCAGATTGCGGTTCAGCGCCGGGAACCGCTGGAAGAATCCGGGGTCGTTCTGTTCCGGGTCCATCCTGCCACGCCCGAAAATCTCGTGCCGCTTGTGCGGGCGTTCTGCGAGGCCAACGCCACCTGGACTGGGCACATCAGTATCGTCGCGCTCGACGGAATTCAGATGGTTGCGGCGCGAAGGAGGTGAGCAGTCCCGGGATCTCCGGCCTCTCCCGTCTGCGTCAGGACAAGAGACCTCAGCGTCCCGGATTCGCCTGCGGCCTGAGGAATTGAACCAGCCCCGGCCACCTGCCAGAATCTGTTACTCACGGAGACAGAGCAACGAACGACATGACTTCCAGATCCGGAAGCCGACCGAAGGGGGCAACTGGCGCGACTTCGCCTACCGCGAGCCGGGCAATCTGTACGTGCCGTCGTGGAAGGGGACGGGGTGGGCGCCGGGGAGCTTCACGCCGGCCTTCTCCCGCAGCACGATTTCGTTGGACACTGATTTGCGGTACGACGAGTGAAATATTCCCAACGAAATGGCGCCCAGGGAGAGCGCTGGCAGCGGTGACGTCGAGGGTGGGCGTTCCTGGAAAACCTGTTGCGGCGCGGCTTGTAGTGAAGGCGGGTCCTCTCGGCGTCAGAGGGCGCCGCTGGCGGAGGTGCCGGTCGCGGCCGAAGGCTCTTGGGTCGCGCTTGTGGATCAGAACGACCCGTTCCGGCCACGGGTGGTCTGCGACGTGATGGCCATGCCGGCGCGTGAAGCAGAGCGCTTTCCGCGGCGCTGACGCGTTGGCGCCGCCAGCGCTCGACCCGGGCAGGCTCCGGGCGGTTCAGGCAGGGTCAGAATCGCCATCCCACGCCCACTGTGGCCAGCATAATTCCTGACACGTTGTGTGAGTAAAGGCGAATCTCAGGCCGGATGAAGAACGACTGGCCCACGTCGATGGTCACGCCGCCGCCCAGGAGAGTGGCAAAGCCGGTAGTGTTCTTCCTTTGAGGAGCGGGGCTGCCTGGCGGCCAGGGGTTCCAATCCAGATAACGGAGCGTCGCAATACCTCCCCCGGCCTGAAAAAACCCTCTCGTCCGTCCGGACCGTGCCTGCCGGACATAGCTGAAGGTCAAGAGATGGCGTTGCCGCTCGTCTCTCGAATAGCCGTTGTGGAACAGGTAATCGAGTTGCAACCGGTGCTTCGAAATATGGGGTCCGCCGACCGAGGCCCCAACAGCAGTAATGCCGGATACCGCTTCAATACCGCCGCCGCCGATCACTGTCACATCGAGGTTCTGCGACAGTGCCGGGAAAGAGAGCAGCAGCAATGCTCTGTGCAAGTCCTTGAGTGTGGGAGTCCACATGAGAAAATCCCCCCGGGGACGGGAGGGGAGCGCCCACAGGATTGGGTGTCAATGGGAGCATCGCCTTTCAGTTCTCCATGGCAGGGGATCGGAATAACCCGGCAGAAATACCTGGTACGAAGCAGTCTCCGTCAGGCAATACGACCTGTTCCGAGCGCAGTCGGCGGTCTTGCCCCTGTCGGTTTCTTCGCCGGGCATTTTCGTGAATTGCTTCCGGACGTGCCTGTTTCGCTTTGTCGGCCCGGTTTTCACCTCCCGTCATATGCGGCTGCTCAAGACCGCGGGCACCGCGGTCGCCGCGCGGGGGGACCGCTCACTCTGGCCGAAATTCTGGCGAATTCCGGCCGCCGTTCGCGGCTCTGAAGATGAGGCCCGCTTCGTTGGCGTGGGCGCGCTTCACGGAAAACACACTCGCCGGCCTGCTTCAGCGAGAAAGGCGCATTCGGAGCCGCGAGCGGAGCAGCGCTTGAGCGCTGCGGGAGCGAGCGGTTGCGGTGCGGGTACTGTTGTGGCCGCGCCGGGTCAAGGCAGCGCGCAAAAAACCACCTGTACGGCCAGCCTCGCCAGCACGGGAAGTCTCGCGGATGATCCGGGCTCGGGCAACGAATGCGGAAACGGTGGTGGAGGCGGCGGGAGTCGAACCCGCGTCCGAAATGGTTCTCCGAAGCGAGCCTACGTGCGTATCCGGCCTTTGATCTCGGCGCTGCGTTCCGGACCGGCGCGGAAGCGCAACGCCCAGCCTGGTTGATTTCGGGTCTCGGCCTCAGGCGGCGGCCTGCACCCAAGCCTGCCTTGATGACGCTTCCCGGCAGCCGGCAGGCTGGCTACCGTTCAGCGGCTGCCTTAATTAGGCAGCGTAGGCAAACTGCTGATTGGCAGTTTTGGTTTTCCGATCGTTTTACGGGAGCTCGGAACCCGGCACGCCTCACTTCGTCGATCCCATCCCGTCGAAGCCGTTTCGCCCCCTTTCTCGCAGTCGGGCTTGCTGCTCAGGTGTGCAACAACCCCATCCTTAAGGATACCGCGGAGCCGCGGCCGGTTCCATCCTTCTGCGCTCCGCCGGGGCGGCTGCAGCGCGACCGGGAATGCCGGATGGGCCTGAACCGGACCGCTTCCGCACAACAACAAGAGTCCTGCGGTTGCCGGCGGGGCAGCTGCGGACGAGGGGAACCGCCCGCAGGCCGCTTGCACAGATCCCGCCGATGCGGCGCCGAGTGCCGCCCTGGCAGCCGCGGGCAGGCCCGCCACATGGCCTCCGAGGGAGGAAAGCCCGACCAGTCGCCTGACCGGGAATGCCGAGCGCGTCCGAAGCAGCGGGATGCGGGGGCAACCGGCACGGGGGCCTGACCGCCGCAAGCCGGGCAACAGGGCGCGGGAGTGGCACGCCGCCGCTCTGTCGAGGCGCGGTTTTCCGGCCGTGGTTCCCTGTCCGGTTTGCGCGCGGCGAAACTGGCCCGCCAGAGGCCGCGGCGCGCGCCGGGGGAAAGCGCCGTGCAGCGGCTTGCGGGCGTCTCAGTCGGCCAGCGCCTGATAGACGAGCGTTTCAAACAGGTTCAGCGTGGCCGAGTCGAAGGGCATCCATTGGAGGAACAGCAGCAGCGCCAGCTTTTCCTTGCGGTCGACGCGGAAATACGTCGAGGCGGCGCCGTCCCAGCCGAACAGGCCTTCCGAGGCGGGGCGGCCGGATTTTGCCACGTCGATCCGCACCGCCCCGCCGAGGCCGAAGCCGGTGCTGTCGTCGCCGCCGATGGTGGGCCGCGCGAGGCCGGCGAGATGGTTCATCATCATCAGATCCACCGTCTTGCGGCCGAGCAGGCGCACGCCGTCGAGCTGTCCGCCGTTGACCAGCATCTGGGCGAACCGCGCGTAGTCGCCGATCGTCGAGTACAGCCCCATGCCGCCGAAGGGAACGCCCCCGGTTTGCAGGCCCGGCTGGGCTGTCAGCTTGCCATCGCGCCGCGAGTAGATCTTCGCCAGCCGCGCCCGTTTCGACTCCGGCAGGCGGAAGTGCGTGTCCGTCATTTTCAACGGCCCGAGGATCCGCTTCTCGACAAACTGGTCGAAGGGCTCGCCCGAAACGACCTCCACCAGGTAGCCGAGCACGTCGATCGAAACCGAATACTCATAGCGTTCGCCGGGCTGGAACGCCAGCGGCAGCTTCGCCAGGCGGCCGATGAAATCCTTGAGGCTCGGCGTTTCGAACAGGCGGGCCTGCCGGTACAGGACCGAGACATTGTCGTTGGTCCAGCCGTAAATGAAGCCGCTTGTGTGCGTCAGCAGGTGCTTCACGGTGATCGGCCGGGCAGGCGGCTCCAGTTCGGGGCGCTCCACCGTGCCGCCCTTGTAAACCTTCAGGTCTTTGAGCTCGGGAATGAATTTGTCCACGCGGTCGTCGAGGGTCAGCTTGCCCTCCTCGACCAGCATCATGACCGCCACGGAGGTCACCGGCTTGGTCATCGAGTAGATGTGGCAGATGGTGTCCTTTTCCATCGGCAGTTTCGCCTCCACGTCGCGCAGCCCCCAGGCGCGCCAGTCGACGATCCGGCCGTTGCGGACGATCAACGCGATGGCGCCGGGCCGCTCCCCGGTGGATGCCAGGTTCTCGAAATGGCGGTGGAGCCGCGCCAGCCGCTCGCCGGAGAAGCCTTCTTTCTCGGGCGTGGAGACCGGCAATGGCTGGGCGAGGACGGAACAGGAAAGGGCAGCAAGAACGATGGCAGCACGCATCAACCGGAGTATACAGGGCGGCGGGGGCCGCGTCTGTGGCGTTGGGCGCTCAGTCCACCGTCACCCAGAGGATCTGGCCGTCCTCTTTCAGCTCGTACGGCAGGCGGACTTCCTTCCCGTCTTTGCGCACGGTGATCTCGTACTCGCCCTTGAAGCCTTTGACGTAGACCGCGCCGTGGTAGGGCGTCACGCCCTTCTCGTCCGTTTGCCAGCGTTCGAAGACGAGCTCGCGCCAGACGCGGTAGGCGGGCTTTTCACTCCAGTCGCGGCGGATCATCGCGCCGTCCGGCTTCCAGTGGCTGCCCTCCCAGAATCCCCACATGAGGAAGTCGGTGACGGCGGGATGGCTGAAGGCGGCGATCATGAGATCGCGCATGAATTGCGCCTGCAATTCCTCGTCTTTTGTGGCGAAATCAAATTCGGTAATCACGATGGGCAGGCCCAAACGCGCAAACCGGTCGAGAATTTCCAGCATCCTTTCGGGCGGGGTGGGCGAATTGAAATGGCCCTGCATGCCGATGCCCTCGACGGGCGCTTCCAGGCCGAGCAGGTACTGGATCATGCGGAAATAGGCATTCTGTTTCCTGATGTTGGCGCCGTTGGCCGCCAGGATGTCGTACTCGTTGATGAACAGCAGGGCGCCCGGGTCCGCCTCCTTGGCGGCGCGGAACCAGGCGGCCATCTCGGCGTCGCCGAGGATGTTCATGAGGTCGCGGTTGGCGACGGGCTCGTTGATCACGTCCCAGTGCACGACGAGGCCGCGCGTGGCGGCAGCCTCGTCGGCGATGTGGCCGAGGATGCGGCGGCGCAACGCCTCGGGGTCGTTCTCGAGGCTTCGCACGTCGCGGGGCAGCCATTGCCAGCCGGGCCAGACAAGATTGTGGCCGCGCACGCGCCGGATGCCGTTTTCGTGCAGCCACCGCAGAGCGTTGAGAGCGCGGTCGCGGTTCTCCTCCCACGGGCCCCATTTGAGGTCGTTTTCGAGCACCGCCATGTTGAAGTTGTTGCGGATGAACTCCCGGTAGCGCTCGCTGTCCTCGCTTGATCCCAGCAGGCGCTCGGCGGCCACGGCGGTGCCCCAGCCGAAGGCGTGCCGGACCAGGCGCGCGCGGATCTCGGCGCCCTCGATCGGCTCGCCGCCGGGCGTCACGGCGACGATCACCATGCCGGCTTTCCGGATCTCCTCGATGCGCTGCTCGGCGGCAGCGCGCCAGGCCGCATCGGGAGCGGCGCCGTCATAGAACCGTTCGATCCCCAGAGCCTCCGCGGTCACGCCCTGGCCGTAGTCCAGCAGGGAAATGCCGCCGATTTCCGCCGTCTGCACCTGTTGCCCCATCCAGAAGTCCACCCAATAGGCGCCCGCCTCGTAGGACTCCGCCATCGGGAACAGGACGCGGAACCGCCGCCACTCGCGGCCGACCGGGTACGGTGTGCTGATGGACTTGGTGTACGGAGAACCTGACCGCTCCACGTTCAGGCGCAGGATGCAGTCGCCGTCCTCCGGCTCGATGCAGCGCATCCAGAACTCGGCCAGGATCATGTCGCCGCGGGAAACCGGCACAGCGCCCCGCGCCCGGATGCGGATGTCCCACTCGTTGCCTCCGGTCTCCGGCAGGGAAAGCGTTCGCAGACGCCAGGCCGAGGCGAACGGCATATTCTCGACTGCAACCAGCTCTGCCGAACCGCTGGTGGGCCCTTGGGAAGGGCCCGAGTACTGAAAGGCCGCCGTGGCGTCGGCGCCCAACAGCGGCACAGGCGCCTCCAGCGACTGGCCGGCGGCAAAAACAGCGAAGAAAGACAAGAGAAGTGCAAGGCGAATCACCCGAAAAACCTCCGTCTATATGCTGACGCATCCGGGCGGAAATTCCAACCCCCGCGCTGGTTGCCGGCGGGGCTGCGGCGGCGGTCTGGGATAATCGGAAGAGGTTCAATGATCCGTTTCATCGCCAGACTATGGCGGACGCTGGCTGGCGCTTACCGGCACGGCGCGCTCGGCTACGCCAAGGGCGCCGCCTATTCGGCGCTGCTCGCTTTCTTCCCGGTGTTGACGACGACCACGGCGCTGCTGGTGCAGATGAACGCCGAGGCGGTCTCGCGCCGCATTACCGGGCTGCTGTTCCGCGCCGCCCCGCCCGGCGTCGAGGACCTGATCCGCTACCATGTGACGCAGCGGGGCGCGCGCCCGGTGGCGCTCCCGATCGCGGCCGGCGTGCTGGCGCTGTGGGCGGCGTCCGGCGTGATGGTCAGCCTGATCGAGGCGTTCAACGCCGCCTGGCAGGTGCAGCCCCGCCGGGGGGTGATCGCCACCCGCCTGGTGGCGCTGTGGCTGGTGCTGGTTTCGCTTGCGCCGCTGGTGGCGGCCAGCGGCCTCATGATCTTCGGAGACCGGCTGGAGGGCCGCGCGCTGCACTGGCTGGGACTGCTCAAGGCCGGCGAAACGCTTCAGGGCGGCATCCGCTTCCTGGGGCTGGCGCTGCGCTCCCTGCTGGCCGCCGGCACGATGGCGGCCGTGGCGGCGCTGCTTTACAGGTTCGGCCCGGAGCGGGCGCGCCGCCCGGTCTGGCCGGGGGCCTTTCTGGCCACGGCGCTGTGGTTCCTGCTGACGGCCGCCTTCGGCTGGTATGTGCGAAATATCGTGAATTACAATGTATTGTATGGGAGCATCGGCGCCGCCATCGCACTTTGCGTGTGGATGTATTTGCTGGCGCTGACGGCGATTCTCGGCTGCGAATTCAACGCGCAGGCGGGGCGCAAATGAGCGTTTACAGGCTCGGGATCGATTACAGGCCGCGGGGCGACCAGGGGCAGGCGATCCGCCGGCTTGTGCGGGGCGTGGAGCAGGGGGAGCAGCACCAGGTGCTGCTGGGCGTGACCGGGAGCGGCAAGACGTTCACCATCGCCAAGGTGATCGAGGAGACCGGCCGGCCGGCGCTCGTCATGGCCCATAACAAGATCCTGGCCGCGCAGCTTTACCAGGAATTCAAGTCTTTTTTCCCGCAGAATGCGGTGGAATATTTTGTCAGTTATTACGACTATTACCAGCCGGAAGCCTACATTCCTTCCACCGACACCTACATCGAAAAGGAAGCCACGATCAACGAGGAGCTGGACAAGCTGCGGCTTTCGGCCACGCGCAGCCTGTTCGAGCGGCGCGACTGCATCATCGTCGCCAGCGTGAGCTGCATCTACGGGCTCGGCTCGCCCGAGGCCTACTATGGCATGCTGCTGATGCTCGAAAAGGGCCAGCGCATCCGGCGGGAGCAGATCCTGTCGAAACTGGTCGAAATCCTCTACGAGCGCAACGACGCCGATTTCCGCCGCGGCACGTTCCGGGTGCGCGGCGACGTGATCGAGATCTGGCCCACCTATGACGACGACGCCTTCCGCATCGAGATGTGGGGCGACGAGATCGAGGCCATCAGCCGCATCGATCCGCTGCTCGGGCAGGTGAAGGAGCGCCTGCTGCGGCTGCCCGTGTACCCGAAGACGCACTACGTGATGAGCGCGGAGACGAAGGAGATGGCGCTGCGCTCGATCGAGGAGGAGCTCGTCTGGTGGAAAAAGGAGCTGGAAAAGCAGGGCAAGCTGGTCGAGGCGCAGCGCGTCTGGCAGCGGACCATGTTTGACCTCGAGATGATCCGGCAGGTGGGCTACTGCCACGGCATCGAGAACTACTCGCGCCACTTCAGCGGGCGGCTGCCGGGCGAGCCGCCGCCCACGCTGCTCGACTATCTGCCGCAGGACGCGCTGCTGATCATCGACGAGAGCCACCAGACGGTGCCGCAGATCGGCGGCATGTACCACGGCGACCGCTCGCGCAAGGAAAACCTGGTCAAGTACGGCTTCCGCCTGCCAAGCGCGCTCGACAACCGCCCGCTGACGTTCGAAGAGTTCGAGCACCGGGTCCACCAGACCATTTACGTGTCGGCGACGCCCGGCCCCTACGAGCTGACGCGGTCCGGAGGGGTGGTGGTGGAGCAGATCATCCGCCCCACCGGGCTGGTCGACCCGGAAGTGGAGGTGCGCCCGGTCCGCGGGCAGGTCGACGACCTGCTCGGCGAGATCCGCAAACGGATCGACAAGGGCCAGCGCGTGCTGGTCACGACGCTGACCAAGCGCATGGCGGAGGATTTGCGCGAGTATTACGCCGAACTTGGCATCCGCTGCGCCTACATGCACTCCGAGGTTTCGACGCTCGACCGGGTGAAGATCCTGCGGGACCTGCGCCGCGGCGACATCGACGTGCTCATCGGCGTCAACCTGCTGCGCGAGGGCCTCGACCTGCCCGAGGTTTCGCTGGTGGCCGTGCTCGACGCCGACAAGGAGGGCTTCCTGCGCTCCACCGGCTCGCTGATCCAGACCATCGGCCGCGCCGCGCGCAACGTGGAAGGCAAGGCGATCCTTTACGCCGACGTGATGACCGACAGCATGCGCCGCGCCATCGACGAGACCGAGCGCCGGCGCCGCATCCAGCTCGAATACAACCGCGCGCACGGCATCACGCCGCAGACCATCGTCAAGCCCATCGACATGACGCTGGCCATGATCGCCGAGGCCGATTACGTCACCCCGCCCATTGAGATCGACGAGACCGCCCCCGAGCTGATGACGCCCGAACAGCGCGAGCGGCTCATCGCCGAGCTGGAGACGAAGATGAAAGAGGCGGCGCGGGCGTTTGAATTCGAGAAGGCGGCGCAGTATCGTGACCGTATCAAGGAGCTGCGGACGCCGAGACCCTATGAGCCAGTGGAAGCCGTTGGGACTGATCGCCTCGGGGAGGATGCGTGACTCGCTGCTGCTGCGGCGGCCCGCGCTTTCCCGCTGCCTGGGGCCCGTGGCCGCCGCCGATGCGCGGCTGGCCTCGCGCTACGCCAACACGCTGCGGGCCGGGCAGCCGGCCCGCCCCGCCGAGCTGCGCAGTTGCGGCCTGATCCTCGTGCAGGCCGGCCCCGCGGACCTGGGCCGCGTCCTGCCGCTGCTGCGGGCCGCCGCCCCGTCGCGCGATTCGTGCCTGGCGCTGCTGAGCGCGGAGC
>Ga0308417_1001830_pt1 | contig 14371 bp, 9 predicted proteins | sample HotsprSampleOS65_FD_203528 | JGI IMG/M metagenome (GOLD analysis project Ga0308417, IMG submission 203528) | Hot spring phototrophic mat microbial communities from Octopus Spring, Yellowstone National Park, Wyoming, United States - 20090730_OS65 ... | reverse complement strand
TGGCCAACCCGATCTATCAGAAGGCGAAGATTCTCGAGCGGATGACCGAGCCGGAGCGCGTGGTGATGTTCCGCGTGCCGTGGGTGGATGATCAGGGAGAAGTGCGTTTCAATCGCGGCTACCGGATCGAGATGAGCAGCGCGATCGGCCCGTACAAAGGCGGCCTGCGATTCCATCCGACAGTGAACCTGAGCGTTTTGAAATTCTTGGCCTTCGAGCAAGTGTTCAAGAACAGCCTGACCACGCTGTCGATGGGCGGCGGCAAGGGCGGTTCGGACTTCGACCCGAAGGGCAAGAGCGACGGCGAAGTGATGCGGTTCTGCCAGTCGTTCATGACCGAGTTGTACCGCCATATCGGCCCCGACACCGACGTGCCTGCCGGCGACATCGGCGTGGGCGGCCGGGAAATCGGGTTCCTCTTCGGGCAATACAAGCGGATCGTCAACCGCTTCAACGGCGTGCTGACCGGCAAGGGCCTTTCCTACGGCGGTTCGTTGATCCGTCCCGAAGCCACCGGTTACGGTGCGGTCTATTTCGCTCAAGAGATGTTGGCCACCCGCGGCCAGAGCCTGGCGGGAAAAACGGCAACGGTCTCGGGTTCGGGCAACGTGGCGCAATACACGGTTGAGAAGCTCATCGAGTACGGCGCCAAGGCCGTCACGCTTTCCGATTCGGACGGGACGATTTACGACCCCAACGGCATCGACGCCGAGAAGCTGCAATGGGTGATGCAGTTGAAGAACGTTCGCCGCGGGCGAATCCGCGAATATGCCGAGCAGTTCAAAGGCGCGCAGTACCTGGCGGGCCAGCGTCCCTGGAAGATCAAGTGCGATTTGGCCTTCCCCAGTGCAACACAGAACGAGATCGACGGCGAAGACGCCAAGGCCCTGGTAGCCAACGGCTGCATCTGCGTGGCCGAAGGCGCCAACATGCCGACCAGCCCCGAGGGAATCGACGTGTTCCTCAGCGCCAAGATTCTCTACGGTCCGGGCAAAGCGGCCAATGCCGGCGGCGTGGCCGTTTCGGGCCTGGAAATGACGCAGAACGCCGGTGTGATGCGCTGGCCGCGCGAAGAGGTCGATCGCCGACTGCGGGAGATCATGAAGTCGATCCACGCCAACTGCGAGCGCTACGGGCAAGAGAAGGACTTTATCAACTACGTCCGCGGCGCCAACTTGGCCGGCTTCGTCAAGGTGGCCGACGCCATGCTCGCCCAAGGGGTTGTCTGACCGAACGGTTCCGCGGCGCGCCGTGCGAACTTCGGACATTTCGAGCCATACCGTGCTGGATGCGCGGTCGATCGGACGGCCGTGGGCCGCGCCGCTCGGTTGCTCGCGAAAGCTCGTTTTCGACGGCAAACCGTTTATCGTAAACGCGCCGGCTCTCGGCTCGGCCCGCCCCCCTCAACGGGCGCGGTCGAGCCGAGAGAGGCGGTTCTCTCGGCGTGGAAAGCCCAATCATGGCTCGTCGCAAACAAGTGGCTCGAATCGACGAAGGCATCGGCGCCCGCCGTCATGCGATCAACATCGAGACGATGAAGGTGTTTTGCCACGTTGCTCGGGAGCAGAGCTTTTCGCGGGGGGCAACAGCCAGTGGCATCACGCAGTCGGCGGCCACCCAATGCGTGCGGCGCATCGAAGAGCATCTTCGCACGCAGTTGATCGACCGCCGCAAGAGGCCGTTGATCCTCACCCGCGCCGGACAGCTCTGCTACCGCGAGTTTCGCCGGATCGTCGAAATCTACGACGCCTTGGTCGATCAATTGCAGGCCGAACAGCGCGAGATCGCCGGCACGATTGATGTGGCGGCCATCTACTCTGTCGGGCTGCACGGGCTGGGAACCTGCATGCAGCAATTCCTGCGGAGCTACCCGCAGGCGAAGGTCCAGTTGGAATACCGGCGGCCGGACGAGGTTTACGACGCCGTCGAAACCGGCCGGGCTCATCTCGGATTGGTTTCGTATCCGCAGGCGCGCCCGGGACTGACCGTTGTCGCGCTGCGCGCCGAGCGGATGGTGCTCGCGTGCCGCCCCGATCACCCGTTGGCAGCGCGGCGTGCCGTTCCCTTGGGGGCGATTAGCGGCCAGCCGATGATCACCTTCGACCGGGACCTGCCCATTCGGCGCGACATCGACCGCCAACTGCGCCGCCGCGATGTCAAGATCGACGTGGCGATGGAGTTCGACAACATCGAGACGATCAAGCAAGCGGTGGAAATTGGGGCAGGCATCAGCATCTTGCCCGAGCCGACCGTTTGCAAGGAAGTCCGCATGGGCACCCTGGCGGCCGTGCGATTCACCGACTGCGATCTGCGCCGGCCGATCGGCGCGATTCACCGCGAGCGGATGACGCTCACGCCGACGCTCAGCAAGTTCCTCGAATTGCTCAAGGAAATGCCGCTCGACACGCTCGACGATGCCCCACCGGCTGATTCGCCGCCGGGTCAGGCTCCGAAGGCGGCCACCGGGGACAGCGGCTCAACGGCCGAAACAGATCGATACGCAACCCCCAACGGCGGGGAAGATTCGCCTTGACCCGCAGGGCCGCGCCGTGAATGATTGGGGCGACCTCAGCTTGGGTGAATCAACAATCGGCCCTCGGGTAACGCAAATACCGTTCGGGTGCCGAAATGAGCGATTTTCTCCTGCGGGGAAGACGCCCTTTCACACCGGGCGAGGGATAAAACAACCGATCTCCGCCGAATCGCAACGCGGGGAGGAATGGAAATATGGCACTTGTCGTTGAGAACAGAGAAATCGGGCCGCGGTTGGTCGAAATGGTGGTCGAGGCCCCGCGCATCGCGCGAAAAGCGCTGCCCGGCCAGTTTGTGATTGTCATGGCCGATCCGGCGGGCGAGCGCGTGCCGCTGACCATCGCCGACTTCGACCGCCAAAAGGGCACGATCACGATGGTCGTGGCCATCGTGGGGGCCAGCTCGCTGAAGATCTCGCGGATCGGCGCCGGTCAATCGCTGCATGCGTTGATCGGGCCGTTGGGAACGCCGTCCGAGATCGAGCCGCACGGCACGGTCGTCATGGTGGCCGGCGGCGTGGGCGCCGCCCCGATCTATCCGATCGCCCGAGCCTTCGCCGAGGCCGGCGCCGATTTGGTTACCATTCAAGGGGCGCGAACCGCGGAACTCCTCTTCTGGACCGACCGCTTGGCCGCCATCAGCCGGCAGCATATCATCACCACCGACGACGGCAGCGCCGGGCTGAAAGGCTTGGTCACGCAGCCTTTGGGCGAACTGCTCGCGGCCGAGCCGTCGCGGCCGATCGCGCGGGTGTATGCCATCGGCCCGCCGATCATGATGAAGTTTTGCTGCGAAACCACGCGGCCGTACAACGTGCGCACCATCGTCAGCCTCAATTCGATCATGGTTGACGGCACGGGCATGTGCGGCGGTTGCCGTGTCGAGGTCGGCGGGCAAACAAGATTCACCTGCGTCGACGGCCCGGAGTTCGACGGTCATTTGGTAGCCTGGGATCAATTGATGGCTCGGCAACGGGCGTTCAAGCATCACGAAGACTGCGCCATGGAACGCCAGGCCGCGCAGGCCGTTTGTGAATGAGCGCGGGCCGACGCTCTCCGTCGGCCGGCCGCCGCATTTCTGAATTTCGAGGAGATAGAGGATCAAGCATGACAGTGCCGCGCAAACCCCTCGCGCCCCGCACGCCGATGCCGGAGCAATTGCCCGAGGTTCGGATTCACAACTTCGAGGAAGTGCCGTTGGGCTATACGCCGGAGCAGGCGCAGGCCGAGGCCGCCCGTTGCCTGCAGTGCCGCAAGCCGGCCTGCGTCGAGGGCTGCCCCGTGCAGGTCGATATTCCCGCGTTTCTCGCGCTGATCAAACAGGGCGAGTTTGTCGCGGCCGCCCGAAAGATCAAAGAGACCAATTGCCTGCCCGCCGTGTGCGGCCGCGTTTGTCCGCAAGAATCGCAGTGCGAGGGCCGCTGCATCTTCGTCAAGCGCGGCCAACCGTTGGCGATCGGCGCTTTGGAGCGATTCGCCGCCGATTATGAACGGGAGCACGGGCAAGTCGATCTTCCCGAAATCGCCCCGCCCACCGGACGGCGCGTCGCGGTGATCGGCGCCGGGCCGGCGGGCCTGACGGTGGCGGGGGATTTGATCCGCTTGGGACACGAATTGACCGTGTTCGAGGCCTTCCACCAGCCCGGCGGGGTGCTGGTGTACGGCATTCCCGAGTTCCGACTGCCGAAGCGCATCGTCGAGGCGGAAGTCGAATACCTGCGCCGACTCGGCGTCCAATTCGCGATGAACCATGTGGTTGGCCGCGTGGTTTCCGTCGATGAACTGCTGACGCATGAGGGGTTCGACGCGGTTTTCATCGGCGTCGGCGCCGGACTGCCGCAGGGGTTGAACATCCCGGGCGAAAACCTCGGCGGCATCTGTTTCGCCAACGAGTATCTCACGCGGGTCAACCTGATGAAGGCGTATGCGTTTCCGGCCTACGACACGCCGGTGGCCCGCGGCGGCCGCGTGGCCGTGATCGGCGGCGGCAATGTGGCGATGGACGCCGCCCGCACGGCGCGGCGGCTCGATGCGGTATCGGTCGATGTCGTCTATCGCCGCTCGCGCGAGGAAATGCCCGCCCGCGCCGAGGAAATCCATCACGCGGAACAAGAGGGAATCAATTTCCGTTTCCTGTGCGCGCCGGTGGAGTACCTGGGCGACGAAAAGGGAATGGTCCGCGGCATCCGCTGCCAAGAAATGGAACTGGGCGAACCCGACGCTTCGGGCCGCCGGCGCCCCCGGCCGAAACCCGGCGCCTTTTTCACCATCGAGGTCGATCAGGTGATTATCGCTGTCGGCGCGGGCGCCAATCCGCTGCTCACTCGGCAAACGGACGACCTGCAATTGAACAAATGGGGCTACATCGTCGCCAGCGAAACAGGAGCCACATCGCGGCCCGGGGTGTGGGCCGGCGGCGACATCGTTACCGGCAGCGCCACGGTGATCCAGGCGATGGGGGCCGGCAAGATCGCCGCGCGCGACATCCATCAGTGGCTTGCCCGCCGCACCGAATCCATCGGCGGCGCGCCGGTGAAGACGATCGAGTCGTAGCGGATGCAGCGCCCGGGGCGGCCGGCACCTGCCGTAATCGTGCGCAGCAACCGACCTCGCCCTGCACGAACAAATGCGCCCTCGATCAGCGAGGTCTCTTGATCTTCGCACATCCTGTCGGCGCAAATCCGGGCAATCGTGCAGGCACAACCGTTGCTTGGTTTGGCGAAGCCCGATAGACCGTTCCGTACAATTGCGAAAGCGGCCGCCGGCGCGGCGAGGCGGCTTTCTTGCGTGCGGTTCCCATTTGAACCGCTTTCCGTTTTTCGCGGTTTTGTTTATGCCTTGCACGGCGAGAAACGCTTTTCTCCTGCAAAAGAAGAGCGCTGTATTCGGCTCACGTGGAGTATAGCGGCGAGGAGCTCGGATCATGCATGTAACCACGGGACTGGCGGGGCTGGACCAGGTTTTTCGCGGCGTGATGCCGGGCGACAACATCGTTTGGCAGGTCGAATCGATCACCGATTACAAGGCGCTGGTCATTCCCTATGCCGAGGCCGCACGCCGCGACGGCCGCCGGCTAATCTACTTCCGCTTCGCCGCGCACGACCAATTGCTGCCCGACGATTTCGGCGCCGAGATCCACAGGATCGATCCGAACGAGGGCTTCGAGAGCTTCGTCCGCCACGTGCATGACGTCATTGAAGAAGCCGGACGCCATGCCTTCTACGTGTTCGATTGTCTTTCCGATCTGGCAAGCATCTGGTCGGCCGATCAGATGTTGGGCAACTTCTTCGTGCTTACCTGCCCGCGGCTCTACGTGCTGGAAACGGTTACCTACTTCGCCATCTATCGCAACTTCCACGCCTCGTTTGCGCTGACGCCGATTACGGAGACCACGCAGTTCCTTCTCGACGTCTTCCGCCATCAGAATCGATTGTACGTTCGCCCGATCAAGGTGCAGCATCGCTCGACCTCGGCGATGAACACGATTCATGTTTGGGAAGAGGGCGACCGGTTTCGCTCGATCACCGCCAGCGCGATCGTCTCGGAAATCTTGGCGGCCAGCCGATGGCCGGGGCTTCGCGCCGATATGCGGCAGGGCTTCTGGCGGCGGATCTTCGACGAAGCGCAGAATGTGCTCGACGACGCCCGCGCCGGCCGCTGCCCGCCCGACCGCGAGCGCGACGTTTTCAAACGGCTGGCACGGATGGTGCTGTCGCGCGACGAAGAAATGTTGGCCCTGGTCGAGCAATACCTGACGCTCGAAGACATCTTGGCCATCCGCGACCGCATGGTGGGCATCGGACTGGTTGGCGGCAAGGCCCTCGGCATGCTCTTGGCCCGCGCGATCATCAAACACCACGATCCCGAGTTGTTCCAGCGATTGGAAACGCCCGACGCCTTCTACATCGGCTCGGACGTGTTCTACACCTTCCTCATCCGCAACGGCGTTTGGTGGCTTCGGCAGAAGCAGCGCAATCCGGCCTGCTTCTTGCAGGGAATCGAAGAAGCCCAAGAGCGGATTCGGCATGGCCGCTTTCCGCCCTATACCCTCGATCAGTTTCAGGCGATGCTCGACTATTTCGGCGAATCGCCCTACATCGTCCGTTCCAGCTCGCTGCTGGAAGACGCCTACGGCAACGCCTTCGCCGGAAAGTACGACAGCGTGTTCTGCGCCAACCAAGGCGCCCGCGAGCAGCGGCTCGAAGCCCTGCTCGACACGGTGCGCCACATCTACGCCAGCGCGATGAGCGAGAAAGCCCTCCGCTACCGCGCCCAGCGGAACATGCTCGACCGCGACGAGCAAATGGCCCTGCTGGTGATGCGCGTTTCCGGCGAGCGCTACGGCGACCGCTACTTCCCGCTGATCGGCGGCGTGGGGTTTTCCTTCAACCCCTACGTGTGGCATCACGAGATCGATCCGCGCGCCGGCGTGGTGCGGCTCGTGTTCGGGCTGGGCACTCGGGCCGTCGATCGCGCCGACGACGACTACACCCGGCTGGTGGCCCTCAACGCTCCGCGCCGCCGCCCGGAAAGCAACTTCGATCAAGTGTGCGAATACTCCCAGCGCCGCGTCGATTATCTCGATCTTTCGGCCAACCGATTCACCTCGGGCTATTTCACCGATCTGATCCAAGAGTCGCCGGAAGTTCCGTTGCAATGGATCACCTCGCAAGGGACCGACGCCTCCGGCACGCACGGCGCCGCCCAGGCAATCACCTTTGAAGGCCTGCTCGAAGGCACCCCCTTCGTTTCCGACATGCGGAAGATGCTCCGTCTTTTGGAAGACGCCTACCACAACCCGGTCGATATCGAGTTCTGCGTCAATGCGACGGAAGACCGCTCGTACAAGATCAATCTCCTTCAGTGCCGCCCGTTGCAGGTGCAGGGAATCGAGAACATCAATCTGCCGAATGTCGTCGTCCAGCCGCAAGACCGCATTGTCGAGGCCCACAGTGCGATCATCGGCCCGAGCCGGCTCGTTCGCCTCGACCGGTTCGTTTACGTTGTGCCGCGTCTTTACGCCGATCTGCCGCTGCGGCGGCGGTACGAGCTGGCCCGACTGCTCGGAAGAATCAATTCCCTCTCGCCGCGAAACGAAACAACCATGATGCTCCTCGGGCCGGGCCGGTGGGGCACGGCCAGTCCCGACTTGGGCATCCCCGTTCATTTCGCCGAGATCAATCAGGTTTCCGTCCTCTGCGAGATCGTAACGATGCGGGAGAACCTGATTCCCGATGTCTCGTTGGGAACGCACTTCCTCAACGAGCTGGTGGAAATGAACATCCTCTACCTGGCCATCTTTCCGCAAAAGCAGCGAGATTTTCTCGACGAAGGGTTCTTTGTGAATCGTCCGAATCGACTGCTCGAATTGGTCCCCGAAGCCGATGCTTGGGCCGACATGGTCCGCGTGGTCGATGTGAGCAGCGCTGCCTCGGACCGCTGCGCCGCCCTGCTGGCCGACGCCAGCCGCCAAGAGGCCCGAATCTTCCTCACCGACCGCGAACGGATCGACCCCACTGCCGCCGGCGCCGCCCGTTGAAGACTTCGGCCGAAACGCGATTGCCCTGCCTCATCGCTGTTCGATGGGCGTCGTTCAATAGATCCGATTCGATGGGCAACGTGCAATCAACGCTGTTGAAAGGCCGGCTAACGGCCCGGATCAGCCTGCACCCTCCGATCCCGATCGGTCAACGCGATGCCCGCCAGCGTGAGGTGGGGCACATAAACCGCTTGCGGCCCCAGCGATTGTGCCAAGGCCGCGGCGCTGCCCCCGGTGATGAAAACCTCCGCCGGCCGCTTCGATTGTTCGCCGACCCGGAGGGCCAATTCGCGGACCGCGCCGACGATCGACCAGTACAATCCCGCACGCATCGCGCTGGCGGTATCGGTTCCGTAGGGCGGCGGCGCTTCGGCGAATTCCTCCGGCTCGATCAGCGGCAACAGATCCGTGAAATGGTGCAGGGCCTTGGCCGACATGCCCAAACCGGGAAAGATCGCCCCGCCGCGGAACGCGCCCTCTTCGTCGAGCAAATCGACGGTCACCGCCGAACCGACATCGACCACCACGGCCGTGTTGCCCGGGGTGCGCAGCACATTGGCCGCCAGCGCGTCGAGCAGCCGATCGATGCCGACCATGTCGGGCCGGGGAACGCGAACCGCCAGCGGAACGTCGGCCGCACTGAGCAGCGTGATTGAGTCGCCGGGATGCTCGGACCGCAATCGTTCGATCAATCGCCCCGCCGCCGGTCGATTGACGCTGGCAATGCGCCAACGCAGCGATTCTGCGGCCGCGGCCGACCGCAATTCCTCGAGCGGCTTCCAGTCGGGGTTCGCATCGTCGAGCGAACAGGTTCGGCAAGGCTCGGGCAACGGCGGCATCGCGCCTGATCGTTCGGCCCCCTCGTTCGCCGGCGGCCCATCCGGCTGGCGGCCGGCGAGCCGGTCGCCCCCCGGTGCGAACAGCGCAAGCTTCATGCGGCTGTTGCCCACGTCAACGGCAATCAACGGCACGCTGTCCATCGAGCGAATCCTGAACTTCTCCGGCTCTTTGCCGTGTTGGAAACCGGGCGATCATTCGCGCGGGGCTCTCGCCGTTTGCTTCCAAAAACAGCCCCGCAGCCGGCATCGGCCTCCGTTGGAGAACAAACATCGCCGCGCGGCACGTCATCAAACGGACATTCGGGTCACTCGGGCGGCGGCCACAGGCGGGCAGCCACCTGGGCAACCAATTGATTAAGCCCTTGCCCGGTTACCGCCGAAATCGTCATCACCGGACGACCAAGTTCCTCGCTTAGCCGCCGAGCAGCCTCGGGCGCTTCGGGCAAGTCGGCCTTGGTGACGGCTACGATTTCGTGTCGTTGTCCCAACTGCGGATCGAACTGTTCCAACTCGGCACGGATCGTCCGGTAGTTGGCCAGCGGATCCGTGCCGTCGAGCGGCGCAGGCTCGACCAGATGCACCAGGATTCCGGCCCGCTGAATGTGGCGCAGGAACTCGTGCCCCAAGCCGGCCCCTTCGTGGGCCCCTTCGATCAAACCGGGAATGTCGGCCATGATGAACGAACGGTCGAAATCGACCTGAACGCGGCCCAGGTGCGGGTGCTTCGTGGTGAACGGGTAGGGCGCGATTTCGGGTCGGGCACGCGATAGCCGACTGAGCAGCGTGCTTTTCCCCGCGTTGGGTTTGCCCACCAGTCCCACATCGGCAATGAGCTTCAGCTCCAGGCGGATTCTCCGCACTTCGCCCGGCTCGCCTTCGGTGGCCTCGCGCGGAGCACGATTCGTGGGCGACTTGAAGGCGGCGTTGCCCTTGCCCCCTTTGCCGCCTCGGGCCGCAACAACCTGATCGCCGGGGCGAACCAAATCCTTCAGCACAAAGCCCTGTTCGGCGTCGAAGACGATCGTGCCCGGCGGAACGCGGAGGATCAGATCGGCGGCCGAAGCGCCCTTGCGGTTCGCGCCGCTGCCATTGCGGCCCGACTCGGCTTTCCAATGCTTTTTCTGAGCCAGGGCGATGAGGCTGTCGGCACCCTCTTCGGCCAGCAGGATCACACTGCCGCCGTCGCCGCCGTCGCCGCCATCCGGCCCGCCCCGAGGAACGTACTTCTCCCGACGGAAGCTGACGCATCCGTTTCCGCCCCGGCCGGCTTCGACGTAAAGCTCCAACTCGTCCAGGAACATGTCGTCCTCGCCGGCTGCCGCCGGCCTTTTCGGCTGACGGGCGCCAATTCCGCGCTGTCAAAAAGCGGACAAAATCAACAAAAAAGGGGATAACCCGCCGCGCAGGCTATCCCCCGGTCGTTTCGTACTCGATGAGATCAGTTTTGGCTTTCGACCGGTACGACGTTCACGCGACGGCCGCCGCGATCGAATTGCACATGACCATCGACCAGCGCGAACAACGTGTAATCGCTGCCGGTGCCCACGTTTTTGCCGGCGTGGAACTTGGTTCCCACCTGCCGAACCAAGATGTTGCCAGCCCGAACCAACTGACCGCCGAACCGTTTCACCCCGCGACGCTGTGCGTTCGAATCGCGACCGTTGCGGCTCGACCCTTGACCCTTTTTATGCGCCATGACCAATTACTCCCGTCAACCGCGCAGCGGCACGAACCGACCGCGCCGAGCACCGCAGCTCTAAACCATTGCCAGAATGGATGTTGCGGAAAAATGCTTTTGCCGGGACGTTTTTCGCAACACCTTAGCCCCGCCTGCACGGCTTTCACAAGCAACCGCCGAAGCCGTGCTGAAACCCGGCGAATCCGCCTAATCGGCCTTCTCTCGAAGGCGACGAATCACTCTTTTTAGCGATAAATCCACTCGTAGTCAACCTCTCCGGGGAACCCGTAGCGGATTTCGCCTTCGTGTTCATAGTATTCGTCGCCGGGCCGCCAGAAATTGATTTTCAGCGTTTTCCGCATGAATCGGCGGCCGCGATTCACCCCGTCTTCAATCCGCATCGTGGCTGGGTCGTCGCGCCAGCGGTAGGCGTTGGTCAGGCCGTCGATGAAGATCGAAAACCGGTAGAGTTCCGGATTGATGTCGTGCCAAGTGACTACGCCCCAAACGGTTTCGCCCACGCCGATTTCACGGCACATCTCGGCCGTGTTGAGCAACTTGCAGTTGGGGTCCTCGCGCTGCTGAATGGCCGCCACCGCCACCGGCACGATCTGATCGCGATAGACAAACGCCCGCTCCTCGCCATTGCCCTGTCGCACGCGGGCTTCCAGCAGGAACAGCGGGATGAATCGCACCGGTTCGTCCACCTCGCGGACGTCCCAAACCACCTTGCCTTCCGTCGTATCGTAGCCCAACGGTTTCTCTTCAACCGGAACGAAGACCTTTCCGGGATTGGTCACGTTATAAACCATGTACCAAATCAGCTTCCGCTGCATCACCCCGCCCACCTGAGGAACATCTACCCAAATCATCCGCGGCACCTTGAAGCGGAACTCCAACGCCCAGGTGCGATGGCGGATCGGCACGTCCTTCGCCCAGTCGAACTTCGGATCGACCTTCAGCAGCTCGACCAAATCGTGCCGGCTGACGGTCTCTTCCATCTTCCGCTCGGGCAAAATGGTGATCAGAACGCCGGGCGCCAGGCGCCGCAACGGCTTGCCCGACCCCTCGCCCCCTGCAACGGCTGTCGCGACCGGCGCAGCCCCTTCGGCGGGCGCGGCCGCAACGGCCTCGTCTCCTTCGGCCGCGCGAACCATCGGCATCATCAGCGCCAACCCAAACGCGCAAACGAGCATACCGCCCAAATACACCGGCGCGGCCCTCAGCCCGCATCGTGAATACCAAACGGAAGAATCGCTCACTCGTCGGTCAAACGCTCGATCAGGGTGCTTCGAATGCATCGGACCAGCTCTCTTCCTCTGCCGGGAGTTCTCGATCAACTTGGGCCTGCCGCCACTTGCCGAACAGAGGCCCAACACCTTTGGCCCCGCGAATCGCGCTCGTCGCGACCAGACACACAAGGCAAAATGCGCATAATAAGCCCTCTATAATCTTTAGTATATTTCCAAGCCGGACGCAGCGTCAAGCTAACCAAACAGCCCGTCAGAGGGGGGCAGCCTGAATTGGGCACCATCGGCATCCAGCGTCGGGTACCTTCGCTGCTAGTGCCGGGCCGTCTATTCCGACTTTGCCGGATTGGGCATTGCGGCGGTGACTGGCGCATCATCGGCCCGCTGCTTCGCCGCTTCGTCGAGCATTTCGAGAATCGCAGCGCGGATCTTCGGCTCGGCCTGCTCTTCAAGACAACTGCTCCGCGCCCGCCACGTGGTGTATCCGCCCAGCGCGTGCTGCTCGGGCGGCGCGATGTAGCCCTCGGCACCGTTGGCCAGCGAGATGTTGAACGTGGGCTTCAACGGGCTTTTGGCCTTGATCGCCAGTCCCGTGGCGCCGAACACCTCGCACGGGATGGCCGCAATCCCCAGCCCGCCCAACCGAATCACCTGCAACTTCAACTCGCGTGTGGGCGGCATTTGGTGAAGCAACACCGTCTCGCGAGCGTAAACCTCCACCAACGTTCGCGGCAGCCGATCGCCCATCGCCGCAAGGACCTCGCCGGCGCGATCCACTTCCTCTTGCGAAGGCATTCGCACGTTCAGCGTCATCTTTCGTTCGATCATCACCAGGGGAACCCAGTCGAACCACTTGGCCTCGGCGACCGCCTTCAGTGCGGTTTCGGCGACGTCGGCGGCAACGCTCCGATGATTGAACGTTCGCGGCGGGTGGACGAAGTCGATGCAATTGGCGTCGCCGCTGGTGCCGTTGGTCATCAGTGCGGTGAAATCGCCGCGTCGCGACGTGTTCCACTTCTCGTCGATCAGTCGGCAGAACTCGCCGAAGTAGTCGGCCGATATGCCCGGCGCCCCGGCGTAATGCGTCGAATAATTCGCCAACAACGCCAGCGGGCGGCCATCGCGCGAGCGAACACAAAGCACCGAGACATCGGGATCGACCGGCCCGGTCCGCTCGATCGCGTTGGGGTTCTGGTGCCCGGGGTTCATCTGTGCTTGATCGTTGCTCTTGCCGCTGAACGGGTTGGTGGGGGCGGTGCCGGGCTTCATGCGGAATCGCCGGCAGAAGACGTTGCGCGGATCGGGCAACACGGCCCAACCGACATGCGCCGGCTGAAGGTTATTCACCGCCTTTTCGATGGCCTCGGCGATCCAAATCGGAAGCTGTTCGGCGTAGTCGCGTTGAATCTCGCTGCCCAGCGCACCGGCCACCGAGGGCGCCGAATGCGTATGCGTGGCCGAAATCAGCATGCGTTCGACGGGCACGCCGGTGGCCTCGGCCGCCCGGCGTTTCGCCTCGTCGAGCAGCGCCCGCGGAATCAAACAGCTATCGACCACGGCGATGACGGCCTTGTTCGTCCCGTCGTCGAGCGCCAGCGCTCGAACGTGCAGCCGATCGGTGATCTGATCGATCCGCCGTTCGGTGAACCCGCCGTTGACAATCACGGGCAAGGTTCGCGGGGTGATATCGACGACTGCAACACCGGCCCGAAACGACCGCCCGTCTGCCGTCGGCTCGCCCGTCGCTGCCGCCACTGCCATCGGCGGATTTGCAGGGGACGACTTTTCGGCCGGATGCGGCAGCACTGTTTGGCTGGCGGCCCTGCCGCCCTGCGTCGGGGCAGAATCGTCCGCGACGGCTGCGGCGGACGAAACCGGCAACGTCGTCGCCAGCGCAAGCAGCAGGCGTAACGTCCAAGCAACGCTCCGTCGTACCGCCCGATCCGCAAAGCCCACGGCGTTCGTGCCAAAAGCTAAGCCGACCGTTGAGAACCCGTTCATGGATGATCCCTCCGAATTCCGGTTCGCTTTGCAGCGCAATGGCGGGCTGACGACTCAAATGCAACAACAACCGGCGAACAAGCGGGGCAGGTGACACCGTCGCGGGGACGTTCCCGCGGGCGAGGTGGTACGAAGGCGTCCCGTCGGAAACGCAGCCGCCGCGATGCCCATCATCTTACGCTCGAAGAACGCGACCGAAAACCGCTGTTGCGAAATCGCGGCCCTCGTCTGGCCGTCGAAAGGAAATCTCCCCGGCTTTCGCTCGGAGCCGCGGCACGATCAGCGGCAAGCGGCGACGCAAGAGCCGCCTGTCCGCGAGCGGCCGCCGTTGATTCGCCGGCAGAGTGTCGCTGTAGCGCGGCCATCGGCCTGCAACGGGGTCAACGGCGGGCACGCGGAGCGCGCAGTTGGGGCCGAGCGGCGGCACGAGGCTCGTCCGACGGTCCCATCGCGGCCAGCGTCCGTTCGGGATCGAATCGCCAGCCGGAGTCGTCGCGGCGCCAGTATTGAGTTTGCAGCCGCCGCCCTTCGCC
>Ga0308417_1001827_pt1 | contig 14376 bp, 13 predicted proteins | sample HotsprSampleOS65_FD_203528 | JGI IMG/M metagenome (GOLD analysis project Ga0308417, IMG submission 203528) | Hot spring phototrophic mat microbial communities from Octopus Spring, Yellowstone National Park, Wyoming, United States - 20090730_OS65 ... | reverse complement strand
GCACGCTGCGCGGCACCCCCGGGACCAACACCGCGCTCCTTGCTCTCGGCACCGCGATCGCAAGCCTGACCGGCACGACAGGCGCAAGCATGCTCCTTGTCCGCCCGGTCCTGCGCGCCAATGCCCAGCACAAACACCGCACACACACGATGATCTTCTTCATCTTCCTCGTGTCGAACATCGGCGGCTGCCTCACCCCGCTGGGCGACCCACCGCTCTTCCTCGGTTTCCTCAAGGGGGTCGCATTCTTCTGGCCGACGGAACACCTCTTCGCTCCGCTCCTGCTCGCTTCGGCTCTGCTGCTGCTCGTCTACCACCAAATGGACGTGCGCTTCTTCCGCCGCGAGGCGGACGAGATCCGAGACGATCCCGGCACGGTTGAGCCGCTGCGCATCCAGGGTGGCGTGAACATCCCGCTGCTGATGCTCGTGGTGCTCGTCGTCCTGTTGGAGGGCATCTGGCATCCAGGCGCGGCGACCTTCCTCAAGCAGGAGATCGCCATCGAGGTGCTGGTCGGCGATGCGCTGCTTCTCGCCATCGCCGCCTACTCGATCTGGGCGACCCCGTCGATGGTGCGCAACGCGAACGGCTTCACCTGGGGGGCGATGATCGAGGTCGCGAAGGTGTTCGCCGCGATCTTCGTCACGATCACGCCCGCGATCATGATCCTCCGGGCAGGCCGGGAGGGCGCTGCGGCACCGCTGCTTGCGCTCGTGACGCGGGATGACGGAAAGCCGGACCCGGCCATGTATTTCTGGCTCACCGGCCTGCTCTCCTCCTTCCTCGACAACGCGCCGACCTACCTGATTTCCTTCAACCTGGCCGGCGGTGACGCAGAAGCGCTGATGGGCCCCGGCGCGACGGTGCTCGCCGCCATCTCGGCCGGTGCGGTGTTCATGGGCGCAAATTCCTACATCGGCAACGCGCCGAAGTTCATGGTCCGCTCCATCGCCGAGGAACAAGGGGTGCCGATGCCCTCGTTCTTTGGCTACTGCGCTTGGGCCGGGGCAATCCTGCTGCCCCTGTTTGCGCTGTTGACCGTGATCTTCTTCCGCGCCTGACAGAAGCAGCCGGAGGCCAGCATGCCCTATCTCGATCGCGCCCACCTGCCGACCGTTCCAGCGGGCGAGCGATTCCGCGCGCTGCTCGCACGCCCAGGAATCCTCGAAATTCCCGGCGCGCACAACGGCCTTGCGGGGCTGTTGGCGAAGCGGGCTGGGTTCGAGGCACTCTACCTTTCCGGAGCGGCAATGTCCGCTTCCATGGGCCTGCCCGATCTCGGCATCATCACCGTCGACGAGGTCTGCTTCTTCGTCCGCACCCTGGCGCGCGCAACCGCCCTGCCCATCCTGGTCGACGGCGACACGGGCTATGGCGGCGTGCTGAACGCGATGCATATGGTGCGCGCCTTCGAGGACGCGGGCGCCGCGGCGGTCCACATCGAGGACCAGGACCTGCCGAAGAAGTGCGGTCATCTCAACGACAAGAGGCTCGTCAGCGCTGCCGAGATGGCTGCGAAGGTCGCGGCCGCGAAACGCGCCGCGCGGCATCTCTTCGTCATTGCCCGCACCGATGCCGTGGCTGTGGAGGGCTTCGAGGCGGCGGTGGCGCGCGCGCGGCTTTATCTCGAGGCCGGGGCGGACGCGATCTTCCCCGAGGCGCTGACGTCGCGGGAGATGTTCGAGGACTTCGCCCGCGCTCTCCCCGGCGTGCCCCTGCTTGCGAACATGACAGAGTTCGGCCGCACGCCCTACTTCACAGCGGCCGAATTCGCCGCCATGGGCTATCGCATGGTGATCTGGCCCGTTTCCTCCCTGCGCGTGGCGGCGAAGGCAGAAGCCCTTCTCTATGACACGATCAGGCGCGATGGCGGCACGATGCACCATCTCGGGCACATGCAGACCAGGGCAGAGCTCTACGAAACGATCGGGCTTGCCGACTACGAGGCGCTCGACGCCTCGATCGTCGCCACCGTCCTACCACCGGACCTCAGACCAGGGAGCGCGCCCGGCAAGGCTGCGCAATAGCGCAGGCTCCGTGCTGCCGCGCCTTGTGAGAAGCGAGATCTACCGCGGCTCAAGCTACGGGCCGAAGCATCCGCTCGCCATCCAGCGCGTCCCCGCAACCCTCGACCTCTGCGCTGCGCTCGGCTGGCTGCCCGAAGCGCAGACCCTGAAGAGCCCGTGCGCGACGGAGGAGGAGCTCGCGCGTTTCCACGACCCGGCCTACATCGCCGCGCTCAAGCGCGCCGAGGTAGACCAGGCGGTTGACGCTGCGACACGTGCGCGCTTCGGCATCGGCGCGAATGGCAACCCCGTCTTCCGCGAAGTGTTCCGCCGCCCCGCCACCGCCGCCGGCGGCACGCTGCTCGCTGCGCGGCTGACGGCGGCAGGCGGCGGCATCGTCTATAACCCGGGTGGTGGCACGCATCACGGCAAGCCCGCCCGCGCTTCAGGCTTCTGCTACGTCAACGATCCGGTGCTCGGCCTGCTCGCCTGGCGCGACGCGGGTCTTGCCCCGCTCCTCTACGTCGACATCGACGCTCATCACGGCGACGGGGTGGAGGAGGCCTTCGCCGACGACCCGGCCGTCTTCACTCTCTCCGTGCACGAGGCGGGGCGCTGGCCGGGCACCGGCGCCGTGGAGGAGACGCGCTGCGGTGGGGCGATGAATATCCCTGTGCCTGCCGGGTTCAACGACAGCGAGATGCGCTTCGTTCTGGAGAAGGCGATCCTGCCCGTCGTCGATGCGCTCCGCCCTGCGGCGATCATGCTCCAGGGCGGCGCTGATGCCCTCGCAGACGACCCGCTTGCCTCGCTCGCGCTGTCGAACAACGCCCACTGGGCCGTGGTCGAGGCGCTTGCGCGCGCCGCACCACGCTTCGTGCTGCTTGGCGGCGGCGGCTACAACCCCTGGTCGGTCGCGCGGTGCTGGGCTGGCGCCTGGGCGACGCTGAACGCCTGGGACATCCCTGACCGCCTGCCAGCCGAGGCGGAGGCGGTGCTGCGCGGGCTGTCGCTCGACCGTGCGGCCGGCCGGAACCCGCCGGCGCACTGGTTCACCACGCTGCGCGACTGTCCGCGCGAGGGGCCGGTGCGGGAGGAGGTGAGGGCGGTGGTGGCGCGCGCCATGGCCCTGTTCCGCGAGGCCATGCTAAGGGGCGTCGCATGACGGACACCCTGCCGCGCCGGCTCCTGCTTGCCTTGGTCGCAGCCGCGCCTGCGCGCGCGCAGACCGGCCCGCAGCCCGAGCTTCCGAAAGAGCCGCTTGTCATCGTCACGCGCGACGGCGCGCGCCACACCTTTATGGTGGAGATGGCGCTGACGCCCGAACAGCAGATGATCGGGCTGATGTTCCGCCCCTCCGTTCCTCCCGACGGGGGCATGCTGTTCGACTGGGGCAGCCCGCGCGAGTCGCAGATGTGGATGCGCAACACGATCACTTCGCTCGACATGCTGTTCATCGCCGCTGACGGCCGGATCCACCGGATCGTGGAGAGGACCGTTCCGCATTCGCTCGCGACGATCAGCTCGCACGGGCCGGTGCGCGCGACGCTCGAGGTCGCGGCCGGAACGGCGGAGCGGCTCGGAATCCGCGTCGGCGATCGGGTGCTGCACCGGATCTTCGGGTCACAGCCGTAACGTGAGCGCCCGGCCGGTCGCCTCCCAGGGTCCTTCGGGGGAGAGGGGCGGCTCAAGCCGTTTCTCAGGCTGGTGGGATTGTTCGGCGCTTCCGTCAGCACCTGTGGCTGAGGCGCAGGGGGATCAGCCTTTGCGAGCTGCGCCCACAAGACCGCGCCCTGGACAGAGACGCGGTCTCCGCACAGGATGCTGCCAGCCCCATCGCAACGCGCCACCGCAATGCAAGGACCGCGCGTGATCCTGCTCGCCAACGCCCGCATCGTCGACGGCTCAGCGCCGGAACCCTCAGACCCTCTGGACGTTCTCGTCGAGAACGGAACGATCCGTGAGGTCGGTCGCGCGCTTGCCTCTGCCGCCGATCGGCTTGATCTCGGAGGCCGGGTTCTCATGCCCGGTCTGATCGACGCGCATGTGCATGTCGTCGCGTGCCTTGCGAATCTCGGTGCGAACGCTGTGTTGCCCGATGCGCTGGTAGCGCATCGGGCGGCGAGGATCATGCATGGGATGCTGATGCGCGGCTTCACCACCGTCCGCGACGTGGGCGGAGCGACAGCGGGTTTGCGCGCTGCACGCGATGAGGGGCTGTTCGAAGGCCCGCGCCTCGTGCTTTGCGGCAAGGCGCTGTCGCAGACGGGTGGACACACCGACTTCCGCGGCCGCTACGAGGACCGGCCGCAGCCGCACTGGCGGCTCGGCGCCCTGGGCAGGCTCTGCGATGGCGTCGACGAGGTGCGCCGCGCCTGCCGCGAGGAGATCAAGGGGGGCGCCGACTTCATCAAGATCATGGCGAATGGCGGCGTCGCCTCGCCGACCGACCCGATCCACTTCCTCGGCTTCTCGCGCGAGGAGATACGCGCCGCGGTTGAGGAGGCGGGCAATGCTGGCACTTATGTCGCGGCGCATCTCTACACGGACGAGGCGATCGCGCGAGCGGTCGAGTGCGGCGTGCACAGCCTCGAGCACTGCAATCTCATAACGCCTGCGACCGCGCGCGCCGCCGCGGCCGCGGGCTGCGTCGCCGTGCCAACGCTCGTCACCTACGAGGCGCTCGCTTCCGAGGGGGCTGCGATGGGCCTGCCGCCCGACAGTGTGGCGAAGATCGAGACGGTGCGCGGCGCGGGGTTGCGCAGCCTCGAGACGATGCGCGAAGCAGGCCTCCCCATGGCCTTCGGCACCGATCTTCTGGGCGGGATGCACCGCCACCAGTCCGAGGAGTTCGTGATCCGTGGCCGCGCCCTGCCCGCCCGGGAAGTGATCGCGTCCGCAACGTCCGTCGCTGCGCGGCTTCTGCGGATGGAGGGCAGGATCGGCGTCATCGCTCCCGGCGCGCATGCCGACCTCGTGGTGGTTGACGGCGACCCGCTTGCCGATCTCTCTCTGCTGACGGGCCAGGGCCGGCACATGCCGGCGATCATGGTCGGTGGCCGCTTCGTGAAGAACACGCTAGCCTGACGTGCTCGCACGATCTCCGGGGGAGGGGATGATGACGATCGACCGCAGAACGCTTCTCGGCGCCGTACCGGCTAGCCTTGTGCTCGGGCTTGCGCCCAGTCGCGCGGCCGCGCAGACACAGAGCTTCAGGATCGGCGCGCTCAATCCCGTCACCGGCGCGGGGAGCCCCTACGGAACGGGAATGCAGCGTATGATTCTCGCGGCCGCCGAGGAGGTGAACGCAGCCGGCGGCGCGGGTGGACGTAGGCTCGAGGTCTTCGCCGAGGACAGCCAGACGCAGCCGCAGGCGGCGGTGCTTGCCGCGAAAAAGCTGATCGAGGTGAACAATGTCCGCGCCATCCTCGGCACCTGGTCGTCGGGCGTCTCACTCGCGGTCATTCCGCTGACGAACGATGCCAACATCATCCTGATGAACACCTCTGGCGCGCCCGCGCTCTCTGTTCCCCCCGCCAACGCCAAGGGCCTCTCCTACCGCTTCCAGGCGACCAACGATCGTTTCGGCCGCGCCTTCGCCGAGATCGCCGAGCGGGAGGGCTTCCGCCGCGCCGCGACCATGGCCTTCAACAACGCCTCCGGCATCGGCAACACGCAGGGCTTCCGGCGCGCCTGGGAGGCGAAGGGACACCGGGTCGTCGCCGAGGTCGTTTATGAACCGAACCAGCCCTCCTACCGCGCTGAGCTCCAGCGCATACTTGCCGCGCGGCCGGACGTGATCGTGATGGGCTCCTTCCTGCCTGATACGACCATCATCCTCCGCGAGTGGTTCCAGACAGGCGAGACCAACCGCTGGATCATCCCCGGCTGGGCGGCGAATCCTCAGCTTGTGCAGGCGCTCGGGCCGCAGGCGACCGAGGGAATCATCTCGGTCGACACCGTCTCCAACGAGAAGGCCCCGTCCTTCGCGCACTACGACGCCGTCTACCGGCGGGTCATGAACCAACCCGGCACCAGCAACGTCTACGCGGCGATGGCGTGGGACATGGTGATCACCCTTGCGCTCGCGATGGAGGCTGCCGGCCCGAACGCCGACGTTGCCGCGATCAACGAGAAGATCCGCTTCGTCGCCAACCCGCCGGGGGAGGAGGTGTTCACTTTCGCTGCCGGAAAGGCGGCCCTCGCGCGCGGCAAGATCAACTACCAGGGAGCCTCCTCGGTTCTCGACTTCGACCAGTTCGGAGACGTGACGCCGGACTTCGGCGTCTACTTCATCACCAACGGCCAGCTCGTGCGCCGCTACGTCGTCGCGATCTGAAAGCCCGGAGCGCGGCCTGCTTGGCTGCCCCGTCTGCGGATGGTGTTCTGGATCGAGCTGCTCATCGCGGGCCTTGTCTCTGGTCTGGTGATTGGGCTCGTCGCGCTGTCGATCACCCTCGTCTTCGGGATCGCGCGTTTCCCGAACGCCTCGGCGGGGGACATCATGACCCTCGGTGCCTACGCCGCGCTCGCAGGCCATGCCGCGACCGGATCGCTCTTCGCGGGCGGGGTGGCCGGCGCTGCCGCGGGCGCGGCGGCGTCTGTCGCTGCCTATGCGCTCGTGTTCCGCCGCCTCGCCGGGCGCTCGACGGTCGCCCTCCTCGTCGCCTCGATCGGCGTGGCTTTCGTCATCCGCGCCGGGCTCGCTCTCGCCTTCGGCCATGCGCAGCAGGTGTTCCAGGTGCCGCTCGTTCGCCCTTGGCGCATCGAAGGCGTGCGCGTGCACCCGAACGACCTCAGGCTCGCTGCGACCGCTGCCGCCTCGCTCGCTGCCGTCTTCGTCACTCTCTACCTCACGCCGATCGGGCGGCGCATGCGCGCTGTGGCAGACGACCCGTCGCTCGCGCGTGTCTCGGGCATCTCGCCGGTGCGGGTGATGGTTGCGCTCTGGCTGGTCGCGGGTGCGGCTTGCGCGATCGCGGGCGTCATCCTCGGGCTGCGCACGGTGGTGTCGCCTGAGATGGGCTGGGAGATGCTGCTGCCGGGGTTCGCCGCCGCCATCCTCGGCGGTATCGGCAACCCGGCCGGTGCTGTGGTCGCCGGCCTCATCCTCGGCATTGCCCAGGAGATGGCCACACCTTTCGTCGGGTTCACCTACAAGATCGCTCTAGCCTTCGTCCTCATGCTCCTCGTGCTGCTGGTCCGGCCGCGCGGTCTGTTCGGACGCCTCGAAGGGGTGCGGTGATGGAGGCCTATCTCGCCGCGATCGCGACCGTTGCACTGATCTACGTGCTCCTGTCGCTCGGCCTCACGCTGCACTACGGCCTGACCGGGCTGATCAATTTCGGCCATGTCGGCTTCTTCTGTATCGGCGCCTATGCCGCGGCGATCCTCTCGACCAAGACCGGGCTGCCGGTCGCTGCCGGCTTCGTCGCTGCCGCTGCCCTGGCCGGCCTCGCCGCCTGGCCGATCGGCCTTGTCTCGCTGAGGCTCCGCGACGACTATTTCGCGATCGTGACGCTTGGATTCTCCGAGACCGTCCGCCTCGTCGTCACGTCGGAACGATGGCTCACGAACGGCGTGCAGGGGATCCCCGGCATCCCGCGACTGTTTGACGGCCTTGGCGTCGGCATGGCTTCCGCGATTGCCCTGCTTGCGCTTCTCCTCGCCGTCAACGCTGCTGCGGTCGCGCTCTTCCTCCGCCTGGCGAGGAGCCCGTTCGGGCGGATGATCGAGGCGATACGGGACAACGAGGAGGCGGTGCGGGCGCTTGGCAAGGATCCTGCCCGCTTCAAGATCCGGGTGCTCGTCATCGGCGCGGCGGTCGCCGGCGTCGCCGGCGCCTTCTACGCCCATTACATCGGCTACGTTGTGCCCGACCAGTTCGTGCCGCTCATCACCTTCTATGTCTGGATGGCGATCATCATGGGCGGGGTCGGGCGTATCTCAGGCGCGGTCGTCGGCACGGTCCTGTTGATGCTCTTCCTCGAGGGCAGCCGGTTCCTGCGCGATGCGCTGCCCTTCATCTCGGCGGTCGACATGGCCTCGGTGCGGATCGGCGCGGTCGGCCTCGCCCTGATCCTCTTCACCATCTACAGGCCGCAGGGGCTGATGGGGGACTATACGCGGCGATGACTCTCGCGGTCGCCGATCTTGCGATCGCCTTTGGCGGCTTCCGCGCCGTCGACGGCGTTAGCCTTGCCGTGCCGTCTGGCGGGCTCGTCGGCATCATCGGGCCGAACGGGGCGGGCAAGTCCACGCTGTTCTCCCTCGTGAGCGGCTTCCTCGCACCCGACTCGGGAACCGTCACGCTCGACGGCGCCAACATCACCCGCGCACCGGCGCATGAGCGCGCGCGCCGCGGTATGGTGCGGACGTTCCAGGTGCCGCGCGAATTCGCGCATCTCACGGTGCGCGAGAACCTGATGGCCGCGGCACCGGGCCAGGCCGGGGAGACGCTGCGCGGCCTCTTCCTCCGCCCCGGTTGCGTCCGCGCCGAGGAGCGTGCGGTCGCTGAGGCCGCTGCCGAGACGATGGCATTCCTCAGGCTCGATGCCGTCGCAGACCTGCCTGCGGGCCGTCTCTCCGGCGGGCAGCGCAAGCTCCTCGAGCTCGGCCGCGCGCTGATGGCGCGCCCGCGCCTGATCCTGCTCGACGAGCCCTTCGCCGGCGTTAATCCCGTGCTGGTCGAGGCTCTGTCGGGCCACATCCGCGCGCTCAACGCCCGCGGCATCGGCTTCCTGATCATCGAGCACGACCTGCCCGCGCTCACCCGCCTCGTCAGCACGCTGCATGTGATGGACCGCGGCCGGATCATCGCCTCAGGGGAGCCGCAGGCTGTGCTTGCCGATGCGCGGGTGCGCGAGGCCTATCTCGGCGCCGTCGGATGACGCTTCTTCGCCTTGAGGGACTCGCCGGCGGCTATGGCGAGATCGACATCCTCAACGGCATCGATCTGTGCCTCGATGCCGGGGAGATCCTCACAGTTGCCGGAACGAACGGGTCGGGGAAATCGACGCTGGCCAAGGCGCTGGTCGGGCTACTGCCGCGCGTGCGCGGGCGTATCCTGCTCGATGGCAAGGACATCGCCTCGGTGCCGACCGAGGCGCGCGCGCGCCTTGGCATCGGTTACGTACCGCAGGTTGCGAACGTATTTCCTTCGCTCACCGTGACCGAGAATCTCGAGGTCGTGGAAGGAGTCGCCTCGCGCCGCGCGAGGATCACAGGGCTTTTCGATGCTTTCCCGGCGCTCGCCGAGCGCCGGCGTGCCCGGGCAGGCTCTCTGTCAGGCGGCGAGCGGCAGATGCTCGCCTTCGCCCGCGCGCTGATGACCGAGCCGAGGCTAATGGTGCTCGATGAGCCGACGGCCGCGCTCGCGCCTGCGCTCGTGGCTGAGGCGTTCGCGCGGATTCGCGGCCTGCCCGCGCTTGGCGCAGCGGTGCTGCTGATCGAGCAGCGGGCGCGGCCGGCGCTCGCCATCTCCGATCGCGGCGTGATCCTCGACGGCGGCCGGATCGTTCTTGCCGGTCCTGCCGAGACTCTGTTGGCCGACGAGCGCGCTGCGCGGCTCTATCTCGGGCTCGCGCCCTGACCGCTGCGTCGCGAGGGCGCCCCCGCGAGGGCGGCAATCGCATCAGTGGCGGCGGCCGCTCCGGCCTCAGCTCAGCGTCCTGCGGACGGCATCCCGCCAACGCGCGTAGCGGCGTGCGCGCTCCTCCTCGCCCATCCGCGGCTCGAAACGCCGCTCGAGCGACCAGGTGCGCGCGAAGGCCACGGAATCGGCGAAGAGCCCGGCGTCGAGGCCTGCGAAGAACGCGGCGCCGAGCGCGGTCGTCTCCTGCACGCGGGGTCGATCGACCGGGCAGGCGAGCATGTCGGCGAGGAACTGCATGGTCCAGTCGCTCGCCGTCATGCCGCCATCGACACGAAGCACGGTCTCCGCTGGCTCTGCCCAGTCCGCCCGCACCGCCTCGATCAGGTCGCGCGTCTGCAAGGCGACGCTCTCGAGCGCCGCGCGGGCGAGCTCGGCCCGGGTGGTGCCTCGGGTGAGACCGAAGATCGCGCCGCGCGCCTCGGCATCCCAGTAGGGAGCGCCCAGGCCGACGAAGGCCGGGACGAGCGTGACCTCCTGGGCCGGGTCGGCTGCCTCGGCAAGCGCCTCCGTCTCCGCCGCATGCGCGATCAGCCCGAGCCCGTCGCGCAGCCACTGCAGGGTGGCACCTGCGATGAAGATCGCGCCTTCGAGCGCGTAGCTCCGCCGCCCGCCGAGCTGGAAGGCGATGGTCGTGAGAAGCCGGTTCGACGACGCAACGGCGGTCGCGCCGGTGTTGAGTAGCGCGAAGCAGCCCGTGCCGTAGGTCGACTTCACCATGCCTGGGGTGAAGCAGGCCTGGCCCGCAAGCGCCGCCTGCTGGTCGCCCGCGATCCCGCGGACCGGGATTGCAGCGCCGAAATGGCGCGGCTCGGCGATGCCGAACAGCCCGGCCGTATCGCGGACCTCCGGCAGGATCGCCTCGGGAATCTTGAACAGCCGCAGCATCTCGGGGCTCCACGCACCGGTTCGGAGGTCGAAGAGCAGGGTGCGCGAGGCGTTGGTCGCGTCGGTAGCGTGTACCGCGCCGCCGGTCAGCCGCCAGAGCAGGAAGGAATCGATCGTTCCGAAGGCGAGAATTCCCGCTTCCGCTGCTCGGCGCGCGCCGTGCACGTGGTCGATGAGCCAGGCGATCTTGGTTGCCGAGAAATAGGGATCGAGGAGCAGCCCTGTCGTTGCGGAGACGAACGGCTCTGCTCCGTCGGCCTTGAGCCGCGCGCAGGCCTCAGCGGTGCGCCGGTCCTGCCAGACGATCGCGTGGTGGATCGGCCGGCCGCTCTCGCGGTCCCACAGCACCGTCGTCTCGCGCTGGTTGGTGATACCGATCGCGGCGATGTCCGCCGCCTCGAGCCCCGCGTTGCGGATCGCCGCTCTGCCGGTCTCCAGGACGCTTTGCCAGATCACCTCCGGGTCGTGCTCGACCCAGCCAGGCTGGGGATAGGACTGGGGGAACTCCTGCTGCGCGAGGCCGCGCACGGCGGCGTTGGCGTCGAACACGATTGCGCGCGTGGAGGTCGTTCCCTGGTCGATCGTGAGGATGTGGGCGGCGCGGCTCATGCCGGCCCCGCTCCGGCCATCGCGCGGTCGACGGCTGCGCGCTGAGCCTCGGTGAGCTTCAGGCCGAGCTTAGTGCGGCGCCAGAGCACATCCTCCCCCGTGCGCGCCCATTCGTTCCGGGCAAGGAAGCAAAGCTCTGCCTCGGTCAGCCCTGAGCCGAAATCCCGCCCGAGATCGGAAAGCGACGCCGCACCGTCGAGCAGCCGCTCTGCCTCCGTGCCGTAGGCGCGCGCGAGCCGCCGCGCGAGCGGTGCGGGAAGCCACGGCCTTGCCGAGAGGAGGCTCGAGACGAGCGCGTCGAAGCCCTCTGCCGGGAAATCGCCTCCCGGCAGCGGCTCGCGCCCCGTCCATCCCTTCGGCTTGCCGGAGCGGGCGGGGAGATCGCGGGCGAGCGCATCGAGCGCTGCCTCGGCGAGGCGACGGTAGGTGGTGATCTTGCCGCCGAAGATGGAGAGCAGGGCGGGCTCACTGGGTGCGCCATCGCGCGCGAGCACGTAGTCGCGCGTTGCCTCCTGCGCTGCGGTCGCGCCGTCGTCGTAGAGCGGGCGGATGCCGGAATAGGTCCACACCACGTCTGCCGGTGTGACGGGCTTGCGGAACCAGGCGTTGGCGGCGGCGCAGAGATAGGTGATCTCGTCCGGAGTCGCCGTCACCTGCGCCGGGTCGCCACGCCAGTCGCGGTCGGTGGTGCCGAGCAGCGTGAAATCGCCCTCGTAGGGGATGGCGAAGACGATCCGGCGATCGCTGTTCTGCAGGATGTAGCAGGCGTCGTGGTCGTAGAGGCGCGGCACGACGATGTGGCTTCCCTGGACGAGACGTATGGCTGCCGGAGAACGGACGCGAACGACCTTCGAAAGCACCTCCGCAACCCAGGGGCCGGCGGCGTTGACGAGGATGCGGGCGCGGAACGATCGCCGTCCGCCACCATCGGCATCGGCGACGGTGACGGTCCAGGCGCCTCCCTCGCGGCGCGCGTCGAGGCAACGCGTGCGCGTTTCGATCACTGCCCCATGCGCCGCGGCGTCGCGCGCGTTCAGCACCACGAGCCGGTTGTCCTCCACCCAGCAGTCCGGGTAGGCGAAGCCGCGGACGAGGCCAGGGGCAAGCGGCGCGCCGGCCGGGTCGGTGCGGAGATCGAGCGTGGCCGTGCCCGGCAAAGCCGTTCTGCCGCCGAGATGATCATAGAGGAAGAGGCCAAGGCGCAGCATCCAGGCTGGCCTGAGGCCAGGACGGTGCGGCAGAACGAAGCGCAATGGCCAGATGATATGCGGCGCGATCCGCCACAACACCTCGCGCTCCTTCAGCGCCTCGCGCACAAGCCGAAACGCCCAATGCTCGAGATAGCGCAGCCCGCCATGGATCAGCTTGGTCGAGGCGGACGAGGTGGCGCCACCGAGATCGCCCTGCTCGACGAGACGCACCGAGAAGCCGCGCCCTGCGGCGTCGCGCGCAAGCCCCGTGCCGTTGATCCCGCCGCCGATGATCGCGAGATCGACGATTCCGCCCGCCCTGTCCGCACTGCCGTCCATGCGCGTCCGACGCTACGGCGCGCGCGCGGCCTGCGTCCAGGGGAATGGGTCGGATGGACCATGGCCCGCGACGATGCCAGAGTGCCTCCATGCCTGACGACCTCGCCCCGGCGGCCGCCGCGCCGTGCCTCTCCTCGACGATCGCCGGCACGGATTCGCCGCCCATTCCGGCAGCACGCGCTTGGGCCGCGCGCTACCGGGGCGATCAGGGACCGCTGATCGACCTCACCCAGGCCGTGCCCGGCTATCCGCCGCCTGCTGACCTGCTCGGCCGGCTTGCCATGGCCGCAGGCGATCCTGCCTCGGCCGGCTACGGGCCGATCCTCGGCGACTCGCCGCTCAGGGAGGCGCTCGCGGCCGACATCTCTGCCCGCTATGGCGCGCCAGTCTCGGCCGAGGAGGTGGCGATAACTGCAGGCTGCAACCTCGCCTTCGCGATGGCGATGGAAACGATCGCCTCGCCAGGCGAGGCGGTGATGCTGCCCGCACCGTGGTACTTCAACCACCGGATGGCGCTCTCGATGCGGGGGGTCGCGGCCGCGCCGCTCCCCTGCCGCGCCGAGGACGGGTTCGTTCCGGATCCGGAGCGTGCCGCGGCCGCGCTCGGGCCCGAAGTGCGGGCGATCGTGCTCGTCACACCCAACAACCCGACAGGCGCGATCTATCCGCCGGAGACGATCGCCGCCTTCGCCGCGCTCGCGCGCACCCGCGGCCTCTGGCACGTGCTCGACGAGACTTATCGCGACTTCCTGCCCAGTGAGGCACCGCCGCACGCCCTGTTCCGGGATCCGACCTGGCGCGAGGGCGTGGTGCATCTCTACTCCTTTTCGAAGGCGTATTGCGTCCCGGGGCACCGCATCGGCGCCGTGGTGGCCGGCAAGTGCTTCCTCGAGGCCTTCGCAAAGGCGGCCGATACGCTGCAGATCTGCGCGCCCCGGGCGCCGCAGGCGCCGCTTGCCTGGGCCATCGAGGGCCTTCGCTCCTGGCGGGAGCGCAACCGCGCGGTGATGGCGCGCCGCGCCGAGGCGTTCGGCGCCGCGCTGTCGGCCGCTCCCGCATGGCGCATCGACGCGCTTGGCGGCTACTTCGCCTATGTGCGGGTTCCCCGCATTCTGCCCGATGCAGTTGCGGTAGCGGAACGTCTCGCTGCGGAGCAGGGGCTCCTGCTCCTTCCTGGCCCATTCTTCGGGCCAGGGCAGGAGCGGTATCTCCGCGTCGCCTTCGCCGATGCGGACGAGGCGACGCTCGCCTCCGTGCCAGCGCGGCTCGCCGCGCTCGCCTGAATGGGCTCGCTGCGGCAGGCGCGAGGGCGGGCGGCATGGCTCCGCGGCGCCGCGGCGGAAGCCAGGGCGGTGCGGACGCTCGAACGCGCAGGCTTCGCGGTCCTCGGCCGCAGGCTTCGCACGCAGGCGGGCGAGATCGACCTCGTCGCGCGGCGCGGAGATCTTACGCTGATCGTCGAAGTGAAGGCGCGGCCGAGCGCTGGCGAGGCTGCCTTCGCGGTCTCTGCTCGACAGCGCTCGAGGCTCGCCGCCGCGGCGGAGGCGCTGATGGCGGCAGAGCCTCGCTGGTTCGGCGCCTCGCTCAGGTTCGACGCGATTCTCGTCGGGGCCGATGGCGCCGTCGTCTGGCTCGAGGACGCGTTCCGCCCCGGCGAGTGATCGCGCTCAGGCGCTCTCGCGGAGGCCGCGGG
>Ga0308417_1001822_pt1 | contig 14402 bp, 14 predicted proteins | sample HotsprSampleOS65_FD_203528 | JGI IMG/M metagenome (GOLD analysis project Ga0308417, IMG submission 203528) | Hot spring phototrophic mat microbial communities from Octopus Spring, Yellowstone National Park, Wyoming, United States - 20090730_OS65 ... | reverse complement strand
ACGTTTCGGGCTGAGGTGAGGGTGGTCGAGATCCACGTTGCGGTCTTTGATCGGCGACAGCGTCCCATTCGGGGTTTGATGAAGAGTGACTTCGAGCTCATCGATCACAATCGACGTCGGGAGATCGAGATCTTCGAGTCCGAAGAAAGCCCCATCACGCTCGGCCTCCTCCTCGATGTGAGCGGGAGCATGCTGGAGGCGATTCCGGCCCTCAAGCGGGCCGTGGCCGAGCTGATCGAGCAGTTGCGCCCGGATGATCAGGCCGCCATTTTCGCTTTCAACGAGCGCCTGATGCTTGTGGCCGACTTCAGCACGGACCGCTCCGGCATCACCGAGGCGCTCCGTCGCCTGCGCCCGGCCGGAAGAACCGCCCTATTCGATGCGGTCGCCCTCGCCATGCAACGGCTGGCCGCCCGCTCGGGAAAGAAAGCGCTCGTCATGTTCACCGACGGAAAGGATAACTCGAGCGCCCTTTCGCTTCAATCGGCCGTAAGGCGAGCTCGCATCGAATCGATTCAGACCCACACCGTCGCGCAGGGAGAGGCGCTACAAAGCCGGGCCTTGGTGGCGACCTTGGAGGAGATCGCCCGGCTCACCGGCGGGCTGTCGTTCCGCGTGAGGAAGGCACAGGAGATGAGGGAGGTCTTCGCCGAAATTTCCAAGGACCTTTCGGCCTCCTACCTGCTCGGATTCACGGCCCATCCCGGCAAGGGGGAGTGGCGCCCGCTGAAGGTCATCGTCCGCAACCATCCCGGCGCCCGGGTCCGATGCCGGGAGGGCTATCTGGCGCTGTGAACTCAGCCCGGCGGCGCCGCTGCGACTCCGGCGTCAACCCGTCAACCTGAGGTTGACCACCGCCCGCTAAGGCTACTATAAGGTGGAGGTGATGGGAAACTGGGCCCGCGGCGCTCGGGAGCGGGCATGCGCCTGAAGCTCCTCAGTTGCGAGATTCTCTATCGGGAGATGTGCGCTGTCGTGGCTCGTTCGCCCCGCCAGGTGGATGTCGAGTTCCTGCCCAAGGGCCTTCACGACATCGCCGGCGCGGGCATGTGCGAGCGTCTCCAGGCGGCCGTCGACAAGGTGGATGCCTCGCTGTATGAAGCCGTCCTGCTCGGCTATGCGCTCTGCGGCAACGGCGTGGTCGGACTGACGGCGCGCGCCATCCCGCTGGTTCTGCCCCGCGGCCACGACTGCATTACGCTCTTTCTGGGGAGCCGCCGGCGCTACGAAGAGTACTTCCAGAACCATCCCGGCGTCTACTTCAAGACCACCGGCTGGATCGAGCGCGGCCTGAACCTGGAACAGCTCGGCCTGACGCGCCAGAAGACCGGCGTCGGGATGAGCTATGCGGAGCTCGCCGCCCGCTACGGCGAGGACAACGCGCAGTACTTGTGGGAGCAGCTCGGCGGCTACACCAAGAACTACCGCAAGCTCACCTACATCGAGATGGGCATCGAGCCCGACAACCGTTTCGAGCTCCAAACCCGCCGGGAGGCCGCCGAGCGCAATATGGAGTTCGAGAAGATCTCGGGCGACATGCGCTTGTTCGAGAAGCTGGTCTCCGGCGATTGGGATCCGGAGGAGTTTCTCGTCGTGCCCCCGGGCCATCGCATCATCGCCCGCTACGACGAGGCCATCGTCGGCTTCGAGCCGGCGGCTTGAGTCCGTCCCGCCGCCTATGGCCGCCTCCGATCTGATCGCCGTCCGGCTGGAACCGCTCGGACGGCTGTTCGAGGTCGAGCGCGGCGCCCCGCTGCGGGATCTGCTGTTCGCCTACGGCGTCGAGTTCCCGTGCGGCGGTCACGGCCGTTGCCGCAAGTGCCGCGTCCGGCTGCTCGAGGGCCGCCTGCCCGTCACGCCGGACGAAGAGAGGATCCTATCAGCCGAGGAGATCGCCGACGGTTGGCGCCTGGCTTGCCGCGCGCGCGCCTTCGGCGACGTCACGCTCGAGATCGGCCAGTGGGAACTGGCGATCCTGGCTGACGAGACCGAGATAGCCTTTACGCCCCGCTCGGGTTTTGGCGTCGCGGTGGACGTGGGCACGACCACGCTGGTGGCCCAACTGTTCGACCTCGAAACCGGGCATGTGCTCGGCGTGCGCTCGGCGTTGAACCCGCAGGCGGCCTTCGGCGCCGACGTGATGAGCCGCATCCAAGCCGCTCTTAGCCCCGGGGGTCTCGAGCGGCTGGCCTCGCCCATCCGGGGCGCCCTCGGGGGCATGATCGCCGAACTGGCGGCCTCGGCAGGAAGCCAAGTCGAGCTCGCCGAAGTCGTCCTCGTGGGCAACACGGCGATGCACCACCTCTTCTGCGCTATCAATCCCGAGCCGCTGGCGCACTACCCGTTCCGGCCTTCCGACGACGGCTTGAAGAGTTACCGGGCGCGTGAGATCGGCTGGGAGCTGCCGGGCGATCCGCTGGTACAGTTCCTGCCCTGTCTCGGCGGCTTCGTCGGCAGCGACATCCTGGCGGGAATCCTCGCCACCGGCCTGAACGAAGCCGAAGGGCTTTGCGGCCTGCTCGACCTGGGCACCAACGGGGAGATCGTCCTCGGCAACCGGTACGGGCTCTTGTGCGCCTCCACGGCCGCCGGCCCCGCTTTTGAAGCGGGCCGGATCTCTATGGGGATGCGGGCGGCCACGGGCGCGATCGCTCAGGTGGCCATCCGCGACGGTTCGCTGGAGTTCCATGTCTTGGGCGGCGGGCGGCCCCGAGGCCTCTGCGGCAGCGGGCTGGTCGATGTGGTGGCGGCGGGGCTCGAGCTGGGTCGCATTGCGCCGAGCGGCCGCTTCACCGATGGAAGCCGGGCCTGGCCGCTGCTCGATCCGGTGGTGCTTCTTCAGCGCGACGTCCGGGAACTCCAATTGGCCAAGGGAGCGGTGGCGGCCGGAGTCCGGCTGCTGTTGAAACGGTACGAGCCGGCCGAGCCCGAGCGGCTATGGCTGGCCGGGGCCTTCGGCAATTATGTCGACCGAGGAAGCGCGCGCCGCATCGGACTGCTCGAGGCGCCGCTTGAGACTATCGCCCCGGCCGGCAACACCGCCCTGCTTGGGGCCAAGATCGTCTTGCTGCGAACTCGGGCCGAGGAGCGCGACTTTTGCGACCTGCGCCGTCGGATTCGCCACCTGCCCTTGGCCGACGACCCCGACTTTGAAGAGGTCTACGTTGACTCGATGCGGTTTCCGGCGGTCTGAGCGGTCGCGGCCCGGGGGGTTCCCTTAGCGGTCCTCTAAGGCGAAATTCCTCTCAAGAAGCGCCTTGTTCGGCCGATGGAAGGGGGAGTCCGGACGCCCTCCGGCATGGGGCGCGCGCCGGTCGCATCGAGCGAACACCTGAAGAATGCCGACAAGATTCCTGCTCATCGGCGATACCGGCTCCGAGACAGTCCTGGAGGCGCTTACCGAGCAGTTGGCCGGTGCGGAGGTGGAACGGGCCGCAAGCGGCCAGGAAGCGCTTCATCTGCTGGAGGTCTGCCGGTTTAACGCTGTGCTGGCCTGCTTCCCCCTGGCCGGGTGGACTCCGGAGGAGCTCCTCGAAGAGATCCAACGCCTCAACGCTTCGCTTCCGGTGATCTTTCGCGATCAGGCGGGCTCGTTCGGGGCGGCCGTCCGCCTCACGCGGCTCGGGGTCTGGCACTATGCGGCTCCGGAGGAGGGTCCCCGGCAACTGGCCGAGCGGCTGCGGGAGGCCGCGGCGTTCTTCCGCGACCGGGAGTTGGTCTGCGCTGCCGGCGAAAGCGTGCGAGAACCCTGGCGTGCCTTGCTGGTGGGCGAAAGCCGGCCCATCGAGCAGATCCACCAGGTGATTCGGCTGGTCGGCGCGCGACGCTGCACCGTGCTCATTACCGGCGAGACGGGAACGGGCAAGGAGGTGGTCGCGCGCGCCATACACAGCGCCGGCCCCCGCGCGTCGTTTCCCTTCGTCGCCGTCAACGCCAGCGCCTTGCCGGAGAATCTGCTTGAGGCCGAGCTGTTCGGTCACGTCAAAGGCGCCTTCACCGGGGCGGTGGCCAACCGCATCGGCCGTTTCGAGCAAGCCCACCGCGGCACGATCTTCCTGGACGAGATCTCCGACATGCCCCTCGATCTGCAAGCCAAACTGCTGCGCGTGCTCCAGGAGCGGGAATTTCAGCGGTTGGGCAGCTCGGAGACGGTGAAGGTGGATGTGCGCGTCATTGCCGCTACCAATGTCGATCTGGCCGAGCGCGTTCGCCAGGGCCGTTTCCGCGAGGATCTGTTCTACCGCTTGAATGTCGTGCCTTTGCACATCCCGCCACTCCGGGAGCGGCGTCGCGACATCCCTCTGCTCGCGCATCATTTCTTGGAGAGGATTTGCCGCGAGGAGGGGCTGCCGCGGCGCGAGATTACGCCGGAGGCGCTCGAGCGGCTGATGCGCTATGACTGGCCCGGCAACGTGCGCCAACTGGAAAACGCCGTCGAGATGGCGGTGGTGCTGAGTGGCGACCGACGCCTCCTGTATCCGAGCGACTTTCGGCTCCCGGCTTGCCGCCCACGGCCGCCGGCTGCCGCAACCGGCCCCGTGATCGCCGTCCCGGACGAAGGTCTGGATTTTGAGGCGACGGTCAGCGGCATCGAACGAGCCTTGCTCGAGCAGGCCTTGCGCAAAAGCGGCGGCAACAAGAAGCAAGCGGCCGACATGTTGGGCCTGAAACGCACCACGTTTTCCGCCAAATGGAAAAGCCTGGAGGCCGCGGCGGCGCGCGGGCAGGCGAACGGAGCCTGAGGCTTGATGGCGCGCCCGGGTTTGACACCGCCGCTTTCGTTTCGCTAACCTGAAGTAACGACAGGTCTCACGAGGAGAAAATCTGTTCATGAGCACGCCTTTCCCGTCGGCCAAGAGGATCGAGCGCACTTGGTATCTGATCGATGCGCGCGATGCCATCCTCGGGCGGGTGGCAACGCAAGCCGCCACGCTGTTGATGGGAAAGCACAAGCCGATCTACACCCCGTTTCTGGACACCGGCGACCATGTGGTGATCATTAACGCCGACAAGGTCCGGCTAACGGGTGCGAAAGAAGAACAGAAGCTGTACCGGCATCATACGGGCTATCCGGGCGGGCTGGTGGAGATGAGCGCGCGGAAGATGCGCGCCACGCGACCGGCGCGTATGATTGAGCTGGCCGTGGCGGGCATGCTGCCGAAGACCAAGCTCGGCAAACGGATGTTTCGCAAGCTGAGAGTTTACGCCGGCGACAAGCACCCGCACCAGGCGCAACAACCCGTCCCGGTGAGCCGGTAAGGCGAGCGGAAGGATTCGAGTGGCGACAGGATTCGTTCAATACCAAGGCACCGGCCGAAGAAAGCGAGCCGTGGCGCGCGTATTCCTGCGGCCTGGCAAAGGTCAGTTCGTTATCAACGGGCGTCCGCTGGAGGAGTACTTCCATGCCCCGACGGCCCGCCACATCGCGCGTCAGCCGCTGCTGGTCGCTGAGGCGGCTGACAAGTTCGATGTGCTGGTCAACGCCCATGGGGGCGGCCTCAGCGGGCAGGCGGGCGCCGTACGGCTGGGCATCGCCCGCGCCCTTTGCGAGTTCAACTCCGAATTGCGTCCCAAGCTCAAAGAGCAGGGCTTCCTCACCCGCGACCCGCGCCAGCACGAGCGCAAAAAGTACGGCCGGCCCGGTGCGCGGAAGCGGTTCCAATTCTCCAAGCGCTAATGGTGTTTCCCCCGGCAGTGCAGACAGGGCGCCGCAGCCGGTCGCCCCGTTTTCGATCTGCCGTTCCAACCGGTGCGGTGCGGCCTGCAAATCTCGTTTGGACCCCAGGCTTGGCCTCCGCACGGCCTTCATCGAAGGAGGTAGTTTGCCGCAAGTCACAATGAAGGAATTGCTCGAAGCGGGCGTTCACTTCGGGCACCAGACCAGACGCTGGAATCCGAAGATGAAAGACTACATCTTCGGCGAACGCAACGGCATTTACATCATCGATCTGCAAAAGACGCTCAAGCTGTTCAAGGACGCCATGCGCTTCGTCAGCGAGATGGCGGCCCAGGGCAAGACGGTGTTGTTTGTCGGCACCAAACGCCAGGCCCAAGAGGCGATCGCCGAGGAGGCCAAGCGCTGTGGCGTGTTTTACGTCAACCACCGCTGGCTGGGCGGGCTGCTCACGAACTGGTCGACGATGCAGAGGTCGATCCAGCGGCTGCGCGAGCTGGAGGCGATGGCGCAGGACGGCGCTTATGAAGGTCGCTCGAAGAAGGAGATCCTGCGGCTGGAGCGCGAACGCAAGGCTCTCGAGCAGAACCTGTCCGGCATCAAGGACATGCCTGGTCTGCCGGACATTCTCTTCGCCGTGGACTCCAACAAGGAGGCGATCGCGGTGCGCGAGGCCCGCCGGCTGCGAATTCCGGTGGTGGCGGTGGTGGACACCAACTGCGATCCGGACATGGTCGATTATGTGATCCCCGGCAACGACGACGCGCTTCGAGCGATTCGGCTGTTTGCCTCCAAGATCGCCGACGCGGTGCTGGAGGGGCGAGCGCTGGCGACCGAGCAGGACTTTGCCGCGCCGGCGGCCGGCGTCGAGGCAGAGGAGGCGCCCGCTGAAGAGGCCGCCGTCGAGTACAGCAAGTACCTAGATCCGCGCTACTCCGAGCAGTTGATGTCGGAGAGCTTGAGCCAAGCGGGGTTGGGTGGTGCAGCCAACCCGCCCGGCGCCATCCCGGAAGAGTCGGCCGGCGAGTCGGCTCTGGACAGCTAACGGGCCGCCCGCCGGCGAGCCCCGATACGTTGTCGGCGGAAAGCAACGAACGAAGGCAGGACAAGAACTCATATGGCGGAGATCACCGCGCAGATGGTGAAGGCGCTCCGGGATCGCACCGGAGCCGGGATGATGGATTGCAAAAAGGCGCTCAGCGAGACCAAAGGAGATGTGGCGCAGGCCGAGATTCTGCTGCGCAAATGGGGTCTGGCGGCGGCGGCCAAGAAGGCGACTCGCGAGACCCGGCAGGGCATCATCGGCTCCTACATCCACGCCGGAGCGCAGCTCGGCGTGCTGATCGAGGTCAACTGCGAATCCGACTTCGTCGCGCGCACGCCGGACTTCCACGAACTGGTCCACGACTTGTGCATGCAAGTGGCCGCGGCCGATCCGCAGTTCATCCGCCGCGAGGACGTCACCCCGGAGGTGCTGGAACGTGAGCGCGAAATCGCGCGGGAGCGCGCGCGGGCCGAGGGGAAACCCGAGAAGATCATTGACCGAATCGTCGAAGGCCGGCTCGAGAAGTTCTTCGAAGAGGTCTGCCTGCTCGAACAGCCCTTCATCAAGGACAACTCCATGACTGTCGACCAGCTGATCAAGTCCAAGATCGCCAAGCTCGGCGAGAACATCACCGTGGCCCGTTTTGCTCGGTTCAAGGTCGGCGACAGCAGCGGGCCGCCGGCGCCGGCCGGCAAGAGCTGAGGCGCCTGCCTCGATGCCCAAATACCAGCGGATCCTGTTGAAGCTCTCCGGTGCAGCCTTTGCCGGCGAGTCCGGTTTCGGCATCGATGCGGACCGGCTGAACGAACTGGCGGCGGAGTTAGCCGAAGTAGCCCGGTCGGGCGTCGAGTTGGGCCTGGTGGTCGGCGGCGGGAATTTCTTCCGTGGCCTCCATGCGGCGGCGCGAAACATGGACCGCGTCACGGCCGATCACATGGGCATGCTGGCCACGGTCATCAACGCCCTGGCCTTGCAGGATGCGCTCGAGCGGCACGAAGTCGCCGTCCGCGTGATGACCGCCATCGAGATGCACGAGGTGGCCGAACCGTATATCCGCCGCCGGGCCATTCGGCACCTGGAGAAGGGCCGGACTGTGATCTTCGGGGCCGGCACCTCGAACCCCTATTTCTCGACGGATACGGCGGCGGCGCTGCGCGCCTTGGAGATCCACGCCCAGATCGTGGCGAAGGGCACCCGCGTCGACGGGGTCTATGACCGCGATCCGGAGAAGCATCCCGACGCCGTGCTTTACCCGGAGATCTCCTATCACGAGGTGCTGTCGAAATCGCTCGAGATCATGGACGCCTCAGCCATCGCCATGTGCCGGGACAACCGATTGCCCATCCTGGTTTTCAACTTCACGGTCTCTGGCAATATAATGCGAATGGCGATGGGAGAGCCCATCGGGACTTTGATTCACTGAGCGACTCTCATGAAACCCGGCGAAGCCCCTACATCGGTGAAGGACGTCGAGGCGAAAGCCAAGACGCGCATGGAGAAGGTCTTGAGCGACCTTCAGCATGAGATGGCAGGCATTCGCACCGGCCGCGCCTCGGTCAGCCTCTTGGACGGAATTCGGGTGGACTACTACGGTGTGCCCACTCCGATCAACCAGGTGGCCACGTTGCATGTGCCGGAGCCCTCCCTCATCACGGTGCAGCCCTGGGACGTCTCGCAGATCGGAGCCATCGAAAAGGCGATCCGGGCCTCGGACCTCGGGCTGAATCCGAGCAATGACGGCAAGATCATCCGCGTCCCCATCCCGCCGCTCACCGAAGAGCGCCGCAAGCAGCTCGTCAAGCACCTGCATGCCGTCACCGAGGAGCACCGCGTCGCGGTGCGCAACATCCGGCGGGACGCCAACGACAGCATCAAGAAGCTGCTCAAGGACAAGTTGATCAGCGAGGACGACGAGCGGCGGGCGCATGAGGCGATCCAGAAATTGACCGACGAATACATCCAGAAGCTCGATCAGGCCTCCAAACTCAAGGAAAAGGAGATCCTCGAGATCAAGTAGGGTGTGCCCTTGCCAATTGAGGCGGACCTGGGGCTACAATCCTTGAGTAATGCGCCCCAGTCGACGCCAGATACTTGCCTCGGCCATCTTGTCCGGGCCTAGCGTCGGCGGCGGCCAGGAGAACCCGTTGCCCGTCTGGCAACGGCGCATCCGAGAGGCCGTCGCGCTTTTTCCGGGCACCGTGAGCCTGTTTGCCAAGAATCTCGACACCGGCGCCTCTTTCGGCCTGGGCGAAAATGTGCGGGTCCGGACCGCCTCCACCATCAAGGTGGCCATTATGGTCGGCGTCTTCGCCGCAGTGGCCGAGGGGCGGGCGCGATGGGACGAGGAGCTCATTCTGAGCGAGTCGGACAAAGTGGGCGGCTCCGGCGTGGTTCGGGAACTTTCCGGCGGCGTTCGGCTGCCGCTCGGCGACCTCGTGCATCTGATGATCGTTGTCAGCGACAACACGGCGACCAACATGCTTCTGGATCGGATCGGCGGCGACGCCGTCAACCGCGAAATGGAAAAGCTGGGCCTTGAAACGACGCGCGTGCTGCGCAAGATCCTGGGCGGAGGCAAAGACGTCAAGCCGGTGCCGAGCGGCTGGACCGAGGCCGGTCGCAAACCGGAAAATCAGCGGTTCGGCATCGGCGTCTCCACGCCGCGCGAAATGGTCCTGCTGTTGGAGAAGATCGAGCGCGGCGAAGCGGTGAGTGCGGAGGCCTCCCGCGCCATGATCGAGATCCTCAAGCGCCAGCAGTATCGCGACGGCATCGGCCGCCGGCTTGCCGCGATGGAGGTGGCCAGCAAGTCCGGCGCTCTCGACCGGCTCCGCAGCGATGTCGGCATCGTCTACACCCCCGGGGGACGGCTGGCCATCGCCGTCACTTGCGAGGACCTGCCCGAGGTCGACTACTCGCCCGACAACATCGGCAACCGCTTTATCTCGAAGCTCACCGGGTGGCTGCTCGAAGGGCTGACGGCAAACCAGGGATAATGGTGGGAAGACGCCTCGACGTCGAAGACGCCGATGCGGATTAGCCGAAGGACGTTCCTGATCTCCTCGCTCACCGGGCTGGCTTCGATTCCCGGCTATTCGCGCTTTCTCGAGCCGGGCTGGCTGGAGGTGACCGAGAAGCGGGTCCCCATACCGGGCGGATCCCTGGCGCGCTCGGTCCGTCTTCTGCACCTGTCCGACCTACACTTTTCCGGGAGCGTGCCGCTTGAGCAGATCGAGCGGGCGATCGAACTCGGCCTCGCGCGGCGCCCCGAGATTGCCTGCCTGACCGGCGACTACACGACGCGGACGGTTCCCGATCCGGCCGCTTATGCGCGCGCGCTGCGGCGTCTGGGAGAGGCCGTGCCCACGTTGGCCTGCTTCGGAAATCACGACGGCGGGCGGTGGTCCGCCCGGCACGGCGGCTACCGGGATCACTCCGTTCTGCGCGGCGTCCTCGAGGAAGCCGGCATCGAGTGCCTGCACAATGCCAGCCGGCTGGTCAAACTGCCCGGGCAGGAGCTGCTGGTTGCGGGCGTGGGCGACCTCTTGTCACGCGAAGTCGATCCGGAGGCCGCCCTGCGGGAGGCACCCGCCGGGCAACCCACCATCGTGCTCGCCCATAACCCCGACACGCGCTTTCCGCTGGCGCCCTACGCTTGGGACCTGATGCTGAGCGGGCATACTCACGGCGGCCAGATCGTCATCCCCGTCGTCGGCTATGTCCCGTTTCAGGCGGTCAGGGACCGCCGGTTTCTGGAGGGCTTGCAGCCCTGGGAGGGGCGCCTGGTTCACATTACGCGGGGCGTCGGCAACCTGCTTGGCATTCGGCTGAACTGCCGCCCCGAGGTGAGCTTGCTCGATCTTGTGCCCGCGGCCGAACCGCAGGGCGCGCCGCCGGCTGCCTAGCGGGCTTAGAATTGAGGAAAAACCACCCGAGCAGGGAACACCATGTCGCGCACTCGAACCGTTCGCCTGGCTGTCGCGATCGCGGCCGCCTCCGGGTTGTGGTTCGCTCTGAGCCAACAGCCGCCGGCGGGCCTTACGGTGGAGGAGCTGGCGCCGGACCTGCACGTCATTTTCGGCTCGGGCGGCAATGTCGCCGTGCTCACCACGGAGGAGGGCGTCATCCTGATCGATGACAAGTTCGACCGGAACGTGCCGGAGATTCTCGAGAAGGTCCGAGCCATCACGCCGCGCCCGGTCCGCTATGTGATCAACACCCACCACCACGGCGATCACACCGGCGGCAATGCCCGGCTGATGGAATCGGCCGAGGTCATCGCTCACACCAACGCGCGGGCCAATCTGGTGCGCAACGCCATGCCCGGCGCCACGCGCACGGCCTTCAGCGATGCCTTCGAGCTTCACTTGGGCGGCAAGCAGGTCGTGGCGCGTCACCTCGGCTTCGGCCACACCAACGGTGACGCGGTCATCCTGTTCCCGCAGCATCGCGTCGTCCACGCCGGCGACCTGTTCGTGCGCGGCACGCCCTTCATCGACTACGCCAACGGGGGATCCTCCGAGGCCTGGATGAAGACGCTCGACAGAATCCTCGAGCTCGACTTCGATCGCGTGATTCCGGGCCACGGACCGGTTTCCCGACGGGAGGATATTCTCCGCTGGAAGGCCGACTTTGAACTTTGAGACGGTGCGGCGCCGCGTCAGCGAACTGAAGCGAGCCGGCGTCAGCCGCGAGGAGCTCGGCAGCCGGCTCAAACTGGACGATCTGCCCGGCTGGTCGATGACCGGCCTATTCGCCAAGAGCCTCCCGGGCCTGTATGATGAGCTGGGGCGCTGAACCGGGCGGGGCGCCTCACCAGCGCAGCGCCAGCTCGACCTCGTAGCGCTCCTCGGACTTCATCATCTCCTCCCAGGTGACCATGCGTTCCTGATAGGCGGCCATCCGCCCCAGGATGCAGGTGAGGTTGCTCCGCACCGACTCCTCGGCGTTATTGAACGGCTTGCCCGAGCGGATGCTCTCGACGAAGAGCTTGACGTTGTTGATGGCGCCCTGGCGGAAAGTGTCGTCCTTCTCCGTGCCGAGCCAGGCGTTGTCTCCCGTGATGCGCACCAGGCCGCCGTAATGCGAATCGACCGCCCCTTTGATGCCGAACAGGCGCACACACAGGTCCGAGAAGCTCCTCGTGAGCTGGTGCGAGCTGAAGGCCACCTCGACGTCGTTGGGATACCAGAAGGTGACGATGAAGTGGTCCCAGGCGTTGCCGGCGTCGTAGTCGGTGCCGCGCCAGTCGGTGCGGCCTCCGGTGCCGATGGCGCGCAAGGGGTGGGCATCGAGATACCAGTTGGCCAGATCGATGACGTGAATGTTCTGCTCGACGATGATGTCGCCGCCGAGCTCGCGGTCCATGTAGAAGTTCAGCACGCGCGCCAGGCCCGGATCCATGCCCGGTTTGGAGCGGTCTTTGGCAGGCCGGCCCGCGAAATAGAACACCTGGCCCAGCTCCGCCTTGCCGATGTCGCCCCGGCGAAAGCGCTCGACCGACTCCTGAAAGACGGGCTGGGCGCGCGTCTGAAAGTCGACAAGCAGCGTCAAGCCCTTCTCGCGGGCCAGACGGGCGCTTTCGAGAATGCTCTTGCAGCCGGGCACGTCCACCGCCACCGGCTTGGCCACGAAGACATGCTTGCCCGCCTCGATCGCCGCCCGCACCTGCTCGGGATGGAAATAGGTCGGCGTCTGGATGACCACGGCGTCGAGCTTGGAATTCGCCAGCTCGCGGTAGGCATCCGGGCCGTAGTAGGCGCGCGAAGCATCGACGTTGAACTTGATGCGCGTCTCCTCCAAATGCCGACGCACGACGTCGGCCAGAGCCACGATCCGCGCCCCGGCGTACTCGGGGAAAAAGGGTCCGATCCAGTTGCCGCGGCCGCCGCAACCGACGATGCCGACTTCGACCGCGGAGTTGGCCTGTGTGCCGAAGACCGTCTCCGGCCTCAGGATGATCCAGCCGCCCGATGCGGCCAGAAACTGGCGGCGTCCGGATTTTTGCCATCCCATAGCTCGGCTCCCGATCGGCGTCATCATATCGCGAATCTTCAGGGTTTGACGAGCGCCCCGTCGAGCGTGCGGTCCAGCGGATAGGGGCTGCCGTCGGTGATCGGCTGAAGCGGATACTTCGCCGCCAGCTTCTCGTCGATGTCGATGCCGAGACCCGGCCGGTCGCTGCCGTACAGATAACCTTTACGGATCTCGCCCATGCCCGGCATCATCTCGCGCACCGAATCCGGGAAGTGGTTCTCTTCCTGAATGCCGAAGGCGGGGCTGGAGATATCGACGTGGTAGGCGGCGAGCTGATTGACCGGGTCGTTGTCGCCGCCCTCCTGAAACGCCGTCTTGACGCCGAAGACCTCGCACACCGTGGCGATCTTTTTCGCCTGGGTGATGCCGCCGATGGCCGAGACCCGGCAGCGTACGAAGTCGATCAGCCGGTCGGTGATGAGCGGCAGGTATTCAAACGGGTGCGTGAACAGCTCGCCGACGGCCTGCGGCGTGGTAGTGACCTGTCGGATGTGCTTGTACCAGGCGATCTGCTCCGGCGGAAGCACATCCTCGACAAAGTACATCTGGAACGGCTGCATGCGGCGAGAAAACTCGACCGCGTTCATGCCTGTCAGATGCGAGTGGACGTCGTGGCAGAGTTTCGGCTCGAAGCCGACCTTGGCCCGCACGTACTCAAACAGCTTGGGGATCGTCTCGACGTAGAGCTCCTCGTCGAAGGCCGGGCCGGCCTGAGCGCCCTCGGGTCGGTTGCCCTGGCCGGCGGGGATGAAGCCGCCGCCGCCATACGGTCCCAATTGCACGCGGATGTAGCGGTAGCCGTTGGCGATCGATCGCTGGACGGAGTCGACGGCCGACTCCCGGTCGGCTCCTCCGGCATGGTCGTAGCAGGGCACGGCGTCGCGCACCTTGCCGCCCAGAAGCTCGTAGACCGGCATGCCGGCCCGCTTGCCCTTGATGTCCCACAGGGCCATGTCCACGGCGCTCAGGACGTTGTTGTTCACCGGCCCGTTGCGCCAGTAGGTCCTCAGGTGCATGGCCTGCCAGAGGTCTTCGATCCGGTCGGGATTCTTGCCGATCAGAAACGGCGCCGCGTGCCGCTCGAGCGCCGCCATCACGGCGTGCGTCTGGAAATGGTTGCTCGCCGAGCCGATCCCGTAAAGCCCGGGCTCGTTGGTGAGAATCTTGACAAAGACCCAGCGGTAGCGCGCGCCGCCGCTCGTCGCAATGACCCGCACCTCCTGGATGGTGAGCGGCGGCAGGCCCGCCGTGCGTCGGCTCACCTGCTGAGCGGCTTGCGCCGAGAGCACCGGCGCGGCCCCAAACGCTTGGAAAAAGTTGCGTCGCTTCATCGTCGCCTCCCTTGGTAGATAATAAAGTCAGCGGTGCGTTTTCACCGAGCGCCGGTAGCCAACAAAAGAGCAGAGAAAGAAGGATGGCAGCTTCGCTTTCAAGCCGACGCACTTTCCTCGGCGCCATGAGCGCCGCATCCTACCAGCGCATTCTGGGCGCCAACGACCGTCTGCAAATCGGCATCATCGGTTACGGATTGATCGGCGCCTATCATGTGGAGACCTTCAAGCGCCAGAAGGATGTCGAGATGGCGGCGGTCTCCGACGTCTATCAACCCCGCCTGGAGGCCGGCCTTGCCGCCTGCGGCCCGCGCGC
>Ga0308417_1001821_pt1 | contig 14407 bp, 10 predicted proteins | sample HotsprSampleOS65_FD_203528 | JGI IMG/M metagenome (GOLD analysis project Ga0308417, IMG submission 203528) | Hot spring phototrophic mat microbial communities from Octopus Spring, Yellowstone National Park, Wyoming, United States - 20090730_OS65 ... | reverse complement strand
CCGTAGCGCCCCGCGCTCTCGAACAGCCGCCCCGCGGGGTCGACGAGCAGGCCCTGGGTGTAGCTGCCGTCGTCGTGGGGGTAGACGGCGAGCACCTCGGGCACGAGCCGCACCACCGGGCGAGCTCCCGTCGCCGCACCGGTCGATGACGGCGTGGCAGCGGTGGGTGGCGGCACCGGCGGGCGGGTGGCGGGCGGCCGGGTGCCGTCGGTCGCGGGTCCGCAGGCGACAGCGGCCAGCGCGCAGGCCACGACGGCCGCGGCGGTGACGGTGCGGACGGGGACACGGCTCGGCACGGCCCGCAGTGAACCACGGGGAAGCTGTCGCCGTGGCTTCACGGCCACTAGCCTGACCGCCGGGGAGGACACGTGCTCGACGACGGGAGCGGGACGGGGGTCGTCAGGTGAGAGCCGGGACGCTCATCGCGTTCGTCGTCACGCTCGCCCTCACCCCCCTGGTCATTGCCGGGCTCCGACGGCTCCAGGTGCTCGACGTGCCGAGCGCCCGCTCCTCGCACACGACCGCCATCCCCCGGGGCGGGGGCCTGGCGGTGGCCGCCGGGGCGCTGGTCGGCCTGCTCGCCCCCCGGGCCCTCGGCAACGTCGACTCCCAGTCGCTCACCACCCTGCTCGTGGTGGTGTCCATCATGGCTGTCGCCGGCCTCGTCGACGACCTCCGCTCGCTGTCGGTGTGGCCCCGCCTCGGCGCGCAGCTGGTGGGCGCGGTGCTGTGCCTGCCCTACCTGCTCGCCAACACCACCGGGCCGCTCAGCTGGCGGCTGGCGGCAGCGGTGCTCGCCGTCGTGTGGATGATGGGCTTCGTCAACGCCTTCAACTTCATGGACGGCATCAACGGCATCTCGGCGGTCACCGCCCTGCTGGCGGGCGCCACCTACGTGGTGATCGGCCAGAGCGTCGACAGCCGGCTCATCACCGCCGCCGGGGCGGTCGTGGCCGGGGCCGCCCTGGGGTTCCTGCCGTGGAACTTCCCGCACGCCCGGGTCTTCCTCGGCGATGTCGGCAGCTACTTCCTCGGTGCCTGGTTGGCGTTCCTCGCACTCATCGCGGCGCTCACCGACGTCCCCCCGGAGGCGGCGCTGGCTCCGTTCGCGGTCTACCTGGCCGACACCGGCATCACGCTCGCCCGCCGGGTGCTCCGGGGCGAGCGGTGGTACGAGGCCCACCGCCAGCACGTCTACCAGCGGCTCAACGACCACGGCTGGTCCCACGCCAGGGTCACGCTGCTGGTCGGCGCCTGGACGCTCGCCTGCTCGGCCCTCGGCCTGGTCAGCCTGTCGGGCACGATCGGGGCACGCCTGATGGCTGGTGCCGCCCTCGTCGCCGTCCTCGGCGCCTACCTGGCGCTGCCCCGGGTGGTCGGTGCGATCCCGGTTGAAGGCCGCACCGATCGACGCCCGGCCGGCGCGTAACGTCAGCGACGGTGCGGACCCTGGTCGTCACCCACTACTTCCCACCGGAGATCGGTGCGCCCCAGGCCCGCCTGTCGGAGATGGCCCGGGTGTGGGCCGAAGGCGGTGACGAGGTCACCGTGCTCACCGGCATGCCCAACCACCCCACCGGGGTGGTCCCCCCGGCCTACCGGGGGGCGGTCCGGCGGGTCGAGCACGTCGACGGCTACCGGGTGGTGCGCACCTGGCTGTACGCCACCCCCAACGAGGGGGTCGCCCGCAAGACGCTCGGGCACCTGTCGTTCATGGTCTCGGCCGTGCTGCTGGGTGCCGGCCACGTGGGACGCCCGGACGTGGCGGTGGTCTCGTCCCCCACCTTCTTCTCCATCGGTGCCGCCTGGCTGATCGCCCGGCTCACCCGGGCGCGCCTCGTCGTCGAGATCCGCGACCTGTGGCCCGCCATCTTCGTCGAGCTCGGGGTGCTCACCGACCGCCGACTCATCCGCGCCCTCGAGGTGCTCGAGCTGGCCGCCTACCGCGCCGCCGACGAAGTGGTCGTCGTGAGCGAGGGCTTCAGGGAGGACCTGATCCGCCGGGGGGTGCCGGCGAGGAAGGTGCACACGATCCGCAACGGCGTCGACCTCGAGCGGTTCCGGCCCACCGACCCCGACACCGACACCGCTGCCACCCGTGCCCGGCTCGGGGCCGGACCGGACGACGTGCTCGTGCTCTACGCCGGTGCGCACGGCCTCAGCCACGGGCTCACCTCCGTGGCCGACGCCGCCGCCCGGCTCGAGCGGGAGGGCCGGCGGGTGCGGTTCGCGTTCGTCGGCGAGGGGGCCGCCAAGGCCGACCTCGAGCGCCACGTGGCGGCGCTCGGGCTCACCAACGTCACCCTCCTGCCGGGCGTGCCCCGCGACGAGGTCCCCGCCCTGCTGGCCGCCGCCGACATCTGCCTGGTGCCGTTGCGCGATGTGCCGCTGTTCTCCACGTTCATCCCGTCGAAGATCTTCGAGTACCTGGGTGCCGGCAAGGCGGTGGTGGGGGCCGTCCGCGGTGAGGCCGCCACCATCCTGCGCGAGGCCGGGGCGGTGGTGGTCGAACCCGAGGACCCCGACGCGCTGGCGGCCGCCGTCGCCGAGCTGGCCGACGACCCGGCACGGCGCGCCCGCATGGGTGCTGCCGGTCGGGCATACGTCGAAGCCCGCTACGACCGTCGGGCGCTGGCCCTGCGCTACCGGGAGCTGCTCCGCCGGGCGGTCGTCCGGGCCCGGTGACCGGCCACGCCGACCACCGGGCTGACCCCGACCCGCACCCGGCCCGTCGCCGCTCGGGCAGGGCCGCCCGCACCCCCGGCTAAGGTCCGCGACCCCATGGCGATCGTGCACGTGACCGGTGGCAGCGGCTTCCTGGGCCGCCGCGTCGTGCCACTGCTCGTCGCCCGGGGACACACGGTGACCGCCCTGGTGCGCAGCCCGGCCTCCGCTGCGGTCGTGGCCGGCCTCGGCGCCGAGCCGATCGGTGGGGACCTCGACGACCCCGCCTCGGTCGACGCCGCCTTCGCCGCCAGCGGCGCCGGGGTGCTCGTCAACCTGGCCTCGCTCGGGTTCGGCCACGCCCCGACCATCGTCGCCGCCGCTGAGGAGGCCGGGATGCGCCGGGCGGTGTTCGTCTCCACCACCGCCATCTTCACGAGCCTGCCGGCGCGCTCGAAGGCGGTGCGCACGGCCGCCGAGGACACCGTCCGGGCCAGCGCCCTCGACTGGACGATCCTGCGACCCACCATGATCTACGGCGGCCCCGACGACCGGAACCTGGCCCGGCTGGTGCGGCTCGTGCGCCGGTCGCCGGTGATCCCCGTCCCGGGGGGCGGGGACCGGCTGCAACAGCCCGTGCACGTCGAGGACCTGGCGGCGACGGTCGTGGCCTGCCTCGACCGGCCGGCCTCGATCGGGAAGGCCTACGACGTGGCCGGACCCGAGCCACTCACCTTCCGGGAGCTCATCGCCGCCACCGGGGCGGCCGTGGGTCGCCGTCCCCGCATCGTGGCGGTGCCGCTTCGTCCCGCGGTGGCCGCTGTACGCCTCGCCGAGCGGGTGCTCCCGCACCCACGGCTGCGGGCCGAGCAGTTGGAACGGCTCGCGGAGGACAAGGCGTTCCCCATCGACGCCGCCCGCCGGGACCTGGGGCACGACCCCCGGCCGTTCGCGACCGGGATCGCCGAGGAAGCGGCGCAGGTACGGTGAGCCCCCTGCGGCAGGCCCGGTTGCTGGCCCACACCGTCACCCACCTGCGCCCCGCCCAGGTCGCCCACCGCCTCCGCCTGCGGGCCCTGCGCGCCGGGCTGGCCCGACGCCCGTCGCTCTTCGAGCGCCGCTGGACCCGCTCCGTGGGTCAACGGGTGGGCTGGCCCGAGGGCTTCGTCGCCCTCGACCGCGGCCTCGTCGGTGGCTGCCCGTCCCCCGAGGCCAACCTCGCCGGACGGTTCCGGTTCCTCGACCGGGAGCGGGACCTCGGCCGCCCGATCGACTGGGAGGCGCCGGGTGCCGATCAGCTGTGGCGCTACCACCTCCACTACTTCGAGTGGGCCTGGGCGTTGCTCGAGATGCAGGATCGTTCGGCGGCGAAGGACGCCTTCTCCCACCTGTTCCGGGACTGGACCGCCGCCACCACCTACGGCCGCTGGGATGCCTGGTCGCCCTACGTGGCGGCCGTGCGCACGTGGGTGCTGTGCGACCTGTACCGCCCACTGGTGGCCGGCGGGCCGGACGAGGACGATCACGTGCGCTCGATCGCCACCCACGCCGGGTACGTGGCCGCCAACCTCGAACTCGATGTGGGCGGCAACCACCTGGTGAAGAACCTCAAGGCCCTCGTCGGCGCCGGCGTGTTCCTCGGTGACGACGAGCTGGTGGCCCTCGCCCGCCGACACCTGGAGCGCCAGCTCGGCGTGCAGGTGCTCGCCGACGGCGGCCACTTCGAGCGCTCCCCCTCGTACCACGCGCAGGTGCTCGGCGACCTGATCGACATCGCCGGGCTGCTCGACGCCGCCGGACTCCCGCCACCGGCGCGGCTGGGGGACGCGGTCAGGGCCATGCGCCGCTGGCTCGGGTCGGTGGTGCTGCCCGACGGCGACGTGCCGCTCCTCAACGACGCCTGGCGCCTCGGGCCGAACCGGCTGGCCGCCCTGGGGCCGCTGCCGGTCGATGACGCCCGGCTCACGGTGCTCGAGCCCTCGGGCTACGTCGTTGCCCGGGTCCCGCCGTTCACGCTCGTCGCTGACGTCGGGCTGCCGTGCCCCGACGAGCTACCGGCCCACGCCCAGGCCGACACCTTGACCTTCGAGCTGTGCGCGGGTGGGCGGCGGGTGGTCGTGGACCCGGGCACCTCCACCTACTCCGGCCCCCGGCGGGCGTGGGAGCGCTCGACCGCCGCCCACAGCACCGTGGCCGTCGACGGCGCCGACTCCACCGAGGTGTGGGGCCGCTTCCGTGCGGCTCGACGGGCCCGGGCGGTGCTGGAGGTGGCCTGTGACGACGGCACCGCAGTGGTGATCGCGGGCTCCCACGACGGCTACGAACGCCTCCACCCGCCCGTGCGACACCGGCGGACCTGGCGGGTCGACCCGCGCCGCGTGGAGGTCGTCGACGAACTGGACGGGACGGGCACCCACGACGTGATCTGGACGCTGCTGACCCCGCCCGACGCCGGCCTGCGGGTCGAGGCGGTCCAGCCCGCACCCGACCCGCCGCTCGAGGTCGATGCGGTCGAGGTGGCCACCGGCTTCGGGCAGCGGGCACCGGCCCGGCGGCTGCGGCAACGGCTCTCCGCAGCGCTGCCCATCCGGCTCGTCCACCGCCTCGCCGTCGCGGAGCCCCGCTGATGTGCGGGTGGGTGGGGGTGTTCGGGCGGACCGCCCCGCGTGCCGTGCTGCAGGCCGCCGGCGAGCTGCTGGCCACCCGGGGGCCTGACGGGCGGGGCGAGCGGGTCGTCGAGGGGCCGCTGCCCTGCGGGCTGGCGCACCGTCGCCTGGCCATCCTGGACCCCACACCGGCCGGCGCCCAGCCCATGGTCGACGAGGTGCGCGGGGTCTCGGTGGTCTACAACGGCGAGCTGTACAACGCGCCCGCCCTGCGAGCCGAGCTCGAGGCTGCCGGCTGCGTGTTCCGGTCCGGCTCTGACACCGAGGTGCTGCTCGTCGGCTGGGCCGAGTGGGGCGACACCGTGCTCGAGCGCATCGAGGGCATCTTCTCGTTCGCCCTCGTCGACGAGCGCCGGGGCCGGGTGCTGCTCGCCCGGGACCGGCTCGGGGTCAAGCCGCTCTACTGGGCCCGGGTGGGCGACGCCGTGGTGGCGGGCTCCGCACCCCGGGCGCTGCTGGCGCTGGAGCCGGCGCTGGGCGCAGACCTCGACCGCACCGCGCTCGCCCAGTACCTGACCCTGCTGTGGATCCCCCATCCCCGCACGCCCTGGACACGGATCTCCAAGCTCGAGCCGGGCCACGCCCTCAGCATCACCGCCGGTGCGCTGCGCCGGTGGCGCTACTGGGCCGGCCCCGAGCCCGGTGAGGGCGCGCTCGACCCGGGGGAGCTGCGCGCCCGCATCCGGGATGCCGCCCACCGCCAGCTCCTCTCGGATGTGCCGGTGGGGGCGCTGTTCTCGGGCGGGCTGGATTCGACCCTGCTGCTCGCGCTGATCGTCGACCGCTACCCGGAGGGGGCGCTGCGGGCGGTGACCGCCGGCTACGAGCCCGCCGCCCAGCAGCTCGAGATCGCTCCCGACGACACCCGCTACGCCCGGGTGGTGGCCGCCGAGGACCCCCGGATCGACCTCGTGGAGGTCCGAGTCGGCACCGATGCCGAGCGGGACCTCGACAGGCTCGCCCCGCACTTCGACGACCCGGTGGCCGACCCGGCGGCGATCACCCTGCGGCGGCTGTGCGAGGCCGCCGGGGTCAAGGTGCTGCTCTCCGGGGTCGGTGGTGAGGAGCTCTTCGCCGGCTACCCGCGCCACGCCGCGCTCGGCGTCGCCCGCCGGGCAGCCCGCCTGCCGGTGCCGCTGCGCCGTGCCGGTGGGTTGGCGGCCGGCGCCCTGTACGGGGGCCGGCCCGGACCGGTCTGGGGATCCCGGCGGAACCTCCAGAAGCTGCTGCGCGCCCTGGCGTGCCCCGATCCCCACTACTGGCGGATGATGAGCCAGCTCACGACCGCCGAGCTCGAGGCACTGATGCCGGGGGCTGCGGCGGCCGCCGTGGCCGAGCTCGACGCCGCCTGCCCACCGCTGGCGAGGACCACGCTCGCCGACGCGCTGGACTTCGACCGTGCCCAGTTCCTTCCCAACCTGAACCTCGCGTACGTCGACCGGGCCTCGATGGCGGTCGGGGTGGAGGTCCGGGTGCCACTGCTCGACGAGGCGGTGGTGGCGGCCACCCTCGCCGCGGATCCGACCGCCTTCGTGGTGGACGGGGTCACCAAGGCGCCGCTGCGGGCCGCCGCCCGGGGCATCGTGGACGAGCGGGTGATCGACCGACCGAAGAGCGGCTTCGGCGGCCCGACCCGGTCGTGGTTCCGGGGATCGGGAGCCCGCCGGCTGGCCGAGCGGATCGACGCCGTCGCCGACGCCGGGCTGGTGGCACGTGAGCCTGCACGCCGCGTGTTCGCGCAGGCGGCCAGCGGCCGACAGGACGCCGCGCTGGCGGCGTGGGCGCTCGTGTGCCTCCAGGCCTGGCACGACGAGCACCTCAGGCGGCCGACGGCGTCGATGACCGGCTGAGCGCCGCCCGGGCGCTACGCCACACCTCACGCAGGTCGGCGGGCCCGGGCACGGCGTTGGCGATCCCCGCCCCCGGGTACCGCCTCCCCACCCGGACCAGCATGACGACCATCGTGAGGCCGTAGCCGACCAGCGAGGCCACGGCAGCTCCGACGATCCCCAGCGCGGGCAGCAGCACCGCCAGCGCGAGCACGGTCGCCACCAGGCCGGCGGCTTCGCCGATCAGCACCTCCACCGGCCGTCCGAGACCCCGCCAGCCGTCGGCGACCACCAGGTTCAACGACAGCACCGCCGAGGCCACCACGAGCACCATGGCCGCGGGCACGGCATCGACGAACGCCTCGCCGAACAGCAGACGGACGGCGATGGGGGTGAGCGCGGACACGACCGCGACGAGCGCGGCGGCGACGACCACCGAGCCGCGGACCGCCCGCCAGAACAGCGTCACGCGGGTGTGCTCGTCGGCCTCGGAGGCCAGGCGGGGGAACAGCACCGGCCCGAGGGCCGACAGCACCGGTGCCAGCACGCCCGCCCAGGCCACGGCGGCGACGTACAGGCCGAGGTCCTCGGCCCCCACGACCGCCGCCAGCAGCATCTGGTCGAGCCGCACGTTGAGGGTCTGGGGCACCGTGCTCAGCATGCCCGGCACCCCGAAGCGCAGCATGGGTGACCAGGTCCCGACATCGACGGCGTAGGGCCCGGGCACCACGCGAGCGGCGAGCACCACCGCCACGACGAGCACGACGGCGAGCATGGCGAGGTAGCCGACCGTCAGCACCCGGGGCGTCAGGGTGCCGGCCCACCAGGCCGCGACGATGACGACGACCCAGCCGAGCGAGGGCAGCACGCGCAGCAGGTTCCACACGCTGAACGAACCGAGCGCCCGCAGGCTGGCCCCCGGGTACCCGGTCCAGTTGTACAGCGGGATGGCGAGCAGGAACAGCCGGGCGAGGTCGTGCACCTCGGCGCGCTGGGCCGCCAGCACCACCGGGATCAGGAACCACCCGGCCACCACGAACGGGATCGGTGTGAGGGCGTTGAGCACCATGCCACTGGCCAGGTAGCGGCCGGCGTCGCTGCGGCGTCGGGCCGTGAAGTACACCACGGCCTCCTGGACCCCGAGCGAGGCCAGTGCACCCACGAAGGTGCCCCACAGCTGGATGGCGGCGACCTCACCACGCACCGTCGGCCCCAGCAGCCGGGCCAGCGCCACCCCACTCACCGCCGCCAGCCCGGCCAGCACCAGGTTGGCGCCGAGCGTCCACAGGACGTTGCGCCGGCTGTCGGTCGCCGGAGCGGCGTCGGTCCCCACGGGCAAACCCTAGTGATCCCGGGGACCTCTACTATGCGCCCCTGGTGAGGGAGCCACACCGATGAAGCAGGTGGTGCAGGCGGTGTCCGGGGGACCGGTGCGGGTCGTCGACGTGCCCCGGCCGACCATCGGACCGACCGAGGTGCTGGTGCGCACCGTCGCCAGCGCCCTGTCCCCCGGCACCGAGCGTGCCGTCACCTCCCTCGCCCGGGCGAGCCTGCTCGACAAGGCCCGTGCCCGCCCCGACCTCGTGCGCCAGGTGGTCCGCAAGGCCCGCAGCGAGGGGCTGGCCGCCACGACCCGGGCGGTGCGCACCCGCCTGTCCGATGACCTGCCGCTCGGCTACTCGGCTGCGGGCGTCGCCGTCGAGGTGGGCGAGGCCGTCGCCGGTGTCGCTCCCGGCCAGCTCGTGGCCACCGGTGGCGCCTCGAAGGCCACCCACGCCGAGTGGCAGGCGGTGCCCGGCCTGCTGTGCGTCCCCGTGCCCGACGGCGTCAGCGCCGAGGAGGCCGCCTTCACCACGATCGCCGCCGTGGCGCTGCACGGTCTGCGCCTGGCGGAGGTCGGACCCGGCGCCCGGGTGGCCGTCGTCGGGCTGGGCCTGCTGGGGCAGCTGGCGGCACGACTGGCCCGGGCGTCGGGCTGCGAGGTGTTCGGTCTCGACGTGGACGAGGCCGCCGTCGACCGGGCCCGCGCGCACGGCACGGTCGCCCAGGTCGACACCGGCGAGGACACCACCGCTGCGCTGCTGGCCTGGTCACGGGGCCGGGGGGCCGACGCCGTGGTGGTCACCGCCGCCTCCCGCTCGTCGGCGGTGATGGCCCGGGTCCCGCAGCTGTGCCGGGACCGGGCGCCCGTGGTGGTGGTGGGCGACGTCGGCCTCGAGCTCGACCGCCGCCCGTTCTACGAACGGGAGCTGTCGGTGCGCTTCGCCCGCTCCTACGGACCCGGACGCTACGAGCGCGGCTACGAGGACTGGGGGGTCGACTACCCGGCCGGCCAGGTGCGCTGGACCGAGGGACGCAACCTCGAGGCGGTGCTCGACCTGCTCGGCTCGGGCGCGCTCGAGGTCGCGGACCTCATCACCCACCGCTTCCCCGTCGAGGCCGCCCCGCAGGCCTACGCGCTGATCGACGCCCGCCGGGAGCCCTCGCTCGGGGTGCTGCTCACCTACCCGGACGCCCCCCGACCCGAGGGCCCGATCGTGCTGCGGCCCGGCGCGGCCGCCACCGGCGTCCCGGGGGTCGGCCTCGTCGGTGCCGGGGCGTTCGCCCGGTCGGTGCTGGTGCCCGCCCTGCGCCGGGCGGGCTTCGAGCGCCTGGTGGCCGTCGCCTCCCAGTCGGGGCTGTCGGCCCGCCGCCTGGCCGAGCAGGCCGGCTTCGAACGGGCGGTGTCGGGCGCCGACGCGGTGATCGAGGACCCGGATGTGGACGTCGTGGTCATCGCCAGCCCGCACGACACACATGCCGCCCTGGCGGCGGCGGCGCTGCGGGCGGGCAAGCACGTCTGGTGCGAGAAGCCGCTGGCGCTCACCGACGACGAGCTCGACGACGTCGAGGCCGCGCTCGCCGAGCACGACGGGGTGCTGTTCGTGGGGTTCAACCGGCGCTGGTCGACCCCCGTGGCCATGGTGCGGGGGCACCTCGCCGCCTCGGCCGGCCCACTGGTGCTGACCTACCGGGTCAACGCCGGGACGCTCCCGGCTGGGCACTGGTACCACGACCGCCGCCAGGGTGGACGCCTGCTCGGCGAGGTCTGCCACTTCGTCGACACCTGCGCCGCCGTCGTGGGACGGGCCCCCGACCGGGTGACGGCCATGGCCGGCGGTGACGACGGCGAGCTGCTGCTCGCCGAGAACCTCGTCGTCACCCTCGGCTGGGACGACGGCTCGGTGGCGGCGATCACCTACGCGGCCGGTGGCGACGCGTCGGTCGACAAGGAGCGCCTCGAGGTGCTGGGCCGGGGCCACAGCGCGTCGATCATCGACTTCCGCCGGGTCGTGCTCGACGGCAGGGAGCACGTGATCCGCCCGCAGGACAAGGGCCACAGCGCCGAGGCGCGGGCCTTCCTGGCGGCGGTGCGCACCGGTGACCGCTCGGCCGGTGCCGAGGCGGTGGCGTCCATGCGGGCCTGCCTCGCAGCCGTCGCCGGCCTGCGCTCGGGTGCGGGCCGGTGAGCGGTACGGCACCGGGTGCGACCACCTCGCCGGACGCGGTCCTTCGCTGGCTGGCCGACCTGCTCCCATCCGGTCGCATCCTCAACCTCGGAGCGGGTGAGCGGGCACCGGCCCGGCCCTCACAGCGCTTCGTCAACGTCGATCTGCGCCGTCCGCGTGCGCCGGTGGCGAGGTTCGTGCAGGGAGACGCCGCCGCCCTGCCGTTCCCGGACGCCTGCTTCGACGGGGCGCTGCTCAAGGACGTTGTCGAGCACGTCGCCGACCCGCTGGCTGTGCTGCGGGAGACCCACCGGGTCTGCCGTCCGGGCGCGGCGCTCACGCTCACCACCCCCCGGGCGGTCCCCCGGGCGGTCTGGGACGATCCGACACACGTGCGCGGCTTCACCGCACGGGCGATCACCGAGGCGCTGACCGTGACCGGCTGGGAGCCGACCGACCGGCCCCGGCGCATCGGGGGCCTGCCGGGGGCGGGGCGGCTCGGGCTCGAGGCGAGGCTCGTGGACCTGATGCGGATCCCGGTGCTCGGACACTGGTTCGGCACGAACTGGCTGGTCACCGCACGCCGGAGCGCAGCGCCGTGAGCACCCCGATCGTGGGCTGCATCCTCACCCTCGACGAGGAGCGCACCATCGCCCGGGCCGTCAGCTCCCTCGCCCGGGTCGCTGACCGGATCGTCGTCGTCGACTCCGGCAGCACCGACGGCACCACCCGCCTGGCCCGGGAGCTCGGGGCGATCGTCCTCGAGCACCCGTTCACCACCTACGCCGAGCAGCGCAACTGGGCCCTCGAGCAGATCGTCGAGCGCTTCGGGCAGGTCTACGTCTTCACGCTCGACGCCGATGAGTGGCTGAGCGACGGCCTCGTGGCCGAGCTCGATGCGCTCCGGGACCGCATCGACGCCCACGACCTCTACCTGATCCCGCTGCGCCGGCGATTCGACGGACGCATCCTGCGCTTCGGTGGGTTCGGGCGGACCTGGCTGGTGCGGCTCCACCGCGCCGGCACCGCCCGCTTCGAGGGTCGTGAGGTCAACGAGCACCTCGCGGTGCCCGCCGGCACCTCGACCGGCCGGTTGACCGGCTGGCTGGAGCACGACGACGTGGCCTCGTGGGAGGACTACATCGACAAGCACAACCGCTACTCCACCCTCGAGGCACGGGCCCGCGTCGAGCAGCGCCGTCGGGGCGAGCCGGCGATCACCGTGCGGACCGTGCTCCGGGACCCCACCATGCGCAGGCGCTTCCTCCGGCAACGGATCTGGGATCGTCTGCCCGCCCGACCGGCCCTGCGCTTCGTCCAGGTGTACGTCGCCTTCGGGGGGTTCCTCGACGGTCGCCCCGGGTTCCGTCGGGCGCTGTTCGAGGCCTGGCAGGAGATGTGCATCGACCTCAAGGCCGAGCGCCTGGAGCGGGGAGCGCTGCCGTGAGCACCGGGCCGTCGACCCGGGATCCCCGCACCCTCGTTCCCGCCTACCTGCTCACGGTGCTCGCGGCGACGGTCCTGGCGGCGGCGCTGGTGCCCTCGGACCAGATCCCGACCCTGATCGCCACGGTGGGATCGTGGGCGATCCCCTCCATCGCCCTCGGCCCCGGCCGGCGCCACCTCTCCCACGGGCTCCTCGTGGCCGCCACCGTGATGCTGATGGTGCGCGGGTACTCCGGCCTGCCGGTCGAGGCACGCGTGGTCGCGCTGGTCGGGGTGGGCGTCTGCCTGAGCGTGTTCGTGCTCCGGCCGCTCAGGACCTACCGCCGCTTCCCGTTCCTGCACCTGCTGTGTCTCGTGCAGGCCAGCTACCTCTACCTCGGCGCCCTGCTGGGTCAACCGAAGCCTGACCGGGCGGTGCTCTTCCCGACCGAGGTCCGCACCACCGGGATCGTCTACACCGTCGTGTTCTTCACGGTCCTCGTCATCGCCGCGCTGGCCGTCGACGCCGCGCTCGGGCGTCGCGGTCCGGCCCCCGACCCGGCCGACCTGGAACAGCTCTCCCCGGTCAGCCTGCCACGGGCCTACCTCCTCGCGGCCAGTGCAGCGGCGCTCGCAGCGGTGCTCACCGTGAGCGGCCTGGGGAGCCAGCTCGGCACGGGGGTGGAGCTCATCCGACTGGTCGGCATGGGTGGCCTGCTGCTGCTCGTGCTTCGCTGGCTGAACGGCGATCTGGGCTGGGTGCACAAGCTCGTGCTCGCCGGTGCCCTCTCGGGCTACGTCCTGTGGGGTCTCGGGCTCGGGATCCTCTACGAGGCCGCGAGACCGGGGTTCCTCGTCCTGGCGCTGTACCTGGTGCGCCGACGGTCGGTCCCCTGGCTGCTGGTCCTCGGCGCCATGCTCGCCTTCGTGGTGTTGAACATCGGCAAGGCCGAGTACCGCATGCGGACCTGGGAGCGCAACATCGACGGCACGGTGGCCCAGGACCGCGCGATCAGCTCGACGGCGAGCGGACTCGACTACCTCACGAACATCTCCGAGACCTACGGGGACGAGGAGAACGCCGTCTCCGTCGCCGCCTACCGCTTCTCCAACGCCGACCTGCTCGGCTACTTCGTCACCAACGTGCCGTCCCGCTACCCGCACTACGGGCTCTCCAGCTACACGAGCCTGCCCGTCGTGCTGGTGCCCAGGATCCTCTACCCCGACAAGCCCACCTACGCCACCGCCAACGAGATCGGACGCCGGTACGAGCTGATCGCCGAGTTCGACCTGGCCACCTCGGTCAACACCCCGATCGCCGCTGAGGCCTACGTCGCCGCCGGACCGACCTTCTTCGTGCTGGTGGCAGTGGGCACCGGGGCCTTCATCAGCCTCCTCGCCTACTGGCTGCGGTCCCTGCGCCCCGCCACCGTGCTCACCGGGTGCCTGCTGTGCTTCCAGCTGCTGCAGACCATCGAGTCGGGCATCTTCGGCCTGTTCCTGATCGTGCCGTACGCCGTGCTGCTCTACCCGGTCATGCGCTGGGCTGCCGGGCCGGTGGTCGCACGCGAACCTGCTCCGACGGGGATCACCGACGCAGGCTCCGCAACCACCCGTCGAGCACGGTGAGTGCCCACTGCTCCGACCACCGACGCCTGACCGGGCCCCGCAGGATCGCCAGACCGACCTCGGGATCGAGGACCTCCCACAGCGGGGCGCGCGGGTCGGCCGCCGCGTGCCGGAGGTGGGCGAGGGGACCTGTGTCGAGCCAGCGGGCCATCGGCACCGAGAACCCCGTCTTCGGGCGGCGTGCCAACCGGCGGAGGTAGGGGTCGCCCATCGCCCGGACCAGCGACGGCTTGGCCCGCAGACGCCGGCGCGCGGTCGCGACCGAGAAGAACCAGGGGTCGACGTAGGGCACCCGCAGCTCGACCGACCAGGCCATCGAGTTGGCATCCGCGTCGGGCAACAGGGTCGGTTGCAGGTAGCGGACGAGCTCGGCCCGGGCGAGCTGGGCCGCCGGCGGCCCGTGGCCCTCGAGTGCCGGGCCGTCCGCCGACGCACCGACGAGCCGACGGACCACATCCGGGGGGAACAGCTCCCGCTGGAGGGACACGACATCGCCGATGCCCGCCGGGGGCCCGTCCAGCAGACGCTCGCGCTTCGCAGCGTCCACAGGGGCCGCCCGCAGCACCCGGGCTGCTCCCGCTCGCAGCGGACCGGGCGCACGGCGCAGGGCGCGCAGCAGCGGCAGGAGGGGGGCCAGACGGGCGTAGGCGTACCCGCCCAGCGCCTCGTCACCGCCGAGCCCGGAGAGCGCGACCTTGAAGCCGGC
>Ga0308417_1001818_pt1 | contig 14411 bp, 8 predicted proteins | sample HotsprSampleOS65_FD_203528 | JGI IMG/M metagenome (GOLD analysis project Ga0308417, IMG submission 203528) | Hot spring phototrophic mat microbial communities from Octopus Spring, Yellowstone National Park, Wyoming, United States - 20090730_OS65 ... | reverse complement strand
CGCCGGGGCTACCCGTGATGAGAACCGGCTGACCGTCCTTCATCACGATGACCGGTGTCATCGAACTGAGCATCCGCTTGCCGGGGGCGATCCGGTTCGGTTTCGTTCCGATCAGTCCCGACGAGGAAGTGAAACCCGGCCGCGGGTTGAAGTCGGTCATCTCGTTGTTGAGGATGAAGCCGGCACCCCGCACGACGACCCGGTTTCCGAAGTCGTTCTCCAAGGTGTAGGTGTTGGACACGGCCATGCCGTCACGGTCGATGACCGAGAAATGGGTGGTGTTGTCGCTCGCGCGGTCGATCGGGATGTCGGGGGCAAGTTCCGCGGGCGGCGTCGGCTTCCGCGGGTCGATCTTGGCGGCGAGTTTCTTGGCATAGTCCTTCGTCGTCAGGTGATCGGGAATGGGGGCGAAGTCGGGGTCGCCCAGGTGCCGGGCGCGCTCGGCGTAGGCCCGTTTCATGACCTCGATGACGAGGTGATTCGTCTCGGCTTCCCAACGGCCCTTCGACTTCAGGTCGAAGTTCTCCAGCATGTTCAACATCAGGGCCAGACAGACGCCCCCCGAACTCGGCGGCGGCGGTCCGTACACGTCGAAGCCACGGAAGGTGGTGTGCACGGGTTTCCGTTGCTTGGCCCGGTAGGTGGCCAGGTCGGCCTTGGTGATCAGTCCGCCACCGGCCTTCATCTCCTCTTCGATCAGGTCCGCGGTCGGGCCGGTGTAGAACCCGTCGGCCCCCTTGTCGGCAATGCGTCGCAAGGTCCGGCCGAGGTCCGATAGCACGAGTCTGTCTCCCGCTGCCCACTTCCCGCCGCCCGGTCTGCCATAGACCCGCTTGAATTCCGCGTGAGTCGTCTTCGGGTCAGCCAGGACACGGTTTAGCCGGGCGGCGAGTACGGCGTTGACGGGGAAGCCGTCCTCGGCCAGCGTCACGGCCGGAGTGACCAGGTCTTTCCAGGGTAGCTTGCCGTACAGCTCGTGGGCCAGGGCCAGGCCCCGGACGGTGCCGGGAACGCCGGCCGCCTTGTGATCCAGGCCGGTTACGCTGCCATCGGCGAAGAGGTCGACTTTGGCGGCCGCCGGGGCCGTCTCCCGGTACTCGATACAGCGGACCTCCCGACCGGGCGGGGCGACCATGAGGAACCCACCGCCGCCGAGGTTGCCGGCCTCCGGCCAGGTCACGGCCAGGGCGAAGGCGGTGGCGACGGCCGCGTCAACGGCGTTGCCCCCTCGCTTCAAGACGGCCAGGCCCACCTCCGCCGCCGCGGGCGACACGCACACGACTACCCCGCCCTTCGACTCGATCGTTTCCGCCTTCGGCGGCTGGGGCTGGGCGGGTGCCGGCCCGGCTAACAGGACCCCCTGCACACACAGGAACACACACAGGAACAGACGCATCGCTCGGTTCCTCCTCTTAATCGGTGGACAGTTGCGAGCGTGTCAGTCGGCCCGCAGGGCGGTCGAGTCCGTCACGCCGAGGTTCCGGTAAATCTGCCGCGTGGCGTCGGACCTGTTCAGCGTATAGAAGTGGATTCCGCGGACGTTGTTGTGCAACAGGTCGGCACACTGTTCGGTGGCCCAACTGATGCCGACACGGGCGACGGCATCGTCGTCGGCGCACCGCCCGACCGCCCGCAGGAGTTTGGCCGGGAAGCGGGACCCGAGGGCGAGTTGGGCCATGCGAATCATTCCCGCCTTCGAGGTGATCGGCATGACCCCGGCGATGATCGGGACCTTGATGCCGGCCAGCTCGCAGCGCTCGCGGAAGTCGTAGAAGTCGCGGTTGTCGAAGAACAATTGGGTGCAGATGTAGTCGGCCCCGGCATCGACCTTCCGCTTCAGGTGGTCCATCTCCTCCAGGCGGTTCGGGCAGCCGGGGTGTCCTTCGGGAAAGCCGGCGACACCGATCCCGAAGCCCCGCGGGTCCGGGGCGTTGGTCCGACTCCGCACGAAGCGGACGAGTTGCTCGGCGTACTGGAAGGCGTCCCGGGAGCGGTCGTAATTCGGCATGTTGCGGGGGGGGTCGCCCCGAAGGGCGAGGATGTTGGTGATCCCGCTGGCGGCGTAGCGGTCGAGGATCGCCGTCATCTCGGCGAGGCTGTGGCACACGCAGGTCAGGTGCGAGACGGCCACGAGGTTCGTTTCCCTTTGGATGCGAACGACCAGGTCGTGCGTGCGGTCCCGGGTCGAGCCCCCGGCCCCGTAGGTGACCGAGACGAACGACGGGCGCAGTTCCTGCAAGGAGGCGATCGTGCGGAAGAGTTCTTCCGCGGCCGCCTCGGTCGCGGGAGGGAAGAACTCGAAGCTGAACGTGGTGCGGTCCCGGGCGAAGATGTCCTGAATGTGCATCGGCTGAAGTCCGTGAGGCGGTTCTGACAGCGATGTTATACCGCGCCCGTCGCCCGCGGCGGCGGCTCGGCGAACCCGACCGCACGCTTGACCGTAATTACGGTGTCCTTTAGCGTGTCGGAAATTCACTCGCACCCCACCTCCCCGAGATCGTTGTGAAGCTGAACGCACCGAACCCCCAGCCCGAGCAGACCGGTCCCGTCTCGCCGACTGACGAGCAACCGGCCGTGGCATCTCCCCCTCCGGCGGCGGCACCCGTCGCTTCGCAGCCGCGGAAGGTCGTGGCCTGGCCGGAGTGGTTCGCCGGGGCCGACTTCGTGCTGGCCACCCTCGCCGTCCTACTGGCCTTCTTCCTGGCCTCCTTCGTCGCTCGCAACCCGGACCTGTGGTTGCACCTCGCTGCCGGTCAAAGGCTGCTCGACGGCCAATACCGGCTCGGTACCGACCCGTTCAGCTACACGGCGGCCGACCGGACCTGGGTGAACCCGAGTTGGCTCTATGACCTGGCCCTGGCCGCCCTGTACCGCGACAGTGGGGCCTTGCTGGTGGTACTCAAGGCCCTCGCCGTGGCCGCCGCCTTCCTGCTGCTGCTTCTGGTCCGGCCACCGGGCCGGCCGCTCTGGCCCTGGGCCGTGACCGCCGCCCTCGCCGCCGTCGCCGCCGCCCCCCACCTGCACCTGCGTCCGCAGATCGTCTCGATCCTCCTCCTGGCCGTCACACTCTTCCTCACCTTCCGCATGCCCCATCGCCCCGGCTCGTGGCGGTTTCCGGTCGCCATCGGGATCGCCTTCTGCCTGTGGTCCAATTGCGACGAGTGGTTCCTCCTCGGGCCGTTCGCCCTGGGATTAATCCTGATCGGCGAGATCCTTCAACGCCTGTTGCGCGGCCCGGACCCCGGTGCCTCGGGGGCGACGCCGGACCAGCCGGCCGGTACGCTCCTTCGCCCGCCCGCTGTTCCGACCCTGGCCCAGGGACTCGCGGTCGGGGTCCTTGCCTGCATGGTCAACCCGCACCACGTTGGGGTGTGGCAACTGCCGTTCGAGTTGGTCGGCGATAAGGCCGCGGCCCTGGAACCGCGTCTGAAGGTCCTGATGACCTCGCCACTGAGCCGGCTTTACACCGACAACACCGGCCTGGGTTACAACTTGAACGGATTGGCTTACGCAACGCTCTTTCTGGGCGGCGGCCTGGCTCTCGCCTTAACCGGCAAGCGGGTGCGGGGCGGTGTGGTGGTCCTGTGGCTCGGATTCGCCCTGCTAAGCCTGCTCAGTATCTTGGCGATACCGTTCCTGGCGGTCGTCGCCGTCCCGGTCATCGCCGGGGCTGTCAACGCCTTGTCAGCCGGTCTGACGCTCCGCGGCTGGGGCGACCCGAGGACGCGCTTCCTGCTTCTCGGCTCGGCGCTGGGCCGTGTCTTCTGTACCGTGCTTCTGCTGGTCGGCTGTGTCTGTGCCTGGCCGGGCTGGCTGCACCCGCCGACCTCCAACGAGGCTTTCGCGCGACGGGTCGCTTGGGCCGTCGTGCCGGACGAGGCGATGGTGAAGGCGGCCAAGCAACTCCAGGACTGGCGGGCGAGCGGACTCCTCCCGCCGGATTCCCGGGGGTTGATCGCCTCCATCGAGTTGGCCAACTACTGTGCCTACTTCGCCCCGCTCGAGAAAGTCTTCATCAACGGCCGCCCGAACCACCACCGCCCCGAACTCACCGATTACATCACCGTGCGAACGGGCCTGGGTCTGATCCCGGTCGAGGAGGCACCGGACCCGAACGAACTCTTTCGCGTACTTCAGGAGCGGGGGGCCGAGTACACCGCGATTCATAGCGGGCCGAGTGATTCGTCCCGTCTACGGGAACTGGCGCAGAATTCGTCGTTCGTGCAGTGGAACGATAAGACGATGTGGTCGCCGTGGTACCTCGACGGCCGCACGGCGGTGTCCGGTTGGCGGCCGGCCCCGGGCCGCGAGAGGCCGAGCTTCGAGCGGCTCCGCCTCGACCCGGTGAGACTCGCCTTCGGCCCGCAGACCAGCCCGCTGCCGGTAGGCAAGATCAAGGAGCCACCCAAGTTCGGTGGCTGGGAGGACGCTTTCTTGCGGACGCCCGTCCTGTCACCCGCGGCCGCCGACGAATCCCTGGGCTGGACGAACTTCAAGGCGGTGGCACAGGCCCGACGACAACGGCAGCAGTTCGGCTTCGAGTTGTCTCTGTTCCTGCTCGACCGACTGGCCGGCGGCCGGGGCGTGCTGCTCGTGGGGCTACGGAATCGTTCCCTGGTGCCGTCCGACGACTCGACCGTTGCGACCCCGTTCCTCTCGTTGTGGGCCGCTCGCCGGGCCATCGTGGCCGAGCCGGACCACCCCGACGGCTACTACGCCCTGGCGTTGGCCCTAGAGGACCCCGAATTACCGATGTCCGAGGACGACCGCTTCGTGGCCCGCGCGACGGCCCTGCGGCAGTGCCTGGTTCGCTTCCCGCCGCCCGAGCGGTTCCGCCCCGGAACCTACTCCGCCTCCCCGACCGAGGTCGCGACGCGGCTGGCCGAAGTCTACCTCAACCGACGACCTGACCTGGGCCAGACGTACCTGGGGCTGCCGGTTAACCTGCCCTCCCTACAGGTACTCTCGCTCCCCGGCGAGGCCGGTTATCTCCGGGCGACCGGCTTTCTCGTCGATAGCGGGGGCGGTCGGCTGGCCCGCGCCTGGGTCGGTCTTGCCCCGCCCCAGGTCCGCGTCGCCGGGCCTTACCTGCTGCCACTCGACCTGGCCCGGGAGTCGTTCCAGACCGCCGAGAAGTATGCCGTCGTCGAGCTGCGCGAGGATCGCCAGAAGGCATTTCTGGACGCGGTCAAGAGTGAGTTGAAGCGGGTCGAGAGCGAACTCGTGCGGGCCAACACGGCCTACGAGCAGTTGAAGCTGGCCCGGGGCGGTCAGATGAAGTTGCGCGACCAGGTGGAAGCCGCCTTGCGAAATAACCTCGTCGGCGAGGCCCTGAACCTGCTCCGCGACCGGACGGTCAACTTCGCGGTCGAGTTCGGTCAGACGTCCGTCCCGGCCGCACTCTCCCGTATCGCCCTGGAAATGGCGGTCGGACGGATCGAGGACGCCGCTTCCGACCTGGACGAACTCCAGGCCGATGCCGACTTCCAACAGCAACTGGCCAACGACGTGATCCGCTTCCAGGTCCGCATGCTGAACTACCACCGGCTCAGCCTGGAGGGGAATTACGCCGAGGCCGGGGCCATCCTGGAAGAAGTCGGCCTGCGCAGCGGTTCCGACGAAGACCCGCCTCTGACGCCCGAGCAACAGAAGATCAAGAACCCCCAAGCCCTGGCCGCGTGGCTCTCCTTCTTGCCGAACGCGGTCTCGTCCGACCCGCCGCTCCTGACGATCGCCCGGGAGCAACTGATCGGTACGCTGTTGATGCCCTTCGTCGAGCGTCAGCAGCAGTTGGCCCGTCGCCGGGCGGTCGAGGCCGAGTTCTTCTATCGCCGGGGAATCCTCTTCCTCTTCGAGGGGAATGTCCCCGAGGCTGAAAAGCGGTTGCTACGGACGCGGCAGGTCGGGGTCAAGGAATGGGGCGTGCCGGACCAGCAGAACGCCGCCGCGGAACGCTTCCTCCGCCTGATCGATGAGGCCCGTAGGAGAGCGGCCCAGAGGTGAAACGTGAGATCAAACCCGAGGTCAAACCGGGGGGACGACGTCGATGTCGGGAAGTTGGACCGTGGCGGGAGTGCAGATGGATTGCACCTGGGGCGACAAGCCCGCCAACCTGGCGGCCGTACTCCGCCGCACGGAAGACGCGGCCGACCGGGGGGCGAGACTCGTCGTCTTCCCCGAGTGTGTGCTGACCGGGTACGGCTTCGAGAGCCGTGAACAACTCCGCTCGGTGGCCGAGCCGCTACCTGGTCCAAGCACTGACGCGGTGGCGGAGGTCTGTCGCCGTCGGGGGGTCTGGTGCGTCTTCGGTCTGATCGAGGTCGCGCATGACGGCAAGCTGTACAACGCCGCGGCCCTGGTCGGCCCGGCAGGCTTCGTCGCCGGTTACCGCAAGTTACACCTGCCGTGCCTGGGTGCCGATCGCTTCACCGACCCCGGCGACCGACCTTTCACCGTTCACGACCTGGGGGGGCTGAAGCTCGGTCTGAACATCTGCTTCGATGGCAGCTTCCCGGAATCGGCCCGCATCCTGACGCTGCTCGGGGCCGACCTCGTCGTGTTGCCGACCAACTGGGCCACGAACGCCCGCAAGATGGCCGAGTTGGTCTCGGCCGCCCGCGCCTGGGAGAACCACATCTATTACCTGGCGGTGAACCGGATCGGCGACGAGGCCGGCTTCCACTACATCGGCCTCAGCTCGGCCGCCGACTACCTCGGCAACGTGCTTCACGTCGCCCCGGAAGACGCCGAGCAGCTCTTCCTGATCGAGGTCGACCCGATCGCCGCCCGGCAGAAGCGAGTCGTTCACTGCCACGGCTTGTACGAGATCGACCGCGTGAACTGGCGGCGACCCGAGTGGTACGGTCCGCTGGTCGAGAACCCCGGCCGGTTCACCGGACACTTCACCGGAGCAGATCGGGTCGGGTGAGCCGGGCGGAGCGGATGTGCCAGGGCGACACCCAGGCCGGTTCGTGCCGCGTCAGCAAAGGGCGTTGACCGGGACCGGTCGGCCGGGCAGGCTTGCGTGTGCCCAATCACCCCGGAGCCTCTGCCATGAAGCTGTTCCCTGTCGCGGTCCGGTCACTCACGCTGCTTGTCACCCTGCTCGCCACACCGGTGACCGCCCAGCCGCCCGCACTCGTCGCCCCTGTCGCGCCGGCCAAGTCTGGCACGCCCGCCGAGTTTGGCACCCCTGCCAAGTCGGGCACGCCGGCCGTTTCTTCCGTATCCGTGTCTAGCGGATTTCCCGCCTCTCCAGCATCTGCCGCGTCTCCCGTGATCCTCGCGTCTCCCGTTTCTCCCGTGTCTTCGTCTTCCCCCACGTCTTCAGAACCTCCCGTCAGTGGGTCGGTCCTCGGCTACCCCGCGGCACTTCCGAGTGCCGCTCCGGTCTACTCCCCCTTCGGATACATCACGAACGGCTATTACAAGAGCGGTGGCGTCTTCGTCGGGGGTAACGGTTCCTTTCCGTTCGACAGCGGCAACATCCTCCTGGGCGGCACCGATGGTCTGGCCCGTGTGAGCGGCTCGTACCAACTCGTTGTCATGCCGGGGGCAGCCGGTAACGGCTTTTACCCGGGTTGCGGCGGGTCGTTCGGATTGCGTTACCGCTGAGCGGCGCTGTCGCGTCACGGGAGAGGGGGGCCAGAAGTAGCGGAAACCGCGGCGTCCGCGGCGTCCGTGCCGCGGGCTGATCACGGTTCGTTCACTTGTCGCGGGCGGTGTCGCCGAGGGCGGCTTGGGCCGCCGCCAGCCGGGCGATCGGAACTCGGAACGGCGAACAGCTCACATAATCCATGCCGACCCGGTGACAGAACATGACGCTCTCCGGGTCCCCGCCGTGCTCGCCGCAGATCCCGACCTTGAGGTGTTGCCCGTGCTTCTCGAGCCGGCTGGCCCGGCCTTTCTTGATGCCGATCTCGATCAGCTGACCGACCCCGGTCTGGTCGATCGATTGGAACGGGTCGATGGGGAGGATCTTCTCCTTAAGGTAGGTCGGCATGAAGCCTTTGATGTCGTCGCGGCTGAAGCCGAACGTCATCTGGGTCAGGTCGTTGGTGCCGAAGCTGAAGAACTCGGCCTCGGTCGCGATCTGGTCGGCGGTGAGGGCCGCGCGGGGCAACTCGATCATCGTGCCGATCTGGTACTCGACCCGGACGCCGGCCTTGGCCATGCACTCCTCGGCGACGGCGACGGCCCGCTTCTTGAGGAGGGTCAGCTCCTCGACCACGCCGACCAAGGGGATCATGATCTCGGGCAGGACGCTTTTGCCTCTCTTCTTCACCTCGATGGCGGCCTCGATGATGGCGCGGACCTGCATGTCGCCGATCTCGGGATAGACGATCGGCAGGCGGCAGCCGCGGAACCCCATCATGGGGTTGAATTCGTGGAGTTCCTCGACGCGTTCGCGTATCTTGCGGACCGGCACGCCGAGGCTGTTGGCGACTTCCTCCTGACCGCGCGCGTCGTGGGGGAGGAACTCGTGCAAGGGCGGGTCGAGCAGGCGGATGGTGACGGGGAGTCCGTCCATGGCCTCGAAGATGCCGATGAAGTCGGCCTTCTGGTACGGTTCGATCTTGGCGAGGGCGGCCCGTCGCCCGGCCTCGTCGGAGGCCAGGATCATCTCCCGCATGGCGATGATGCGGTCGTCGCCGAAGAACATGTGTTCGGTGCGGCACAGGCCGATCCCCTCGGCCCCGAACTCGCGGGCCTTGGCGGCGTCGGCCGGGGTGTCGGCGTTGGTGCGGACCTTGAGCTTGCGGACCTTGTCGGCCCAGGACATCAGGGTGGCGAAGTCGCCGGAGATCGTCGGGGCGACGGTCGGCACCTGACCGATGATCACGTCGCCGGTCGTGCCGTTGATCGTCACGAACTCACCGGCCTTGACGACCTGTCCGGCGATGGTGATCTGCTGGTTCACCTCGTCGATCTTGATCGCCTCACAGCCGACCACACAGGGCTTCCCCCAGCCGCGGGCGACGACGGCGGCGTGGCTCGCCTTACCGCCGGTGCTGGTCAGGATGCCCTTGGCCAGGTGCATGCCGGCCACGTCCTCCGGGCTGGTTTCCTTGCGGACGAGCAGGATCGGGTCGTTGGGGTGTTTCTCGTGGTGCTGGACCACGTCCTCGGCCGACAGGAGGACCTTACCCGAGGCCGCGCCCGGACTGGCCGCGATCCCCTGGGCGACCGGCTTGGCCTTCGACTTGGGGTCGAGTTGCGGCAGGAGCAGGTGGTTGAGGCTGTCCGGGTTGACCCGCTTCACGGCGGTCAGCTCGTCGATCAGCCCTTCCCGGACCATCTCGACGGCGATCCGAACCGCGGCGGTACCGGTCCGCTTGCCGGCGCGGGTCTGGAGCATGTACAGGACACCCTCTTGCACCGTGAACTCGATGTCCTGCATGTCCTTGTAGTGCTTCTCCAGCACCTGGCGGATGTCGCACAGCTGGGCATAGACCTCGGGCATCGTCTCGTGGAGCTTGGAGATCGGCTCCGGCGTGCGGATGCCGGCGACCACGTCCTCGCCCTGGGCGTTGATCAGGTAGTCGCCGTAGAAGACGTTCTCGCCGGTGTTCGGGTCCCGGGTGAAGGCCACCCCGGTGCCGGAGGTGTTGCCCATGTTTCCGAACACCATCGCCTGCACGTTCACGGCCGTGCCCTTTAGCCCGGTGATCCGCTCGATCCGCCGGTACTCGATCGCCTTCTTGCCGTTCCAGGAGTCGAACACGGCATTGATGGCCAGGAAGAGTTGCCGCCGTGGGTCCTGCGGGAAGTCGTCATGCACGTGCTTCTTATAGACCGCCTTGTAGCGGTTCACCAGTTCCTTGAGGTCGTCGGCCGTCAACTCCGTGTCGTGGGTGACGCCTTTGGCCTTCTTCATCTGGTGGATTTCGTGTTCGAAGTCGTCGTGTTCGCAGCCCATGGCGGTGCTGCCGAACATGTCGATGAGCCGGCGGTAGCTGTCGTAGGCGAACCGCGGGTTGCCCGTCTTCTTGGCCAGGCCCTCGACGCTGGCGTCGGTCAGACCCAGGTTCAGGATCGTGTTCATCATGCCGGGCATGCTGAGGGCCGCGCCGGAGCGGACCGAGACGAGCAGGGGGTCGTTGGTGTCGCCGAACTTCTTGCCGAAGGTGGCCTCGACCTTCTTGAGGGCCTCGTCGATCTGCGGGATCACCTCCTCGGGGATCTTCTTTCCCCGCTCGTAGTAGGCGGCGCAGACCTCGGTCGTGATCGTGAAACCCGGTGGTACGGGAATACCGATCAGACACATCTCGGCGAGGTTGGCTCCCTTGCCGCCGAGCAGGTCGCGTTGATTGCCGTTCCCTTCCGCGGTCTTGCCGCCGAAAAAGTAGACGTGCTTCGTGGTCATGATCGCCCGTGACGGTGTGTAAGGGGTCCGCTGGTCGCGGTGGTAGTTCACGTTCCGTTGTAGGGACGCGGGACTGAGGCGGCCAAATCGCCAACCCTTACCCGGTCGTGGCAATGCCGCGTCGTTCTGGTCGAGGGGATGCCGCCGTCCCGGTCGTGGCGATGTCCTCGTTCTGGTCGAGGGGATGCCGCCGACCCGGTCGTGGCCTCAGGCCGAATCGGGTCCAGACGACGCCCGGGACAGAATACCGGCTGCCGTTTGACCGTCTAGGAGGAGGGTACCTACAAATAGCTTGGTTCCAACCACAACGGAGAGGTCACATGAAACTGTGGCAAGTCGCGATCGCGGCCGTGGCCCTGGCCGGGTGCGCCGCCATCGGCACCGGGGAGGACAAAAAGATGTCGCCGCTGCAATTCACCCTCAAGGACATCGACGGTAACGACTTCGACCTGTCCAAGCTCAAGGGCAAGGTGGTCCTGTTCGTGAACGTGGCCAGCGAGTGCGGCTACACCCCGCAATACGAGGGGCTACAGCAGCTTTATTCCAGGTATGAAAAGGACGGACTCGTGATCGTCGGCATTCCCTCGAACGAGTTCGGCAACCAAGAACCGGGCAGCGATGCCGACATCAAGAAGTTCTGCACCACGAGGTACAAGGTCACCTTCCCGATGATGTCGAAGGCGGTCATCAAGGGGAAGGACCAGATCCCGCTGTACAAGGTCCTGACCGAGGCCACCCCGAACGCCAAGGGCGAGGTCGTGCAGGTCGGCTGGAACTTCGAGAAGTTCCTGGTGGGTCGGGACGGCAAGGTGGTGGGCCGCTTCAAGTCCGCGGTCGCCCCGGACTCCGCCGAACTGACCAAGGCGATCAAGGCCGAGTTGGAGAAACCCGCAGGCATGTGAAGCCCGCAGGCATGTGAAGCCCGCAGGTATGTGAAGCCCGGCCGGCGACCACGCACCGGTGGCCCTCACCTCGCCCGGCCGCACGCGGCTGCTTCCCGCGACGTTCGTCACCCGCCCGTTGACCCGGCGGGTGCTTTCATTTCTACTGACGGTAAGAGCCACTTCACCGGCCGTATGAAAGTCATCCCTTGGCGACTCCCTGACCGGCTCATCGAGATCGGCCCCCGGCCTCTGGTGATGGGCATCGTCAACGTGACCCCGGACAGCTTCTCCGACGGCGGCCGGTATTTCGACCACGATCGGGCCGTGGCCCACGGCGAACGCCTCCTGTCTGAAGGGGCCGACATCCTGGACGTCGGCGGGGAGTCCACCCGTCCGGGTGCCGATCCCGTGCCGGCGGAGGAGGAACTGCGTCGGGTCATTCCCGTCGTCAGGCGACTCGCCCCGCGGGCGATCGTCTCTCTCGACACGATGAAACCCGAGGTCGCCGCTGCCGGTTTGGAAGCCGGGGCCATGATCATTAACGACGTCTCGGGGTTTCGCCAGCCCGAGATGATCCGGGTGGCCGCCCGACACCGTGCCGCCGTGATCGTCATGCACATGCGGGGCACCCCGCGGACGATGCAGATCGATCCCGTTTACGACGACGTGGTCGGTGAGGTCGGCCGGTTTTTCGAAGACCGGTTGCGAGTTCTGACCGAATCGGGTATTGACCGGGAGGCCGTCTGCCTCGACCCCGGCATCGGCTTCGGCAAGACCCTCGAGCACACGCTGTCGCAACTGGCCAACTTGGGCGAGTATTCCCGGTTCGGACGGCCGGTCTGCCTGGGTGTGTCCCGGAAGGGGTTCATCGGGCAACTGTGCGGCCGTGACCGGAGTGAGCGTCTGGCCGGCTCCCTGGCCGTCGCTTGCTTCGCCGCGGCCCGCCGGGAGGCCCAGGTGTTACGAGTTCATGATGTAGCAGCGACGCGGGACGCGGCCGTGCTTCTCGAGGCCATCGACCGTTGCCGACGATGACGGCTCGACCGTGATACAAGCTCGACCGTGTTACAATCGGGATCGTTCTCAGTCCTCGAACCGGACTGTGCCGTGAGTGCTGTGCCGTGAGTGCTACGCCGTGAGTATCGAAGGGAAGAGTCTCGATGGCGATACCTTGGCGGTCGAGTGCCGTTTGCTCGCGGAACGAGCCCGGGCCGCGTCCGGGACGCTCGGCTCCCTCCCGTCGGGACTCAAGAACCGCTGGCTCGTCTCGGCGGCAGCCGCCCTCGAGGCGCGTACACCGGAAATCATGGCAGCCAACGCCCGGGACCTCGCCGCCGCCACCGCCGCCGGACTGAGTCCCGCCCTCCTCGATCGCCTGACTCTGACCCCGTCCCGTATCCGTTCGGCGGCCGAGGGGCTTCGCCAGGTCGCCGCCTTACCCGATCCGGTCGGCGAGGTCCGCGAGGGAAGCCTGCGGCCCAATGGGCTGCAAGTCCTGAAGGTCGGAGTGCCGATCGGGGTGATTTTTTTCGTCTACGAGTCCCGCCCCAACGTCACGATCGACGCCGCCGGCCTGTGTATCAAAAGCGGCAACGCCGTGATCCTCCGCGGGGGCACGGAAGCCCTCCACTCGAACACCGCTTTACACGCCATCCTGACTGCGGAGCTGCAGGCATGCGGTCTGCCGTCTGACGCGGTTCAGCTCGTGCCCACGCCGGACCGCGCCGCCGTCGGGCACCTCTTGCGGCTCAAGGAATTCATCGACCTGACGATCCCCCGGGGCGGCCGGTCGCTCATCGAGCGGGTCGTGGCCGAGGCGACGATGCCGGTGATGAAGCACTACGACGGCAACTGCCACGTCTACGTGGACGCCGCGGCCGACCTCGACATGGCCGAGCGGATCGTGGTGAACGCCAAGTGTCAGCGGCCGGGTGTGTGTAACGCGGTCGAGAGCCTGTTGGTACACGCGGCCGTTGCCGACGACTTCCTCCCCCGCATCGGGGCGGCCCTGGAGGTACGCGGGGTCGAAATCCGTGGCTGTCCCGAGACCCGTAAGCGGGTCCCGTCCGCCCGGCCGGCCAGCGAGGCCGACCACCGCGCCGAGTTCCTCGATCTGATCATCTCCGTGAAAGTCGTCGGGTCGCTCGAGGCCGCGATCGCGCACATCAATCACTACGGCTCGAAGCACAGCGACGCGATCGTGACCCGGGACCTGGAGGCGGCCCGCCGGTTCGCGCGGGCGGTCGACTCCGCGGCCGTGATGGTGAACGCCAGCACCCGCTTCAATGACGGCTTCGAGTTGGGTCTGGGAGCGGAGATCGGCATCAGCACCGACAAGTTCCACGCCCGCGGCCCGTGTGGTTTGCGGGAGTTAACGACTTACAAGTATATCGTGATCGGAGACGGCCACGTCCGGGAGTGATCGACGGGTCACGACACGAGCCGGAGCGGGAGCCATGATCGGGGTGTTCATCACGGTAGCCGTACTGGGCCTGTTCTGGCTGGCCTATCGCCGGCCGTACCGGAGACGCTGGCTGCTACCCCGGCCGGCCAAACCCGAGCCGCCGGTTCCTCCCGCGAGAGCCGTCGACCGGCAGCACCGCCACCTGTTGGCCGGCGGATGGGTCGGTGAGGTCTCCGTCGCCACCGCGGCCGCCCGCTTCGCCGAGCTGCTCGGGGCCGGTCGTTCGCGTGACGTCGAGCGGGAACTGCGACCGGGGGTCGGCTTCGCCGTGAACGTGCGGGCGTTGGCCCGGATCGGTACACCGGCCGCCGGTCGGGTACTCGAACGTCAACTCGATCGTCGCCTGACCCCGGACCCGATGGAGCAAGCCTGGTACTGGGCCGACGTGGCGGCGGGGTTGCGGCAGATACACCACGCGACGGCCTTGCCCGGCGTACTCCGTTGTGCGGACGCCGCCGCCCCTTTCCCCGCCGGGGTCGTGCTCGCGGTCGAGGCCCTCGCCTTTCCGAACTTTCCCTCGACCCTCAACGACCTCACGACACCTCTGGCAAGCGCGGCCATGCGGGCGATCGCTACGGTGGCCCGCGGCTGTCGCGAGCGGCTGCTCGACCCCGCCACGGCCCTACGGGTCGGCCTCGGCGATCTTCTGGCCACTCTCAGCGAGACCGCTCCGACCACTGCCGACCCCGACCTGACG
>Ga0308417_1001812_pt1 | contig 14424 bp, 9 predicted proteins | sample HotsprSampleOS65_FD_203528 | JGI IMG/M metagenome (GOLD analysis project Ga0308417, IMG submission 203528) | Hot spring phototrophic mat microbial communities from Octopus Spring, Yellowstone National Park, Wyoming, United States - 20090730_OS65 ... | reverse complement strand
CTTACTGAAGCACTTTTTAATAGGGGATATTCTCGTGAAGATGTTGAAAAAATTCTTTATAAAAATTTTCGAAGAGTTTTTTCTCAGGTATGTAAGTAGTTAATAATTCCTAATAATGTCCTCTATAAAATAAACTCATAACAGAAGTTTAATTAATTTTAGGCGTTTGATATTTATGAAGATTAAACTAATCATTTTTTTACTAAATTTAATAATAATTAAGAACGACATAATATCTCAATCATTCAATCAACCCTATGTAGCTCGAGTTGGTTCTAAGATTATCAGTAATTCTGAATTTCTTGAAAGATACGAATTTACTCCTGGTTTTAGGCGCCATATAAAACAAATGGATGATTCAAACAAACTTGAATTTTTATTTACTCTTATTGCTGAAAAACTCTTTGCTCTTGAAGCTAAAAACTTAAGGCTTGATACCACAGATGTAATTAAATTCTCCCAAAAATCGTTTGAAAGAATGTTTGTAAGAGATAAACTATTTATGGAAGAGGTAAAAGGAAAAATTTTTGTAACCGAAAACGAACTCCTTGATGCAACAATTAAAAATAACTCTAAACTCTATGTAAATTTTATTTATTCTAACGATAAAAATGAAATTTACCAATTGTATGAATATCTATTACAGGGAATTCCTTTTGATTCAATATTAATCGAAAGTCCAGAATACGAAGAACAGAAAGAACCAGTTGAAGTTGTATTTGGACAAATGGAAGAGACAATTGAAGATTCTTTATTTAGAATGAGTGTTGGCGAGTTTACAAAACCCATTCTTACCCCAGATGGTTGGTATATTTTCAAATTAGTTAATAAGTCTCAAAACTTATTTCTTACAAATGAAGATAAAGAAAATGCGAAGAAAACAACTATAAGAATTGTTGAAAACAGAAAATTAATTAAAAGACAAAAAGAATTTTATGCTGAATACTTCCGTGATAAAAAAGTTGATGTTGACGGAAAACTTTTTGAAATTCTTGCGCAAAATATTTCCTCAATATTTGAGTTTAAAAGAAAAAATTTTGTTTATCAACCAAATCAACCAACTTATCTTGATGCTTATGATGTTATAAGAATTGAAAAAGAAATTGGAGAAGAAAATCTCTCAAAAGAATTTATAAAGTTTAAAGAACAACCTATTACTCTTAAAGAATTCTTACGAACACTTGCATTTGATGGATTTAATTCAAAGGAATATAAAATAAATTTTATTCGTGCAGCACTTGATTTTCAAGCAAAAAGATTTATAGAACACGAGTTATTTTATCGTGAAGGTCTAAAAAGAGGATATCAAGAACTGCCAGAAATAAAAGATGAAGTTCAAAGATGGTTAGATAATTACTTATTCCAATTACTTCATAATCAAATTGTCGATTCAATTGAAGTTACAGATGAAGAAGTTAGAGAATATTATGAAATGATGATAAAGCCTAAAGAATTTCCAACTGTTGTGAATATTATTGAAATTTTAACTGATGATATAAATATAGTTGATACAGTATTAATTGAATTAAAAAAGGGTACAGACATAAGATTATTAGCTGAAAAATATAGTATTCGAGAGTTTACAAAAGGTAGAAGTGGAGAGTTTGGAAAATTTCCCGTTACATCTTTTGGAGATATCGGGAAAATTGCAGCTTCTATGCAAATTGGAGATATTTATGGTCCATTAAAAGTTCCTGAAGGATATTCAATATTTAAACTCATTGAAAAAGATACTGCTTTTGTTGAAAAGCTAAAATCTTTTGAACAAGTAAAAGATCAGTATCGTCAGGACATAGCATTTCAGAAAGCAAAGATGATGTTAACAGACTACACATATAATCTCGCTTTGAAGTATAACATCGAACTAAACATATCTGAACTTGATAAAATTCAAACAACAAGAATTCCGAGTTTTGGTATTCGCAATCTTGGTTTTGGTGGCAAGATTACTGCTGTGCCCATCCTCGCACCAAATGTGGAATGGGCTTATAAGTGGTTATTAAAAATGAATATGAAAGTTATTCCTTAAATGAAAATTTAAATTTGAAACTATTTACCAAACATAATATCTTACTTCAAAGTCGAAACAATTTACATATTGGCATAAAACTTATCAAAAAGTATTCTAATAATATCAGTATTTAATTGAATGATTTCAATAAAGAAATTATGATAAGATAATTGTTACTTAATAATATGTTAGAATATTTTCTCTAATTTCTAAAAAGATTATCAAAAATTTATTCTCTAATTTTACATTGTAATCTTAAGTGATATTCTATGAACACTTGGTAAAATATTGTAAACAGAGTAAGAATAATCAAAATAAACAAATGTATCAGCAAATGGAACATTAGCACCCATACCAAAACTGTATTTTTGATCATCATAATTCAATTTATAACCCGCGCGAAGGAATAGCCTATCAAAAAATGTAAACTCGCTTCCAAATTGAACTCTCTCTTTAGCATCATTTGGATGCGTTGCATCAATACCACCGCGAACTTTCATAAAATCCGTTTGATAAATATCAAATCCAATTCCTACTTGAAAATGAAGTGGTAATGGATATTCATCTGTTCTAAGTCTTGCAGGGATTAATCTACTAATTGGAAAGTTTGGATCTCTTTGATGTTTTATATCTAAATCGGGTCCATCAAACATCATATCTCCACCAAAGTTTGTCATACTCATTGCAATAGTAAGATTTTGAAAATCAATTAAGTATTGAGTTCCAATATCGAAAGCAAAGCCATTGGCAATTTCATTCCAGATTTGTTGACGAACATATTTTATTGTAAGACCGACATTAAATCTGTCTGTTAAATATCTGGCATAAGTAATACCAAGTGCTATATCGCCTGCATCAAAATATCTTCCTGTGCCGTTGGGGTTTTCTTCAGTTGTAATTTCCATTTTACCTGTATTAAATAAGATCATATTACCTGCAAATGAGCCCAAATCTCCAGCATTGTAAACAATTGAGGCTGCATTAAGATTAAACAAATCAAACCAATTAGCATAGGAGAAGAATACTTCTATGTTTTTGACTTTAACAATTCCTGCTGGATTGTAAAATACTGAAGCAGCATCATCTGCTAAACCAACTATTGCATTACCTAAAGCCTCCGCTCTTGCACTAACAGGAATTTGTAAAAATTGTGCTCCACTTGTTCCAAGATTTGGATTTTGTGCAAATAAGATTGATGAGACTATTAAGATAATTATAAATAAAAACCTTTTCATTGAATTTCTCCTCATTTTGTCAGTGATTTAATGAACATTACTTAATTACAGCAAATCGTTCTTTATATTCAATATCACCAGACTTTACAACATAAATGTAAACACCAGGGGCTATTTCTCTACCTCCTTCAGCACGTAAATCCCAGATTGCTGTTCCACTTGTTGAATTGTGATAAATTGTTTTTATCAAATCAGCATCTACGGTGAAAATATAAATAGTACATTCTGGTGGAAGATTTATGAATTGAATTTGTCTAAGTGGTTCTCTTCTTAATTCACCAAATTCAGGCTCATACAAAGAAGAAGCTACATATGGGTTTGGTACAACTCTAATGCGATTAATATTTTCTCTAATTGCCTCTGTTTTAATAATTGAGCCTTTGACTTTAAATGAATAAGAATCTCTAATATTTGGTAGGATAGGTTTTACAACTTCAACTGAAAATTTGTTTCCTGTTGATGGAATTGTATTTGCAGGAAATTGAATTTTACCTTGAATTCCGTTGAAAGAAAAAGTTCCAAGATTAAAAATTGTATCAGCAGTTATTGGCGTGTTAGATACACTAATAATTACAAATGGTTTATTATTTAATATTCCATTTCCATTTATACTTACAACATAAAGATTAGTTTGAACTGCGGACTCGTCAATAACATTAAAATCTATTTGAACATTATCAGTTCCACCAATTCGAGAAACACTTTTAATTATCTTTGGTTTATTAAGAGAGAAAACTACTCCATCAGATGTGGACTGAATCTGATTCAAATTGAATGGTCGGTTGTTTATAACAATTTCATTCATATTCTTAATAACATTAACAGCATAAGAGACTGAGAAAATATCTCCTTGTTGAGGTCTTTCGTCTGCTGTTGCTTGTGGTAAATCAGTAAACCTCACTCTTATACCGTGCCCAGTTATAGTAACTTCTCTTCCACCTAATGGATAATTATATCCTGCACGGATTGTCTCACCCGTTGTTAGGTTAAGCAAATCAAAATTATTAGCAGAATTAAATTTAAATCCGTATTTGTAGGGTTTTGTTTGTGATGAGTCAGTGATAGTTATAGTTATTTGAGTTTTCGCGTTTCCTAATTCAACTTTAGGGACATAATTAAAACTAATCTTGTAATTTCCACCTGCAAGACTTTCATTATCAACAGGTTCAACTTTCAAATCATAATTAGAGGAGCCACTAAGTTGAGTTATATCATAACTACTGACAGGTATTCTTCCTATTGCATTAGAACGAGGTATAACAGAAACTGTGTTATCTGCTGCTAGTGTATTCCCGATAGGGCTTTCAAGACTTGGCACGATATTATTTCCTCTATCGAATGCTGTGATTGAATACCAGTATTCAAATCCATTTATAACAGCTGTATCAATGTAACTATATTGAATACCTTTGTCTTCGCCGATTCCATTTTTAATGTCAAATTGAGCAATTTTTTCCCATTTAATACCTTTATCTTTACTTCGATAGATTTTGTATCCTTCAAAATCAAATTCACCTGAGGAAGCATCTGGATTTCTTTCTGAACGATCATCCCAGTAAAGAGTTACAGATTTATCACCAGCAAAACCAAATAGTTTAGGTCTTTCTGGTGGCTTTGGAAGGTTAAAGTTTGCATCAACAGTATTTTGGGCGGTAGTTGCTGCGGCAAGCATTTCTTCTTTTGTATCACCTGCAACAAAAGCCATAACGAATGTAAGAGTATCTCCACGATTTAATCTATATGGACCTGATGACAATGTTGCTACAATATCCAATCCAGATGCAGGAATAGTTGAAGGATCATCATAATGCAAACTGGTATTATTTCCCAAATGAAAATATTTAGGTCCAAGTGGCGAGTTAAATAATGAAGGTGAACTTGCCATTCTGCCGAATTGTATAGAGTCTATATCAATGTCATCGTCGTATAAACTATAATGCATATCGGTTACACCAAGCATTTGCCCATTGACTTTAGGAGTTTTCAATAAAGCAACTCCAAAAAAACCTGTTTTGCCTCCAGGCCATTCTGGAGAAATTCCATCATCATAAAAGTAAACGAGATTTCGAGACTTAATAAAATCAATTTTATCATCTGCATATTCAGGTACACCGCCACTAACGTTTCCTACATCTATATCAGCATAAATTGCAAAGTAAAGACTATCAAGATTTCTTTGCCCTATATTGATTACATCAAACTTGTAGAATAAAATATTTTTCGCAAAAGAAACTCCAAAAGCATACCCAGTTTGAATAACTTTAATTCCTAAAATCTCTTTAGAATTATTGCTATCTGAGTAAACACAATAGCTATCCTGATCTGAGAGAAAAATGTTATTACCATGTGCATCTTTAACAGGCCAACCATTCACTGGATGCCAAGTTTGTGGATTATCACTGAAGGCAATTTGAGCTAAATTAGGATTATGAAAACCACCAACCGCTTCCCATTCTTCATTAGTCGTATGCAACGCTTGGACTACATTTCCTGGAATTCCAATCCACGGAGTAACTCTGTATATGTAATGTTTTGTGCTGTTAATTGGAAATTCACCTGAAGGTCCTTGAGTAATTCTTCTTGGATAAAGTTTACCACGATTTTCAAAAAACAATCCTATGTTACTTGCATTATGAATTCCTGCAGCACGATCTACTATTCCAAAATTTTTTTTAATATCACTTCGTGCGAGTTGCTCATCTATTGCTTTTTTATTCTGTGAAAAAATTGGATTAGAAAAAAATATTAATAATGATATTATTATAACTTTTTTCATCTTCAAGTTCCTTTATTGTTAATCAGAATCTGATTGTTGTTCCAATTCTAATAGATCTTGGCGGACCGTAATTAGCAGGATTTCGCATCCATTCTATTGAATGATTACCTTCAAAAGTAAAATCAGGTTCACCAGTATCTCGATAAACGAAAAGTATATTCCGATGGTCTGTTACATTCAAAATCTCAGCAAATAATCTGACTCGAAGTTGATTGTAAACCTTAAATTCTTTTCCTATCATCAAGTCCAGAGAATAAGTTCCTGGCTGACGCAAAGAATTCTTTATTGCAAAACCAACATCTCTTCCACCTGGTGTATAAGGAGCACCTGAACTTGCTCTAAATACAAAACTAAAATCCATTTTGTCAAAAATGTGTGTTCCCCAAAAAGCAGGACCTTCGTTTTCAGGAATTGTATATGAACCTGTGATATTTAGAATATGAGTTCTATCAAAGTCGAGATAATATAATAATGTTGATTCTTGAGTACCAGGATATTGTTCAGTTTCCGATGATGCACTGCCTTTTGCAATTGAATATGTATAACTTAGCCCACCAGAGAAATATCTGTCGGGTCTGATGTCGAGATTAACTTCAAAACCTTTTACATTGGCATAGTCTTCATTTACATAAAGTGTATAACCGATGTATCTTCCATCTTGAAATGGGAAATAATATCGCGTTCCAATAAGGCCTGAAATGTCTTTATAATAAGTTGTTAGATTAATTGCAATTCTATCTGAAAATTGATGAGCAATTCCTACTTCATAGGAAATTGTTCTTTGAGCATCAAGTCCTGGTTGTCCAATTAAAGGCTCTCTAACATTCAAATCATATTGATTGTTTTCAAACAAATATTGGAAATCTGGATTCTGAAAGAAATGACCATAAGAGAAATGTAATTTAGTTCTATCAGAAATAGGATGCGCAATTCCAACTCTTGGTGATAGTTGAGATCTCGGTTTTGCTTTGACTAATGATGTAGGATCGAGAGGGTTTTTTCTAAATATTATGTTTGCATTCATATAATCAAATCTAAGTCCAAGGTTAATTACAAGGTAAGGTAGTTCAATCTTATCTTGAGCATATGCTGCCAATTCAAATGGTTCAGTAATATAATCATTTTTGTAAGGAAAATTCCTTTTAGGGTCATAAACATAAAAATACTTTAAGCGATGTTTTTTATAAGAAGCGCCAAATTTTATTTCGTTAGTGCTATTAATCTGCCAGACGGCATCAAATTTACCATCAATAGTTACAGTTCTGCTATCAATTAACTCAAGTGGGTCTGCTTTTGCAAAAAACTCAAAACCAGTTCCAATCGGTAGATATTGTCTTTTAGAAGTTGGAAGATATTGTGATGTGTCTTTATCAATACCAGAATAAAATCCTTGATTGAAATAAGAAACTTTAAAGTCGTAAAAGAAATTATTTTGAATCGTATGTGTAAGATATAAACTTGTTTGCCAGCTATCTGTTCTTCTTCTTAGATATTGGTCAGGGATATATTTCCATGCATGATTGTAATTTTGTCTTCTTCCCTTGCTCCCACGATTTGAGAGTGATATTTTAATATTTGGAATTGCAGTTGTTGTTAGTTTAGTAAAAAATGTTCTTTCATTATTATAACCAAATGGCAAGTAACTTCCTCTTTTATCTTGTTCAGCTGAAACAAAAAATTTCAAGTTATCAATAAATAATGGACCACTAAGGCTTCCGTTAATTCTTGCTTCGTGTAAGTTTTCATAACGCTTGATTCCAAATTCTGAAGTTCTATATTCAAACTTTCCTGATAGTTTATCTGAACCATCACGAGTAACAATGTTAACAACACCACTTAAAGCATTACCGTACTCTGCATTAAAAGTTCCACTTAATAGACTCATCTCCTGAATAGCATCATTGTTTACTTGAGTTGCTAAACCGCCAAGCAAAGGGTCAACTACAAGCATACCATCAACCATATAAGCAATTTCATTTGCTCTTCCTCCACGGATATGAAGTTTAGAACCGCTACCAACAACTCCAGCTTGAAGTGAAAGTAATTCAGTGAAAGTGGCAACTGGTAAAGCTTCAATTTCATCTCTACTAATTACAGAAATTGAACTTGTTAGATCCTTTTGTATCATCGGAGTTTTAGCAGTAACTATAACTTCACCAACCTGAACAGTTTGAGGTTTCAAGTTAACTGAGAGATTTGTGGTTTGGTCAACAATTATGGTAACATTTTGTACTATTATAGTTTCATAACCAATAAATGAAATTCTAACATTATACCTTCCTGGAGGGATATTGAGAATAACATATTCTCCTTTGATATTAGTTGCAGCACCTAAAGATGTTCCTTCGATTAGAACATTAGCACCAACAAGAGCCTCACCTGTTTCAGCATCTTTTATTATGCCAGCCAGTTTGCCCGTTGTACCACCAAATAAATAAAAAGATAGTAAAATGAAAATAGAAAATATTTTTTTCATATCTGACTCCTTATCAGATAATTATAAAATAACTTGGTCTTGTTGAATCATAATTTTCTCACTTTCTTTGAGAACGCTTTTAGCTCTTTTTTTATTTTTAACAGCGCAAGCAGTAGCAATTGCATTTATTAGAACCGATATAGCAGCAAAAGAATTCGTAAAGAGCATATTTTCACTTTTTACTGTAAGCACTTCCTCTGAATACGAAGTTATGGGAGCAGTGGGTTTGTTTGTAACACTTATAACTTTAATTCCTTTTTCTTTTGCATATTTAGCGACATCAATCGTTTCTCTTGAATAAGGTGGAAAAGAAAAGCAAATCAGTAAGTCTTTTTTGTTCATATATAAAACTTGCTCGAGAAAAAGCGTATGAGTATGCTTAAGAACTGAAGCATCAATACCAACTTGAGTTAATTGATAAGAAAGAATTTCAGCAACAAGATATGAAATTCCCAATCCGGCAGTAAATACACGATCCGACTTAACAATTGTTTCAATAACTTTATTGAAAATCTCTCTATCAATGTTAGATAAAGTATCGTTAATATTTTTTACATCCATATTTGCTACAGATGTCAGTATATCATTTTCAAGTTTACTTTTATCTACAAGTGAAAAGAGTTCATTTTTCTTAAGGTTTTTTTTAAGAGAATCGGAAACCGCATCCCGTAACTCACTAAAACCCGTAAAACCAACACTTTGAGCGAATCTAATTACAGAAGCAACACTAACTCCTGCTTGTTTTGCAACTTCGTGTACATCAATAAAAGGAATATTATCGAAGTTATCAATCACGAAATCTGCAACTTTGCGCTGATTGTTTGGGAGCAAATCAAACTTGCTTTGAATTTTTTCTCTTATTTCTTTGTAGCGACTTACCATATATTTCTTAAAAACAATTGTCGCACTTAGATAAACTTAGTGCGACAATATTTTAATCTATCGAATTAAAATCATCTTTTTAGTTTCAGTAAAGTTTCCTGCACGAAGTTTATAATAATAGACTCCGCTGCTAAGATTTGAAGCATCAAAATTATATTGGTAAATACCTGGAGTTAGTTCCTCATTAACCAATGTTGCAACTTCATTCCCAAGCACATCAAAAACTTTGAGAGTAACTTGTTGAGAGTTGCTTATTGAAAATTGAATTTTAGTGCTAGGATTAAAAGGATTAGGATAGTTTTGCTCAAGAGAGTAAGCAGTGGGTAAATCAGAAACTTTATCAACACTTAAAACGGTAGAATATTTTATTTGTGCTTCATTAATAGCTGATATAATTTCTGATTGATTTGCTCCAATGGCAAAAGCATAAAATATTATAACAGAATCATTTCGATTGATATTAACAAAAGCTTGAGATGGTATTGTAACAGGTCCTTCAGAACCACTTGCGTATTGCGGTTGTATTGAACCGTAGTTTAACCAATTCCAATAGTTTGAATCAACTGTATATCCAGAATACCATTCAAATGAATATAAAGAATGAAGATTATGAGAAAGTAATTTAACCCCCATATTCCTTGAATTGCCTCTATGAAATCTAATTATTCCATGAGCTTGTAAATAAGTAACAGTATCATTACCATATGTTTGTTCCAACTCTGGAATTATATCAAGTCCTATTTTTGCATTAATTGCTGAAGCTTCTCTATTTTTTATAGTTAATTTAAGTATCATATACTTTGCATTAGTCCAGCTATAAATATTATACTTAACTAACACATCTGGGGGATTACCAGAATAAGCATTGTTGTATGTTCCTGTAATTTCAAAGTTGCTTAAAGTTGGGTTGGCAACTAATGTTGTTGGGACCTCAACATCAGCATCATTTTGATAATCCCAAACCTGATTTCTACTAACACCAACTAAAACAGAACCTCTTTGTAAATGTCTTACCTGATCGGAAGTTGTAAAGATTCTGATTCTTCCATAAGTATTAACATTTACATCAATTTGCCCCGTGCTGAATGTTGCCTGAGCAAAAACATCAGCATTTACCAAAAGAATAATTAAAAGAAAGGGAAAAATGTTTTTCATAATACACCTCTTTTATTGTTGATTAAAAAGTTTTTAAGAGTCATTGCCATCCAATTAAATTTGGTGGAATTAACAAGATAAATCCAAGAATAAAAAGAATTATCATTAAAGGTAAAACCCACTTTGCCCATTTGTCCCAAGGAACACGAGCCATTGATAATGCTCCCATCGTTACAGCAGAAGTTGGAATAATTATATTGGTGTATTCTCCAAGTTGAAAAGCTAAAATTGCAGTTTGTCTTGAAACACCAACAAGATCAGAAAGTGGAGCCATTATCGGCATAGTTAGCGCTGCCTGACCCGTACCGCTATGAACGAAGAAGTTTATTATTGACTGAACAATAAACATCTTTTGTGAAGCAAAAATTGGTGATGAAGATTCAATATAGGGTGATAGTCCATATAATATTGTATCAATAATATTAGCATCTTTTGACAAAACAACAGTTGCTCTTGCAAGAGCTATAATTAGTGCAGTTCCAACAAGATCTTTTGCTCCGTCCACAAACGCTTTAATTAAATCATCACTTTTAAGTCCACCGATTATTCCGACTAATATTCCCATAATAAAAAATAAAGCAGAAATTTCTTCAATGTACCACTTGAATTCAATTACACCAATAACAAGCAAAACAAGAGATAGAGCGAATATAATAAGGACCGCTTTGTGTCTAATTGAAAAATAATTATCGTTATTATAAATTAAATCAAAATGTTCATTCTTTCTTCTTTCTTCATCTTCTTTATATGTCGGGCTGATGTGAGGATTCTTTTTTAATCTTTTTACATACCACATCAAGAATATGATACCAACGGCTGTTGAAATTCCCCAGCAAATAACTCTATAACCGATTCCTGAAAACAAAGGAACCTCTGCAATACCTTGTGCAATTCCAACATTAAATGGGTTTAAGAATGCACTTGCAAATCCTATGTGAGCACCGACTAATGGAATTGCAACACCAACCATAGAATCATATCCTAAAGCAAGACAAATTGGAACAATTATTAAAACGAATGGAATTATTTCTTCATTCATTCCAAATGTTGCACCACCGAGCGAGAACATCAACATCAAAACTGGAATAAATAGTTTTTGAAGCAAATTTGAGGTTTTATATGCTTTTGCAAGTTTATTTATAAAAGAGTTAATTGCATCTGTTTTCGCGAGAACATTAAATGCACCTCCAACAATAAGAACAAAGCCAATTATCAAAGCAGCTTCGATAAATCCTTTTAAGGGAGAAATGAATAAGTCAAATATTCCTTGTGGATTGCTGTCAACAAATTTAAATGAGTTTGGCACAACCACTTCTCTGCCGTTTAAAATAGTTCGCTCATATTTCCCGCCTGGAATAAACCAGGTTAATGCTGCGATTAAAACCAACAGAGAAAAAATCAATAAATATGTATTCGGAACTTTTAGCCAGAATTTTTTCTTTTTTTCGCTCATTCAATTACTTGTTTTGTTATTAAGTCAAACTTATCGCCCTTTATTAGCAAGTGCATTTTCATACCTGTGACACCAAGATTTCCGTTTTTATCTTCTCTGATATTCTTTGCCTCAGTTGGATCATAAACCAAAACTTGATTTTCTCCAATTACTTCAAATGTTTCGTTCGGATAAACCACAATTGCGGTGGCTTCATCAATTGCGATACCCAAGAGATTTGGATGTTCACACATTAATGTAATTAAGCGATTGTGTCTTTTTCTTTTAAGAAAATGTTGATCAATAATTGCGTTCTTAATAAAACCAAATCCTTTAGAGGTTTCTATATTGCCTCTCTGTATTGTTATGAAAGCAGATGACGAATCTTTATTTAGCAACTCATTTCCCGTTATCATTATTTCACTTTGAACTGCAGCACCAGCACTCGAACCTCCGATTACTCCACCTTTATTATAAATATCATAAACTTTCTGTAGAAGTTTTGTACCAAGCATATCTCTTGTTAGATCGCTTTGATCTCCGCCAAGAAAATAAACAGCATTTGCCCAATCCATTTTTTTAAGATTAGAATCTGCATCTGCCGTTTCTCTCGTGAATAAAAGATAATCAGCTTTTGCACCAAGTTCTTCAAATTCTTTTTTATGAAGCTCACTATTATAAACTGGTCTTGAGCCTGCATTTGGAATAATAATAATTCTGGCATCTTTACCACCAGCAAGTTCGACAAATTTTTTAGATGTTTCGTTTGTATGCACTCCACCAATGATAACGAGATGCCCTTTGGATTGCGAATGAACAACAGTAACAAAAAACAATAATAAAAAAATAAGAGCTCTTTTCATATTCAATCCTTTTTTACAAGTTCAAGAGCTATTTCGGCTGATTTAATTAAATCCTCAATATAAACGAACTCATCATTTGAGTGAGGATTCTGAGCACCAATTCCGATGTTTACAGATTCAATTCCATTTGCGTTTAAAGAATTTGCATCGCTTCCGCCTAAAGAAATTTTTGGCGTTGGAATCAATCCGACTTTCGTAATTGCTTTAACGATATCTTTATAAACACAGGCGTCTTCCTTAATTTTATATGGCTTAAAATCCCAGAAGTAATCGTATTCAATTTTAGCGTTGGATTGATTTGCCTCTTCTTCGAAAGTTTTGATTAACAGATTGAAATAATTCTCGGCTTTTTCCACATTGAAAGATCTTACTTCGCCAATCATTTCTGTTAATTCGGGGATTACATTAACAGCAGAACCACTTTTAAGAGTGCCGATATTCATTGTGGTTTCATCATCAATTCTTCCAAGTGGAAGTTTGTTGATTGCTTTGGTTGCTACGATAAGAGAATTTATTCCTTTCTCGGGTGCAATTCCTGAGTGAGATGCTCTGCCAATGATTTTTAGATTAAAACCAATTGAACCACAAGCGGAGTAAATAAAACATCCTGGACGATAACCTGAATCAAATACAAATCCTTTTTTAATACTGCCATTTAATCCAAGATACTTTGACCCAAAGAGAGTGGTTTCCTCACAAGTTGTAAAAGCTACAGTGAAATCTTTAACTGGAATTTTATCTTTTGCAATTCTTTCAAGAGTATAGAGCAGCACTGCAACACCCTCACGATTATCAACGCCAAGCACTGTATCGCCTGAAGAAGTAATTTTATCTTCGCTTACAATTGGTTTAACATTTTCGGTAGGACGTGCAGTATCCATATGAGCTGTCATTACAAAATTACCGCCGCTACCAATTTTACAAATTAGATTGCCAGTATTACTATTAGTGAATTTAGAAGAATCGTCGAACTCTGCTTTATAACCGAGCTCTGAAATGAAGCTTTCGATAAAATCAGCAAGAGGTTTTTCATCGCCTGATAGCGCATTTATCTTGATAACCTGAAGAAATATTTCAATCAATCTGGAAGGATTCATTTGTAACTCTATTTACAAGTTTAACAAATATTGTAATTTCTATTACAGAATTACAAAAAATTTTTCAAATAGGCAAGAACTTTTTATAATATTTTTATTTTGTTTCTCAAAAACAAACATTGGAATAACTGACTCATTTCTCTATTGGGGCTAACAAAAAAATTATTCAACAATCTTCGACATACGTTAGTTAATAAATCAGACTGTCAAATTGTTTCTTTTTATTCAGCCTTATGCTTTAATACCAGAGATAATTAATATTTCCGCAGATTTATCCTGCAAAGGCTAAAAATTGATTTTCACACTGTTTCTTTTGGTAGAAAGTTAATTTTCATATCGACTTTAATTAAGGATAAAAATTTAATTTATTCATAAATCTTTACTTAACTTTAATTTTATTTTATACACTATGGCATTTATAAGAAAAATAAAAAAGAAAAGCAGTACTTATCTAGCCGAAGTTGAAACTTATAGAGAAAATGGCAAAGTTAAACAAC
>Ga0308417_1001811_pt1 | contig 14430 bp, 11 predicted proteins | sample HotsprSampleOS65_FD_203528 | JGI IMG/M metagenome (GOLD analysis project Ga0308417, IMG submission 203528) | Hot spring phototrophic mat microbial communities from Octopus Spring, Yellowstone National Park, Wyoming, United States - 20090730_OS65 ... | reverse complement strand
CACCAAGGCTTAAATTTGTATTGGCAGACCCTATAACCGCGGGCTGCCGCATGTTCAAATCGCCTGCTGAGATTGCCTTGATGCAAAAGGCAAATGATGTTACAATTGCCGCCTACAAAGCTGTTTTCGATTCGCTCTACGAAGGTATGACACAGGCAGACTTTAGCCGATTGGCAACAGCAGCCCATCGCGCATTGGGCATTAGCGGCTCTATCGGTGCTAACTTTGCCGAAGCCTCTGCTTTTCCGCATGGTAGCAGCAAGCCACAAAAACTCAAGGAAGGTGATATTATTTTAGCTGATGGTGGCTGCTCGGTAGAAGGCTATAAATCTGATATTAGTCGCACTATTGTTTTTGGTAAACCCTCCGCCCGCCAATTAGAAGTATGGAACGTAGAAAAAGAAGCACAAACGGCTGCTTTTGAGGCTGCCAAACTTGGCGCACCTTGTGAAGCAGTAGATGCAGCTGCGCGTGCTGTTATCAACAAGGCAGGATTTGGTCCTGACTACAAGTATTTCAGCCACCGCACCGGACACGGCATTGGCATGGACGGTCATGAGTGGACAAACCTTGTGCGCGGCAACAAAACTCCTCTGCAAGAAGGCATGTGTTTCAGCAATGAGCCGGGCATTTACATTGTCGGTGAGTTTGGCGTTCGTTTGGAAGATTGTTTTTACATGACTGCCTCAGGTCCGAAATATTTTACGCAGCCAAGCCCTTCTATAAATCAACCCTTTGCTGTGTAGCTTTGGATTGCTTTTCATTAACAAAGGTTACTAAGACATGCTTGATTATATCCCTGTTATTGGTCGCTTGCCCCTTAATCAATACAGGGATATTAGGCAAAGCAATTTGTATTTTCCTTGCTAAGTCAGCATCTGCGCGGCTTTTGCAAGAACTGCCTGTAAATTGCCTGTATTTTTACCGGCTGCCGTGGCGAAGAACGGCTGACCGCCACCGCCGCCATCTATCAATTTGGCAAGCTCTTTTGCAATTTGCGAAGCGTTCCAGTGGCGCTGTTTTACTAACTCATCGGCTATTACTACAGCAATATGTGCTTTGCCGTCAATCTTGGCAGTTAGCACGGCAAACAATAATTCGGTTTCCTGTTTTAACTGAAAAGCTAATGTTTTCAGCAAATCAGCCTTAGGCACATCTACACAGACAGCCAAAAACTGAATGCCGTTTTTATTGGTAATTTGTGTGCGTAATTGTTGTTTGATGCTCTGCAAAGCTTCATTTTGCAAACGTTCTATCTCTTTTTGCAAAGCCTGTCTCTCATCGAGCAAATTTTCTACGGACTTGCACAAATCCTTTGGATTTCTCAACAATACCCGCACAGCATTCAGTAGCGCCAACTCTTCATTGATAAATTGTTCGGCTTTGGCTGCAGTAACAGCCTCGATGCGGCGCACACCGGCAGCAGAAGAACTTTCAGACAATATTTTAAACTGTCCAATTACACCTGTTTGAGGAACATGTGTACCGCCGCAAAGTTCTACACTGAAATTTTTATCAAAGGTAATTACTCGGACAAAATCGCCGTATTTTTCACCAAATAATGCCATAGCGCCCATCGCTTTGGCTTTCTCTATCGGCACATTGCGCTGTTCGCCTAACGCAATATTCTCGCGGATTTTAGCATTGACAATTTTTTCTACTTGTCTTATTTCTGCCTCTGTCATTTTGGCAAAATGAGAGAAATCGAAGCGAAGCACTTCATCGTTCACCAGTGAGCCTTTTTGCGCCACATGTGTGCCGAGCACTTGGCGCAGAGCAGCGTGCATCAGATGAGTAGCAGAGTGGTTGCTTTCAATCAGTCGGCGACGGTTGCTGTCTATCAATGCTGTTACAATAGGCGCTTTGTTGATACCCGCCAAAAGTTCGGGCAAGTTATCATCAGTAAAATGAACAATTTGGTCAATTTCTTTCTTAGTATCTGTAATGCGGATTTTGCGAGGATTCTCTCCGTGTATGACCAAAATGCCTGTATCGCCAACCTGACCGCCGCTCTCAGCATAGAACGGCGTACGGTCTAATACAATCTGATATTGTGTGCCTTTTTTGTCGGAAATTTGACGGTAGCGCAACAAGCGTGCTTCGGCTTCATCTGCTTCATAACCAACAAATTCGGTAGGCTCATCGGAAGGTTCGAGAATAATCCAATCTCCTTTTTCGGAGGCAGCTGCATTGCGCGAGCGCTCTTTCTGCTCTTGCATAGCTTTGTCAAAACCAGCTTCATCTATCAACAAGTTGTTTTCACGGGCAATAAGCGCGGTTAAGTCTAACGGAAAACCGTAAGTATCATACAATTCAAAAACTATTTTTCCATCAATGATTTTTTTATCGGCAGAATGGGTGATAATATCATCTAACATGTGCAAACCGTTTTCTAATGTGCGCAAGAAAGCCCCTTCCTCTTCGCGTAACACGTTCACGATAAAATCGAGTTGTGCTTTTACTTCGGGGAAGATACCTGCAAATTGCTCTGCTAACAATGGCACTAAGCGGCACATAAAAGGCTGGCGAAAACCTAAGAATGTATAGCCATAGCGCACAGCACGACGCAGGATGCGGCGGATAACATAGCCTGCCTTGTTGTTGGAAGGCAACTGCCCGTCGGCAATAGCAAAAACAACAGCACGCAGGTGGTCTGCCACTACACGCATAGCGACAGCTACTTTGCTACCTTCCTGTTCGGCTTGATGATAATTTTTACCACATTCTTCTTCTAATCGGCGGATAATTGGCCGGAAAATGTCAGTGTCGTAGTTAGAGACTCTACCCTGAATCGCCCTTACCAAACGTTCAAAACCCATACCTGTATCCACGTGCTTGTCGGGAAGGGGTTCGAGGCTGCCATCTGCTTTGCGATTGAACTGCATAAACACCAGATTCCAAATTTCAATTACCTGCGGATGGTCTTTATTGACCAAATCATAGCCTGATATCTGTGCGCGTTCGACATCAGGGCGCAAGTCTATGTGAATTTCCGAGCAAGGTCCGCACGGTCCTTGATCGCCCATTTCCCAAAAATTGTCTTTTTTGTTACCGTATAAGATGCGACTTTCATCGATATGTTGCTGCCAGAGTTTGTGGGCTTCATCATCGCGGCTTAGCCCTTCTTTTTCATCGCCGCCAAAAACAGTAACGTACAACCTGTCTTTGGGCAAACGATAAACTTGGGTGAGCAACTCCCACGCCCACTGAATGGCTTCTTTCTTGAAATAATCGCCAAAAGACCAGTTACCAAGCATTTCAAACATGGTGTGGTGGTAGGTGTCTAATCCTACATCTTCTAAGTCGTTGTGCTTGCCCGATACACGTAGGCATTTTTGCGAGTTTGCTACGCGTTTGTGTTGGGCAATGCGGTTGCCTAAAAAATAATCCTTGAACTGTACCATGCCCGAATTGGAAAACATCAGCGTCGGGTCATTTTTTAATACTATTGGTGCAGAGTGGACATAAGCATGCCCACATTTTTTGATGAAAAAGTCTAAAAATTGTTGGCGTATTTCGTTAGAAGTCATCATTGGGACAGTTGCAAATCTGTGCAAAGCATTTAAACGGGCAAAGATAAAAGTTAATCCGGTTTTTTATCTGCAAATTTCCAAGCCCTATACTGTTGCAATACGGAAATATCAGCAGGACACCATGCCAGCTCTGAGAGTTCCTCATCGGTACACCACCGGATTTGTTCATGTTCAATTGCTTGAAAATCAGCACATTTAACAGGCACACATACAAAAGGAATTAAACGAACCGATTGTTTGGGATAGTGATAGATACAAGCAGGCAGACGAGCAACGATATGTATTGCTGCGCCTAATTCTTCGGCAATTTCGCGGCGGATACAGGCTTCGGCACTTTCTCCGGGATGGATTTTACCACCCGGAAACTCCCACAACCCCCCCTGAGCGCGATGCCTTGCACGTTGGGCAGCAAGCACACGCCCCTCCTGCTCGATAATGGCACAGGTTACGGATATGATGGCAGACATGGCGCAAATCTCGGCATTATTAGCCTAACTTTGCGCCGTTTATTGTAGCGTATCCTTCAGGATGCGTTGTATATCACACCCTAAAAGGGTATGTTACCGAAAAACAAATGCGCAAACTCAGCATAGAAGAATTAGGGCGAATCGATGCAGCAACTTATGGGCAATTTGCTAACCGCAACGTGGTGATTGTGCTTGATAACGTCCGTAGCGCGCTTAACGTAGGTTCGGTTTTCCGCACGGCAGATGCTTTTGGAGTGTATAAACTCTACCTGTGTGGCATTACCGCCACGCCGCCCAATCGCGATATTCACAAAACGGCGCTTGGCGCACAGGAAAGCGTTTTATGGGATTATTTTGCCAATACGGCAGTCTGTCTGCAACAACTGCGTGCCGAAGGTTTTGAAGTAGCAGCCGTTGAACAGACCGATACAAAAATTATGCTGCATGAATTTACGCCCAATCCTAACCACCGTTATGCTTTTGTTTTTGGTAATGAGGCTTCAGGGGTAAGCGATGAAGCGATTGCTGCCGCAGATTTTGCACTAGAAATTCCACAATTTGGTACTAAACACTCATTTAATATTGCCGTAACTGTTGGCATTGTGATGTGGCATTACTTTGTGCGTGGTTTAGCCACCCGATGACCACATTGCCGCTTATAACAACGTTTCATTTTTTATTCACCTGTTTCAACTCAATGAAAATCGGAATCATCAGAGAAGGCAAGACGCCGCCCGACCGCCGCGTGCCGCTAACTCCGCGCCAATGCACACTAATTCGTCGCTTATATCCTCATATTGAAATATACATACAGCCTAGCCCTATCCGCTGCTATGCAGACGAAGAATATGCCGCCGAGGGTTTGCCACTGACAGAGGATTTGAGCCATTGCGATGTGCTATTGGGCATTAAGGAAGTACCCATTCCACAACTGATAGCCAATAAAATTTACTTTTTCTTTTCGCATACGATTAAAAAACAGGCTTATAACCGCCCGCTTTTGCAGGCTTTGCTGCAAAAACATATTACCATGGTAGACTACGAAACCCTAACCGATGAAAAAGGCAATCGCCTAATTGCTTTTGGGCATTATGCCGGACTTGTGGGTGCATACAATGGTATTTTGGCTTACGGGGAAAAGTATAACCTGTTTCATCTTAAGCCAGCGCATCAGTGTTTTGACCGCCATGAATTGATTTTCGGGCTACACAAATTAGCTCTTCCACCCATTAAAATTGCTGTTACGGGCAGCGGACGTGTAGCCAAAGGTGCAATGGAAATGCTTAATGAAATGAAAATTGAGCGCGTGGACGTGATGGAATATCTGAACCAAAAGCAGTTCTCAATGCCTGTTTACACGCAGCTAAGTTCTTCTGCCTATCATGTACACAAAAAAGGGCGCAAGTTTATTCCGGAAGAGTTTTACAGCTTTCCAGAGCATTTTGAGTCGCATTTTGAACCGTTTTATCGCAATACAGACCTTTTAATTGCAGCTGCTTACTGGCATCCCAAAGCACCCCGATTGTTTACTGCCGAAGAAATGAAACGCGAAGACTTTCGCATTCGCGTCATTGCTGATATTACATGCGACATAGACGGCTCGATTCCCTCAACCAAACGCCCTAGCAAAATTGGAGACCCTGTTTACGACTACAACCGCTTTACTGGAGAGGTAGAAGCTCCTTATAGCAATCCCGAAAACGTTTCGGTAATGGCAATAGACAACTTGCCCAGCGAACTGCCCAGAGATGCTTCAGAGGAATTTGGCGGCATTTTCATTGAGCGTATTTTAGCGCATCTGCTTAACGATGCAGAAGGGATTATTGCACGAGCTACCATTACCAAAGGTGGACATCTTACCCGACGTTATGCTTATTTGCAGGCTTTTGCCGAAGGAAAGGAATAAGAAACTGCCGTTAGGGTCTTGCGACCGCTAACGGAGTTTTTTATACTATGATTGAAGTGATTTTTAAGATTTTCCTGACTGATTATACTGAAATGAATCATATACCACGTATATTCTATCCCGTTAGGGATTGCATGTTGGTAGCATTAGAACCATTCTACCCATTTTTCTTCCCCGTAGGGGCTGCATAGGTAACGGAGCAGCAAAATAGGCGGGGGATAATCTTGCTGCTACCAATATTTAACCCCGTTGGGGTAACTTACCTATGATTCAATTCATTTTAGTATTATATTGATTTTCAGGGGTTTATAACTAAAAGAATACAAAAACCGCTTTTGATTGAGTATAATAAGATAAAGTTTAATAAGCCACCAACGCTTTGATTTTTTCGCGTATGCGACCTTGGGGGAGGAAATTTTGCTCCAATGTAGGGCTGAATGGCACGGCGGTATCGAGACTACCTTCGCGCATCACAGGTGCATCGAGGTACTCGAAGCAATATTCGGCTATCCATGCAGCTATTTCGCCGCCGATACCTCCGGTGAGGCAATCCTCGTGACAAACCAATACTTTGCCTGTTTTCTTCACTGTTGCAGCAACGGCTTCTTTGTCCCAGGGTAGTAGCGTACGCAAATCAATAATTTCAATAGATATATTGGGCATTTCTTTGGCGATTTGCAGCGCCCAATGCACGCCCATGCCGTAGGTAATAACGCTTAGGTCACTGCCACTTTGTACGGTTGCAGCTTTACCAACTTCTACGGTGTAAAATCCATCGGGGACAAGCCCTGTGATGGAGCGGTACATTGCCTTGTGTTCAAAATAAATATAAGGATTTGGGTCTTCCAAAGCAGCCAAGAGCAAACCCTTGGCATCGTAAGGATTACTCGGATAAACCACTTTTAAGCCGGGAGTGTGGGTAAACCATGCTTCGTTGCTTTGGGAATGGAAAGGTCCTGCAGCAACACCTGCCCCTGTTGGCATCCGGACTACCACATCGGCATTTTGCCCCCAGCGATAGTGAATTTTGGCTAAATTATTGACAATTTGATTGAATCCACAAGTAACAAAATCGGCAAACTGCATTTCTACCATGCTTTTGTAGCCTTTGATGGAAAGCCCCAGCGCGGCGCCGACAATGGCGCTTTCGCAAAGCGGCGTATTGCGCACACGAGCGCGTCCGTATTGTCCGACAAAACCTTCGGTAACTTTAAATGCGCCGCCGTACTCGGCAATGTCTTGCCCCATTAGCACAAGGTTGCTCCAACGCTCCATGCCTTGGCGCAGTCCGTCTTGTACCGCATCAATGAAGCGCTTCTCTGCGCCCGCATTAGTTGGCGCAACCACTTGCTGCACATAAGGCGCGTACATATCGGCTAATTCCTCTGCCGTATCGGGAACAGGGTCAGGTTGGGAGAAAGCCATGGCGATGCCGCGTTCAATCTCTTGGCGAATTTCAGCGCGAATTTCAGCTACATCAGCCTGAGAAAGCACACCTTCAGCAAGCAAGTACTGCTCATAATTGCTAACAGGGTCTTTTTTACCCCATTGCTCAAACAATTCTTGCGGAACGTATTTTGTGCCGGAGGCTTCTTCATGCCCACGCATACGGAAGGTAATAGCTTCCAGTAGCATTGGGCGCGGGTTTTGGCGAATGTCTTTTAGGATATGAAGAATGGTATCGTAAACTTCTAACACATTGTTGCCGTCCACTTTTACACCTTCTATACCGTAGCCGATACATTTATCAATGAACTGTTTGCAGCGAAACTGTTCGCTGCTGGGCGTAGAAAGTCCATAGCCATTGTTTTCTATGACAAAAATAACGGGCAAGTCCCACACTGCGGCAACGTTTACCCCTTCGTGAAAGTCACCCTCAGAAGTTGCGCCGTCGCCCGTGAATACGAGAGTAGCTTTTTTATTTTGCTGCAACACATCGGCAAGCGCGATGCCGTCGGCAACAGCCAGCTGAGGACCAAGATGTGAAATCATCCCTACAATATGGTGCGGGTTGCTTCCAAAGTGAAATGAACGGTCGCGACCTTTAGTGAAGCCTGATTTTTTACCCTGAAATTGTGCAAAAAGTTGCCCCAAGTCTATGCCACGTCCGGTGAAAATGCCCAAATTGCGGTGCATAGGCAAAATATACTCATCAGGAGCCATTGCACAAACAGCGCCTACGGAGATAGCTTCTTGCCCGATGCCAGAAAACCATTTGCTAATTTTTCCCTGCCGGAGCAGCAAGAGCATTTTTTCCTCAATCATGCGAGGTTTTACGAGCTGTTTATACAAGTAAATCAGCGTATCGGCGCTGTAATGTTTGCGGTCAAATGTAAGATGCATGGACAATACGCGAAAAAGGTTTGAACGGCTGCAAAGTTAACAGGTGCATTTGAAACATTGCTGCGCGCTAATGGTCAATATTTGAGAAAGCAATCAAGCAAAAGCAGCCTGCAAGCCCTCTTGGAGTGCTTCTACATCTGCCGCTATATTATAAAGATGAGGCGAAATGCGCATAGCATCCCCCCTGTAAGAAACTATCACATTGCGACGGCTTAACTCCTCGCGTACACGCTCAATAGATACTTTTGGCGGAAAACGCACACCCAACAAATGTTCGCTACGCCAGTGCGAGTCTTCGGTGTAGCAACCTGTTTCCGCAAAAAAATTAATCAGCGGTGCGATAAGTTGACGACAGTGCGACTGTATGTGTGCTGTGCCCCACTCCTGCACTAATCGCAAGGCTTCTAATAACATAGGAATGAGAATAAAATTGCTTTTCTCACCCACATCATAGCGCACAGCACCGGGCTGATAAGCAGGTTGATAGTCTACCAAACGGCTGAAATCTTCACTGTTGAGCCGCCCCATCCACGATTCTTCCAAAGGTTTGCCGTTGTCAAAAACCGGACCGAACCATGCCGCACCTATCCCGTAAGGTCCCATCAGCCACTTATAAGAGGCTGCAATAACAACATCTGCATGAATTTCGCGTAAGTCAAAAGGATAAGCGCCAATGCTTTGCGTACCATCTACTGCTAGTATGCCTCCGCAGCGATGGACTTTGTCGGCAATAGCTGCCAGTTCAAAGCGCGTACCGTCTGCCCAGTGAAAGTGTGGTAATGCTATTAGTGCGGTTTTATCGGTAATGGCTTTTAGGATGGCTTGATTCCATAATGCCCCTCGATTATGTAGCGTTTCAGGCGGTGCAATCGTGTGTACGGTCAGCCCACGCTCTTTGGCAAGCACTTGCCAAGCATAGACATTACTCGGAAACTGTTCATGTGCTACGATAATCTCATTTCCCGCTTTGCAAGGCAGATTGCGGGCAACAGTCGCAATAGCATAGGAAACTGAAGGAATAATTGCAACCCGCTGCGGCTCGCTGCTTTTAATCAGACTTGCAAAAGCATGTCGCACTTTTTCCACATCTGTAAAGAAATCAGACTGACTAATTTTGTACGGCTCTGCTTTGCGCAAAAGTCCTTTTATGCCTGCCACTGCAACTGCATTAGGCATGGGCGACATATAGGCACAATTCAGATAATGCACACTCTCAGGAATACTGAATAAGGAGCGGTAGGTTCTCATAGCAAGGTAATAACAAATATAGTTTTTCGTTTTTGTATCTTTCCGCTGTTGGACTTTTTATTATGTCACAATCGCTGATTTACACGCTGCTGGCACTGCTGTTGCTGCTTGGTGGCATTTTCGCACTGCGCCGCTTGTGGATAGGCGCATTGGCAGGTGTGCTGTTTCTTAGCATTACTCACATGCAAGCATCAGGCATGACATTGCTACAGCCTGCTGCTATCGACGCTTTGCTTATTTGGGCAGAACTCAGCTTGCTGATTTTTGGTGCTTATCTGTTTTATGAGTTGCTTCATCAGCAAAAGCAAATGGAAAATTTTCACCAAAAAATAGGGGCTTCAAGTGCAGGGCTGTCGATTGTATTGTTGTTCGGATGGTTTTTGGGCAGCCTGATGGAAGGTATTGCAGGTTTTGGTATTCCGGCGATGCTGGTAGCTCCGCTGCTGTACAGTTTGGGCTTTCGTTCACTGACCTGTGTCGTTATCCCACTGGCTGCCAATACTGCTTCGGTAACTTTTGGCGCATTGGCAACTCCCCTGTGCATTGGCATTGGCGTAAACTCACCTCATGAGGAAGTAGTAGCATATACGGTTTTACTCAATATCTTGCCTATTATGGCAATGCCTTTTGCGTTGGCGTGGCTTTACAGTCAGACAGAAGATACGCCCATTGCATGGCACAATGAATGGCAAAGTCTGTTATTGGCAGGTGTTTGCTTTCTGATTCCTTACCTGATTGGCAGCCAAATTAGTGTGGAATTGCCTACGGTATTGGCGGGTGGTATTGGAATGTTTGCTTTTGCTACGCTTGCAATGCCCAACAGTCAAAAACCTTCTGCCTTGCTCTGGTGGCAAAGCTTCTGGCCTTATCTCCTCTTCGTTGCGCTACTAATTCCTGCTAGTTGGTTGCTAAAGCCCATCGGCTGGCAGTGGATAGAAGGCGGTAGAAAGTTATCTGCCTTTCAACCGGGACTATTGTTTGTTATTGCCGGCATGATTTATCAGGCGATAGTTGTCAAAGAAGATGCCCGCAAATATTTTTTACATGCATGGTGGTATACGGTCGGCAGAATGCGAATGACTTTGTTGAGCATACTATTGTTGGTACTATTTACGCAACTCATCCATACAGATATGGCAGCGGCTTATAAAGAGCTTTCGCCACAGCATCCATGGATGACATTACTTGTTTTTCCTGGAATTTCAGGTGTCATGGGCAGTTTCATCACAGGAAGCGCTACGATGGGCAACCTGCTTTTCGCTGGCGGACTGAAACAATTGCTTGCCGGACAACAGTGGATGGCGCTGGCGTTGGCAGTACTACATTCAGGTAGCGCAGTCGGCAACGCTATCTCTCTGCAAAATATTTTGATGGTGAAATCCATCATTCCCGATGAAATAGAAGAAGCCCGCATAATGCAAATCAACGCGCCTGTGGTGGCATTTTACATGTCGCTGGTGTGGATAAGCGCTTGGTTGGTGATGAGCATTTGAGCGCAGGGAAGCAACACATAACAAGGTTTTAGGGCGCTAAGACAAAACTTCCCAATCACTTTGGAGGCGATGGAGTTCGGCAATTTCTTTGCTTACCTCCAGTTCCTGTGAAATTTCTTCCAACTCTCGCGCCAGTTGCTCTAAAAACCGCCGATGGGCGTCGCTGTTGGCTTGCAGCGGGCGATGCGCCAGGCCTTGCCTGATTTTCCGCCATCGCTGCATCAGTTGTAAAGTCGGCTCACGAAAGTAAGCAGTAGCAAACTTGTCAAAAATATAATCTACCGCTTGTGCGGAAGGGTGCAGCATGTCGGTTGTATAAAACCGATAGTCGCGCAAGTCGTCCAGAAGCAATTCATAGGCAGGAAAATAATGGACATTCGTGTACTGTTCGCAAATTTGGTGCGCCGCCAGCCGCATTACGGACTTGCTCACGGCATTCAGTGGCAAAGTATCTTTAATATGCCTTACAGGACTAACGGTGAGAATAATCCGACAATCAGTGGGCAAATTTGCTTGCAAACTATCAAATCTTTTTACAATTTCTTCTACAGACAATAAACGCTTTCGAAAGAGTTGCGCAGGCATTTTATGACAATTGGCAACGGGAATACCGCTTTCGGCCAATTCGTAAATCCATGCTGTTCCCAGCGTAATAATCAGCCACTTATCGGCAGAGGTCTGTAAAAAATCAGCCGTTTGCTGCAATTGCTGTTGCACCAGCTGCTCGATGGCTTGAGCACTTTCAGCAAAATAGCGACTGTGCAGCCCGTAATGGAAAAAAATTCCGTCGCGCGTTACGGGTGCGGTGCGCAAAGGCACACCACCAAAGGCACTTTGCAACAACTCAAACAAACTCAGGGGATTGAAAATAGTGCCAAAAGGATTGACAAGCGCTTGAAACTTGTATTCGGTCAGGCGCTGCCCTACCTCATCAGCAAAACAAGAGCCGACCAGCAACAGACGGCTCTTATGAGTAATAGCTTCAGCAGCCTGTGAAATAATGAGTTCGGTGCGAAACTGCATGTATTTTATAATCTACGAATGCGAATGTTGCGAAACCAAACCACATCGCCATGGTCTTGCAAGGCAATATGCCCTTTGCCACCTCTGCCGTAAAGCGGCATGTCTTTAAACTTGCTTTTTTTGTAAAGCTCCTCCCATTCAGGGCTGCCTAATTGGTACTCTATCACCTTTACGCCGTTGAGCCAGTGTTCTACCTTGCCTTTATTGACAATTAATTTTACTTTATTCCACTGTCCGGCAGGTTTTACTGTTTCTACCATACAAGATTGTAGGTCATAATTATCCCCAGCACGATGCGTTTTAATTTTTGCATCAGGATGTCCTTCATTGTCTAGTATCTGCATTTCCGGACCTGACTGCCACACATATTTTACATCGTCGCTCTCCACCACATGGAAAAAAATGCCACTGTTGCCATTGGGCGATATTTTCCACTCCAATTGTAATTCAAAATTTTCATACTGATTTTTAGTAATAATATCACCGCCGCCCGCATCAGAGAGCATAAAACCTTTCGGGTTCTGTTTCCATTGGGCATTGATAGTTGGGCTTTTAAAATTGCGCCAAGCGTTTAGAGATGAAAGATTTTCCCAGCGGTCTTTTTTCTGCGCCATAGTCGCCGCCGAGAAGCACAGCAGCAGCAAGAGTGTTGTAAGAGTTCTCATTTGCATAAAATTTAAGTTCAATAGTAATACCATATATGAATTGCATAATAGGTAAACTACCCCGCGAGGGGTTCAATATCGGTAGTATAATAGTTGTTCCCCCCTCTTCCGTTGCTCCGTTAGGAGCTTCACAGATACCTATGCAGCCCCCACGGGGCAGAAAAATGGGTGAGAATGGTTTTAGCGCTACCCATATGCAATCCCTGACGGGATAAAATGTACGTGTTATATGATTCATTTCGGTATTAGCGTGTAGCGCAAACTTGTCTGCCTGCACTGCCAAACAAGCAAAATTACAAATCCTACAACTCAAATCCCAAATCCGGAAAGAGCAGCGTATTTTTGTATAATCAAAGATACTTACTCATGTTACATCGTCCTAGAAGAAACCGCAAATCAGAACCTATCCGCCAAATGGTGCAGGAAACCCAATTAGAAGTTGCCAATCTTATATATCCCCTATTTCTTACAGAAGGCAATGGTCTGCAAGTGCCTATTAAATCTATGCCCGGTATTTTTCGCCTATCGCCCGATATGGTGCTTAGCGAAATAGAAACCTGCCTGTCGCTCGGGTTGAAAATTTTTGCTCCGTTCCCACATATTGAGGACAGCCTAAAAGATAAATTTGCTTCACAAAGTTGGCGTGAGGACAACCTCTATCTCCGTACCATACGACTTATTAAAGAACGCTTCCCTGAGGCTGTACTGGTTACAGATGTGGCAATGGACCCTTACAGCTCTGATGGGCATGACGGACTGTTAGAAAATGGTGAAATTGTTAACGATGCAACGCTAGAAATTCTTGCAAAAATGGCGATAGCACAGGCTCAGGCAGGCGCTGACATCTTAGGTCCTTCCGATATGATGGATGGTCGTGTGCAGTACATTCGCGAAAGCCTTGACAATCAGGGCTTTTCCAATGTATCCATTATGAGTTATACAGCCAAATACGCCAGTGCATTCTACAGTCCTTTCCGCGATGCCTTAGACTCCGCACCGCGTTCCGGCGATAAAAAAACGTATCAGATGGACCCAGCAAATGCGCAGGAGGCCTTGCTGGAAGCCTCTCTGGATGCTGCCGAAGGTGCTGACTTTCTGATGGTGAAGCCTGCCCTTGCCTATTTGGACATTATCCGACTGCTAAAAGATAACTTTAACTTGCCCATTGCAGCCTACAACGTCAGCGGTGAATACGCCATGATTAAAGCTGCTGCTGCCAACGGCTGGATAGATGGTGAACGCGTAATGAAAGAATGCTTGCTCAGCATCCGACGTGCAGGCGCTACGGCAATTCTGACCTATTTTGCCAAAGAATTTGCTTTGCTAAAAGCAGCGCAGTAGAATTAAACTACACAACAAAAAATTCTATGTAAAAAAATACAGCCCCTTGCAACCTTCGGCAACGAAAAAGGGTCTTGATATTGGACACAAACCTATTAATATCAAACTTACAACCTAACTCACCATCCCCGCCAATAAGTGGGGATGTTTTGTATAGCAATCATTACAGGCGTTCAAGATACACATTAATCCTAATTATGTAGTTTGTTAGAAGATGTCGTTTTTAGCGGCATCTTCTTTTTTTGGCTACCTTTTTGCACCTATTTTTGTAAACTTTGTGAAAATGACCAAGACTATTACATCTCTTCTCTCATGCTCAAATGCGTAGTCATAGATGATGATGAACAATCACGTAAGATTTTAGAGCATTTTATCGGTCTGACTAATTTTTTAGACTTTACAGCTGTTTTT